>ERZ1292640.52-Hain-H43-02um-R1-52-length-85971-cov-8_pt3 | contig 56741 bp, 50 predicted proteins | sample MGYA00564404_ERZ1292640 | MGnify/ENA primary metagenome ERZ1292640 (study PRJEB36523, sample SAMEA6512636) | groundwater metagenome | collected 2019-01-08 | study: AquaDiva: Metagenomics assemblies of 32 groundwater samples | reverse complement strand
CTTCCTTATTGGGGGTTTTGCTCAAAAAATGTTCGAACTTCGTCCAAAAAACACCACTGCTTCGCCCTTTACTATGGTTCAGGGATTCTTTTTAATCAATTAAAAAACAGCCATATATCATATAGGCTGTTTTTGCAGGGTTCCCCAGAAGTGACAAAGTATTGACTTTTGTTGTGTGATGTGATAAGTTAATAAAACACTAAGTTAATTGGTTTCTTTAAAATTTTATTTTATCATAAATATAAAGAAAGGGGGGAAATAAAAAATAATAAAAAATAATAAAAAAACCGAGAAGAATGTTAGAAAATTATTTTTTATTAAGATAAGAAAGGAGTGAAAATGAAGATTAGATTTTTGAGTGTTAACAGTTACAATCAACTACCCTACAATGAAATGGGTAGTAAATCTTTCGAGGGAGAAGTAAATTTAGGGATAGGACGGATAGAGAAGGAGGAAGGATCGAGTGCGCTCAGTCTTTTCCCTATCTCTTTTGAGGCCAGACGTACTGTGAGTTCCGGTGACAAATTAGGGCATTTTTCGTTTTTGGTCGCTATGGTTTTCGCGTAAATGAAGTATAAATAAAAATCATTAAAGCCACTGTGAAAACGGTGGCTTTATTCTTTATCTACAAAACCTGCTAATAATTAGCAGGTTTTACTATAATTCAATGAACTATACGCATTTTCCACTGCTTCGCTCTTTTAAAGCTTCGCAGTGCAGGCATACCGTTTAATCTGTTCGAATATTGTCCTGCCGTCTCCACTAAAAACAATCAATGATTAAATCATAGGTTGTTTTTGGATTGCGCGAATGGGAATTAAAGGAAAAAATAATAATTCGTTTGTGGCGGAAATGTTGATTAAGATGTTAGAATAAAAATATGGTTAATATTTCAAAAGACAAAAATATTTACATAAAAAATGTGAAGAATATAAACGGTTATGATGTTTGGCTTATTGACGGAAGTTATATCCGGAAAAATATCAATGAAAATTTTGTTGAATACGATCATCATTTTAATCATAGTTTTATTCCCAAAAATGAGCTTTGGATTGATAATGAAACAAATCCCGAGGAACGAAAATTTTTCATAGACCACATGCTTGCTGAACTGAATCTTATTAAAGAAGGGGGGGGTATCAAAGAAGCGACAAAAAAAGCGGATATTCTGGAAAAACAGGAAAGAACGGCGGAATTAAAGAAAAACCGCCTGTATGAATTTAAAAACAATTATGAAAAATTATTGAGTATGGCCAGGAAAAAATTATTGAAAGAATATGGTACGAATAAAATAAAAATTTATCTGGTGGACGGAAAAATGGTTAGAAATTTTTTCTTCGTTGAATATGCCGAGGGCGGACACGACAAAGTTTACGATTTCATTCCCGAGAACGAAATATGGATAGATGAAATTTTATCTCCCAAAGAAATTAAATTTATTATTTTTCACGAATTGCGAGAAAGAAACTTTATGTTAAAAGGAGAAAATTATAAAGAAGCCCATAAACGCGCCACTTTAGCGGAAGATTATTACAGGGATCATCCGGAATTGTTGGACGATAAGATAAAAGCGGAAATAAACGGATAAAAAATTGAAAAATGCCGTTTTTTAGTTTATGCTAACAATATGGAACCAATGAATTTTCCCGAAATGGAGAAAAAAATTCTGAAATTTTGGGAAGAAAATAAAATATTTGAAGAAAGTATGGAGATTCGCAAAAAATCTCCCCGTTTTGTATTTTTTGAAGGTCCCCCCTACGCCAATGGCAAGCCTGGTATTCACCATGTTTTAGGCAGAGTTTTTAAGGATTTATTTTGTCGTTATAAAACAATGCGCGGGTTTTTGGTTGAAAGAAAAGCCGGTTGGGACACGCATGGTTTACCGGTGGAAATAGCCACGGAAAAAGAACTGGAATTTAAAACCAAGAAAGAAATTGAAAATTACGGCATAGAAAAATTTAATCAAAAATGTCACGAAAATGTATGGAAATATAAAAACGAATGGGAAGAGATTACCAAAAGAATCGGTTTTTGGCTGGAATTAGATCGCCCATATATTACTTATGAAAATGACTACATTGAGTCATTGTGGTGGATTATAAAGAAAATTTACGATAAAGGACTTTTGGTTCAAGATTACAGAGTTGCGCCCTATTGTCCGAGATGCGGGACAACCCTTTCTTCGCATGAATTGGCGCAGGGATATAAAAAAGTGAAAGAAGATTCCATTTATGTTAAATTTCCGGTTAATGGGCAAGAAAATACTTATTTTTTGGTTTGGACAACGACACCGTGGACGCTTCCGGGGAATGTTGCTTTGGCAATAAATTCAGAGGTTGAATATATAAAGTTAAAGCGTAATTGGGTAGAACCAAAAGGCGGGGAAAGTCATGGACAAGATCCGAAACAGGGAAAATTAAAAGAAGAATTTTTAATTATTGCCAAAGATAGATATGAAAAAGTGCTTTCAAAAGAATATGAGATTAGTGGAGAATCTTTCAAGGGCAGTAGTTTGTTAGATTTGGAATACGAACCGCTTTACGATTTTATAAAGCCGGATAAGCCGGCATATCGTATTGTTTCCGGTAATTTCGTTTCCACCGAAGAAGGAACCGGAATTGTCCATATCGCGCCGGCATTTGGCGAAGACGATATGCGGATCGGAAAAGAAAATAATTTGCCCGTGCTAATGACGGTTGATAAAGATGGAAAATTTATAGATAAAATTAAGACATGGGCGGGTAAATTCGTAAAAGATGCGGATCCGGAAATAATAGAAAATCTAAAAAGCCGTAATTTATTTTATAAAATAGAGAAATACGAACACGATTATCCGTTTTGCTGGAGATGCGAAAGTCCGCTTTTATATTACGCTTTGAATTCATGGTTTATAAAAATGACGGAAATTAAAGAGAAATTGCTGGAAAATAATCAAAAAGTTAATTGGTTTCCGGAATACCTTAAAGACGGTCGTTTCGGCGAATGGCTTAAAGAACTTAAGGATTGGAATTTTTCCCGCGAGCGTTATTGGGGTGTGCCGCTACCGATTTGGAAATGCGAAAAATGCGAACAAATCAAAGTAATCGGTTCAATAAAAGAATTAGAAGATTTGGACGGTAAGAAAGTAAAAGATTTACACAGGCCTTTTATTGATGAAATCGTTTTTGATTGCGAAAAATGCGGAAGCGAAATGCGCCGAGTGCCGGAAGTGGCGGATATTTGGTTTGATTCCGGCGCTATGCCGTTCGCGCAATGGCATTATCCTTTTGAAAATAAAGATTTTATAGATAAAAAAGAGAAATTTCCGGCGGAATTTATTTGCGAAGGCGTTGATCAGACGAGAGGTTGGTTTTATACCCTTTTAGCGGTTTCCACTCTTCTCGGATTGGAAGCGCCATATAAAAATGTTTTGAGTTACGGTTTGGTTTTAGACAAACACGGAAAAAAAATGAGCAAGTCAAAAGGCAACGCGGTTAATGTTGGCGATATTATAGATAGATTCGGCGTTGACGCGCTTCGCTGGTATTTTTACACTGTGAACGCCGTCGGAATGCCGACAAAATTTGACGAAAATGATGTGCAAAGAATTTTTAGACGGTTCATTATGACCCTTTGGAATTCATTCAGTTTTTGGAAAATATATTCAAACGATAAATATAACCAAAAATCTGAAGTCATCCCCGACAATATATTGGATAAATGGATTATTTCCGAATTTAACGCGCTTATAAAAAATGTAACGGAAAAATTAGATAATTATGATTTGGTTGGCGCGGCGCGCAACATAGAATCGTTTTTAGACGATTTGTCCAATTGGTATTTACGGCTTTCAAGAAATCGGTTTAAGGAAGAAAATAATAAAGAAGCCTATAAAGTATTTTCATTCATTTTGGTTAATTTCACAAAAATTATAGCGCCTTTTATTCCGTTTACCAGCGATCATATATTTAAAGAAATGACCGGGCAAAAATCGGTTCATTTGGAAAAATTTCCGCAAGAAAAAATAATAGACGATGAATTGCTTGAAAAAATGAAAGATATACGCAAGGTTGCTTCCGTCGGACTCGAACTTCGAGCTAAAGCCGGCATCAAAGTTAGACAACCGCTAAAACAGTTAGCGATAAATATAAAATTTGACGATAATTTAACGAGCTTGCTAAAAGATGAACTGAATATTAAGGAAATAATTTTTAACAAAGAAAATATTAAAGAAAACAATTGGCTTTTTGTGGAAAACGGCAATTTTAAAGTTTCCCTAAATACGGAAATTACCGCTGAACTCAAGAATGAAGGAACTTTGCGTGAAGTTATCAGGAATATTCAATCATTAAGAAAAAAAGCCGGTTTAACGCCAAAAGATAAAGTTGCGTTATGTTTATATAGCGATAATAAACAAATCAGCGGTATTATTGAAAAAAATAAAGAAACAATTAAAAAAGATACGATTTTGTCGGATATAGTTTTTGAAAAACAGAGCGATCTTAAAGCATCAGATGAAATTGAAGTTGACGGAAAAAAATTGTTTATCGGGATAAACCCAATTATAGATAAATCTCTAATTGGGTAAAATAAAAAAATGTTAAAAATAAACGAGTCAATATTCCGTTCTTATGATATCCGTGGTTTGCATCCCGCGGAAATTAACAAAGAAACCGCTTATTTAATCGGCAAAGCGTATATTCGGTGGTTAAAACGCCAAACACCGAATGCCAAATATCAAATACTCGTTTCCCGCGATATGCGCGATTCGTCTCCGGAACTGTCCAAAGAATTGATCCGCGGTTTAACCGAATCTGGCGCAAATGTTGTTAATATCGGCCTTTCCACGACCCCAATGCATTATTTTGGGATCAATTTCTTGAATACAGATGGAGGAATTATGATAACAGCATCGCATAATCCGGCAGAATATAACGGTTTCAAAGTTAGTTTGGCAAAAGCAGTGCCGGTCGGCAAAGACAGTGGTTTGGAAGAAATTAAAAAAATCGCGCTGGATCAAAAAGAATCGATCAATGTGATTGCGAATAAAACCGGAACTGTTGCGCAAAAAGATATTTTAAAAGATTATGTTAGTTTTTTAACAAAAGATAGAAAATTAAATAAAAACCTGAAATTAGTTGTTGATGCCGGGAACGGTATGGCAGGACTTGTTTTACCGAAAATTTTTGAAAAATTAGACATTAAAAATTACGAACCGCTTTATTTTAATTTGGACGGAAATTTTCCAAACCACGAAGCCAATCCCCTTAAAGAGGAAACTTTGACAGAATTAAAAAGAAAAGTTTTGGAAAATAAAGCGGATTTAGGCATCGCTTTTGATGGCGATGGCGACAGGGCGGGTTTTGTAACAAATAATGGCGAAGCGGTACGCGGCGATTACATTATTGCTTTAATTGCCGGCTTATTGCTAAAAGAAAATGCCAATGGAAAAATAATTTATGATGTTCGTTCCAGCCGTTCCGTGAAGGAATTTATAGAAAAAAAGGGCGGCATTCCCCTTCGCGGCAAAGTCGGTCATTCTTTTATGAAAGAACGGCTGCGAAAAGAAGGAATTTTGTTCGGCGGCGAACTCTCAATGCATTATTATTTTCAAGAATTTTTTAACTGCGATTCCGGTGAATTGGCAATGATAAAAGTTTTGGAATTGCTTTCGGAAAGCGGCAAAAATCTGGCAGAATTAATTTTGCCTTTGCAAAAATATTTTCAGAGCGGGGAATTGAACTATGAAGTTGGCGATAAAGAAGCGAAAATAAAAGAAATTGAGGGTAAATTTAGCGACGGTAAAATTGATTATCTGGACGGGCTTACGGTTGAGTATCTCGATTGGTGGTTTAATCTTCGCGCTTCCGGCACAGAACCGTTTTTGCGGTTGAATATTGAAGCGAATACAAAAGAATTACTTGAAAAAAAACAAAAATTATTGACAGAAATCATAAAATAACGAAAATTAAATAATTAACGCGTAGCGTTAATTCAAACATAAAATTTAGGTATTTTAATTTGACGACCATTTCGTCGTTTTTTTATTGACATTTATATATTATTAAGCTAAAATGCAAGTGTAAATAATTAATAATTCGTATAAACAATGGAACCTCAAGAAATTTTATTTAGCGTCGGTTTTAATAAAAAAGAAGCGCAAGTTTATCTTGCCGCTTTGGAATTGGGCGGAGCGACTATTACCGATATTGCTCAAAAAGCCGGTTTGCCGCGGACTACAAGCTACGGAATAATAAAAATTTTATCGCAAAAAGGACTCGTAAGTTTTAATGTTAAAAAGAAAAGAAAATATTTTTTTGCCGAAGATCCAAAGAGATTATTAAGCATTGCGCAAGAACGAGGCAGAATACTGGAAGAAGCGATGCCGAATTTGCAATCAATATATAATGTATCCGAAGTCAAGCCAAAGGTTAAATTTTATGAAGGCAAAAATGGCATTAAATCCATACTTGAAGATATTTTAAAATTAAAAAAAGACTTTTTTGCCATTACAGCCATTGAAGATATGTTAAAAGTCTTTGATAATTATTTTCCGCATTTTATAAAAGAAAGAGTGAATTGTAAAATTAATGTTAAGCTTTTAACTAATCGTTCACCGGTCGCTTTAACGCTTGCTCAAAAAGATAAAATGGAATTTCGCCAAACAAAATTTGTGCCGGAGGGATTTTTTTTCCATACGGCTATGTTTATTTATGGAGATAAACTTGCCATGATTTCCGTAAATAAAAAACCTGTAATCGGCATTGTTATTGAAGATGCGAACATTGTTTATACTCAAAAAATGCTTTTTGAAATAATATGGGGATATGAAAGTATAAAATAATCCGGGATTTAATAAAAACCGCAACTTACTATTTTTGTAAGTTGCGGTTTCTTTTTTTATTTCATCGTGGGTCTTTTTGGCAAGCAGATTTATCTGCCGAAGGCAGATTTATCTGCCGAAGGCAGACCATTTTTTTTGTATGTTTAGCATTATTTTTTCCCAATCGTCGCCACCGTATTTTTGAATTTCGGCCTTAATTTGGGATTTTGTGTTTTCATACCATTCCAAACGGTCGCCAATATTTACTTTCAAATAATTTCCCGCTTGTTGTTGCTGCCATGAATTTTTCAGCATTTCAAAATGATTTTCTATAAAAAGTAACATCCCCTTCATAGACAGACAATAACAATATCCTTCTTGAGGCACTCCTTTAAAAATTCCTCTTTTCTCTTTCACTTCATAGCCAACTGCGCTACCAATTATTTTTTCGCACCAACTTAAGCTTAATACATCAAATGAATTGAGTTTAATTTTTTTGCCATCAATATCGGAAATAATTTCAAAGCCATCGGTGCGCGCATAGGTTAAAATTGGCTTATCATCACCGGATCTTTGTTTATAAAACAAAACCGGCACGGTTAAATCTTTAAAACTCAAGACATAACCCTTGATGTTGCTTTCAGTGTCGGAAATAATTTTAAATTGTTCATTGCAATACCACTGATCTTTAATTATTTCCTCACCTTTAAAATATAAAATTTGATAACTTTCAATTTTGTATTTTTCGGCGAGGAGTTCGTCATATTTCTGACGCTGTTCTTCATAACGCCAGTCAATTATTTCCGAAAAAGGTAATTTTCCGAGGTCAAGATTCTTATCCCTTTCGTCAGCAAATATTTTTATCGGCATTACTATTAGGAATAGTAATATTAACAGCATAATTAGAGATTTCATCAGTAGCTCCTTTGTGTTTATCGCAAAAAATCTTTTCCTGATTTATTTTCAAACGCTTAAGGGTATTTAATAAGGTGTTTTTAAAATGAATATTATCGTCGCAATGCTCTTCTAAAACCAAATCGTCTTCTTTAATTGCAATATCCATTGCTCCCCTATTGCAACATTTACCGCATTTAATGAGGAATTTACATCTTAGTCTAACTATTATTAATTCATCAACGGCTTTTTTATCATTTCGTCTATTCATGATCGCTCCTTTTGTAAAAATTTATATCAAAGTACAGTATTTTATTATATACCATAAATTTATTTTTGTCAATCAAAATATTGATTTTTTTGTTTATAAAATATACAATTACAACATTGTTGCCCCCGTAGCTCAACGGATAGAGCGATTCCGTCCTAAGGAAGGGATGGAAGTTCAATTCTTCCCGGGGGCATAACTATGAAATTAAACGAATAAAGTTTAATGTTGTCAAGGTATTGACAGGTTATACGAAATGTTATGTAATGGTGTACTGAATTTTCTAATCGTCTGTTTCGCGTGAAACATTTGCATTAAGCATATGCCTAGTAAAAAAAGAAAATTTGGCGATTTGGGCGAAAAAATAGCCGAACAATATTTACTTAAAAACGGTTATTTTATTTTAGAAAAAAATTTTCAAACAAAAATGGGAGAATTAGATATAATTGCTTTTAAACCACAAAATGAAATACTATATAATGTCAATAGGGAAATAAGGAAATTTTTTATGAATAATAGGGAAATGGGAAAAAATAATGAGGAAAGTCTAATTAATAAGGAAATAATAGGGAAAAATGGTTTGATTATTTTCGTTGAAGTTAAGTCTTCCTTGATGAATAACGATCAAAATGTTTCATATGAAACATTTAATAATAAAATAAGACCGGAAGAGAATGTTCATTTTAAAAAACAACGGCATCTAATTAAATCCGCTCAAAACTATTTGGCTTATAAACAATTTCCATTAGACATTAATTGGCAGATTGATGTTATCGCCATAGATATTGATAAAATTTCCCGTAAAGCAAATTTGCGACATATTAAGCGGGCTGTAACATTTTCTTAATTTCTAATTTTTATTAACTTAATTTTTGAATCAATTAAAACGAAAATGGTAAATGCCAAAATCAAAATATTAAATAAAGTTCAAAATTAAAATAATAAAAAATACGACTCAAAAGAAATGATCGTATTGCCACTATTTTAATTATACAAGAAAACAATATATTTGTCAATAAATATTTATAAAATACCCATAAAAAATTGACAATCAAATACTTTTGTGTAATAATTAATATACTAAGTAAGTTCTTTTAAACATCTTTATCGTGGAGGAGGGCACTAAAAATGCATTTTCTAAATCTTGCTTTGATTTTTGAAATTACGAAAAGAAGTGGAAGCGTAGATATTATTGCGGGAAATATTTTTATAGGCTTATTGTTTGCTCTTTTAGTGTTTGGATGGTTCCAATTCATTTTCAGAATCCTACGCATACCGCGTGAACACAGATTTAAAGCATTATTGGTTGGCGCCAATATGGCTGTTATCGTTCTTTTATATCATTATAACTATCATACGGCGATGTTCAGCGCTCTGGCGACCTTAAACGCTTTGATTTTTATATTTAAATTCAAATACCTTGATAAATAATCAAGGTATTTTTTATTCGCGAAAAAAATATCAAATATGGCATACAACCGGCAACGCACCGCTTAATGTTTTACGACTCAAAACAAACCATTATCTTTTAATCAAAAAAAGGAAGGAGAATAATTACAATTAATCAACGTACATAACGCACTGCACATAATTAGCATTAATGCCCCAAAAAGAACCCGGCGGACAGGAACCGCTCGGTTCCAAAAGAAAATTAAAATAAGCGCCAGTTGGACCCTGGTAGACTGCCGGATTTATATATAGAAAACCGCCATACCCCCTTGAGCCTCCCGTCGGATCCGAAGGCTTTGACGGCAAACTGGAAGCCAAAAAAGCATCTACCGTTGCGTTTGCTGTGAATTGACTCCAACCATCATAGCAAGAAACAGACACGCAAGCCCAAGCGCCACTGGTACTCGGCAAAGAACCGTCGGCGCCGCGGCTTAAATTAAACGCGTTAACCAACATACGAATAGAAGCGATTCTGGAAACATTCCTGGCCTTTACCCGGGCAGAGTTGAGAGACACCAAAACAATAGTGGCTAAAACTCCTATTATCGCAATAACAACCAGAAGTTCTATCAATGTAAATCCTCCTATTTTATCTTTTTTTGAAACCATAAAAAAATATTATTTGATTAACTCGGGTTGTATTTTTAACATTTGTTCCATCTGTTCCATCGCCTCCTTATTTCCCGACGCGCCAAAATTTCCTCCAAAAATCAAAAGCAACGAAACAACAATCGCTAACACCACGATCCCAATTAAAGCATAGTTCGCCTGAGTTTCATCTTTTATAAATCCGCCGGAATATTTAATTACCAATTGAATCATTTTTGGAGTTCCGGGATAAAAAACTTGATCAGGCTGACTCTGTTCGTCTTTCACCTTAATATCGTTACTTGAATCTTGAAGCGCGTCGCTCAAATCTATCCCCTCGTTGTTTTGAATATCTTGATCCATATAATTTATGAAAATTTATTTTATAATTACTTAGTTTATTCACGCTTGTTTCAGTATACCACCCATAACCCTTCCTTACCAACGCCATAACGAATTAAACTATTTGACCAATTAATCCGCCGTATAATATTTTGTTCGTGTCCTCAGAGGGATTCGAACCCCCAACAATTGGTCCGAAGCCAATCGTGATATCCATTTCACCATGAGGACAAAAATACGAAATAAAAATCCGAGCACTCTATCCAACTTATTAATATCAAATTTTAAGATAATATACAATGACTTAACTTTTTTATTTGCCTTTTTTATTGACTTCGTGCTATATTTAAAATACGCTTATTTTTAATATAGTAAATTATGTTATCCACAAAACAAAAATCAAATATTATTCAAAAGTTTAAAACCAACGAAAAAGATACGGGATCAGCGAATGTTCAAGCCGCTATTTTAACTAAACAAATAGAAGAACTCTCAACGCATCTGAAAAAACACAAAAAAGACATTCATTCCAAACGAGGATTGCTTAAAATGGTATCAAAAAGAAGAAAAATGCTTGATTATTTAAGTAAAACCGATGAAAAAAAATATAAAAAAGTCATAAAAGAATTGGGGTTAAAACGATAACCGCAAAAAATAAAATTTATAATTTAGGGTTTAGAAATTAGAAATTAGGGTTGTTATGTCTATTATTAAACACAAAGAACAGAGGGTGGGAATTTTTATGGATGTCCAAAACCTTTACCACTCCGCAAAAAATATTTACAAATCCCGAGTTAATTTTCGGGAAGTTTTAAAAACAGCGGTTGCCGGCAGAAAATTAATACGGGCTATCGCTTATGTCATAAAGACGGAAAGCGGCGAAGAAAAGGCTTTTTTTGACGCTCTTACGCGAATGAATATAGAGGTGAAAATGAAAGACCTGCAAATTTTTTACGGCGGCGCGAAAAAAGGCGATTGGGATATCGGAATGGCGATAGACGCCATACGGCTTGCCCCTCACTTAGACTCGGTTGTTTTAATTACCGGCGACGGAGACTTTATACCATTAGTTGAATTTTTACAAAACCACGGCCATCAAGTGGAGCTTATCGCTTTTTCAAAAAGCGCTTCTGGAAAACTAATAGAAGAAACAGATGACTTTATTGATCTTTGCGAAAAACCGGAAAAATATTTACTTAAAAAATAATAAACATAGTGGTTAATTAAAAATAGAACAAACAACGCTTATAAAGAAATTCCGATTTTCACATAACAAGAAGAATATAAAAGCAATGAAATTTCTAATTCCTAATTTCTGATTTCTAACAACTTTTTTATTTTAGAAACCAGATATTAGCAATTAGAAATTGCACGATATTCTCTTTGTTGCGCGCCCCTCATATTCTTTATGGCTTACCGTATCTATTTTTCTATATATGCATCAATTTAAAATGGATCTCGGCGGACGGGATTTAATCGTTGAAATTGGCAAACTCGCCAATCAAGCTGATGGCGCGGTAACGGTTCGCTATGGCGGAACTGTTGTTTTGGTTACTGCCGTAATGTCCAAAGAAACTCATGGAGAAATGGATTATATGCCGCTAATGGTAGACTATGAAGAAAAATTTTACGCCGCTGGAAAAATAAAAGGAAGCCGATTTATGAAACGGGAGGGAAAAGCGCCGGACGACGCCGTACTTTCTGGACGACTTATTGACCGCGCAATTCGTCCACGATTTAATCAAAAAATAAGAAACGAAGTGCAGATAATAGCCACTGTGCTTTCTTTTGATAAAGAAAACGATCCGGATATTTTGGCTCTTTTCGGCGCATCTTTAGCATTGCTTGTTTCCGATATACCATGGAACGGACCAATAGCCGGAACGCGTGTCGGAATGATAGACGGACAATGGTTGCTCAACCCTTCTTATGAAAATAGGAAGAAAAGCCAATTTGACATTGTTGTTGCCGGAACAAAAGATAAAATAAATATGCTGGAAGCGGGAGCCGATGAAATGCCGGAAGAAATAATGCTGTCCGCAATTGACTTTGGACATAAATACATAAAAAATATCATTGAACTTCAAGAAAAAATCGCCAAGGAAATTGGAAAACCTAAAAGAAAAATTGAAATCAACGAACCTGATGAAAAATTTCATAAAGACGCTTTGAATTTCTTAAACAAAGACTTGGAATGCTGTATTTACGAAAATGATAAACAGAAAAGGGGTAAAAATTTAGACGGCTTGAAAAAGAAATTTATTGAATATGTGGAAAAATCATATCCAAACGATAAATCAAAAATAAGCTATGCCTATATAATGCTTGAAGAAGAAACGGACAGACTTGTGCATAAAAATATTTTAGAAAAAGAAATGCGTCCCGATGGCAGAAAACTTAATGAAATCAGATCGCTAAATTGTGAAACGGCGGTTCTGCCTTGCGTTCATGGATCGGGACTTTTCCAAAGAGGCGACACCCAAGCGCTATCGGTTTTAACGCTCGGCGCGCCGGACGATGAAATAATAATAGAAACAATGGAATTTGACGAAAAAAGACGATTTATGCACCATTACAACTTTCCGCCCTTCTCTGTTGGCGAAGTTAAACCGATGCGAGGACCGGGAAGACGAGACATCGGACACGGCGCTTTGGCGGAAAAAGCTATTTTTCCTCTACTACCGCAACAAGAAACATTTCCCTACGCAATCAGGGTGGTATCGGAAATTCTTTCATCAAACGGATCATCTTCAATGGCTTCGGTTTCAGGAACTTCACTGGCGCTAATGGATGGCGGCGTTCCTATAAAAAGAGCGGCGGCAGGCATTGCTATGGGGTTGGTTATGGAAAATGAAAAAAAATATAAAATTCTTACGGACATACAGGGACCGGAAGACCATTATGGAGATATGGATTTAAAAGTTGCCGGAACCCAAAAAGGAATAACGGCAATCCAAATGGATGTTAAAATAGAGGGCATAACGGCGGAAATACTAAAAGAAGCTTTTGAGCAAGCAAAAAAAGCGAGAATGCAAATATTGGAAACAATGGATAAAGTTATAAGCGCGCCGCGGGAAAATTTATCTCCGTACGCTCCAAGAATAATTACAATTCAAATTAACCCCGATAAAATAAGGGAAGTCATTGGGCCGGGAGGAAAAGTAATCAATGCCATTATTAAAGAAACTGGCGCCGACATCAATGTAGAGGACAGCGGACTTGTATATGTGACTTCCGTTGATCAAAAATCAGGAGAAAAAGCCGCTGAATGGATAAGAAATATAGTCAGAGAAGCAAAAGCGGGAGAAATTTTTAACGGCAAGGTGACTAGAATTTTCCCGTTCGGAGCAATGGTGGAAATTCTCCCGGGACAAGAAGGATTGATACATATTTCCGAACTTTCGTCTTCCAGGGTTAATAAAGTGGAAGATGTTGTAAAAATAGGAGATATGGTATCCGTAAAGGTAAAAGAAATTGATCGCCAAGGCCGAATTAATCTTTCGCTAAAAGCAACACAAAATAATAAATAACCTTGAATTACGAAATATACACTTGTCATTCCCAGTCAAGCTGGGAATGACAAGAAAAACGCTATTTCATAATTTAAGGTAAATAATATATTACCCGACTAATGCTGATATTGCGCAATTTGCTCAATATCATAAACAATACTGGTGTTAGGAGGGCAAGGAGGGCAATATATGACACAAAACTCATCCAATAAACCATTTATTACAACAATGGCGGATGATTTAAAACAAACGGATTCGCTTCAAAAACAAGCCCCGAAGGATAACTTTCAGTTCCCTACGGGACAAGCGCCTCCGACCGCGCCGATAAAATCAACGAACAATAACTTTAAAAACGATTCGGCAAACACTCCTGAAATTCCTCCCAAAACAATCGTTAATGTCGCGCCAACTAAAAAACCAGTCATTCCATTGTTCCCCATACCGCCAAAATTCGCCATTGCGCCACGACCAATGCCACCCAAACCGATTATTCCATCTCAACCAAAACCTATTATTCCACCCCGTCCGATAACGCTAAAACCAATTGATCCAATTACTCCATCGCAACCGAAACAAACAGTTCCATTGTGGCAAATGCCGCCAAAACCGCTTATAAAACCGAATACCTTAATCCAACCAAAAGAAAAACCGATTATCGCTCAAAATCCGCCCATAAATATTCTAAAACCGGAAACGCCAAAACAAAAAATTTATACTGATATCCCGAACGATACTCCAATTGAACCGGGCATCGCGAAATCCAACCGTAAAAAAATATTGATTGCCGTAATAACTGCGATAATCGTTATTTTTGGCGCAGGCGGATACTACTGGTCAATGAATTTACTGTCAACACCAAGCATTGTTGAAAAAGAAAAACCGGCAAGTTTAATTTCTGTACATAGTGATGAAGTAATAAATATTGAAAAAAATGCAACTTTTCAAACTGTTTGGCAGATCATATCCGGTTTACTGGAACGACAATATCCCGATGGTTTTACAAGAATTTTAATTAAAACATCAAGGATTAACGCGGAATCAGATACAACTGCAATTGCTTATGGAAATTTTTCCGAATTTGTTAAAAACAATCTGGGTATTTATTTTCCCGACTATATAATCAATGCCACAAATAATTTCACTTTCTTCATAAACACCGATGACAATAATAATAAACTTGGCATTATTATTGAAATGAACGATAGCGCGATACCAAACAATACCGCGAATGTGCTAAAATTATGGGAGGAGGATTCAATGATTAACGACTTAGCTTCACTTGTATTTTTAACTCCGGAAAACATAAGCGCCATACCTCCGGACACCGCATCTTTTAATTCCAATCAATATAAAAACATTGATATACGGTATATAAATTTTAAGGGATCTAACCGTTCCATTGATTATATGTTTTTAAAACCGCAAAATTTTCTGATAATCACAACTTCAAAAAATTCAACATATAATACAATTAATAATATATTGGATAGCGAATAATTTTAAAAAATAATATAATATCTTTAAAATTCCCCATTTACTATTTCACTAAACGGGGAATTTTATTTATAAAAATAGTTGTGCTATACTTTTTAAATGCTACACGAAAATAATAAACAATCAAATATACTGGATGGCCTTAATGACCGTCAAAAAGAAGCAATAACCACTATTGACGGTCCCATCTTGATAATCGCCGGCGCGGGATCAGGCAAAACAAAAGCCCTTACTCATCGGATTGCTTATTTGATAAACCAAAACATTGAACCAACTAATATTTTAGCCGTAACTTTCACCAATAAAGCGGCAAGCGAAATGAAAGAACGGGTTAAAAATATACTTAAGGAAACTGGTTTAAGCGTATTTCCGACGATCAGCACATTTCACTCATTTTGCGCTAAAATATTGCGCCATGAAATTCATCTCTTGGGATATACTAACAATTTTATTATTTTTGATTCCAATGATCAACTTTCTCTTATGAAAAAAATAATAAAAAATTTAAATGTTAATTCAGATAAATTTAAACCGAAAACAATGCTTAACGCGATCTCTGACGCTAAAAATGAACTTATAGATCACGAAACTTATGAAAAAAACAATGAAGGATTTTTCGAAGAAACTATGGTAAAATTTTATAATGAATACCAAAGAGAGCTTAAAAAAAACAACGCGGTAGACTTTGACGATTTAATAATGCTCACTGTGCAAATTTTCCAAAAATATCCACAAATTCTGAAAAAATACCAAAATCAATATAAATACATCCTTATTGACGAATACCAAGACACTAATCAAGCGCAATATATTCTGACAAAATTATTGGCCCAAAAAAATAATAACATTTGCGTTGTCGGAGATGATTGGCAATGTATTTATTCGTGGCGCAAAGCGGATTTCCGCAATATTTTAAAATTTGAGAAGGATTGGCCAAACGCTAAAATTATTATGCTTGAAGAAAACTATCGCTCAACGCAAAATATTCTTAATGCCTCGCACGGCATAATAAGTAAAAACATATACCGCACCGATAAAAAATTATGGACAGAGGCGGAAAAAGGCGCCTTAATCGCCGTAAACGAAGTTTGGGACGAAAACGCGGAAGGTCAATTCATACTTAAAGAAATTAATAAATTAATATCAGAACAAAAATATTCTCCTAAAGATTTCGTCGTACTTTACCGAACCAACGCCCAATCCAGAGCTATTGAAGAATCTTTTTTGCAAGCCAATTTTCCCTATAAAATAATAGGAACTGTAAGATTTTATGCCCGTCGCGAAGTTAAAGATGTTTTGGCATATTTAAGATTACTTATCAATCCCGCCGATACAATAAGTTTGCAAAGAATAATCAATGTGCCACCACGAGGCATAGGAAAAGCATCCGTGGAAAAAATCGTCACGGAAACTATAGATATTACCGACGAACATTTTCTTAAAAACAAACTTATTCTGCCACTTAAAGCGCACAAATCGCTCATAGACCTTTCTGGAATAATTTCCTATACGCGCGATCGTCTTGACACCCTAAACTTAACCAAGCTCATTAATACGGTATTATCGCGCATTGGCTATGAAAATTTCGTTAAAGATGGAACCGATGAAGGAGAATCGCGCTGGGAAAATGTTCAGGAACTTATCACTGTAGCTAAAAAATACAATAGCCTGAATTGCGAAATCGCGCTAAAACAACTACTGGAAGATATAACTCTTATAAGCGAATCCGACGAGATTGATTCGGAAAAAAATATGGTGAACTTAATGACGCTCCACTCCGTAAAAGGACTGGAATTCCCCGTTGTATTTATTACCGGTTGCGAAGAAGGTCTTCTGCCCCATTCGCGAAGCTGGACAGATCCGGCGCAAATGGAAGAAGAAAGACGACTTTGCTATGTCGGTCTTACCCGCGCCAAAAAAATAGCCTATATGACATTTGCCGCCCAACGCAACTTATATGGACGGTCGGGAAACAACGCTCCTTCACGCTTTATTGCCGACATACCTAAACACCTCATTAATTTTCAATCGCAAATTTTGGGAAATAACGCCGATAACGAAAATGATAACGATGAAATTATCAATCTATGAACCCCATTAGAAGTCCTTGGCGGAAAAATTTTGATGAAATTTTTCCACATGGAATTAACGAGGATTAAACTTTTTAACATTAGTTTGTCTAAAATTGACCATTTGGTTATATAAACCCTGATAGAAACAATGTTTCTATCAGGGTAAAGACGGACTTCTAATGGGGTGAACCACTACTCGCCAATTACAATCAAATCAATATTTAAAGAGTATGGTATTAAACCGAAAAAATATTTAGGTCAAAATTTTGTTATAAATAAATCCGTCATAGACAATATCGTTAAAACGGCGGATTTAAACGCCAATGATACGATAATAGAAATTGGACCTGGTCTTGGCGCGCTTACAATTGAATTGGCGAAAAAAACGAAAAAAGTCATCGCAATAGAAAAAGATGCGAAAATATGTGAAATTTTACAAAACATTCTAATAAAAAATAAAATTGATAATGTAAGCATTGTCAATCAAGACATCTTAAGGTTTTCTCCCTTTGAAAAATCCCTCACAGACCCCGCCTGCCGGCAGGCAGGGGAACAAAAATATAAAGTAGTAGCCAATATACCATACTACATTACCCAGCCGATAATCCGGCTATTTTTGGAATTCGCGAAACCGCCCGAAAGTATAACATTGCTTGTGCAAAAAGAAGTGGCGCAAAGAATATGCGCCATTGCCCCCAAAATGAATTTATTGGCGGTTTCCGTCCAATTTTACGCCCAACCGGAAATAATAAGCTATGTTTCCAAAAATAATTTCTGGCCGCAACCAAAAGTGGATTCGGCAATTTTAAAAATCTCGCAAATTCACCCTCCCAACTTTTTAAATAATCCGCTTGTAAAAAATGGGGATATTTTACAAAAAGTTGAGAGAGTAAATTTTTTCAAAACGGTACGCGCCGGATTTTCTTCACCACGAAAAATGCTCATTGGAAACATTAATAAAAAACTTGAAATTCCCCGTGAAACAATCTTAAAAATTTACCGAAATATCGGCATAGATCCCGCTATTAGAGCGGAAAACCTAACGATTAAAAAATGGCAAGAATTATCAATAGCCATTTTTAGCCATACGACTGAAAATATGATATAATATAAATGAAAGTTTTACATTGTTTTCCGTATGGATAAATTTAAAAAAATCCTGGTCATTTTTATCCTTATAATCATAGGGTTTTTTGCAGTTTATGGCGCAATAAACATCTCTTCAAAGTTTAATGTAAAATCCGATTCAACAATTACTCCTCAAAACGAAAAAAATAATTCAAATTTATCATACTCTTTCGTTGATGATGACGATAATGACGGTCTTTCCAACGCTAAAGAAATTATTTACGGCAGCGATTCTAATGATCCGGACACGGATAAAGATTCCTATCCGGACGGCGATGAAGTAAAAAACGGTTATGACCCCGTAGTAGCCGGTTCAGGACGACTTACGGACAGAACAACGCAAAATTTAACAATACAATATTTTAGTTGGGTCAAAGAAAAATACAATATCAACGACCCGATTCTTCGAGATTCTTCAATAAAAGAATACTTGAATATTTATTATCCGATAATTTCCATTTTACCCGATATTGCCGAAAATAAATTAACCATAAATAACGATGCCGACAATCAAGATCTAATTAACTATATTGAATCCCTAAACAACATTGAACTGCCACAAGGACTCCTTGATCACCAAGAACTTTATGAAAAAATACTTAACGGTCAATTGGTGGATATTGACAGTATTTTGAACGAACTGAATGCAAGCGCCGACAAACTTTATAAACTAACCGTACCAAAAAAAGCGCTGGAAATTCATAAAAAATACATTGGCATCGTGGAAACTTTAAAAATCATCTTTACCGATCTGAAAAATGCCAGAAAAGATCCGGTACTTATACAATACAACATTAAAAAAGGACAGGAACTGGCGATAATCGCCGCTGATTTGGAAGAAGAAAAAATAAATATTTTGAAACAATAAAAAATGAAAAATATTTTTCTTCTGATAATTTTAATATTAATAACAGGCGCGCTAATATATTTATCAAAAAACGATCCCGCGAATGACAACCTAACGCAATCAACGCGTCGCACATTTACTTTTTTAAGATTGCCATCAAATAACAATATTGAATATAATCAAAACGGGGAAATTAACGGCGAGAAATCCGAAGAAACTGCCCAAAACATCATAAACAATAACGAAACGGAGAAAACGAAAAACCTTCAACCACATCCATTAACGCCTCCTTCCGCCGCAATAAACAAACCAATATCTTTCAATATTTATTTAAACCAAACGCAAAAAATTGAAGAAATAGAAAAAGTGGAAGTGGGGAAAAATTTTCAAAACTGGCGAGAAGCAATTGAAGAACAAGGATTTAATTTCAATAGCGCTCAAGATATGGAAAGTCTTAAAAAGATACGACTGGAATTTTTTACCTTGCAAGAAATTAAAAATAAAAAAGACACGGAAGACCTTATCCAATACATTGAAGATGTTAAAAATCAACTTAAACAAAATAACGCGCTAATAATTGATGACAATATTCTTTTAGGGGATCTTTTGGAAATAACTTATAAAAATAATCTTGAAGAAAACAGTCCGTTGCTTTTAAAAAAATTCATTGAAAGTTTCTATATCATTCCGCTGAAAAAAGAAATAGAAATCGCAAATTCAGCGCAAACCGATACTGAAAATACATATTATTCTTTTTTCTACACCATTTTAAATAATAGTTTTTTTGCCCCGATAGGATCCACCCTTGAAAGCCATACATCTAGTTACGAAGAACTCCCCCCTCAAGGCATTGATTGCGGAGGCGGAACCGAGGTATCAGATTATCCTCCCGGACATAGTTTCTATGCTTCATCCTGCAATTCTTGCAATAAAAAATCCAAATCCTGCAGAAAACTATGCGGAGCATGCGGTTCGTCAATCGGTTATCTTTGGGATTCAATTACGGGAATATGCGGATGCGGAGCATAAAAAATAAAATATGAAATATAAAAAACTGATAAAAAAAATACTTATAATCACGGCTATACTCGCAACAAGCGCGCTATTTTATAACGGCGTTGTAAATTTTTTCTCCTCCGAAACCGCCAATAATCAATTAACCATAAAAACCGACGAAAATACGGAGCAGATAAAAAATAACGACAAACAACCGGCGATTGGACAGAAAACACAAGCCGGAATCCTGCGAAACATAAGCGATGCGCTTAAAAAGCCATTTATAAAATCCGTTACCATACCGGTTGAAATTGAAAAAATAGACACGGTTAAAACCTCTTTGGAAAACTACCTTGTTGCCTCGTCTCAAATAAAATTTCCGGAACCGCAACTGATTTCCGATGCCATAATATTGCACAAACGAGGAGGAAGCGAAGCCCTAAAACTCTTAATTGATATTTTGAAAGAAAAAAATAAGGAACTTTACGCAATAATTCCGCCTTCAGAAGCCGAAACCATACACAACGACAGCTTATGGATAAGCGCTAAATTCATTGAAACTCTGGAAAAAACGCTAAAAACCGAAAATAAAGAAGAAATTTTAAAAATACTGAATAATCCGGAAATGCAAGAAATTCAAAATCTGACAAATCAAACCGTAGCGGACTTAAAATCTTTAATTGAAAATTACGGCTTAAATATATAAATTTTAATATTTTTTTAAAATTTAAAATTATCATCCCGACGCTTCTCATAACGCTCTTCCTGCCAATGGCTGTTAATGCCGCTGTGCCGGTTATTGTTTTTGGCGATTATTTAAACACCGTCAAAAATGTTGAAGCAGTTTGGGAAATCCACGAAAACACGCAATTGGAATTAAGCTTAGAAGGATTTATGATAAACCTATTTAATGCTTTCTCCGCGCGGCAAGAGGAATTCACAAAAACTTTTGAATTGGCAAAAATAGAAAAAGCCCGCGAAGATGTCAATAAACTTAATTTTGAAGTTCAAAAAGAGCTTACCGGTCAAGGCGTAATTATTGAAGCATTTGATATTGTCACCAATCAAAAATACACAATCAAAAAAGAAGGACGGATGATCACAAATCCTGATGAATTTTTATTTGAAGAACCAATCCAAAAAGCGCGAGATTTTACTTATTGCTATCTCGCGCCATGGAAACATTTTTCACTTAATCCCAACGATAGTCAATATTATGATGCTTTAGGATTGGGAAATGACGGCTGGCGCAAAGGAAATGATGGAAATCCTTTGCCAGGCAATACTGAAAATGTATGTCAGTTTATGCCGCTTGACCAACCAAATGGTGTTGCCCAATGCCCGAGCGATACTACTCGCGATCAAATCAAACAACAATTATTGTCCGAATTGGTAAGAAAAGAAACGAGTTGGGCAAAAGCGCCGCCGGAATCCTGGTATACGCCGAGTATTTGTGAACGAATTACGAATAATTTAAGCTGTATAGACAAAAAAACTTGTTTTAAGTGCGACAACAAAGACTTCATATCGCAATCGTGCGATATTTACGAAGCTAACAGTAAAGATTTATCCAATTCCGACAAGCAAGGCATTCAAGATACTCATTCCAGTTTAGCGATAAACATAGCATCTTCTAAAAATGCCACTTTGCAAGAATATCAAGAAACTATTGGCAACCCGAATAATGACGCCATATCTTTGAAAAAAATGTTAAAACAGCAAATTCAAGGAATAATTGACCAATATCAAACACTAAGGCAAGCGCAATATACGGCAGGACAAGGGATTAGACCGGAAAAATATTTAATTTCGTTTACCGATGTTAATGAAGGGACATGTAATAGGTATTATCGCGAATCTGCGTCCGAAGCGCCAATGATGCTTGATGGTTCTTGCAGAATACATGATGCTATGTATTTTGGCAGAGCCCTTGATATGAGTTACAACAATAGAGCTTATACTGACCAACTTTTTTGGTTTGACACGGAAAATATAACATCTCCGGCAGTCATACTTTTGCAAAAAATGGCGGCGGCGGCGCAAGCGCAATTTGATTTGGCGCAAAAAGCGTATAAATATCCGGCGGAAAATAGCGCTATCAATAATAACGAAGAGGGCATGATTATTTCCAATGGCGCCGGATACAAATTTGAAAACGATGAATATATCACAAAATTTTATACGCCAACATTGGAAGAAAATGAGCAAAAAATAGTGGAATTGCCCGCGCCATGGGAAGATGCATATAAATACGCAGAGTTGCCAAAAGAATATTTTGAAGACTTAAAAGGAGAATACCCAAAAGAAATCGGTAAAGATTACTATTTAAACCGATGGTATAAAGACATAAACCAAATGTATTTACCACAGAACGAAACATCAACTTTCTCCAGAATACTTAAAGAATGGTTTTGTTTAGAAAAAAAAGATGAGCAAGGCAAGGTAAAATTAGATATGACTTGTTATGATGGAAGAAATCCGAAATACAACGAACCATAAAATAAATATTTTAAATTTTGAACATAAAAATATTAAAACCTAAAAGTAAAATACTATTCCGGAGTCTTATACTCTTTTTAGCGGTAACGAGTATTTTATTGCCTTTGCGTTTTACAGATGCCTATGCAGGGGATTTTGTATCAAACACTGTATTTAGTATTATTTACGTAATTGGAGAAGCCGCCAGCTATATAGCAATCACTTTTCTTGGCTTGGCCGGAGGATTATTTGATCGTGTTCTAAGCCCGGATTTTAACGCTCTTTCTCTTACAAACTCTTATTTCGTAAAACAAGGCTGGACTATCACCAGGAACTTCGCCAATATGATTTTTATGCTGATAATGTTAGTCATCTCTTTTTCCGTGATTTTGCGTGTAGATGTAGGGGGAATTAACATAAAACGAACTCTGCCAAAACTGATTTTCATTGCATTTTTTATAAATTTCAGCCGCGTTATAGCGGGAGTAATTATAGATGCCGGGCAAATTGTAATGATAACCTTTACTAATGGAGTGACATCGGAAGGAAGCTTGGCGATGTTCTTATACAACCATATGAAAGCCGGAACTATGTTCACTTCTCCCAGCTATATTGAAGCGATAAGCAATGGCTATGCCGAAAAATTGACCGCTATCGCGACAATGTTTTTCAACGCCGCTTTTCCCTTTATTGCCGCTCTCGCTTTCTTTATTCTAGCGGTTATGCTAATAATCAGAATCGTTATTTTATGGATTCTTGTTATTTTGGCGCCTCTTGCCTGGCTCGCCTATATTCTGCCAAATACAGAAACCTACTGGAAAAAATGGTGGAGCTTATTTTTACAACATACTTTTTTCGGAGCGGCTATCGGATTTTTTATGTATTTATCGGCCCAAATGGCGATAAATTTATCCGCCTACGAACAATTTACAAAGCAAGTAAGCAATAACATTAACACTAGCTCTAGTTTTCTCGCCGATACTTCCAATCTTTTGCAATATCTGGCGATTATCATAATGCTTTATGCGTCAATCGTCGTCGCAAAAAAAACAAATTCTATGGGCGTTAATATAGCTTTTAAGGTGCTAAATACGGCGAAAAAACAAGCGTATAATTGGGGAGTTAAAACGCCGCTGGCCACTTCGGGTATTACCAGCGGAGTCGGCGCCAAAATTGATGAATGGCGCACTACCGGCTGGTTGAAAAAGATAGCCCCAAGCAAAGAAGCCGTTAGAGAAAGAGAGCAGGGATGGGCGGCTTATTTTGGCGTAGAAGGCGTAAAAGAAACGCAGGAAACAAAAGACATAAAAGAAGCAAGAGAAAAAATGGAACATACCACTTCATCAGATACTCTCAAGAATATTGTTGAGAAAAAGAAAGGAACGAAAGCGGAAGTAAAAGCGGCTGCCATTCTTCTTGGTGAAAAGGGGGAAATTAAGAGCGCGCCTGAATTTAATATGGCGCTTAATGTTTTACAGGCAAAAGATCCAAAAACCGGCAAAATCAAAGACACTGTAAGATCAAAGAATTTCGTAAAAATAGTAGGAGAAAAAAGATTGGATTTAGTGCTTAATTACAAAGCGGGGGAAAGGAAGGAGGAGGCAGAAGCGCAAGGAAGAAAAATTACTCTCAAGGAAGCGTTCCGAGAAGTTTGGGAAGAAAACGATATATCTATGGATGATATTGCCAAACAAAAACCAGAATTTTTGGATGATGCCAATGTAAAAGAACAAATTAAGGAAACTATAAGCGCTCAAGACATCGCCAGCGCCATTCGAAGCTTAGGAAAAACGAAAACGGCAAAATTATACACAATAATCCCCTCAGCACCTAAATAATCGCCCAAACCAAAACGCGATCCTTACGATACTGCTGATATGGACCATTAAACATATATTTAGCATATAAAAATTTATAGTATCAATAAAATGAGAAAAGATACGATACAATATATCTTAATAAATCCTCTATTTGTTTTTAGTGAAAACGAAACGCCATTAGAAAGAGATAAAAAACTTCAACAATTTTTCGATTCCCCTCAAACAATACAAGAAGTTCTCGTATCAGTTGAAAATACGGATAAAATAAGAAAAATAACAACAATGAATTATGGTCTGCCAATAGAATCGGCAAGAAAAATCGCTTTATTGATAAGAAACATTTTTTTAGGCGAACTAGCGGTTTCGGAGTTTATCAATAAAATTACCGCGACATTAAACATAATCAGAGAACTTGCCCAAAAAATCGCTTTGGACATAAATAAAGAAATTTTCCATCAGGCAACGCGAGAACTGAAAGAACTGCAAAGAAAATTCCAAAATTCCGAAAGAAAACAAACCACAATCAACGCTCCTCCTAAAAATCTTCCAGTACTGGAAGATGAATACAATGAAAAAAAAGACGATTATTTGGAACCAGTAACCGGAAACAATATCCCGCAACAATCGTTGATTAAAGGAAATTTAGTAAATTTGAAAAACCGTCAACAGTAAAAGTGATTTTAAATATTGAAATTTTATTAAAAATTATGTCCCTACGGGACGCATCCCATAGGGAGAGAAATTTATTATTATATGCGCCAATATCAAATCCCGCAATTTATAGACATTGAAGATAAAATACTTGGACCGCTTACAATCCGCCAATTTTTATACTTTTTAGCGGCGGTGGCAACCGGCTTTGTTTTGTGGACCATTTTAACTTTTCAATACTTCATAATAGCTATGGTGATTGTCGGAGGGCTATCCGTAATGTTCGCATTTGTAAAAATTAACGGCAAACCATTTAGCGCGTTTATTAATAGCTTAATAAGTTTTATTTTCAGCAGCCAAAAATATATATGGAAAAAAGAAAGTTCCGCCTCTATTCCCGAAGAAGCGCCCCAAGAAAAAAACCAAAAAAAAGATGCCGCAAAAAAAATGTCGGAAAAAGAACTAAAAAACCTGTCCTCACTGCTGGATGTCAAGGAAAATAATATAAATAATAACTAATAATTTTATGGCTCAATCTTCCCAATCATTTATACCGATTAAAACCATCCAAAACGACACTGTAATCCTCAAAGACGGATCATTAAGAGCGGTTCTTACAGCATCAAGCTTAAATTTCGCCCTAATGTCGGAGGACGAACAAAACGCGATTATTTATCGCTACCAAGAATTCATAAATTCGCTTGACAGCTCCATTCAAATTGTAATTCAATCACGAAAATTAAATATCAAAGAATATTTACGCCTGCTTGATTCGAAAAAAGCAGAACAACCGAATGAACTTTTAACAACCCAGCTAAAAGAATATGCCGACTTTATTAAAACTCTAACGGAAACAACTAATATAATGGTGAAAAATTTTTATATAATAGTTTCTTTTTACAAGCTTGAGTCCCTGAAAAAAGGCGGCGCAATAAAAAAAATAAAAGATATTTTTTGGTCAAAAACAACCAAGCAAGAAAAAAACGAAACATTTCTTCAAGAAAAAGACCAACTATGGCGAAGAGTGGAATTTGTCCAACAAGTTTTACGGGGAGCCGGCATACGAGTAACGCCACTTAAAACAACAGAGCTCATTGAATTATATTACAGTTTATATAATCCCGATTTGGCGGAAAAAATGGAACTATCCGCCAATATAGAAAATATAAGCATACAAAATGTTCAATAAAAATAACAATTCTAAAAATACATTATTGGACGGAACGACGACGCTTTTGGATTTTATCGCGCCTTCTGCTCTAAAAGTTACCCCCAATTACATACAAATAGGCGAGAAATTCGCCAAAACATTTTTTATTTTCACTTATCCGCGATATTTAAGCACCGCATGGCTTTCACCGCTTATCAATCTTGACGAAATAATGGATATAAGTATGTTTATGCATCCGGTCGACAGTAAGGATATATTAAAAAATTTAACAAAAAAATTAGCGGAAGTTAAATCGCAAATATTCTTGCAAGGAGAACGAGGGTTAGTCAGGGATCCAATATTAGAAACGGCTTATAAAGACATTGAATCGTTACGCGACAAACTCCAACAAGGAAACGAACGATTTTTTAAATTTGGACTTTATGTAACTTTATATGCCGATACGGTGGAGAACCTTAATGAAAAAGAAGGGAAAATCATTTCGCTTTTTGAATCAAAATTAATTTATCCAAAAATCGCCTTATTCCAACAAGAGCAAGGGTTTCATTCAACATCACCATTATTATTGGATAAACTTATAATAAATACCAATTTAAATACCGAACCGCTTTCCACGACTTTTCCGTTTATTTCTTCCGATTTATCGGCAGGCGAAGGAATACTTTACGGCATAAACCGCCACAACAACAGCTTAATACTTTTTGACCGATTTAAATTAGAAAATTCCAATACCGTTATCTTTGGAAAATCCGGAGGTGGAAAAAGTTATTTCACAAAATTGGAAATATTAAGATCAATGGTTATGGGAACCGATGTGATTATCATTGACCCTGAAAATGAATACCAATATCTGGCAGAAGCGACTGAAGGATCATTTTTCAATATTTCCCTTACATCTGAACATCATATAAACCCGTTTGACCTGCCCATCCCGACCGAAGACGAAAAACCGGAAGAAATCCTCAGGAGCAATGTTGTCAGTTTGGTAGGACTTCTAAGAATAATGCTTGGCGGATTAACGCCCAGCGAAGATGTAATCCTTGACATGGCGCTTACTGAAACATACGCTTCCCGCGATATAACAATTGATTCTGATTTTTCAAAAGCAACACCACCTTTATTAGAAGACCTGGAAACGGTAGTCGGTGGCATTGAGGGAGGAGAAAATATAGCCCTAAAACTGCAAAAATACACAAAAGGAACTTTTTCCGGATTTATGAATAAAACTACCAATATAAACATAAAAAACCGTTTAGTGGTATTTAATGTGCGCGATATGGAAGAAGAGTTGCGACCGATAGCAATGTATGTGATATTGCACTATATATGGAACCTTGTCCGTTCAAAACTAAAAAAACGATTGCTTTTCGTTGACGAAGCATGGTGGCTTATGAAATATCCCGAAGGCGCGTCGTTTCTTTTCGGCATTGTTAAACGCGCCAGAAAATATTACCTCGGGGTAACAACAATCACGCAAGATATTTCCGATTTTATGGAATCAAGTTATGGAAAACCAATAGTGGCAAATTCATCCCTGCAAATCCTTTTTAAACAATCGCCCTCTACGATTAAAACGGTAGTGGATACTTTTAACCTAACTGAACAAGAAAAATACCTATTATTGCAATCCGGTGTTGGCGAGGGATTGTTTTTTGCCGGAATAAAACATGTGGCGATTCAAGTCGTTGCGTCCTACACGGAAGACCAGATTATTACATCTGATCCGGAAGAAATATTAAAAATAGAAGAAGCAAAAAAAGAATTCGCCGAAGCCTGGGAAAAAGAAAACAACAGTCAACCGAAATAAAAATGAACGAACAAGAAAAACAATACTATGAAAACTTGCGCCTTTCGCGATTAGAAGACCAACAATCGCAAGATCGCAAAAAAGAAAATGGGGAAGAGAAGCGGGAAGAAGCGATAGGAGAAGTGGCGGGAAAAGCGGCTGGACAAATCGCTTCAAAAGCGGCTATTGCCAGTGGAGTGGGCGCGCCGCTTGCCTTTTTAGCCAAAAAAGTTGGCGAAAAAGCGGGTAAAAAAATATACAGAAGAAGAAAAATAATAATAACCATGATTATTTTAGCCGTAGCGTTAATTCCTGTAGTCATAGCGAGTTTTATTATTTTAATCAGTATGATATTTTACATTATAGTTTGCAATCCAACCGGCGGCTGGTTGGCTGATAAAGCATTAGACCTTATCGGTAAAGGTTTCTGCCCATAAAAATATATTATAATCAGTTATGAACCCCGTTAGAGTTTTACAAAACGCTATCGGCGGCGTCAAATAAAAAGTCATCGTTATGTTCAAAAAATTGAAAAACAATATAAATAAAAACTCTAACGGGGTGAAAAAAATAAATTATAAACTGCTTTTTCCCGCTATTTTTATAGCATTCTTCGCCATTAATAACGGCCCTGTTTTTGCCACGCTGCCGCAATGCTCCGGTTATAGCAATATACAATGCAATGAAAATGCAACAACGACAGATAGAATAGTTATTGACCCTATTAGCGGCAACGAATGCGTAGCCAAAATATGCGCTGATTCATGCCCGCCTAAATACAATTATTTTTGCAATCCAGATTCCAGCGAACAGGTTCCCGCGGTGAAAGAAGGGTCTGGTCTTATATATCCGGCTTATACTTGCATCAACTATACTTGCATCGGTCTTGAAGCGCCGTTGCCGCAAATTGAAGGAACAAATATTTCCAGTTTAGACACATACTTTAAATATATTTATCAAATCGGTCTTGGCATCGTAGGTATTGCCGCTTTAATAATCATTGTAATCGGAGGAATAATGTATATGGCATCAGCCGGCAACGCTTCGCAAAAATCAGAAGCCAAAGACCGCATTACAAGCGCTATGCTTGGATTAATATTGGCTCTTAGCGCGTATCTTATACTGTATACGATAAATCCCGATCTCGTAAAACTGACAAAAGTTCAACTGCAATATCCGCCACTACCAAAAGTTTTTTTTGAATGCGATAAAAATGATAATATATGTAAATCCGTGGTGGCTACGACCGGCGATGATGTTTTCGCTCTCCGAGACACATGCGGTTTGGTCGGCGCGTCTTGTTCCGTCAATGGAACATGCGAACCAATCAATGCTTATTGGACCAAACAAAAAGCATTAATAAATGAAGAAGTTCAGCCTGTTAATGTCCAACTTGTTATTGAAGCAAGGGGAGTTTGCGACGAAATAACCCTAAATGAAATCTATATATACGAAAAGAATGTGGGACCAGACATACCAATTGACACCATTATCGCTGGAAAAAAATTCACGAGAGGGGCTAGGTCTTATACTTCGGTAATAGATTGGACCGCAAAAACAGTTCCTTCAAAATGGTACGATACCGCGCTTAATATTTTCGTTCCATTCTACATGCTCGATGGGTTTAATGGCGCTTTTGACTATGCTTTTACAGCATCGTTTGTACAAAAAAATAAAGACGGCGTCCTGGAACAAAAATCAATAGAATCAAGTATAATGAAGGTTACCACACAATAACCAGCCCTCCCTGATTTACATTTACGCTTATAATTCCATTTTCATTCAATAAAAATAAAAAATTTAATAATAAAATACCCCGATCTTAAAAATCGGGGTATTTCTATTCTTTTTAAAACGCTACTGCAAATCATTATCTCTCCTATAACTAACAATACTTATTATCCCCGCAAAAAACCAAAAAATTAAAGCCAGATCATTTTTCCAATATATCGTATCCACTAAACCATGAACAAGAAAATAAGTTAAAAAAGAGATAATCAGCCAATAAAGTCCCATATAATTCTTTATGATTATGCGAGAATATAACATAATTATCGTATGTATAAAACCGATAATTCCCATAATGCCGGTCTGTAACCAAAATGCCAGAAAAATATTATGCGGCTGCGGAACGGCCCATTCCAGGTAGGGAGTGAAGTATTTTTGGTATTCCAAATAATATTCCTGAAACATCCCCGGTCCGATGCCTAAAATCCAATTATCGCTTAAAATATCCGTCGCGCTTCGCCAAATCATCAAGCGGGAATGCAAAGAAGACCGACCGCTGTCGTCAAAATAATCGGCAATAGCAGGAAGTTTCAATATTATCGCAGCGGATAAAAAAACTGAAAAAACAAAAAAACAAACAGCCGTCTTTCTATTAAATAACCATTGATATTTTAAAAAAATCCGATACTTTAAAAACAGCCAAAGCGATATGCCAACCGTCAAGCCGATCCACGCTCCGGAAGAACCGGTCGCATAAAGCAATAAAACAATAAACGCCATTCCTAAAAATAAAACTGCCTTCTTTATCCCGCTTGCTTTAAAAAAGAAATATAAATTAACCAAAAAAACCGGCGCCAAAAACATTGCCAAATGATTAGGCGATAAATAAAAAGCGCTTAACCGACCATCGTAAGTTAACTTGCCGAATAATAAATAGGCAAAAGCGATCATTGCCACAAAATAACCAGAAAATAAAAACCACCGCAATAAAACATGAATTTTTAATTCTTGATTTTTCGCGTCCATACGCCTGAAAACATCAATAAATATGACAAAAAATAATAAAGGGTCAAGAAAATAACCCTTCCAGATACCAACGGATACGATTAAATTTGAAGAAAAAACGGTTGAAACAGTGGCGCCGTAAAATAATAATAAAATAGGAACCCAAATTTTAATGTCAAAATGTATCCTCCGTCCTTCTTTAAATTGAAAAAGCCAAATGATAAATAAAATATATATAAAAATCTCGAGAAGAGTAAGCGGCGCGCCGAAAAATGAAAAACGGATTAAATAAGCGGGCATTGCAAAAATAATAAAATTTAATAAATAAAATATCATATCAGTTGTTTTGTTATATTAAATCTTAAAAAAGTATTTATCGCAAAAATCACCATTAATATCGGCAAAACGATAGGGGAATAAATAGCCGTGTCAAAAAAACTTTGGACGACAAACCAAGATAACGCCGCCATTGTTCCAATCAAATACGCAACACTGCACTTATCAAGCACGATGCCTCCAAATAAAATCTTCGCGCTTTCCCAAAATATAATCACAAAAACTCCCATCCATAATAATAAACCGATAATTCCCATTTCTGCCCAAATATCCAAATAAAGATTATGCGCGTATATGGGCGTACGATAATTTTCTCCAAAATAATCACCGCTATTATTATCATAAAACCAACTCGCAATGACGCCGCTAAAAATATGTTTTTGCTTCAAATTATTTAATTTATCTTCTTTTTCGTTAATATTTAATTGATAACTGCCAATACCGGAACCATACAAAGGATATTTTTCTATAACAGACCACGCTTCACGCCAATTCTTTAATCTTCCGGCATTAGAAACTTCTTTTATATTAAAACTTGAATAAAAACGATTATAAATAGGAGAAAATAATATGCCGCTCAACAATATTGTTATGAAAATCAACGCAAAAATAATGCGTTTTTTTTCCAACCCACTCTTAAGCCATAAGATAAAAAAAACAAATATTCCCGCGACAAGACCCGCATAAGCGGATCTGGAAAATGTTAAAATGGTCGCCGCGAATAAACATAAGATCCCTATCCAATAGGGGATAATTTTATTTTTAGACCAAAAATTCAATATCACTGAAAGCGCCAATGGCGCAGTTAAGCCGATATAAAACCCGAAAATATGGGGATCAGGGAAAAATCCGACAGCTCGCATAATTGTTTTTCCGGAAATATTCACAAACCAACTTTGATAACGAAAAACGATTGCGCCGAATTCTTGCCCCAAAAAAACGGGAAAAAAATTCCGCGCCCAAAAATGAAAAACTTTATCGCCATTCCAAATAAACTGCCCGAAAAACTGAATCAAAGCCGAAATAGCGACCAAAAACGCGGATAAGGATACAAAAAACACAATTGCCATTGGCGTAATAACAATTCGCGATGAATTTTTTCCACCATCTTTTTCAATAAATAACGCATAAAGCGCTATCCAATATAAAGGAAATATTGAAGCGAAAACCAACCATTTACGCAAACCCCAAATCCAATTTTCGCTCCACAAAACAGATAAAACGCTAAAAAACAAAAACAACAATAGCAACCAACCAATTTTATCTTTTTTTATAGTCACTAATAATTGCGCCCGCAATTCCTTGGTCAAATAAAAAAATTTAATAACGCAAATAAAAAACAACACCATAATCATCAATCTGCCAGTGGCAATATCAACTCCTATAATCGGGGGGTTTAAAGCAACTTGAAATGGAAAATAAAAAATAAGGAAAAAAAATCCGTAAGAAAAATAACGCCAAGATAGAACGGCGTAAAGCGATAAAAATACGGAAACAATAATAAAATAAAACATTATTTAAAAAATAATCTTAAATCGTTTCGGTTTAAAGCTCGCAATAAATAAATGACAACACAGTAGGTGGTAGCGCCTATAATTATATTCCACAATAAATTCAAATCACCAATAAAACTAAGCGTCGCGTACATAGTCAAAGATCCGACTAATGCCTTAAACGCCGTTTTTATGGATGGAAAAAAATTGGTATTCTGGGAAATTAAAAAAAGCATCAAAATCGTAACTAACATTTCCGTAAAAATAGTGCTTATCGCCGCGCCGAAATAAGAATACTTGGAAATCATAATAACATTGGCGACAATATTAAAAATTGCGCCACCGCCATATATCCAAATCGCTGTTTTTTGACGACCCAAAGCGATAATGGAATTGCCGAATAAATTCCCAAAAAATATAAATATAACGGCAAAAGCCAGTATTTGTAAAACAAGCGGAGTATCCGTTAGAAAATCGGATCCGCCAATCAATAATATAATTGATTTTGCCGATACAATAACGCCAAAAACGATCGGCATTGCCATAAGCGCTATAATATCAAAACTTTTTTGAAAAATAAATTTAAATTTTTCTTTATTGGAAACGGCATAATCGGAAAGCAACGGCATTATAACGCCGACAAACATAGCGGGAAAAAATATCAAATTCTCCAAAACTTTATATGCCACCCCATAAATACCAACATGATCGGCTGGCTTCATAATTGAGAGCATTATAATGGCCACCTTGAAATAAACAGCGGTCAACGCTATTGAGATGGCGATAGGCAACGCTTCCTTAAAGATTTTTTTCCAAAAAACAAAATCAAATTGTAAAACAATAGGAACAAATCGTCGAGCATAAAAAAAAGTAACTGCGAAATTAGCAAAACTTCCAAATGTCAAAGCCGCGATAATCCATAAAAACCCTAACTTCATTTGAATAAACCAAATAATCAACGCCAAATTAATAATTCTGCCTATAATTTCCGCTAAAGCTACCCTGTTCATTTTTAAATATTTCTGAAAAATACCGACAAGAACCTGCGAAGAAGAAAGAAATAAAAAAGAAAAAGCGCCGATAATTACGCCGCTTTTTACCATAGCGCTATATGGAAAAAATAAACTTATACCCGCCGCTGCCGCCAAAACTATTATTAAAGAAATAATGCGTAGAGAAAAAATATTTCCGATTATTTTCTTTTCATCAGCTCCGGGACGCGAAATATCTCTAACAAGCAATGAATAAAGACCAAAATCTGCAATAATACTGAAAATAGAAAGAAACGCCAATATAGTAACATACTCGCCGAATATATCTTTACCAAGATAACGGGTGATAAATCCGACATTCACCAGAGCGATAATGGTGCCAAAAATCCGAGCCGCTACGGATATTATGGTGTTAAAAGCGATTCTTCTAACGATCATATTGGTAGGTCCAGTTTAAAAAATTTATATCAATTTTATAACAACACACCTATTATAGCCTTCGCCGGCGCTTTCCGTCGTTACCGCCCCGCCGCGCGCCATAATTTCCAAATGAACTATTCTTCTTTCAAATGAAGACATTGGTTGTAATATTACCGGTTTCTTTGTAAACTCCGCTTTATTAGCAAAATTTCGCGCCATTTCTCTGATAAATTCAATCCGATCCCTTCTGTAATTATTAACATCCAATGAAAATTCTTGTAAATATTTATTTTTTTTAAAAATCATTGATTTAACCAATAATTGAAGCGCCTTAAGATTGTCGCCATTTGTCCCGATTAACAAACCAGATTCCGATGTTGATATATTAAAAATCAAAATATCGACTCGTTCATCTCTCTCAACGTCAAGACTATATTCAATATTAAAAAAATATAAAATACCGGAGATAATATTTTTTATTTCATCTTGATAATCCATAAGCTTAAATTAAGTTACCGCATTTTTACGATTTATCAAATATTGCTGCGCGATGGAAAATAGGGTAGTAACCAACCAATACAACGGCAATCCGGCCGGCAATCGCCACGATATAAAAACAATAAATATCGGCATTAAATAAGTCATCTGCGAAGACATCGCATTCATAATATCATTAGGAGATGATTGCGCCTTTGGTTTATTCTTAAACATTAATTTCGACTGATAAAATTGCGCCAATCCGGTTAATAACGCCAAAATCCAACTTGGTTTTGATAAATCAACAATACCGATAAATATCATATCTATCACTCCGGGATTAGCGACGAACCCATAAAATCCGTTTAATTTTTCAGGATTCAATCCGTTGATAAAAACCCAGTAAAGAGCAATCAAAATCGGGAATTGTATAAGCATTGGCAAACAACCGCCCAATGGATTAACTTTATGTTCAGCATAAAGTTTTATAAACTCCTGACTCTGCCGCGCCCGATCATCTTTGTATTTTTCCTTAATTTCCTTTATTTTCGGTTGAAGCGCCGCTAATTTTCCCTGCGATTTTAATGCCTTGTCATTTAAAGGAAATAAGGCGAATCTGACGATTAAGGTAAGTAATATTATCGCTATACCGAAATCATGTCCCGGAATAAAATTATATATCAATATCAAAGCGTTAAAAAGCGGTTCGTATAAAATTGTATGAAAAAATGAAATCATACCGTATGTATAATTTAAAATTTTTTAATTTAATCGCCGTAAGGCAACTCATCCACCCCGCCCCTTAAATAAGGATTGCACCTTAAAACTCTCCTGACGCTTAAATTTATTCCTCTTAAAACCCCTAACTTATCAATTGCCTCATAACAATAATCAGAACAAGTGGGATGAAATTTACAAGAAAAATTAAAAAAACCAAAAAAACCCGCGCGTCCCGATAACGCATATTGATAAAATTTAATTAATTTTAAAATAATTATTTTCACTATCAAGTCTTTTTTACTATTGTAAATTATTCTTTCAAAAAATTATTATTACTAAAAATAGCTAATAATAATTTTTCCACTTCCCGATATTTCATTCCATAAAGCTTGTTTGATTTGGCGCCGATAATAATATCGTATCCATCGCATATTTTAGAAAAATTTAAACGGATAACCTCTCTCATTAATCGTTTAACCCTATTTCTTTTTACCGCCTCTTTAAATAACTTCACTCCCACTATAAAACCAAATCGAGAATAAGGTAAATTATTTGATAAAAACTTCAAATAAAACAAAGGACAGCTCCGCGAATTTCCTTTTTGAAACAAACGGTTAAAATAAATATTATCGGCAATGCGATATTTTCTTGAAAGCATTAAAAAATTAATTTAGACATTTTTGTTAAAAACAAAAAATACCGCGCATTTCCATATGGGTAAAAATAAAACTAAACAGACAGTTTTTTCCGTCCCTTAGCTCTGCGCCTATTTAAAACAATCCGACCCGTTTGAGATTTTAATCTTTTTCGGAAACCATGTCGTCTTTTTCTTTTTATTTTACTCGGTTTATATGTTGTAATTTTCATTATTTTTTTATTATTTATATTATTTATACATATAAACTATCATAAAAAATCAAACAGAGCAATGCTAATGGGGGATTAAATCGTTATCCACCATTAATTCACACCTTATCACCAAAACAATGCATTTTCAGAATTTTCCATTTTATGTTATTATGTAAAAATAAAAGAGGAATAAATTTTCATACTAAATACTATCATTATGATTACTGATAACAATAAATCGTTACCGTTGGAGGAGTTGTGGAAAGTAGCTTTAGGAGAAATTGAAATCAACCTATCAAAAGCAAATTTTATTACCTGGTTTAAGTACACCAATATATTAAAACGCGACATTGAAGGTACTGTGGTAATAAGCGTCCCTAATGGTTTTTCCAAAGAATGGTTGGAAAATAAATACAGTAAACTAATACTAAAAGTACTTAGAAATTTAAATAAAGAAATAAAAGAAGTAAAATTTGAAATTGCCGGAACCGTAACGATAAAAACAAATAAAATACAAGATAATAATATAAATAAAAATCAATTATGGTTGGTTGATAACAAGATAAATGCCGATACGAATTTAAATCCAAAATATACCTTTAATTCTTTTATAGTAGGAGCATCCAATGAACTTGCTTACGCTGCTTCGTTAGCAGTTACGAAAAATCTCGGGAAAACATACAACCCATTACTTATATATGGCGGAACTGGACTTGGAAAAACACACCTCCTTCAAGCTATAGGCAATGAAGTTTTAATCAAAAATCCGGATAAAAAAATAAAATACTTAGATTCGGAAAAATTTACAAACGAATTTATTAACGCCTTAAAAAATGGCAGTACCAATAATTTTAAAGAAAAATATAGAAAAAATGATGTTTTAATTATTGACGATGTTCAATTTTTATCTAAAAAAGAACAAACACAAGAAGAATTTTTTCACACATTCAACGCTTTGTATGAAAAAAATAAACAAATAATTTTAAGTTCCGATCAACCGCCAAAATCAATAGCGACAATAGATGACCGGCTTCGTTCAAGATTTGAAGGTGGGATGATAGCTGATATAACTCCGCCGAATTACGAAACAAGAATGGCTATATTAAAAGCGAAACTGGAAGAATCATTGCAAGAAGTAAATGAAAAAACATTAGAATGGATAGCATCCAATATAACAAAAAATATAAGAGAACTGGAAGGGGCTCTAAATAAAGTATTAGCCACCTATAAGTTAAATAACAATAATTTTAATGAGGAAAAATTACCAACTATTCTTTCTGAATTTATAACAATATCTCTTTGCGCAATAACTCCAATGAAAATATTAAAAGGAGTTTCGGAATTTTACGAAATAAAAATAGATGATTTATGCGATAAAAGTAGGAAAAAAAACTTGGTTCTTCCACGACAAATCGCAATGTATCTATTAAGAGAAGAGTTGGGTTATTCTTATTCAAATATAGGAGATAAGTTTGGAAAAAGAGATCACACCACAGTTATTCACGCTTGCGGTAAAATAAATACTGAAATCGCCAAAAAAGGAAGGTTATTGCAAGAAATAAATTTTATCAGAGAAAAATTACTAAATGTTAAATAAAAAAATATTGTAAAAATAGTTAATAATATGTGCATAATACGCCTTATAATTGGTTGATAAAAATACTATTTTTAAATAAATATAATAATAAGATAAATTAATACATATAAAATCAATGTATTATAAACATAGTTATCAACACTTTATTATAATATAAAAGCCAGTGGATTAGCCGATAAACATAACTTTTCCACAAAATATTCATCTACTACTATAATAATTAGTAATAAATAGTTTAAAATACTATTAATAATATGAAAATAGTTTGTTTACAAAAAAATTTACAAAAAGGTCTTAATATTACAGAAAAAATAGTTGGAAAAAATACTACACTACCGATATTAAGTAATATTTTATTGGAAACACAAAAGGGGTTATTAAGTATATCTTCTACAAACTTAGAAATCGGTATAAATTGTTGTATTCCGGCTAAAATAGAAAAAAACGGAAGTATTACAATTCCGGCTAAATTATTTTCCGGATTTATAAATAATTTACCCAATGATAAAGTTTTTTTAGAAGTAAAAAATAATAATCTTAATATAAAATTATTAAATTACAGTGCTGTAATAAGCGGTGAATTGGCAAAAAACTTTCCTATTATACCGAAAATAACAGGAGAAGAATTATTTAATATCAATACGACAATTTTTAAAAATGGACTTAATCAAGTTATTCATGCCGCTTCTTTCACTGAAAATCGTCCGGAAATAAACAGTATTTTTATTAATATTGTAAAAGATAAAATTATAATGGCGGCCACCGATAGTTTCCGGCTTGCCGAAAAAACCATTAATTTTAATAAAAAATCAGAAAATAATACTTCTTTTATTATTCCAATTAGAAGCGCGCAGGAATTATTAAGAATTTTAGGCGAAAAAGACGGTGAAATTAAAGTGATTATAAGTAAAAATCAAATATTATTCAGTATTAAAGATAGTGATATTGATGAACCGGGAGTAGATTTGGTTTCTCGTTTGATAGATGGAAATTTTCCTGATTATAAACAACTTATTCCGAAAGATTTTAAAACAAAATTAATAATAAATAAAAACGAACTTCTTAATTCTGTGAAAATAAGCAGTGTTTTTAGCGGTAAAATCAATGATGTTAAGTTTAGTATTTTCGGCGCGAAAAACGAAATAGATGTTGCCGCTAAAGATTTTAGCGCCGGTGAAAATATTTCAAAAATAAAAGGCGAAGTTACTGGTGATGATTTGGATATTACATTTAATTATAAATACATTATTGATGGTCTTAATGGTTTGGTTGGTGAAAATGTATTTTGGGGTTTTAACGGACCAACTCAACCGTCGCTTTTGAGAGTTTTGGATAATAGAGATTATTTTTATATCGTAATGCCAATACGCAATCAATAATTATAAATTATATGTTTATATCGTTAAAATCTGTTTTTCCGCGTTTTTTAAATAAAATTGATCAAAAAAATAAAGTTTACAGTTTAAGCGCTCTTGATATCTTTAAGGATGTTTTAAAGAAAGAGTTTGGCGAAGAAATTGCTAATCTTATTAAACCGGTAAAAAATCAAAATAATAATTTATTCATAAAGTGCGTTAATTCCGGAGTGGCGTCGGAAGTAAGATTTAAAAAAATAAATATATTAAATGAGGTTAATAACCGTTTAAAATATTTAAATAAAGGAGATGTAAGGGATGTTATTTTTATTTAGATTAGCAAGTTTTTAATTATGGAAAAAAAAGATATTAAAAAAAATAAAGAGGAAAAATTTGAATTATTTTTAGATAATATAGCGTTGGAAGTTATTGATTTTTTGTCTGAAAAAGATTTGGAGATAAAAAAATCATGGGATAAATGGAAAGAAGCTGGCGATCAGGCGCATTTGAAAATATGCCAAGATAAAATACGAGAAAATTGGAATAATTTCGCTGTTCATGGAACGTTTAATTTTGACTATAAAAAAAATAAAGTTGAGTTAAGAATAAAACCCGATACGGATGGTGGCATATCCATTGGTTTATTAAAGGAAGCTGGTTGGAATATGGATAATGTTAAATTTATTAAACCGGGAGAATTTTTACCGGGTTATATTAATCTTGATACGGGATTTAAGAGGGGGGTGGTGGGAGATAAAGAAAGTAAAACAGCTTGGCTTGATCACCATGGGGGGGATATAACCAAAGAAATACTTCCGGCAACGCGTTTAACTTACCTTTTTTTAAGAGCGCTTCATTTTTTGGGTGAAAACGAGGCGCTTGAAAATTTAACAAGATTTGTTTCTCAAATTGATCGCGCTGCTTTTCCTGGACAAGAAAAATTATTCAATGATAGTTATAGGATGGTGTTAGGGCTTTATAAAAAGATGAATTTTAGTCAACTTTATGATTATTTTAAATCCGGAAAACGCCCCGACGATATTTTAAATGAAAGCGATTTGGATAAATGGGGCTTGACCGAAGCGAGCAAGGAAAGAAAAAAGAAAATTGAAAATTCAATAAAAGAAATAAATCGTCTTAAAGACGACGGTTTTGTCGCAGATACGGAGTTTGGAAAAATTATTGTGGATATTGATCATAAAGTGAGTTTAGGTGGTGAGGCGGCTATGGCGGCCGGTTTTGATGGTTATTTGCTTTTTGACCAAAAATCAGAAAGTTTTTTTGTCGTCGTTAAGGAAGGAGATGAAAAATATTCCGATTTAGTGAGATTAGATATTCCCCAAGGAATCGCGGTAAAAAACAATATGATAATACGGCCGGTAAGCGAAGATAAATTAAATATTTCTCTTGGCAAACTTATGGAAATATTGGGCGCGAATATTAAAAAAGACAGTAAATTAGGGAAAGCCGTTAATGCTTTGGAAATAAGAAATAACACATTTTCAGTTAAACCATTATTAAGTAAGTATAAAAAGGGAAATGATAGTTATATTGCTCCAAAAGGTATTTTTTCGTTAAAAGGATTTTTTGACAAAATAGCGATATTTCCACTTGGTTTTAAGCCGGAAGGTGGAAAGAATTATACCGTGAGGGTGAAATATGATTCTAATCCGGGAGAAAGAAAAGGAATATATATTTTGGAGGTCTTAGATGATAATAAATTAAATATAAAAAATATGAGTATTGAAAATCCCGATTTAGATCAAAAAGAAGATATTGTCGTTGAAAACAAAAAAGAGAATATTGTTGATGAAAAAAATATTGAAATACACGAAACAAAAAAAGAAAAATTAGAACGATTGCGGTATGAATTAAAAAATCTTGTTTTACAAAAGGAGCCGACAAAAGAAGAGAGGGTGCGATTGCAAAACGATATTAAAAATTTAAAATATGATATACAAAAACATCGGGAAGATAAATTGGAGATAATGAAAGATCGACCCAAGAAACCATTATTGAAAGAGAGAATTTTAAAATCAGATGAACCGGAAAATAAAGGAAAGTTGTTTGAAGAATTGGAAGAAATGCGTCGAAAAGAAGCGAAAAAAATATTGAAAAAAAAAATGCGAGAGTTAACGCATAGTGGAAAAACTAAAGAAGCGGCGGAGTTGGCGGATAAATTCGCCTCTAAGGAAGAAATTGGGGAAAGAACGGAAAAAATTAGGGAAGAAATAGTGAATTTAGAAAAAGAAGCGGACGTATTTTTTAATATCGGAAGAAAAGAAGAAGCGAAAATGGCCATCAGGAAAACAGAGGATTTGGAAAACCAAATAAAGAATATGAAGGCAGGAATATTTGATTCGCGGAATATTGAAGATATTTTAGGAGGCGCGGAAAATGCCCTTGTGGAATTTAAAAAACACAAAAACATTTTAAGAGATATAAGCCCGTTAATTAAACCAACAAAAAAGACGCATTATATTGGTCATATTCTTACCGGCGGATTACTTTACGGGATAAATGCCGCTTATCTTTATTTTAGGTACAGGAAACTAAGATTGATTGAAAATATGAAGTATAAAACAGCCAAGCGCGAATACCAAGAAACTAAAAAAGATTTATTGATGAAATTAGTTCAGGAAATAACTAAAGAAAAAAGTTATTATGTTATATTGGAAAAGTTATCTTTTATAATTAATAATGAAAAAGATGCGATAAAAAGAAATGTTTTGAGTGATATTTTATCTGTTTATAGAAAAATAGAAGCGCCAATACTATCAGAACGGCGCAAGATTGGTTTTTGGGAACACAGAAAGATATTAACTATCGCGGAAAGGGCTTTTACGGGCGCTTCTCTTGAGAAAATAGCATCACTTGTCAGTTCGGCTAAAAAAACAAAGTTAATTTAATTAATGATATTTATAGTGATTTCTTCTTCGTTAGTGTTACCGTAGATATCATAAGCCTTTATTTTAATTTTATGTTCCCTAATATCAATGTTTGGGGAAATAAATAAATTTACCGCGAATGGTTTTATTGAATCTCCATTAATTAAATTTCCGTCAATAAAGAAATCGGCTTGTGATACTTTATAGTTTCCTTGAATATCAGCTTCAATTCGACTAAAATCTCCTTTTTTGTATGTTTGTTGATTTTGGGGAGATAAAATATTGATTTTCGGCTTATTTTCCAATATATGAATATTGTCATATTCTATTGGCGGTTCTTGGTTAAAAATAAAGCATTTTTCCGTTTCGTTAAAATTTTCCGTACCTTCTATGGAAATTTTTTCTTTAATGCAACGCGGGTTTTTTGACCATTCGGCAATCGGCCATTCCCAGTTGGCGAATTGCGGATTATTTTCCGGCGTTTCGGGAAAATTTCCCCGAATATCAGCAGTGTCAATATAATATAAAATACTGCGAGCTTCAAAATAAATTTTTTCTTCTATTAAATCAGGTGGCGTTAATTCGGTGGCGATTTTTCCGGAAATTTTATCAATTTTGTAAGTTTTACCGCTAAGATTTCCGTCTAAAACATTTTTACCGGTAATCATTTTTTGCGGAGTGTTAAATTTTTTTATTTCCTTGTCTTTTAACGCTTCTTTCATAAACGCGTTCCATATCGGAGCGGCCACAGAAGAGCCGTCCGCTTTAATCATAGCCGTATTGTCGTTATTGCCGACCCAGACGCCGACAACCAAATCTGGCGTGTAGCCGACCGTCCAAGCATCTCGGTATTCTTGAGTTGTACCGGTTTTTACTCCCGCCGGTATGCCGTCCAAATTGAGATAATTGGATTCACCAAACGTTGGTGAGCGCAAGTTGTTGGAGGACAGAATGCTTGTTATTTGTCTGGCAATCTCGGCATTTAAAACCTGTTCTCCTCGCGTATTTTCTTGGTTAAATTCTTCAATTGTTTTTCCATTGCCATCTTCAATTTTAATTATAGGTCTTGTCGGATATTTTTTTCCTTCGGTCGCGAAAACTCCGTAAGCCGCCGTTTCGTCCAAGAGGGTAACCTCTCCGCCGCCGAGCACCAGGGATAAACCATAACGATTTTGGTCATTTAATGTTGTTATTCCCATTTTTTGAGCCAATTTAATCGTATCTTCTATGCCGGCTATATATAAGACTTTAACCGCCGGTATATTCAAGGATTGGGCAAGCGCGCTTTGAATTTTTATCGGTCCCCTATATTGCGAGTCGTAATTTTGCGGATGGTAACATTCAAGACCGTATTGATCTTTTTCTTGGGAGCCGTCGGCCGGACAACTGGGATTAAATTCTGTTTTTAAGTCAAAAAGCAGGGTATCGGGAGCTAACCCCTTTATAAACGCCTGGGCATAAACAAAGGGTTTAAATGATGATCCGGGTTGGCGCGGTCTGATTGCTACATTAACATTGCCGTCGTTTTTCGCGTCAAAATAATCATACGATCCAACCATTGATAATATTTCTCCGTTATTGGGATTTATGGCTGCAAGGGCGGCGTTATTCGCTTTGTAGTTTTTCCGGTTTATTTCAACGCGTTCTTTAACGATTTTTTCAGCCTTTTCCTGTAAATCCCAATCAAGAGTTGTTGTCACCTTAAAACCCCTTGTTTCTATGGCATCTTCGCCGTATTTTTCAACTAAGTACGATTTTATATACATAACAAAATGCGGCGCGCGAATATTGCGGAATTCTTGGGAAAATTCCATTTCTTCGTTTTTTGCTTTTTCCAACTCTTCCGCGGTAATATATCCTTTGGCAAACATCCTTTCTAAAATATAAATTTGTCTGTTTTTTAAGTCTTTTTCATTATTGCCATAAGGAGAATAATATGTCGGCGCTTTTGGCAGGGCGGCAAGAATGGCCGATTCACTTAGTGTTAAATCTTCGGCGGTTTTATTGAAAAATGTAATAGCGGCCGCTTCAATGCCATAAGCGTTTGATCCATACGGGACCTGATTCAGATAAAAGTTCAGAATTTCATCTTTTGAGTATTTTTGTTCTGTTTGCAAGGCTAGTATTATTTCTTTAATTTTTCTCGTGAATGTCCTGTCAGATGTCAAAACAGCTTGTTTAATAAATTGTTGGGTTATTGTTGATCCGCCTTGCCGTATTTGCCTATTTTTAATATCAACCCAAAAAGCCCTGATTATGCCTCTGATATCAAAACCGCTGTGTTTGTAAAAATCATCGTCCTCGGCAACGATTGTAGCGTTTTTAACATATTGCGGTATTTCGTCAAAGGGTACGATTGTTCTTTTTTCTTCCCCATGGATGTCGTATAAAAGAATTTTGCCGGTTCGGTCGTAAATTTTGGTTGATTGAGTGATTTTTCTTTCTGATATTTCGGCGGGATCCGGCAAGTCTTTAGCGAAATAGGCGAATATCCCCGCGGAAAATAAAAGTAGCGATATGAAAATCACCGCGATAATTATCAGCGCGGTTTTAATAAAATGTTTGCGTTTTTTGCGAGGATGATTTTTATGATAATAATCCATATTATTACAGTAAGATAAAATAGCCATTGAAGCAAGGACGGTCATATAGTATTATTAAATTATGAATATAATCACCGATCCTAAAAAAATAGACGAAATATTAAATCGCGGAACGATTGTGGAAATTTTGCCGTCAAAAGATGAGTTTAGAAACAAACTTTTGAGCGGCGAAAAATTGCGTTTTTATATCGGTTTTGACGCTACGGCGCCAAATTTACATCTAAGCCATGCCAAAAATTTTATGTTTCTTGAAAAAATTCGCAAACTTGGTCACGAGGTAATTATTCTTTTCGGAGATTTTACGGCAATGATCGGCGATCCTAGTAATAAAGATTCTGTTCGCAGGCAATTATCGCGCGAAGAAGTCGCGAGTAATATTGAAAAATGGCAAGAACTAATAAAGCCGTTAATGGATTTTGAAGATAAAAATAATCCCCCGAAAATAAAGTATAATGGCGAATGGCTTTTTGAATTAAATTTGGAAGATTTAATCGGTTTGGCTTGTAATTTTACAGTTCAGCAAATACTGGAACGCGATATGTTCCAAAAACGGTTAAAGGAAAATAAGCCGATATATTTGCATGAATTTTTGTATCCTTTAATGCAAGGTTACGATTCAGTGGCAATGAATGTTGATGTAGAAGTGTGCGGAACGGATCAAATTTTTAACGCGTTGGCTGGCAGAACATTGCTGAAAAAATTAAAAAATAAAGATAAATTCGTGGTGGCGCTGACATTGATGGAAAATCCGAAAACCGGCGAAATGATGTCAAAAAGCAAAGGAGTTGGTGTTTTTTTAGATGCCTCATCTGATGATATGTATGGTCAAATTATGGCTCAGCCCGACGAAATGATTGAAATTTTATTCATCAATAATACACATCTATCTTTGGAGGAAATAAAAAATATTATAAGTCGGGAAAATCCAAGGGACGCGAAAATGCGGTTGGCGTTGGAAATTACTAAAATATTTTACAGAGAAGATGCGGCGCAAAAAGCCGAACAGTATTTTATCAAAACGATTCAAAAAAAAGAAACGCCGGACGATATGGAAGAGATTAAAATAAAAGCGGGCGAATATTTTCCACTTGAACTTTTGGCATTATTAAAATTAGCATCTTCTAAAAATGACGCTAAGCGGTTGATTGAGCAGGGAGCGGTTAAAATAAATAATGAAATTTTAGTCGATTGGAGAGAAAAAATCGCCGTTAAAGGCGGTGATATAGTGAGGGTGGGGAAACGAAGATTTATAAAAATAGCCCCGCATTAATGCGGGGCTATTTTTTAAAGTATCATATTTCATTTTAATCTCACATTTTTGGCGGCATCCACAAGATATTTTTTAATGTCTTTCCTGCCGATTATTATATCGTGTTTCATATTTTCTCTTCTTGCAAGAAACGCTTCCGTGTCAATCAATAAATTATCCAATGAGAATTTTAGGTTAACAATGTCTCTTTCTTCGTTTCCCAATGCGCTTCTGACTGATTTCTTTTTAATTATTTTATTTAAATTAAGTTTTTCCGCCACGGAATAACACAAGGAAGTTCGGTACGCGCCAGTATCAATTTTAGCGATAGTTTCGTATTGTTTTTCGTTTGGCCCGAAAATTTTAATTTTTTCCCGGATGCCGATGACTTTTTTACCGGAAATTTCCTCAATTTCTTCTTCAATTTCTCCCCCAAAAAGTTCTCTGCTTATCCGTACCGCGTGCGGCGTATTTTTTGTTTTGAGCCCTATTACCCGTTTTAGCCGTTCTCCCAAAGGAGCTATATTGGCGATTTGAATGGAAAGTCCCGGACGGGCGTTTGTTTCCAGTATTAATGGTCCTTTCTCGCGATCAATGGCAATGTCAACTCCCACAAAACCCAAGCCGGTCGCTTTTTGGACTTCAACAGCCAGTTGTAATAATTCTCTCCAGTTCGGTATTTTTATTCCGCGGAAAGATAATTTTGAACCGGGTATTGTATTTATTAATCTGTCTCTATGCACGGCATGGGTGGTAATGCCGTTGGCCATATCAATGCCAACGCCGATTCCTCCTCGGTGCAGATTCGCGGTGCCTCCCGATTCCGGCGTTGGCAGGCGCAATTGAGCCATAACAGGGATGTTATTAAAGACAATAATTCTGATATCCGGAATTCCTTTATGTGAATATGGCTTGAAAATGGGATGTATTTTTATTCTTTCTTCAAAAATTGCCGCATCGGGAATATTTATTATTGAAAAATCCCCGTCCAAGATAGCCAATATATGATTGTTTAGATCGTTTACGGTAAGAGGGGTTTTGTCGGCTTTTATCCAGCATTCTTGGTTTTTTCTTTTTCCATAAAGTACAATTATTCCTTCTCCGCCCAATCCCCTATTCGGTTTTAACACGAAAGATTTTGGCAAATTTCGCCAACTGAAATTTTTCAATTCTTTTCTGTTGTGGAGTATATAGTAGGTTTCCGCTATCGGCAATCCGGCTTTTTTCAGAATTTTTTTAGTCAGAATTTTACTATCGGCGATATTAATCGCCCTTTTTGAATTAAAAGGGCTTATATATTTTATATTTCTTTCGTTTATTCCCAAAAAGCCTTTACTTTTTTTCAGGAAGTTCCACATATTTTATTACATCTTTAAATCTGATGAATTCAAAAAGTCGCAGTCCAGTCCACTTGCCGAGAAGAATATTTGCGACTATGGATCCGGCAATCACCCAACCAGGTTTTGCTAAAACAAACGATCGTAGAAACTCCAGTCGGACAACAATATAGCAGATAATGGCGATAATAAGAGTTTCAATAGTTAATAATATGGCGGTGCGCGCTCCTTTTTCTATTTGGGCGGAAATGAATTTTTCAACCAAGATTATCATTATTAAAATTGGGAATATTGATGTGCCGATAAACTCGGTTCTTTGCGAGTAGGCCGCCTCCCCAAACATTAAAAGTATGATAAGCGCTACGATGATTACTAAAATTGCCATTCTCGGCAGATATAAAAATCTAAATCGTTTGAGTATTATTCTAACCAAACTTCCTGCCAGAAGGACGGTAATGAAAACGATTATTCCATATCTGATGTCGATAGCTAAAAATACAAAAGTGATAATAAGCGGAGTATAAATACCGAACGTTTTTATGCCGATAATTTGCCGTGAAAAAGCGATAATCGTCGCGATAATCGGGAGCATTAAGATTAAAATAATCGTTTCTTGCGGCACCCCGTTGTTTAAAAGATAATTAATGAAATAAATCATCGTTAGTATTGGCGCGACAGATGGCGGTTGCCAATGCATCCGCGGCATCGTCAGGTTTTGGTATAATATTCAGATTAAGAATTATTTTAACCATTTTTTGGACTTGTTGTTTGTCCGCTTTCCCATAGCCGGTTACAGCTTGCTTTATTTGTAGCGGCGTATACTCCTGCAATGGTATATGATTTAAAACGCAAGTCAATATCATAACACCCCTTGCTTCGCTTACTGCGATAGCTGTTTTCAGGTTTTTGAAAAAGAATAATTTTTCTATCGCGGCGGTATCCGGTTTATGCTTTTTAATTAATTCAGTTATTTTAATGTGGATATTTAAAAATTTATCCCGATTTTGCGTCATCGGGCTTTTTATTATTCCGTAATCAAGACAACGGAGGGTGTTTTGAGTTTTTTCTATAATCCCGTAACCGACAATCGTTGTGCCGGGATCAAGACCAAGGATAATCACGCAAATTTTTCAATTATCAATTTTGCAATCTGCCTACCGGCAGGCAGGTTTACAATGAATTTTCAATTATTTAATTTTGAAAATCAGTTCATTGATAATTGATTGCCCGCCCGCTGGCGGGTCCGCCTTGGGCGGGAAAATTAATTATTGTAAATTTTCATTTTTAACCCGCATTAGTAAAAATATTTTGCACATCATCGTGTTCATCCAACGCTTCCAGTAAATCTTTTAGAGAATTTTTTGTTTTTTCGTCTGAGATTTTTATGTTGCTTTTTGTTTGCCATACCATATTCGCGGATTCTATGCGGATATTTTTTAGCGCTGGATTTTCTTCCAGCGTTTTTTTAATTTCATATAAATTTTCAGGTTTGGTCAATATAGTCATTTTGTCATTTTCTTTTTTTATATCTTCCGCGCCGGCATCAATGGCCGTCAATTCAATAATCTCGTTATTTTCAACACCGTTGGTTATAATTTTACCGATTTTTTCAAACATCCATAAAACATTGCCCGGGTTTGCGATTTTTCCTTTATGTTGGTCAAGAAGGTGTTTTATTTCCGAGATAGTTCGGTTCTTGTTGTCGGTTATACCTTCAATTATTATCGCTGAATTACCCGGGCCATACGCTTCGCAAGTGAATTCTTCAAGTGTTACGCCTTCTAATTCGCCCGTGCCCTTTTTAACCGCCTTTTCTATATTATCTTGCGGCATATTGGCGGCTTTCGCTGTTTCTATGGCCGTGCGTAATCTGGGGTTCATTTGGATATCGCCTCCCTTTTCTTTAGCCGCTACGGTGATAATTTTAGAGAGATTGCTGAAAAGTTTACCTCGTTTTTTATCAACTGAGGCTTTCCTATTTTTTATATTTGCCCACTTGGAGTGTCCGGACATAATATTAAATGAAAATAATTAGAAATTTGGTTTATTGTATTTTATGTTGTAGATTTACTATGGCATCTTTTACTTTATCAGGGTCTTTAATGTCTTTGAAAATGAATTGTTTTGCTTCGCCGGCGGTTTGCACATGAATATCGCCATAATGGAATAGAGTGGGAATAATGCCAACAACATTCACAGTTACATCTTGAATGCGTGATATGGAAAATTCCGATACCTCTCGCGAGAATAATCCTTTTTGTTCTACATCCATAATTCTTTGGCTTGTTACAATCCAAATATCAAGATAATAATCAACCCAGATGATCAAAAAATAAGTCCAAGTAAACATATAGTATATTAAGGCGCCAAGAACAAGCAAGATATTTCGCGGATATATTATGATTTGCGGGAAAAATTTGCGGATAAAAGGATAAATGACAAAAGGCGCGGCGGCTATAATAATAATAGCCGCTATTTTCGTGTAAATAATTAAGGGATGACGCCTTAATGTCAATATAATCTTTTCGTTTTCTAAAAAATTAAGCATATTTAGCATAGCAACTCCGCGTTGCCGAGTATAATGTTAAATTATATTTTCCCAAGGAGTTGTGACTAATAAAATCAATAAAGATAAGATAAACATGATTGAGACTCCAATAGAAATCCATGTCATTCTAGATGTTGCGTCTCCTTTGACACCGTATTTTTTGAGATGATAAACAATAGCGGCAGTAATAGCTGAATATATAATAATGGTTATTAAAATTATAGCGAGTACTATGAGAAACATACGATTTTATAATAGTATATTTTGCTTTGAGTTGTCATATTTTATTCCCAAGTGTTTATACGCATGTTCTGTCGCCACTCTTCCTCGCGGCGTGCGGGCGATGAAACCGATTTGCATTAAGTATGGTTCGTAAATATCTTCAATCGTGTCTATTTCTTCACTGGATGCGGCGGCTAATGCTTGCAATCCGACCGGTCCGCCATTGAATTTATCAATGATAATTTTAAGCAGTCTTTTATCGGCCGGTTCCAGTCCGATTTCGTCTATTTCAAGCATCTTTAAAGCTTCCTTAGCCGTTTGCTCGCTTATAACGCCGTCGCATTTTACATCTGCATAATCACGGACTCTTTTTAAAAGTCGGTTTGCTACTCGCGGAGTTTTGCGTGAACATTGGGCGATGGTTTCTATTCCGGATTTCTCTGTTTTTACATTCAATATTTTACTTGATCTATTGAGTATTTTTTCTACATCACCGTCATTATAAAAATCTAGCCGGTGAGTTACGCCAAAGCGGCTTCGGAAAGGAGACGAGAGGAGTCCAATGCGGGTGGTGGCGCCGATGAGAGTGAATCGTGAAAGATTTAATTGTAATGTTTTGGCGGATGGCCCTTTGCCGATGATTATGTCCAAAACATAGTCCTCCATTGCCGGATATAAAATTTCTTCCACTAATTTGTTTAAGCGATGTATTTCGTCTATAAAGAGAATGTCTCCGTCGGCGAGATTGGTTAAAATAGACGCTAAATCGCCAACTTTTTCAATAGCCGGACCGGATGTTATTTTTAAATTGGCGCCGGTGCTTTTGGCTATAATATGCGCTAAACTTGTTTTGCCGATGCCAGCCGGACCGTAAAGTAATATGTGTTCCAGCGCTTCTTTTCTTTTTTGAGCCGCTTCAATAAGAATTTTAAGATTTTCTTTTATTTTTTCTTGTCCATAGTATTCTTCAAAGTTTTTTGGTCGCAAAGAAAAATCCAGATTCTTATCTTCTGTTTGTTTTTTCGCGGAAATTACGGAAAAATCGTCGGAATTCATTGACATAGAATGTTATTTATGTTAATATGACAAGTTAATAAGTAAATACTTGACTTGCGTGTTGTTTTGGCGGTATTGTGCAGAGTCCGTTCCTTAATCTGTAGGCAATTAGGTCTTTATTGATTTTTTAGGGATTTTCTCTCAGTTAAGGATAATTTGGCTTCGGCTGGATTATTCCTCGGAAAAATCTTGGCTTTAACCTCTTAACGGTTAAAGTAGTTGCCTACAGATTAAGAGACGGACTTTTTTTATTCCACCACTCTTTTTACCTCATTAAGCGTGGTAATTCCCGTCAGCGCTTTTAGTATTCCGTCTTGCGTCATTGTGATCATATTTTTTTTCTTCAGTTCAATATCTATTTGTTGGACAGGAGTGTTTTTGGAAATTAAATCTTGTATTTCATTATCATTTATTAATATTTCAAAAATGCCAAGTTGTCCTTTAAAGCCGGTTGGAGAGCATTTGGCGCATCCTTTCGGTTTGTAAAGTTTCGGCGACTTGAGGGATTCTTGATTGTTTTGCGACAGATTTTCTTGGATGTATTTTAATTCTTCCGTTGTTGGAACGAATTCTTCGCGGCATTCCGGGCAAAGTTTGCGGACAAGCCGTTGGGCGATGGCAATATTTAAAGATGATGCTATGTCTTGAGCCGTTATGCCAATATTTAGAAGTCGTTGGATTGATTCCACTGCGCTGTTTGTGTGTATTGTTGAAAAAACCAAATGACCGGTTAAAGCGGCGCGAATGGCAATATCGGCCGTTTCTTTGTCGCGGATTTCCCCGATAAGCATAATATTCGGATTTTGTCTCAAAAAAGAACGAAGAGCGCTGGCGAATGTGTATCCTTCTTCTTCGTTTATTTGAGTTTGAATTATCCCCGGCAAACGATATTCAATCGGATCTTCGGCGGTTAGAATTTTGACTCCGGGTTTATTAACGCTATTTAACATCGCGTAAAGAGTTGTGGTTTTTCCGGCGGAAGTGGGTCCGGTAACTAAAATGATCCCATTTGGCTTGGTAATTTCTTTATCTATTATTTCCATATCTTTAGTTGTAAATCCCAGTGTTTCCATTTTGAGTTTTTCTATTCCTTTTGCCAATAGACGGATATCAATATTTTCGCCGTAACCGCCCGGAATTATGGAAACGCGCGTATCTCTATTTTCCGTTTCACCTTCCATTTGAATATTAAATCTCCCTTCTTGTATTTTTTTATGAATTTCCGTTTTCATTCCACTTAATATTTTTAAGTCAGCTACCATTGGCAAAAAATAATCTTTTGGCATTTCGGCAGCCGTTTCCAGCAATCCGTCAATTCTATAACGAACGACGAATTCATTTTCACGCGGTTCAAGATGGATATCGGTCGCTCGCGCCCATATGGCGGCCGTTGTTATCCATTCAAGCAGTTTTTCCGGTGGAAGATTGCGCAGTATTTCAGTGAATTTTCCTTTTTGATTCCATATATCTTTGGTTTTCTCCATCATTTCTCTGTCTATTTCCATGCTTCGCGTCAAGAGAGAGCTTACCGCCGCTCCGTATAAACTTTCAATGTATTGGGAGTCGCCGGCAACTCTTGTTATTTCTTCAAGACTCGTAATCCCTTCTATGGCCTTTAGAATTCCGTCTTGCAATAGCGTTACCATTCCTTGCTCCATCGCGGCGGCGGTTAATTCAAAAGAAGTGGCGCCTTCCAGCGTTAGTTTTTCAATTTTGTCGTTAATGGTAAAAATTTCAAATATTCCCATTTGTTTATAGTATCCCAGTCCAAAGCACTTGGAACATCCTTTCGGTTTATAAAGAAATGGTATTTCTTTCGGTATTTTTATGGTAATTATCGGGGAAATTAACGAAAGGGCTTGTTTTAGCGATTTGACTATTTTAGGATCCGGTTGATATTTTTCTTTGCATTCCGGGCAAAGTTTGCGGACAAGCCGTTGAGAGATAATTGCATTGATGGCCGACGGTATTATTTTTTTATCTATTCCAATATCAATTAAACGGACAATTGTGCCCGCGGCGCTATTGGTGTGAATGCTTGAAAAAACAATGTGACCGGTTAGGGCGGCGTGAATCGCCGTATCAGCCTCTTCTTTATCTCTGATTTCTCCAACCATAATAATATCGGGATCTTGCCTCATCGCTGATTTAAGTCCTTCTAAAAAAGTGTATCCGCTTTTTTCATCTACTTGCGTTTGGGTTATTCCCTTGAGTTTGTATTCAATCGGTTTTTCAATTGTCATTATCTTGACTCCCGGTTTATTGAGAAAATTTAAAGCGGCATAAAGAGTGGTGGTTTTTCCGGAACCTGTCGGTCCCGTATTTAATATCATTCCATTAGGCTTGGACATCGCTTGTATGAGTGTTTTGTAAATATAATCTTTGATTCCCAATTCTTCCAGTTTAATTTTTGAAATTGCGCTTCCCAAGAGCCGTATTACAATTGATTCCCCGGAACCGGTCGGTATTATGGAAACGCGATTGTCTATCTCTTTTATGGTTTTTCCGTTTTCGGTTATTTTAATGGAGAAGCGACCGTCTTGACCAATGGTATGAACATTGAGTCGTAAATTGGATAATAATTTTATTCTTGAAACCAAGAAAGAATAGCTTTCTTTTTTGAATTCCATAATATCTTGCAAAAAACCGTCTATGCGGTATCGTAAGCGGATTGTTTCGTTTTGCGGTTCAAGGTGGATATCGCTTGCGCGCGATTCTATGGCTCCCGACATAAGGGTTTTTAAAAGTTCCGTGGTTGAAATATTGACGATTTGTTCTTTTAATTTTTTAACATTTTCTATGTTTTTTCTAAAATTATCCAGTTCATATTTTTCAATAGTTAGCATTTCTTTTAATAATGGCGCCGGCGGAATATAGTCTTTGTATCTCCGCCATGCTTTTTCAATACTTCTTTGGGAAATGAAAAAAAGGCGAAGTTCATAGCCTTTTTGTTTCAAGTCTTCTATTATTGTGTTTGTTGCCGGATTATTAGCGCTTCTGACGCCGACAGAAAGTTTTTTGTTGATTTTTTTTATAACCACAATGCCGCATTTTCGTGAAATTTCTTCAGGGATTGTAATAAGATCCTCTGCGTTAAGCGGAGCGATCCACAGGTTGATATAGGGAAGTCCGATCTTTTTCGCTTCTTCCCGAGCGCAATCTTCTTCCGCTCCATGCCGAAGTTTTTCAATAATATCTTTTTGTTTATCGTCAAGGGGGAGTAGTATCATTACTTCCATCTTACTTTAAGTATATTGATTTATCAAGTTGAAAATTAAAGATTCGGCGCGATAAATATTTTGTTCCGGCAGTTGCAAAATAAGGTAGTCGTTTTTAATTGCGCAATTGACGGGACCAAACGCATTTTTTATAAGTTGTTCGGTTTTGTTCGGGTGATTTGCATTTTTTACCATAAAGATACCGCAGATTTTATTATACGATTCCCATAGTATTAAAAAATTTTCACAAGCGGAGAAATTTTCTTTCAGATCATCGGTAAGTTGTTTTAAGAAAGATGGATTTGTTTCAGTTTTCTGGAATACTAACTTGGAGATTAGGCAAGAAACGAATTTTTTGCGACGATCGTGTTTTATGTTTTTCATAATTTCTCCCCAAAGTTTTACGGTGTTAATCGGTTTTGTTTTGTATAGATGTTTTATTATCAGTTCTTTATCGGCTCCTTCGTTGATTAATTCCGAAGCTAAACGGAATATTCTTGGCGGCGTTTGGGGTTTGCGGAAGCTTTGAGTTTTTTCAATTATGCCGCAAAGAAGGCAAGTGGCGATATTTTTATCATAAGGAATGTTTAAAAAATTTATAAATTCCTTGATTATTTCGGCGGTAGAAGAAGCTTGGGGATTTATTAAGTTGGCGTTGCCGAAGCGCCAGTTATTTTCATGGTGGTCTATGTTTATTATCGGTATTTTAGAAAAAATTTCCGAATATTTTTCATAAATTTTTCCCAAGTTGATTAGGTTGGGAGCGTCTAGTATTATCGCAAGATCATAATTGAGCGATGATGTTTCAATTTTTATATCGTCGTATTGAACTTCACAATCTTTTTTTAGCGAGAGTATGATTTTTAATTTATTATTTTGCTTTTCGTAGTGAAGCGCGGCGATATTGTCAGGTTCGTTATTTATTGATATGATCACTGTTTTTGCGGGAAGAGCCGATTTTTCCACCTCTTCCTCGTTGATTAAAAATTGTAAGCGCGAAGGTATGTCTTCGGGCAGATGAAGATGAAAATTCTTTTTTGCGCCATTTGATTTTTTAAGCGCGTGATAAAGCGCCAGCATTGAACCGAGAGAATCTCCGTTAATTTCTTCGCCAGGGATTATCAAAATATTGCTGTTTTGATTGATTAATTGTTGGCTTTTGGAAAATTGATCAAGCATATGTATTTAGAATTTAGAGAATAGATAAATTTATACTAAAATTGTTATTTGGTCAATCTGGCGTGATGGAATTGGTAGTGTTATATTGAAATTATGAAAATAACCGTAAAGTCAGCCGAAAATATGAAGAAAATCGGCAGGGAAATGGCCGAAAAGATAGTTAACGGAAAAAAAAAGAATGCTATTGTTTTTGCGCTTTTTGGCGAATTGGGCAGCGGCAAGACCACTTTTGCGCAGGGGTTTTTGGAATATTTCGGCATTAAAAAAGCGAATAGTCCGACTTTTGTGATAATGAAAAAATACGTATACGAAAATCCAAAGTCAAAAATCCAAAGTTTAAATAAAGCCAAAAATCCAAAATTTCTCCCTGCGGGAGATGTCCCGAAGGGACACAAAATTCAAAAATTTTATCTGTACCATATTGATTGTTACAGAATACATAATTCCCGCGATTTGATTGAACTGGGTTTTCAAGAAATCGTAAAAGACTCCCACAATATAATTTTAATTGAGTGGGCGGATCGGATAGGCGATTTATTGCCAAAAAACACTATCTGTATTAACTTTAAACATAAAAGCGAGAATGAGAGAATTATAAGTATTTCTTAAAATTATGTGAGCACCTAATATAAATAAAAAACTATGCCAAAATTTTATTCTTTGGAGCAACCGTCAAAAAAAACGATGGAAAAAATAACAAAAGAATTTCGTGAATATCCCGAAGTAAAACCACGGTTAACTTTCCTTTTTTCTTTAAGCGAGGAACGAATGGGTGCTTTAGAGATGGTTAAAACAGAAAAATTTGACGAAGAAAAAATGTTGAAATTATTGGAAAGCGATGATTTTATAGAAAAGAAGGCCGGCCTTTATTTGCTTAATAAAATTAAGATAAAATTTTCAGAAGAAAAAATTATTATTATTTTGTCTATTTTAGAAATAATGAGCAAAGATAAAGATAATGATTGGCTTGTCCGCCAAGCGGTTGCGCAAGCACGCGTAAAGATCCTTATTGGATTCAAGGGCGAAAAAGCTCTGCCTATTTTAGAAATAATGAGCAAAGATAAAGGTAATAGTTGGGATGTCCGCCAAGCGGTTGCGCAAGCCTTGGGAAACTTAGGCGAAAAAGCTCTGCCTATTTTAGAAATAATGAGCAAAGATAAAGGTAATAGTT
>ERZ1292640.110-Hain-H43-02um-R1-110-length-66785-cov-7_pt1 | contig 56944 bp, 55 predicted proteins | sample MGYA00564404_ERZ1292640 | MGnify/ENA primary metagenome ERZ1292640 (study PRJEB36523, sample SAMEA6512636) | groundwater metagenome | collected 2019-01-08 | study: AquaDiva: Metagenomics assemblies of 32 groundwater samples | reverse complement strand
ATGAGCAAAGAAGAAATAAAAAAAGAAATATTTAAATCAATGCCGGATGGAGCGACAACGAAATCGTGCGAATTTGAAGGAGAGTATGAAAAGAGCGATCAGCATTTAATTAAAAATAAAAATGGGAATTATAAAATAATAGAGAAAAGCGCGCTTGTTTACGGAACATTGAGATTGGACGGGAAAAAAATTTCCGATGAATTTGATAAAAATATAAAAAAAGATGGAAAAATAGAGAAAGACGATGATTTATGCGATTTTATTTGCGAAAAATGTAAAAAATTAGGCAAAGAATGCACGATACAGCATTTTAAAAATGAAAGGGGTGGAAATGTTGAAGCTGATTATTATCAGCGCGATATTGAAATAATTGAAAATGGAAAAAAGAAAATTATAACTAAAAATTATTTAAAACCGTTTAGTCTTAAAAAAAACAATAAATAAACGCAATGTTTGATGTAATAACAATAGGCACGGTGACGCGCGACGCTTTCGTCAGAAGCGCCGCTTTTCAAATTTTAGAGGATGCCCGTTTTCGGACGGGAAAGGCGGAGTGTTTGAATTTAGGATCAAAAGTTGATATAGATGAATTGATTTTTGCTACTGGTGGCGGAGCTACGAATACGGCGGTAACTTTCGCGCGGCAGGGATTTAGGACGGCGTGCGTTTGTCGCGCCGGAGATGATTTAGGCGGTGAAGAGGCGATTGAAGAGCTTCAGGGAGAAAAAATAAATACGGATTTTATTATTCGTGATAAAAAACACAGTACCGCTTATTCCTTGATTTTATCTTCAATGAGCGGAGAAAGAACGATTTTGGTTTATCGCGGGGCTTCAAAGTATTTTCAAGAAAAAGAAATTGTTTGGGATAAATTAAATGCGAAATGGTTTTATATTACCCATCTTTCCGATGAATCGGCTTCAATATTTTTGCCGATTCTTGATTTTGCGAAAAAAAATAATATAAAAGTGGCTGTTAATCCGGGATCAACGCAAATTAAATTGGGAGTGGAAAAATGGAAAGGTATTTTAAAAAAAATTGATCTGGTAATTTTAAATCGCGAGGAAGCGGGCGAGCTTACAGGAATTGATTATAAAGATATAAAGAATATTTTTAGGGCTCTTGACGATTTAATGGGCGGTATCGCGGTTATGACTGACGGACCGAACGGCGTTTGGGTTTCTGACGGTAAAATTATTTACAAATCCGGAATATACAAAGAGAAGAAAATTGTTGACAGAACGGGCGCCGGCGACGCTTTCGGTTCGGGATTTTTAGCGGGATTATTGCGTAAATCAGAAGTAGGCGTAAAAACATTTTCTCCAGAGGCGATTGAATATGCCATTAAATTAGGCAGCGCCAATGCTACTTCGGTTGTTGAACATATTGGCGCCAAAAATATAATTTTAACGCAAGAAGATTTTAAAGATAAGAGGTGGGATAATTTAGAGATTAAGCGGGAAAATATTTAGAGTGCGAAAATATTTTATGATTAACAAAACTACTTCGCAATATTACGAAGTAGTTTTGTTAAATAGTTGCGGGGAGTGGACTCGAACCACTAACCTTCGGGTTATGAGCCCGACGAGCTGCCAATTGCTCTACCCCGCGATGTTATAAATGCAAAGAAAAGTATACCACAAATAGGCATTTAACGCAATTTTTGAACGATATTTTCATCTTTACGCTTGTTTTTCCCGTATAATTATTATATCGTATAGTAATAAATAGTTTTTTGAAATTTTATTATACGAAAAAAAAAGGGGGGGGGCAGTGATAATGGCGCATGAAATCGTTGAATTTTTTGGAGCGGCGGACGAATCGGGAATAATTATAAAAATTAAATTGCGCAGCATATCGGATTTTTTTTCATTCAGAACGAAAAATTTTGAATTATATGATTTCGGTGCGCGAGATTTTTATTATATTTTGATCCTTTTTGCGGTTTATAATTTTTTTTTGTTATTTTTAACAGAAATATTCAGTATTCAATATTGTTTTGGATTTTTTTCTTTCTTGTTTTCAATGACCAGGGGCGGATTCTGTCTTTTGTGGTTATTGTATAACCGCGATTTAATGGAATGGCACGGAGCCGAACATAAATTAATTGCTTCATTGAAAAATTGTAAAAATATAGGCGTTTCTGAATTTAAAAATTCTTCCAGGGTATCTGCTTATTGCGGTAGTCGTTCTGTTTTATGGGGAGTAATATTGTTCATTTATTGTGCTATGATTATTGGGTTGGATGGAATGATACAATATTTTATGGGAAGCGCGTATAGTTGGATAATATTTGTTGCCTTATTTTTTATATTCCTTAGTCCATACAAAAAATTGTGCGATCATTGGCTTTGGCGGCCGGTGCAGAAATATTTATTAACTGCCGAGCCGTGTAAAGAAAAAACGGAAGAAGCATTGGAATTGGGTTTGCGTATAAAAAGATTTATGGAGGGGGGGATTTTGAATAAGTGGAATATAAAAATTGGATAAAATAATACAAAATCGTCCCGCAATACTGCGGACGATTTTTTTTACGCCAATCCCATTTTCGTTGACTCGCGCTTCTTTTAGTGCTATCTTAAAAGTATAAATCAGCGTATAATAGCGCTTTTTTAATTGGAAAGTTTTTATTCATTAAAATTATTATTATGTCAAATATTTTTAATATCGGGCAGATTATAGTATCTATTATTTTGATTATCTCTATTTTATTGCAACAGAGGGGTTCCGGTTTATCGGGAGCTTTTGGGGGAGATGGCAATATTTACCGGACAAAAAGGGGATTGGAACATATTCTATTTATCGCAACGATTGTTTTAGCCGTTTTATTCATCGGATCGACTATGTTTCGGATTATCTTCGGGGTTTAAAAATAATTTTACATAGATGTTTAGTATAAAAAAATTTTTCAGTGAAACAAAACCTGCTTTCAGAGAGAAGGTTTTTTGTATTTGGCGGCTTTTGTCGGCAAGGGAAAGGTTATTCGTTTTTAGTTTGTGTGCCGTCATTACAGTCGCTTCTTTTAGTTGGTTTTTTTTATACTATTTTAAAAATACGGAAATCGGTCCGGATTTCGGCGGTAAATACACCGAAGCGATATTGGGCGAACCGCGTTATATAAATTCGGTGCTTGCCCAGACTAATGATGCTGACAGGGATCTTTCCGCTATTATTTTTTCAGGGCTTACGAAATATAATAAATCGGGAGGAATTGATCCGGATTTGGCTGAAAAATATGAAATTAGCAATGACGGTAAAACATACACTTTTTATTTGCGAAAAAATATCAAGTGGCACGATGGAGAAGATTTAACGGCGGATGATATTATTTTTACAATAGCAACTATTCAAAATATGGAATATCGTAGTCCGATACGAATAAATTGGCAGGGAGTGATTGCGGAAAAAATTGATAATTACACAATAAAATTTTCTTTAAATAATGTTTATACTCCTTTTTTGGAAAATACCACTGTCGGAATAATACCAAAGCATATTTGGCAAGATATTCTTCCTCAAAATTTCTTGTTGGCTAAATTTAATTTGCAGCCCATAGGATCGGGGCCATATCAATTTAAGAAGTTGCAAAAAGACAAGCTGGGTAAAATAATATCTATGGAATTTTCCTCTTTTGATAATTATTATTCCGGGCAGCCATATATTTCTGCGTTAAATTTTAGTTTTTATGATTCGCCGGAAGTAATGGTGCAGATTTATAACAATAAATTAGCGCAGGGAATAAACTTTCTTTCCGCCGAAGATAAAAATAAAATAAAGGATAATGCCAATATTTATTCTTTGAAATTGCCAAGGTATTTTGCCGTATTTTTTAATCAAAATCAATCTGTTGTTTTGGCCGATAAAAATGTACGTTTAGCTTTGAATTATGCAACCGATAAGCGGAAAATTGTTGATGAAATTTTAGGCGGTAATGCAGAGACGGTAAATTCTCCGATTTTACCGGATCTTTTGGGTTTTAGTTCCGATATTAAAATTTATGATTTTTTACCGGAAGAAGCCGCAAGAATACTGGAAGAATCCGGTTGGCGAGATTTTGATGGTGATGGTTTTAGGGAAAAGAAAATAAAAAATGATAAAAAAGAAGAAGAAATTTTACCATTGGAAATCGCGTTGGCGACAACTAATTGGCCGGAATTGTTTAATGTTGCCGAATTTTTGAAGAAAAATTGGGAGCAGGTTGGCGTAAAGATCGTTGTTGACGCAAAGAGTATTGGAGAAATTCAGCAGGAATATATTAAGCCGCGAAAATATCAGGCGCTTTTGTTTGGGCAAATTTTAAGTTATCTTCCTGATCCGTTTTCGTTTTGGCATTCTTCGCAGAAAAAAGACCCGGGGCTTAATTTATCGCTTTATGATAATCGTAACGCGGATAAATTGCTTGAAGAAGCCAGGCAAATGGTATCGGAGGAGGGTCGTGCCAAAAAATATGAAGAGTTTCAAAATTTACTCATTAGCGATATTCCGGCGGTTTTTCTTTATAGTCCGCACTATCTTTATGCTGTTTCAAATAAAATTATGGGTATAAATATTGATAAAGCGGTTACGCCTTCGCAAAGATTTTCTGATATCAATAAGTGGTATATAGAAACCAAAAGAGTTAAAAAAGAAAATTTGTAATAAATAATATTCTGATAGCATCTAACGATTTTATTATATTGAGCCGGTTTTAACACTCGGCTTTTAATTTTGGTTTTTTATTGATAGAATTAAGATATGTGCGGGATTGTGGGAGTATACAATTTTAATAAAAAGCCCGTTAACGAAATTTTACTCGCCGGAATGCGTGATGTTTTGGCGCATCGCGGACCTAATGGCGCCGGCGCTTATTTTTCGCCCGATAAAAGCGTTGCTTTGGGTCATAGACGGCTTTCCATTATTGATCTGTCGGAAAGAGCGGATCAACCAATGTCCAATGAAGACGGCACGGTGTGGATTGTTTTTAACGGCGAAATTTATAATTTCCAGGAATTGCGTCCGGATTTGGAAAAACGCGGGCATAAATTTAAATCAAATTCCGACACGGAAGTTATTATCCATCTTTACGAAGAATATAAAGAAAAATGTTTGGATTTTTTGCGCGGGATGTTCGCGTTCGCGATTTGGGACGAGCGCGAACAGAAACTTTTTTTAGCGCGGGACAGAGTTGGCAAAAAGCCGTTGAAATATTTTATTGGTTCTGATTTTATTGTTTTTGCCTCGGAACTTAAAGCGATTTTGAAACATCCGGAAGTCCATAAAGAGCCAGATTGGGAAGCGATTGATGAATATTTAACTTATCAATATGTGCCGCATCCGATGACCGGATTTGTCGGAATAAAAAAATTGTCGCCGGCAACTTATTTAATTATAGACAGAAAAGGCAATATTGAAGAAAAACGATATTGGCGGTTGGATTATACGGAGAAGTGGGATTTGTCAGAAGAAGAATGGAAAAAGAAGATAATGGAAGAATTGGAGGAAGCGGTGAAATTGCGTATGATTTCCGATGTGCCGCTTGGCGCGTTTCTTTCCGGTGGAGTTGATTCTTCGGCGATAGTCGCGCTGATGAGCAAGTTTTCCGCGAAACCGGTTAAAACATTTTCCATCGGTTTTGAAGAAGAAGAATACAATGAACTTCCTTACGCCCGCAAAATCGCCAAACTTTTTAATACGGAGCATCATGAGTTTATCGTAAAACCGGATGCCATAGAAATTTTGCCAAAACTTGCGTATCACTATGAAGAACCATACGCCGATTCATCGGCGATCCCGACATTTTATTTAGCGGAGCTTACCAAAAAATATGTTACAGTCGCTCTTAACGGCGACGGCGGAGATGAAAACTTCGCGGGATATAGCCGATATGATTATCATAAAGCTAATATTTATTATCAAAAAATACCATGGTTTTTGAAAAAAATTATTACTTCTGGAATATCGGTATTCTCATTATTGGGTAGCAGTGATTTAAAAAGAATCGCGCGATTTGCTTCGGCTATCAGTAATGATCCGGAAAAAAGTTATCTTAATTATATTTGTTACTTTAACAAAAAGCAAAAAGAGGAAATTATAAATAAAAGTTTTTTTGATGAATATTCCAGTGAAAAATTATTAAAAGAAAAATTTGATGATTCTGGCGTCAAAAATTGGTTAGACAGGGTTTTATATGCGGATTTTAATTCCTATTTACCCGATGCTTTAATGGCGAAAGTGGATATGGCGTCAATGGCTAATTCTCTTGAGTCTCGTTCGCCCTTACTTGATTATAAATTTTTGGAATTTACCGCAAAAATACCGTCTAATTTAAAGATTAAAGATAGAACAAAAAAATATATTTTCAAAAAAGCGTTGGAAAGTATATTGCCGCAAGACATAATTATGAGAAATAAAATGGGCTTTGGCGTACCGCTCGCGAAATGGTTTAGAAATGATTTGAAAGATTATGTTTATGATATTTTAATTAAAAAACAATCCAAAAAAATCGAATTTTTAAATAAAGAAAAAATCAAGGAAATCCTTGATTTGCATTCTTCCGGTAAAGAAAATTTTGCCAATCATATTTTCGCCCTTTTGATGTTAGAGCTTTGGTTTCAAAAATATTTTTAAAAAATCAATACTGGAATTTTTTATTTTTAGCAGATCATTTTTTTGAGGAATTATTATTGGTAGAATAGGTTTTTTTATGGCTACGCGGTATAGAAACAGATAAAATATGAATATAACACTGTAAGTTATTGTTGTTGCAAGCGCTGCGCCATTGATTCCTAATCGGGGAATTAAAATTAAATTTAATAAAACATTTAATAGAGCGTTAATTATTGAAAAGATACTGATACTGAGCAGCCATCTTTTTTTTACCCATAAAACGCTTATTATTTGCGAATGGCTGGAAAGTATGATCCCTGGAAGAAGAATTATTAAGGGGATAATTGCCGGCAAGAAAATTTTTCCGCCGTAAATTAGGATTAAGTATTTTGCAACAAGCGCCATTATTATTCCTTCGCAAAAAGTCAAAAAAAGAATGATTCGGCTGGATCTTTTTATTCTTTCTTCCGCTTCATCCAGACCTTCTTCCGATGTTTTTGGGTAGAGAACCAGTTCAACCGCCGAAGACATAAACCACAGGAGTTCGGCTATCGCGGTCGCGACCGCGTAATATCCTAACGAAGTTACATTTAGCATAATTCCAATCATAATTTGGTCAATTCTGGATATCGTAAAGGTCGCAATCGTTCCAAGATGAAGTTTGCTTCCGTCCGTTAGTAGTTGTTTTAGCAGGGATTTATTTATTTTCCATTTTTGAGGCGCGAAATGCGCTATTAGTATAAAAATTAAAATTGCCGATAGGACATATATTATTATGTTTATGATTACGCCCTCAAAGGCGGTGTAGCGGTAAAAAAACCAAAAACTGATTACGAGCAATGGTAGTAACAGGCGTGGCAAATGATTGACGAAATTGAACCAAAATATTTTTCCGATGCCCTGTAAAAAAGAAGAAAAAAAGTAGAGAAATATTTGAAGCGGCAGCATGAGCATGCCGATCGCTAAAAAATAAAAAGGTATGTTTTTGTAAAGATTATTCTGAAATATCGCGTATGTGCTAAAAAATATGCCGATAAGCGCGACGCTAAAAATAACGAATAATAAAAATAGCGTTCCCGCAAATTCTTCTTTTTTGAATTTTTTTTCTCCTATTCTGAAAACTGTCGCAAATCCTATGTTTAAATGGCCGAAAACAAAAAATAGCGATGGATAAAGCAACGCCAATGCCAAAAGACCTTTGCCGTCAGGACCAAGCAGGCGGGTGGAAATTATCCCGCTGACGGTCGCCATGAACAATGCGGCAACTTTGAAAATAAATGTTTGAATGCTTGATTTGGCTATATCCATAAAGTTTAACCTTTTTTAGCTATTAACATTGCGTACGGGCTGAAAAATTTAGTTTCTTTTTTTATTTTTAAACGTCTTATTACGGCCTGCGAATATCGGGCGAAAAAATCAAATATTTTGTATTTTATGCCGTAAAGTTTACTGATATTTATAACCCAAGGATAGTATGTGCCGACATATCCGGAAAATAATATTTTTCCATCAGTAGTTGAATTATTAAAATATTCCTTTAGTTTTTTAGCGGAAATTAATTTATGTTTTTTTACATTATCTTTGTCTATTAGCCGCTGGATCATATAATTGATTGAATTTTTGAAATTCGGGATTATTAAAATCATATAGCCGCCTTTTTTTATCAAATTCCAATGCGTTTTGATTACATTTTCGGAATCTTGAAAATGCTCTAAAAACCCGTAAGAAAAAACAATGTCAAAATTTTCTTTCATTAGGGATGTTTTGAAAATATCTTCATTTAGTATTTGACCGGCAATGTTTGAAGCTGTCAGGTTTTTTTTTGATAATTTCGCGCCAATTTCCGTATATTCAACTCCGGTTGTTTGATAGCTGAATTCTTTGTTGAAATAAATAAGCCATCTTCCCGGGGAACAGCCGATTTCCAGAAATTTGAAGCCGGAATTTTTGGGCAGATATTTTTTCAATATCCCGTCAATTTTAATAAACGCCGGCGTTCTTTTCAGGTCAACGGTTATGGGTAATTTTATATTTTGCTGGATGTCGCTCCAGAATTCTTTTTCAGTTAAATTGTTTTTCATTTTTTAGCGATAATTATTATGTGCGGGTAAATTGCCGTTAATTTAAAAAATAAATAAAGAAGATAATTTAATTTTGTTAATTTAAGAAAACGTAAAACATTTTTTTTAATAAAGTTTTTATTCAAAACATTATTTCTGAACAGAGTGTTATTCATGCTTTCAAGAGAAATATTTTTAATAGTGAATCCCTCGGATTTTAAAATTTTGCAAAGAAAACGAGGCGTAAGATATCGGATATGATTAATGTATTTCGGGTTGCGGTTTGTCGTCCGCGCTATTATTTTCAGAAATATTTTTGGCATCAAGGGAAGCATCGGCAACATATAATGCGGTTCCCGAAACCATAAATAATTCGGCGCGTTTAAATAAAAATAACCGCCCGGCTTTAATACGCGGAAAATTTCTTTTATCACATTTTGCGTGCCTTCAATATGTTCCAGTGTTGATGTTGAAGTTATTAAATCAAAAGTTTCATTTTCAAACGGCATTTTTTGCGCTATTCCGTCAATGAATTTTATATTATTTTTTTCAAAATATTCCTTAGTGAGTTCCGCGATTTCTCTCGCGTCTTTATCTGGCTCAAGTCCGATTATTTCTTTCGCGATATCGGAAAACGTCATGCATAAAATTCCTTTTCCGGATCCGATATCAAGAACCTTTTCAAAATGGTTCGCGGTGTCGGAGACAATCGTATTTTTTAACAGTTGCGTTTCTTCAAGAGCGGCAACTGGATTATATTCAAAAAATTCCGGCTTTTGTTTAAGCCAAGCCGGATTTGTTGAGTTTGTGACATATTTTTTGTATAGATTTTTAATTTTTTCTAAAATTTCGTTTTTAGTCATTTTTAACGGTTTTAATATAGATATTGCAACCCAGTGGGAAAATATTTTGAAAAGGCGCATAAATAAAATCAAGAAATTTCCAGATAGGAACGCAATATTTTTGCAGGCGTCCTCTTGTGTAAAAAATCATTCCGTGGCTTTTTACTTTTTCTATTTTGAAATTATATTTTTTTATCAATTTTTTTATTTTAAATAAAGAAAACTCTTTTTTTCTATTCCGTTTGAATATTTTTCCGTAAATTCGCATAAAAATATGATGGAAATTATATTTATTGGGAAAGGTAATAATAAAGTAGCCGCCAATTTTAGTTATTCTGCGCACTTCGGTCATCAATAATTCGGGGTTAACATAATCAATTAAACCGATAACTATTACCGTGTCAAAATGATTGTCGGGTAGGGAAGTATTAGTTGCCGATTCCAATAAAAAACGGACATTATTTAGATTTTTAATTTTATTTTTTCCGAAATTTATCATTTCTTGCGAGATATCTATCGCATAAATTTCTTTTGCGGCATCCATATGTTGGGTGTATTCGCAGGTTCCACATCCGAGTTCGGCTACAATTTTTTCTTGCGTAATTTTTCGCACTTCATCCTTCAGGAAATTATACCATACGGCGGTGACATAAGATTCCAACGGGTTGGAAAAAAGCCGTTTATCATAGCCCTCCGGATCCGTATATTTGAAGTTTTTATCAATATAACTCATATTGATTTAGATATTATATGGTCTAAACAAAAGACAGCATCTTGTGCAAGCCGGCGTTATTTTTCGCTTTCTTATAAAATCCCTTAATTTTTTTATTTCAGAGCTATTCCATATTTTTTTCAGAGACTTTTCTTTGATGTTTCCCAGTTTTCCGCCGAAACACATTGCTTGGACAATAATATCGCCATTTGGATTGATTGAAGCGTCGCGCCAAAAAGCGATGCATTTTTTCGATCCAGTTACAAATTTTAATGAATTTTTATAATAATCAATAATGGCTTCATCTTTAAGTTCCGGCATAAAACTATATGGAATATTTTTATTTTTCATATTATCTAAAATATTTTTTTGTTGGATAATTATTCGCGGATCCATATTTTTTATATTTGCGTCATTATTGCTTGAAAGTATCGGATAGATGTCTCCATGGGATTTATTATGAGCGTCGCGCATAGCGTTATCCTTAAAAAAGTAATGAGAAAACATTATATTTTTTATGGTTTTAGGAAAGTTTTCATTGAAATAATTATAAAATTCAACCATATTTTTGTAATTATAAGGCGTGATGGCGGTGGTTATGTAGATCGCTGGATCTTCTTTATTTAATTTTATCTTTTCTTCATCAATGATTTTTAGGGCGTTTATCGCTTTATTGAAAATTCCCGGCACACCTCTGATTTCATCGTGTTTTTCAAATAGTCCGTCAAGAGATATCCCAAGGTTGAAATTTTTATTAGCTATTTTTACGAATTCTTTGGCGTATTTTTCCAAAAAAAAGGCGTTAGTGGTTATATGCAGATTTAATTTTTTGCTTAAAATATATTTCGCGAGTTCCAAAACATACGGTGAAAGCAATGGTTCTGTTCCGCTAAAACTGATATCGGGTTTGTATTTGGCGCTTTCGTCTATAAGTTTTTTCCAATCGTCAATCGTCAGCATTGGATCGTCTGACAAGACATTTTTTGATATTAGACGGTTATTTCTGTCTTGATTTAACAGCGATTGTCCTATATCGCACATCTTGCATCGGCAGTTGCAGCCATTGAACAGGGTAAGCGTGAGGATTCTTGGGTAGAAACTATGATCCTTGAATAATTTATAATCAGCGTTAAGAAGCGCGTGGACGGCATTGCGTTTATAGTGTCTTAAATAATGCGTTATTCGCGCTGGATCATTGATGATATTTTTAATTTTTCTTTTTATAGTCATAGATCAATTGATTATATAATTTTTCCGTGTTTCGCGCTAACTTTTCACCGCTGAAATTATTTTTTATCGTCAGGCGGGCGTTTTGACCGAGAATTTTGGCTTTTTCGGGGTTGTTTATAAGATTTATAATTTTGTTTGCCGTATTTTCAGGATTGGAATCGGTGATTATTCCGTTTTCCTTATCGGTTAAAACCTCGCGCGTTCCTCCGGCGGGAGTGGCAATAGTGGGAAGACTGGTTGCCATCGCTTCCAGCACCGCATTGGGAAAACCTTCAATTACCGATGACTGGTAAAATAAATCCATAACAGCAAATTCTCGGGTTACATCATTACTGAACCCGGTCATTATAACATTATTTTTAATGCCCAATTCGTTTATTAAATCCGCAATTTGTTTTTTATAACCAGTTTCTTCTCCGATTGCTGATACGGCATCACCCACGATGATAAATTTTAAACGTTTGTTTTTATCCAATAAAATTTTAGCCGTTTTCAGCCATGTCAGCAGATCTTTTTCCGGCGTTATGCGGCAAACATTGCCAATAACGAATTCATTATCCTGAATCCCGAGTTTGTGTTTGTATGCTAATTTGTTTGCTTTTGCCAGCGATAATTTTTTGTCAAATTTTCCCAGATCAACTCCGTTATAAATAATTTCCAGTTTTTTGGGGTTTATTTTTTCAGTTTCTATTTGGTATTTTTTAACCGCTTCGGAATTACAGATAATTTTATCCGTGAAATATGAGAGAAAACGGTCGTAAATAATTAAATCCGGTTTTTTATAGGTGCTTCTTTCGGACGATATGGTTTTTATTCCTGCCAGCATTCCGGCAATGCGGCCCCAAAAATTGCTCGTAAAAAGAGTACTGTGGATTATATCAATTTTATTTTCCTTTATTATTTTTACAAGATCAAAAACAATCGTGAAGTTGAATTTTGATTTTTTCTTTAAAATTATTATCGGTATATTCAGTTCTTTGATTTCTTTTTCCAGCGGGCCACTTTCAACAAGAACGCACAAAAGGGGATTGAATTTTTTTTTATCAAGATAGTTAAAAAGGTTTTTTAACTGCACTTCCGCGCCGCCGACATTTAAAGTCGCTATTACATAAAGAATATTCAGTGGTGGTTTTGTTTTTTGATGTTTGGCTATTTTTTTTATATACAAAACAGGAAATGCCAAAATCATCAGTGTTAAATATAAAAAAGCGATAATCGGCAGATAATATTTTTTTAGAATTGATTTCATATTTTAAAGGCGGAATTTTAAATACCAAATTTTTTGGAATAAAAAATTAATAAGAGGGGCTTGGATTTTTTTTAAAAGCGAATGATTATTGAAGCGATTTATTTCGTAGTTAAAATTAGTTATATTATTTTGGTTTTGCTTAACAAAATTTTCCAGATTTTCAAAATCATTTTCTTGCATAGTATTCGGGTGTAAGCAAAAAGTTATTATTCCGCATTTGAATTTTCGCGGTTGCCAGGCGATTTGAGGAATCCATAGAATATCGTATTTTTCAAACGGATACAAGGCAATGCCGTCGCTTATCGCGTTAAAGCCGTTTTCTTTTAGCGCTCGTAGCGTATTTTTATCAAAAGAATGTCCGGGCGCGATGAAAATATCGGTTTTAATTCCATTATTTTCCATAATTTCTTTCCCTCTCTTGATTTTTTTAAACTGTTCTCGACGGGGCAGTCCGGCGAATTCCGATTTCGTATGAATTTTTAAAATACCGCCGTTTTCTTGCGTATATTGGTGTTGGTAGCCGTGCATAGCGATAGTCCAGCCGTGATTTTCTAATTCTTTGATCTTTTGCCAAAAATCCGAAAGCGGCAAATTAATGCGCATTTTCTTGTCTTGATTATCCGGAATAACGGCAATAATCGGTTTTACGCCATATTCAAAAAAGAGGTTTTTTATCCTCTCAAATTTTTGCCAGTTCATTGTTGGCGATATGTCGTCTAGTCTAAATATGTATTTTGGCATTAAATTTTAGATAATTGAATTTTATTTTTTAGCACGAATATAATCAAAAATAAACCAAAATCCTACAGAAGAAAGAATTGTAATATAGGGCATTAGCGGAATTTGATAACGGGCATCGGGCGTAAATGGCAAGTAGACGATCGTAAAGTAAATAATCAGGGTAGCAAATATTAAACTGATAAACATTTCTTTTTTCCAAAATAAATATAATAGGCCAATGAATCCGAAAAGCATAGTCGTAAGATGCGTAAATTGCAGTCCTCTTCTTGCTAAAATATCTATGGCTGGACTTATGGAAAGAAATTTAGCTAAACCAGGATGATGAGCGGCTTGACCGTAAGTGACGGATTTTAAAAATATTTTATAGGGTTTTTGGGCCCAAATTTTTAAAATATCCCTCCAGTTTTCTTTTATATATTTAATGTTATGTGTTAAATATGCTTTGTCATTTTTAACATCAATAGTTCTGTCTAAGTAAAGGGGTATTGTTCCCTTCCATTCACCGTTCCATGGGACATAACTTCCGTTCCAAATGCCAACCCCAATACCCGGTCTTCCCAAATAAAAGGTGTTAAAATGTACGTAATTTCTAATGGCCCAAGGAGCGAAAAAGATTATAATTCCTAATAATAGTATATAAAAATATGATAAAGTTTTGCGCCAATGGATTTTTGGGGGAAAGGAACGGTATTTAAATATCAAATAAAAAGTCGGTAAAAGAAATATGGGCAGGAAGAACGATACAAAACGAGTTATAGTAGCTATTCCTAAAATTAAGCTTGAAACAAAAAGCATTTTTGGGGAATTATTTTTTATTGAAAGCAGTAGCAAATATATGAAAACCAAAAGAAGGAAAGTAAAAGGAATTTCCGTTAGGAGTTCTTGGCTAAAAGCAATATCGGCCGGCCATGTTGCCCATATCAAAGAGGCCAAGAGACTAACATTTTTACTAAAAAATAGGCAACTGATTAAATAAATAATTAAAACGGATATTACGCTTAATATTGTTTGGAATATTTGTATTGGTATCGTGGTGTGGCCAAAAATTAAATAAAATGGAGCAATAAAAAAAAGTGGGTAACCTGGTTCAACATAAGCTGTTGGAGTTACACCGTCCATGGAATAGCCATTGCTTTGGACCAAATTCCATCCAAGCGTGTCATAAACCGATGCGTCAGACCAAGTGAGGGGCGGATGCATGATAAAAAAATAGGCGAGTCGCAGAGCGAAGGCTAGAATTAGAATCATTATAAGCAGTCGGTTATTTTTTATTAGTATTTTTATGGTTTTTATATTGATAGACATTGAGCAGAAAATTAGTTATGATGTTACTATGGAAAATAAAAATATAAACTTTTTTGTTGTTATTCCTGTTTATAATGAAGAAAAATATATCAGCAGAATCATTCAGGATGTAAAAAAAATTACCAATAATATCGTTGTAGTTGACGATGGTTCAGAAGATAATACCTATTTTTTGGCTAAAAATGAAATGTCCGATAATACTGTTATTTTAAGGCACAAAATCAATTTAGGCAAAGGCGCGGCTTTAAAAACCGGATGCGAAGCGGCGATTAAAATGGGAGTGGAGGCAATGGTTTTAATGGACGGCGACGGCCAACATTCGTCTGATGATATTTTGGGAATTACGAATAAATTGATGAATAACGATTTAGATATTGTGTTTGGGGTCAGGGAAATGAATAAAAAAATGCCTTTTTATAGATTATTAGGCAATAATCTATTGGCGCGTTTTGCTAAATTATTATCGGGAGTTGATGTCGGCGATATATTATGCGGATTTAGAGCTTTAACAGGGGAGGCTTATCGAAAAATAAATTGGCAATCGTCGGGATATTCCGTGGAGACCGAAATGATTATGGTGGTCGGAAAACATAAATTGAAATACGGAACGATACCGATTAAAACGATATATAATGATAAATATAAAGGAATGACCCCTATTGATGGTATAAAAATATTTATTGATTTAATAAAGTTTAAATTATTATGATATTAGGCGTGCAAATTTTGGTTATCGGTTTTTGCTTTTTTATGGCTTATTTAAGCTTTTTGCACTTTAAGCGCGAAGAATTTTCAGGGCCGCAGATTTTATTTTGGGAGATTATTTGGGCGGGGTTGGTATTTATCACCTTATTCCCCAGAACTGTTAATGTATTGATCCAGGAATTGGGTATTGCGAGGGCAATGGATTTGTTTATGATATTGGGATTTATGTTTTTAACGATTTTAACATTTTATAATTATACGGTTGTCAATAAATTACGTAAAAAATTGGAAAAAATAGCGCGAGATGACGCATTAAAAGATATGTAAAATTACATTCAATTTGAATTAAAAAACGTTTACTGAATAAGTAAGCGTTTTTTGACCATAAAACCTTAAATTGATTTTATTTAAAATTTGCAATTGCCACTCCGGCTACGATTAGAGCGATTCCAATAGCGCTTGTTAAATTAATCAAGTCATTTAAAAATATATGAGCTGCCGAAAATAGCAGTATATAAAAAATTCCGGCCGCGATTGGAAAAATATAGGATAGACTATTATTAGGAATAATTAAAAAAATCCAGGCAAAAGCTCCGATCGCAGAGCATAATAACCCGAATATTATATATTTATTAGTTATCAGCGTTTTGAATATTTGGTAAAGACTTTTTATTCCCGAAAAACTTATTGGTTCCGGCATACCTTTTTTATAAAATATTTGAGAAGCGGCCAAAAAAGACATTGCGGCAATGATTAGTATTATGGTTGTTATGATAGTGTGCTTAGGCATTATTTTATAAGATAAATTTTAGTCAATTAACGCTATTTTTTTAATTGGTATATGGAATTTTTTTAATAGCTGGCGAAATTCGTAATTGGTAATTTTTTGTTGTTTTTTGATAATAAATCTTTTTTTGAAAAATACTGGCGCTTTTAAAAAAATATTGGAATAGGCTTTGATTAGTATAGTAAATAATATCAACAAGGAGGATTTTTTTGCAAGTTTACTGGCGGATCCGCGGTTGGCAATAATTCCAAAAAACTGAATTGTAAACCGCCAAATGGTTGTTGCCGGAAGCGCTAGTACCATTATTAATGGAAGATTTTTTATGGCAAACAAAATATGGTTTCTTTCAACCAAGAATGCTTTTAGCGGAGAATGAGATTCGGTTGTCCCGGAATAGTAATGATAAATTATGGCATTTGGCGCGGAAATGGCTTTCCATCCGGCAGTTCTTCCGCGCAGTCCCAAGTCTGCATCTTCGCAATAAGCAAAAAAATATTCATCAAAAAGACCGATTTCATCAAGCATTCTTTTATTGTAAAGAGCGGCGCAGGCGCTGGGGAATAGTATTTCTTTGTTCTCGTCGTATTGGCCATTATCAATTTCATTTCTTCCGTTGCCTTTGGCTATGCCGTCATAAGATAATAAAAGTCCGCCCACCGAATCAATTATTTTTTTATTGCGTAATGACAATATTTTTGGCGCTACCATACCCATACTGTTATCGTTTTTCATTGGTTTTATTATGTTTTCTATGCAATTATTGTCCGTTGTCGTGTCGTTATTAAGCGTGAAAATATATTTGCCAGTACTTTCTTTAATGCCTTGATTGTTTCCTGCAGCAAATCCTAAATTATTTTTATTTTCAATTATTTTTATTTCGGGAAAATTGACTTTGATAAATTTTACCGAACCGTCATTTGAACCATTATCCACGAAAATAATTTCAAAATTTTGGTATGTTTGATTCCTCAAAGAATCAAGACATTTTTTCAGGAATTTTTTTCCGTTCCAATTGACTATTATGATGGAAATTTCCGGGTTTTCATTTGTCATATGCCCATAAATTTTTTTTTAAGCATTTTTTCAAACAGGCGATTAGGTAAAATATTTTTGGCGATAATGGCGGTTTTGGCGCCTTGCCCGATCAAATAACGGGCTTTGATGTTTTTAGTGTTCAGTATTTGTAATATTTTTTCGGCTACAATAACGGGATTTGATAAATTTTTTTCATGAGCATTATTCATTTTTGACATATAGAAATCCATATATTTTTTATATGGCGATTCGGGTTTTTTTGATTTTTCGGCTATAATAACGGTTTTATTGAAGTTGGTTTTTATATTTAACGGTTCAATGGCAGTAGCTTTGATGCCAAAAGGAGCCATTTCCATCCTTAAAGCGTCGGTAATGGCGCTTAAAGCGGCCTTTGAAGCATTGTAGGCGGAAGTAATGGGGAAAGAAATTCTTCCAAATACGGAGCTTATGTTTATTATATATCCGGATTTTTGTTTGCGCATTATTGGCAATATTTCCTTGATTAAGCGCATTGCTCCAAAAAAATTTGTTTCAAATTGTTTTTTCATTTCTTCTATTGAACAATCTTCCAGAAATCCTGCCAGTCCGTATCCGGCATTATTGACAAGAGCATCTATTCTGCCTTCATGGTTTAAAATTGTCGCAATTCCATTTTTTATCAATTCATGGTCGTTTACATCTATTTGAATGGTTTTTAGGGTAATATTGTTTTTTATCGCTTCTTCGGTTAATCGTTCTTTTTCTACATCATTTAGTATGCCAGCATAAACAGTATGTCCCATTTTTGTTAAATAAATTGATGCGGCAAGGCCAATACCACTGGCGGCTCCGGTTATTATTATAATTTTTTTTGTATTAATATCGTTGTTCATTGTTGATTTTAACGCCTTTTATTGCTATAAGATATCCGGTAAAGTGTCTTAAAAGCGGCATATTGGCTATAAATAAAGAGCAATTGAATATTATCCAGCCAATATTTTTAAGAAATTTATTATTTTTTTTATAAAGTTCATTGGTAATACTTGGGATGAGGGGGGGGATATGGAGAATGGTTGTTGAGTCTTTAATAATAAAACCCGCTTTTTCCATAAGTTTTTTAGTTTCTTTAATAGAATAAGCGTCGTCAGAATAAAATTTATAATATCGATTAAATATTTTTGCGCCTTTTAATAATAAATACAATAGAGGATTATGTTTATTATGGAGTGTTAATATTAAAATACCGTTATTTTTTAAGACTCTGTTTAGTTCTTGCATGGCCATTGATACTTCCGGAAAATGGTCAAGGGTGGAGTTGGAAATTATCAAATTAAAAGAATTATCGGAAAATTTTAAGCATCTTACATCTTGGATGGAAAAATCCATATTGGCATTTTTGGCGATCTTAATGCTATTGGCCTTTTTAACTATATTTGGAGATATGTCAATACCGTAAATTTCAGAATTTTTCTGAGCGATATCAAATAAAATATCGTCATAGCCGACTGCTTCTTCATAAAGATCGGTTTTTAATATTTTTTTATCTGATAAATTTTCGCCCCATTTACGCACTAGTTTTAACAATTCTTTTTTTTTGTATTGAAAATACGGATTATTTGCGTAAAAATTTTTTGTATTTTCGGAAACATTGTCCCAATGTTCCATGGTAGTGTTTATGGATTTACCAGATTTGGTTTTTGAGAACATCTTCATAGGTTTCTTGAGAGCGGATTAATTTTATTTGCTTGTTTTTTGTTATGAAATAAACCGCTTTTCTGGGCTGAGTAAATTGAGTTGAGCGCGGAATTGAATAGGCTCCGGCGTCAAATATCGCGATAGTATCATTGGGCGTTAGTTCCGGCACATCGACATTTAAATAAATAACATCTGCCGTGCTGAGAGTTGGACCGGAAATGTTTATTTTTTTCGTGAATTTTTGTGTCATTTTTCCAGGTATGCCGAAATCTCGTTCCGCAAAAAACATATTTTCCGCGAGATCGTTTACGCCAAAATCGGCAAAAGCCCAATTTTCTTTTATGACTTTTAGTTTTCCAACAATAACGGAAATGTCGCTGACAATGGAACGGCCCGGTTCAGTTATGATTTTTGGATATATGTTGTATTTTTGCGAATTTATTTTATAGGCTTTTGTTATTTCTTCGCCAAAATCAATTATTGACGGGATTTTTTTTTCTAATTTAATGCCGAATTTTTCAATAATTTGGGCCAATTTAAGTCGCCTTGATAGGCGAATGTTTCTTATGCTTTGCGCAGGATATCCGCCTCCTATATTCAATTCTTCTATAATGATATTTTTCTTTTTGAGAGTTGATATGAATTCAAATGCTTTATTGATCGCATTGACATACATAATTGTATTTGTGATTTGCGATCCGATATGCATATGGATCGCCATTAAATTAAGATGCGGGCAATTTTTTATAATTTCAGCGGCTTCGCAGGCCGTATTTATCGGAAATCCGAATTTTCTTTTATAAGTATCTATTATGACATCGTAATAATTTTTATCCACAAGGGGATCGATTCTTATGCCAACATTAATTTTGACATTTTTTTCGGATGCGATTTGTTCTATTTTATTAGCCTCATGGATGGATTCAATGTTTAGGCAATGGATTTTTTTATCAATTGTGTCGTTAATTTCTTTTTGAGTCTTACATGGTCCGTCAAAAATTATTTTATTTGTATGAAAACCGGCTTTTTGGGTGGCAAGAAAATCTTGTCCGCCGGATATTTCCGCGCCGCACCCCATATCTTTTAATGTTTTAAGTACCTCTGATTCAAAATTTGTTTTAACGGAGTAGAAAATTTCAAAATTCGGTATTTTGGAGAATGCTTTCAGGAATTCGTTATAGTTATTGCGAAGTTGATTTTCAGACATTAAAAAAAACGGTGATTCGTATGTGTCGGTAATTTTTTTTAAACTTATATCGTCAAAATAAATATCACCATCGGCGTTAATTTTAACAACGCCATAGTTATTTTTAATCATATTTTTTGATTGGAATAATAATTTTTTAGAAAATTTAGCATTCCAATTTTTATAATAAATTTAATGATGTACAATAGATTTTATAATATAAATTATAATTTAAAACGCCGGCTTTGTATAGTCCGGCGTTTTTCTTTTTACTGGTTAATTTTTTCGTCAATAATTTTTTTGGCTTTTTGGAATCTTTCTTCGGGTGTTCCGACGATTCTATGAAAATCAATTCGCGCTTTTTTCATAACCCTCAAAATATACTCGTCTATTTTTAGTTGGAATATCGGATCTGTTGACCTGAAGCCATCGTCCTCAATCGGGAATTCTCCGCATGGCAGATAAATCACTAAATCGTAATTCATGTGCGGTTTGAACGCCCGAGTCGTCAAATTAAGCAAATCTTTATCTTTCGGAAACAGATAGTAGGCATACGCCAAAATATCTATCATACATTTGTCCGCTACCCATGGTTGCGGCGTCAGTATTTCCATTTCTAATTGTTTGGCGATTATCCAAATTTCCGATTCTAATGAGGTATTTTCGTTCAGTTCAAATCCCTTAATAAGGGCTTGTGCGGGCGCTTCTGGAAGATAACGCCAGTTCAGCCGTCCGGCAAGCAGTTTTGACAGCGTGGTTTTTCCCGTGCCATGCGATCCTGTAATGCCGATTTTCATGCCGTATTCCTCCTTTACATAATTAAAAAGTTTTCTTGTTAAAGTTGTTTTTCCGGTTCCGTGGGAACCTAATATCACAATTTTCATATTTTTTTATTAATGTGCCAATCAATGGTTTTTTTCAATCCTTTTATTATGTTATGCGTTGGCTGATAATTCAAGTATTTTTGGGCCTTTGTAATGTCCGCCGAACTATGATAAATTTCGCCGGTTCGCAGAGGAGCATACTTTGGTTTTGTTTTCGTGTTTGTTATTTTGGCTATCGTTTTCCAGATTTCAATTACGCTTGTTATATGATTTCCGCCGATATTCATTATTTTTCCCTTGGCTTTTGGCGCGCGGCAGGCGGTCAAATTCGCGGATACGACATCTTCCATAAATGTGAAAGAACGGGATTGATTGCCGTCGCCGAAAATAACCGGCGGTTTATTTCCCAAAGCCGCTTTTATAAAAAGCGGAATTACGGCGGCGTATTCGGAATTGGGGCTTTGGTACGGACCGTAGACATTGAAATATCGTAGAATAACCGTTTCCAGATTAAAAATATTATTGAAAATTGCCATATAATGTTCGCCCATAAGTTTACTCGCGGCGTATGGAGAAAGGGGATTGGGTTTGAAACATTCTTTATTTTTTCCTTTTGCCGCGCCTCCGTAAACAGAAGAAGAGCTTGCGAAAATCACTCGTTTTACTTTATTATCGCGCGCGGCTATCAAAACATTCAGGGTGCCGGTCGCGTTGTTTTCGTGGGTGTTTACCGGATCGTTAACTGATCGCGGCACAGAACCGAGCGCGGCTTGATGTAAAATAAAGTCGGCTCCGGCAAAATGTTTTTGAAGAAATTTTTGATCCCTGATGTCGCCTTTAATAAATTCAACATCATTTTTTATATCATCCAAATTATCAATATTTCCGGTGGAAAGATTGTCTATTATTTTTATTCGTTGTTTTTGGCGGACGAGTTCGCGCGCGATATTGCATCCGATAAATCCCGCGCCGCCGGTGATTATATAAGTTGCCATAAATTTAAAGTCTTTTATAAATATAGCTGGAATTTTTGAATAAATTTTTAAACGCGCCCTTGATGTCAATTATTATCGCGTTTTCGGCGAATATTTTTTTGAAGTCTTTCAATGGAATATCATTGAATTTTTTATGCGGAACGCAGATTATGACACCATCAAATTTCCCCCGCAATTTTTTGAAATCGCGGATATTTTTCTCTCCATATTCTTCTATGTCTTCATTATTCAGAAAGGGATCGTGCGCCGTCGTTTGAATACCGCTTTTTTTTAAACCGTTGATAACATCAAATGATTTTGAATTGCGTGAATCCTTGACATCTTCTTTGAATGTTAGACCCATTATTAGAACTTTTGATTTTTTCGGAAGTTTGTCGATTTTTTTTAATTCTTTTGCCATTATTACGCTGATATAATAGGCCATTGAATCGTTGATATTACGACCGGCCAGAATTACTTGAGGATGATAACCGAGTTTTTGGGCGAGATGCGTCAAATAGTAAGGGTCAACGCCGATGCAGTGTCCGCCGACCAGTCCGGGCGTAAATTTATGAAAATTCCATTTTGTGGCTGCGGCTTCCAGCACTTCGTGCGTATCTAATCCTATTTTGTCAAAAATTCTAGAAAGTTCATTCATTAACGCTATATTCAGATCTCTTTGGATGTTTTCAATCACTTTTGCCGCTTCCGCCACTTTGATTGAGGAGGCCTTGTGAATTCCGCCTTTACATATTGTTTTATAAAGATCTGCGATTTTTTTTAAAGATTCTTCATCCATTCCGGACACCACTTTTACAATCGTCTCTACATTATGTTCTTTATCTCCCGGGTTTATTCTTTCCGGAGAATAGCCGATTTTGAAATCAGCGCCACATTTGAGATTGGAATATTTTTCCATTATCGGCGCGCAAATATTTTCTGTTACTCCCGGATAAACCGTTGATTCAAAAATAACAATTTGACCTTTACGGAGATTTTTGCCGATAAGTTCGGAAGCGCGTTCCAAAAGCGTCATATCCGGTTCATTAAATTCGTTTATCGGAGTCGGAATCGCCGCGATTATAAATTCACTTTCAGAAATAAATTTTGGATCAATAGTAAAATTGATCTTGCTTTTCAATAGTTCTTTTTTGGGAATTTCTTCATTGGAGTCAATGCCAGATTTCAGATTTTTTATTTTTTTTTCGTTGATGTCAAATCCGACAACGGAAAAACCGGCTTTGTCAAAAGCCAAAGTAAGCGGAAGGCCGACATATCCCAGACCGACAACCGCGATTATGTTTTTTTTTGCTTTATTATTTCCCATAAGCTTGATAGTATTAAATTAACATCGTTTAATGTTTGTGTAAATATTTTTATGGCAAAAAAAATACTTTTTATTATAACTCAATCGGAGATGGGTGGCGCGCAAAAATATGTTTATGAAACCGCTGTTCGTCTTGATCGCGGACAATATGATATTATGGTAGCCGCCGGACCAAAAGGAAACTGGGAATTATTGGAGCGGCTTGATAAGGTTGGCGTAAAAACAAGAAAATTGTGGCATCTTAAGCGGAATATAAATCCGTTATTTGATTTCGCGGGAATTTGGCAGATTTACCGATTGATAAAAAAAGAAAAACCGGATTTTGTTTATTTGCACAGTTCAAAAGCGGGAGTTATCGGCAGTATTGCGGCGGTTATTTATAGGCGCTGGAAATCGTCGCCGAAAATAATTTACAGGATAGGAGGATGGGCTTTTAATGAAAAAGTATCTTTTATTAAAAAATGGCTTTATGTTTTGACGGAACGAATAACCGCGTTATTGAAAGATGTAATAGTTGTAAATTCCGAAGCGGATAAAAAAGCGGCGATAGCGCGTAATATTTGTCTGGAAAGAAAAATTAAAGTTATTTATAATGGAATAGATATTGATAATATGAAATTTTTAGATAAGAACGATGCGAGAAAGAGTTTATCGGAGAAATTTTCGTTAATTTTGCCGACTCCCGGAAGCGGCAAAATTGCCGTTTCCGGGAGTCGGCAAAGTAGCCGGTTTTTAGTCGGAACAATAGCGAATTTTTATTCCAATAAAGGATTATTGTATTTAATTGAAGCGGCGCGTATTTTGAGCAATGATAAATTGATATTTATAGTTATTGGCGACGGCGCGGAGAGGAAAGAACTGGAAGAAATGATAAAAAAATATAATTTAGAAAACAATTTTTTTCTTTTGGGTAGCATGGCGGATGCTCATAAATATTTGAAAGCGTTTGATTTGTTCGTTTTGCCTTCAATAAAAGAAGGAATGCCATGGACGGTTTTGGAAGCGATGGCGGCAGGCCTTTCGATCGTGGCGACAAAAGTCGGCGGTGTGTCGGAAATGGTAGAAAATGGGAAAAGCGGTATTTTGGTTGAGCCACAAAATTCGCAAGAACTTGTCGTGGCGATTAAAGAGACGGTTTCCGATGATAATTTGCGGAAATTTTTAGGCGATAACGCTTTTAGCGCCGTTAAAGAAAAGTTTTCTTTGGTGGAGATGCTTCGCAAAACCAGAGACTTATTTAATTAAAATAAAAAATATGCCCAGTAATACAACTTCCAGCGCGTTCTTCTGTTTTTATTAATAAAAACAGAAGAACGCAAAGGTAAATAAATAGTTTCTGGGCTTAATATCAATCAATTTCCAGAAGTTTATAATGTCAACAAAAAATGATGTTTGAAAACTGGAAGTTGATATACTGGGTATGAAAGCAATAATTTTAGCCGGCGGCAAGGGAACTCGACTTTATCCGGTGACATTGGAAACGCCCAAACCGTTGCTTACCGTTCAAAAGAGGCCGATTATCAGCCATCTTATTGATGGATTCTTGAAGTATCAAGTTGATGAATTTATTATTTTAATAAATAAAGATCATATCGCTGATTTTGAAAAATGGAAAAAAGATTTTGCTTTCAGTTTGAATGTTAAATTTGTCGTGGAAAATAAGCCATTGGGAACATTTGGCTGTCTTTATCAAATAAAAAATAATGTTGGCAATGAACCGTTTTTTGTAAGCAATGGAGATGAGTTGAAGGGTTTTGATTTGCGTAAAATGACGGATTTCCATAAGGAGCGTGGTGGCGTGGCGACATTGGCGTTGGTAGAAGTGCCGAATCCCAGTTCTTATGGCGTAGTGGTTTGTGATACAAAGAATAAAGTTTGTGAATTTTTGGAAAAGCCCCAAAATCCGCCGTCAAATTACATAAGCTCCGGACTTTATTTGCTGGAACCGGAAGTATTTGATTTTTATTTATATAAAGAGCCGGTTTTTAGTATGGTGGAAAAAGATTTATTTCCCAAATTGGCTTTGGAAAATAAACTTTATGGATGTAAATTTCAGGGACAATGGTTTGATTGTGGCACATTTGAGCGGTGGGAAAAAGCGATTAAGGAATGGAGTGGCAATGACAATTTAATATGTTGATAGTTAAAAAGAAAAAAAAGGTCTTCGTGGCAATGTCCGGCGGAGTGGATTCGTCCGTTGTCCCTGTAGTATATGCTGCGGCATAACTACGGGACTGCCTTATATTTTATGGTTATCGTAAGTAAAAATAAAAAAAAGAAAGTATTCGTGGCAATGTCCGGCGGAGTGGATTCGTCCGTTGCCGCCGCTTTGTTGAAGGAACGCGATTGGGATGTCGTGGGGGTTTTTATGAAATTTTGGACAGCACCGATAGCGGTCGGCGAAAATAAATGCTGTTCGGTAGAGGCGTATCACGACGCGTTGGCGGTGGCGGACAAGCTTGGCATTAAACTTTATTCGTTTAATTTTGAAAAAGAATTCAAGAAATTGGTGGCGGATTATTTTGTTAAATCATTAAAAGCGGGGGATACGCCGAATCCTTGCGTTGTGTGCAATAAAGAAATAAAGTTTGAATTGCTTTTGGAAAAAATAATTAAATTGGGCGGGGATTTTGTTGCTACTGGTCATTATGTTCAAAAATATATTGATAATAGCGGACATTGTAAATTATTAAAAGCGAAAGACAGGCAAAAAGACCAAAGTTATTTTTTATGGGCCGTCAAGCAAAAACAATTGACGAAGTTTTTGTTTCCGGTAGGCGATTATAAAAAAGATGAAGTCAGGAAAATCGCCAAAAATTTCGGTTTGCCGGTTTTTCAAAAGCGCGACAGTGAGGATTTGTGTTTTGTCGGCGATCATCTCGGCGGATTTATCAATGAATATGTTAAACCGCGCAAGGGAAAAATTGTTGGTATAAACGGAAAAATTTTAGGCGAACATCAAGGATTGGCATTTTATACCATCGGTCAGCGTAAGGGTATAAATTTGTCGCAAGGTCCATGGTATGTTTTGAAAAAAGATATGGCAAAAAATCAATTAGTTGTTGTTGATGAAAAAAACAAAAAAGAGCTTTTCTCGCAAGAATTGAAAATTAAGAATGTTAATTGGATAAACGAAATACCGCGGTTTCCCATTGAAGTAATGGTAAAAATTCGTTATCAGCATAAACCGGCGAAAGCCATATTGACAAAAAAGAATAAGGGGTGTATAATTAAATTTCAAAAACTGCAACTTGCAATAACGCCCGGTCAATCAGCCGTATTTTATAAGGGCGATGAATTGCTTGGTGGCGGAGTTATTTCACAATTAAAATAATAAAAATAGGGAGATTTTTATGTATGCGATGATAGGTTGTCTCGCGGGAATACTTGCCGCGACGAGTGGCACTTTGTATATTTTTTCAATTTTTTCCGGCAAAACGCGACCTAATAAAGCGACATGGTTGATTTGGGCGGTAATTGACGGAATAATGCTTGAGAGTTATTTTCGGTTGGGCGCGCGCGAAACTATATTCGTCCCTTGTGTTTTATTCGCAAGGGCTATGATTATAGCTATCTTACTCTTGTGGTTTAACAAAAGCCGGTGTAAATTAACTTTTTTTGATAAAGTTTGCATTGGCGGGGCGGCAATAAGTTTGATTTCGCGCTTGGGTTTTAAAGATCCGTTTGTAACATTATTAATAACTTTAGTTATTATGGCCATTGGAGCGGTGCCGACAGTCAGGAAGATTTACATTGATTGCGGAAGAAACGAGAATAAAGCGGCATGGTGCTTTTTAGTAGTTTCTTTTATTGTTAATTTATTTGCTGTTAATTATGCGGGAAGGAATTTTTTGGAGATTGTTATTTATCCCGCGGGAATTTTTTGCATTGACGCGGTTATAATGTTTTTTTTGTTCCTCCCGTATTTTAAAGGGAGGCGAGTTCATTCTTAAATTAAATTAAAAACGATCGTTTGGTCGTTTTTTATATTGACATAATATCGCGATTTGGTATATTTTATTGATGTAAATATTAAGTTTTTTGACATTTATTTTTTGTTTTTGATAAGGAGGATATTGTGAAAGAAAAGGGAAGCAGGCATTTAAGAGTGTTGCTGGTTGTGTGTGTTATTACCAGTATTTTTGTTTTATTTTCCGCTCTTTTTCGGCATGGGTCAATATCAATTTATGAAAATTTGCCGGTGATTCCGGAAAAGGTGATTTCTCAAGAATCGGGCAAAGTTTTGGCAACATCCGAAAGTATAATCAAGGGGCAGGAGGCGTTTAGGCGTTTGGGATTAATGAGCCATATGACCAGTATGGGTCATGGCGCTTATTTGGGACCCGATGTTTCTGCCGATGCTTTAAACAGGATTTTAAAAAATTTTGTTGGCGGGGAAGCAAAGAAATTTTTTAAGAATAATACTTATGAATACGATACTGGCGAACTGGTTCTTCCGGAAGTTTATGCTCGCGCTTGGGCTGATGCCAAGTTGGATTATCTTAAAGAAGAAACCTTTATGGAATGGGGGTTTTCGGATTCGGTTATTGGAAAAATTTTCGCGGATAGCGATACTGTGAATTATTTGGCAGATTTCTTTTTATGGCAGGCGTGGATTAGCGTTACGCCGAGAAGCGCGGATGGAGTATCATATACCAATAATTGGCCCTATGAGCCGAAGGCGGGAAATACCATAACTCCCGAAGCGTGGAATGCCACATACGCGAGTATTGTAATTTTTTGCGTAATATTGTTCTCGGTCGTTTATTTGTATAAAAAACGGGATTTTGGATTTGGCGAACCGAAAATAAAGATTCCCGATTTAAGTGGAATTTCTTTGACCGCGAGTCAAAAGTCCAGTCTTTTGTTTTTTATTCTTGCCGGTGTTTTGTTTTTATTTCAGGTTATGATAGGCGGGTTTAGCGCTCATTATTATGCGGATCATGGCGCTTTTTATCCGGTAATAACGGGGAATTATTCTGATTTATTGGTGAAATTTTTTCCATTTCACATAACGCGGGCTTTGCACATACAACTTGCCATTTTATGGATAGCTTCCGCATGGATGGGAGCGGGGCTTTTCGTGGCTCCGTTAATTGGCGGCAATGAACCAAAATATCAGGCCGGACTCGTGAAAATTTTATTTGGCGCGGTAACATTCGCCGGATTGGGAAATATTTTTGGAATATGGCTTTCCGGGCAGCAATTTTTTAGCGATAATATGTGGTTTTGGTTAGGGACGCAAGGATGGGAATATTTTGAACTTGGCAGATTATGGCAGATTTTAATTTTGATGGGACTTGCGATATTTTCTTTTTTGGTTTATCGCGGAATGAAGCCAGCGCTTGCCAAGGAGAAAGATAAGGGATCTCTGATCCACCTTTTCTTGTATTCCGTAATCGGCATAACATTTTTTTATGTATTCGGACTTTTATTCAGTCCGACAACGCATATTACAATTGCCGAATACTGGCGTTGGTGGGTAATTCATCTTTGGGTTGAAGGCGCGTTTGAGTTTTTTGTGACAGTAACGGTTGCGTTTATTCTTGTTACAATGAATTTAATTAGTCCTTCAAGGGCCATCAGAACGAGTTATTGGCAATTGATTTTGATAAGCGCAGGAATTATCGGGACGGGGCATCATTATTATTGGATTGGCGCTTCCGGTTCTTGGTTAATGTTGGGATCGATTTTTTCTACTTTGGAAGTCGTGCCGTTAACTCTTTTGATCGGCGAAGCGATATGGAATAGAAGGGTTATAAAGAAGGCGGGTAAGAATTTTCCATTTGCCTTGGTTTTCTGTATGATGTCGGGAGTGGCGCTTTGGAATTTTTTCGGCGCCGGCGTTTTGGGAGCGATTATAAACGTTCCTTGGACAAATTATTATTCTCATGGGACATTTTTGACTTCAACTCATGGTCATGGAGCAATGTTTGGAGTATTTGGATTATTCGCTTTAACATTGATGGTTTTTTGTCTGCAAATTTCAGGGAAGGGAAAGTTATTTTTAAAGTCGATTTTTAATCTTTCTTTTGCCGGTTTGATGTTCGGTTTATTCGGTATGGTGGCAATTTTGTTTGTTATTGGAAGTTATCAATTTATGGAATGCTGGAATAACGGTTATTATGCCGCGAGAAATTTGGCGTTTTATGATCAATCGCACATAAAGATGCTTTTATGGATCAGGATTTTTCCAGACGCGATTTTTATAATTTTCGGCGCGGCGCCATTTGTTTTAGCCATTTTTTACAATGTTTATAAAATAATGATTAAAAAATAATTAAAAAACGGGGTTCATCAAAGATGAGCTCCGTTTTCTTATTTTATTTGACATATATCTTTTATTTCATTACAATGCGTTGTTAAAAGTCTTTACTGCTTTGCCCGTGAGTGATGAATGTGGGATAAGCCCTCCTTAAGCCCGCTGATAGTCAACAATTTTATTTTTTTGCGTTTTTGTAAATAAGTTAAATTGGACTTGCGGGCAAAACAGTAAAGGTATTATAAAAAACCCACGCAGTACTGTGTGGGTTTTTTATAATATTATATTTTTCGTTTTACTTTATTGTATTTCGGCGTATCGCAATTCAATGTTTTTTCCGGGAATATAATAATCCAATTCTTTTTTTGTTGCGATATAAATTTCATCCGAATCGTATCCATAATCTTTATAAGACTTATAACAGTTTTTTGAATCGCCGCAGGTTATTTTATGTTTTATCGCATTTTCGTCAATTTCATAAATATTCCAATTTTCCGGTTGATCAATAGAAGAAACGCGAATCAAGCGCGAAGTTTTATAATTATCAAGCGTGCCGTCATGCACGATTTTTATTTTTTTTCGGAAAGGGCGCAGGTGTTCATACCATTCTTCCATTTTTTCGGTTAATATATGGCGTTTAAATAATTTTTCGCCGATTTGTTTTATTGTGTATACGCGATAATCGGAGAATTCTCTAACCAGATCGCCGTCTTGCAGGTTTTTGGAATCGTAAATGGAAATTTTTTGCGGATCGGAATAAATTATAATGGGCGTTTCTATTTCCGCCCAGTCATAGAGGTATTTGGCATCTTCATCGTAAAGTCGCACACAGCCGCCGGAATAAACATTGGTTAATTTTTCGCCATTGGGCCAATATGGCCATCCGTGTATGAAATATGGACCGGAAAATTTTACGCTCCACGGCAACCATGCGTAATAAATATTAGAAAAAACTTTTTCTTTTTTCATATAAACATTAAAAATACCTTCTGGCGTTGGCGATGTTTTGGGATTTCCTTTCGCGGCGATGGGAAATTTTTTTACGATTTCGCCGTTTTCAAACAAAAGCATAACCATATCTTTCAAATTAACATCTATATACTTGCCGGTAGCGACAATCGGTTTATAAATAATTTCAGATGTTTCAGTTGGGACTTCTAATGTTTTTATTTCCAAATCTTTGGCAGGAAGCGCGATGGCCGCGAGCCATGGTATTGTTTGCCTGATTTTTACTTTATATGCGATTGACGGAGAAAAACCGTAACGCGGCACAAAATGCAGTTCATTATATTCTTCTATCCATACCAGTTGGCCTTCTATATCGGGTTTTATGGTAAAAACTTTTCGGCTTTTTGCTTCTGAAAATCCGCGCGGAAAACGGACAACGATTTCATCGCCGATTTCAGGGGATTTATTATAAACAATATCAATATTGTTATTTTGTTTGTATAAAAAAATGGCGCTGGCGATGGTAGCGGTAAAAATTAATCCAAGAGAAATAAAAAATATTTTTTGATGATGCGGTATGTTCATAGCATCATTATACATTCTTTTTGATAATTATAACAACAATGATATAATGATTCTATATGCCCCGCCCTTCAAAAATATTAAAGCGGGGTTAATAATTTTCAAGCATAATTATATATGTTTTTGAAGAGTGGGGTATGCAAGAATCAAAGAAAAATTTTGTTTTATATATGCGTAATTTTATTTTTGGAGTGGAGGACAGTTTGGTATCCACGGTTGGACTGGTGTCCGGAATCGCGGTTGCCGGCGTTTCCCATTCAACCATTGTGCTTACCGGCATAGTTTTGATTTTCGTGGAAGCGTTTTCCATGGCTGTCGGAAGTTTTCTTTCAGAGCATTCATTAGAGGACTATATGAATAATATCGGTTCTTATTCCAAGCATTCAATTATTGGCGGATTGATTATGTTTTTTTCTTATTTTGTATCAGGTTTTATTCCGTTATTTTCTTATGTGTTCGTCGGCGATGAATATTCATTTTTGGTATCCATTGTCGCGTCGTTGGCGGCTTTATTCGCTTTGGGCGTTATTAGCGCCAGATTGTTTAAAACAAACATATGGCATCATGGTTTAGAGATGTTATTAATCGGCGGCGCGGCGGTGGGAATAGGAATTACGGTCGGAAGAATAGTTAATAAATTTTAAAAATAATAAAAAAATATAAACCCCGTTAGAATTTATTGCGATTGATTTTTGCGGCAGTCATTTATAAATGAACGGGGATATTATCAAAATTATGAAAAGATTATTAAAAATTTCTAACGGAGTAAAAAAAATTGCGAGGATCTTAAGAATCAATGAAAATGATTTGGCGGAATTGGATGCCAAAATGTCTGAAATCGCGGATAGCGGCGTTTTGGATCGGCTGGCGCAAGAAAATGAGAGTGTCATAGAGAATACATTAACGAAACTTAACAATAAAAACCGTTCCGTTAATCACGTGCGCGGCGTGTTGCGAAAAGCGATTTTTTCCCACGAAAAGAAATTTTTATCTTTTTTGGCCAATGTTAACGGAAAAACGGAATTTGATAAAGCGGCTAATCTTTCGCGGAGCATAGCGAGGGTGGGTAAGGGTTTCTTTTTGAAGCGTGAATACGCCGCCGAAATTTTAAAAAAAAGCCGGCCGGATAATCTTTTGAAATATCTGGGATACGATAATATCGGCGAACTTTTGGGAAAAGAAGATATTTTTGAAGCTTTTAGCGCTTTGCGTTTTGTTGAATCTGATGAATGGATGCATAAGACATTTGAAGACGCATACAGTGATTTTTCCGCGAGCGATTTTGAAGAACGAGATATTGAAATTAAAGTCTTGGGTCCTCAATGGTATGATATTGCCAAAAAATTTGTCGCCAAAAAACATCATAATGTAAGCCATTTGAAAGAATTCGGCGTTATATTTTTAAATCCGATAAAAATGGATATTCCGGGAAAATTTTTAAGAGATTTTGCTTTATTGCTTCATTATTTTCATGAAATTGAATTTTATTCAAAATTGTTTCGCAGATACGCGAAGGGCGATGATTTTGCTTTGCGATTAAAGTCGTTGTTGCGAGGTGATGTGATAGAAAAATCTGAAATTTCAAATCTAAAATCTAAAACCTGCGAATGGCTTATTGTGCAAAGATATTTATGGAAAGAAGATCCGAATGATTCGCGACTTTTACTTCCGCGCGTAAATCCGGAGGCCTTGCATTGGGCTCGGGGCGAACGCGATTTGGCGGAATTTGGCAGAAGCAATGCGGATATAGATCTGGAATTATGGGGAGATATGGATTGGGTTGGCGATTTTTTTAAAGGCGTTTCGGATGAGGAATTTGTAAGTTTTGATTTGGAAGACAATGCGATGGGATTGGTTTCGTTTATGGAAGGCAAGGAAGAATATTTTAATTATCATCAGCGGGAAGCGATGTGGACAAAAATTTTTTCCGAATATGCCGGAGGAGAAGAAAAAATGGAAAAATTGATTGTAGATAATTTTGACAAAGGATTTATTGAATTTGGATAGAATATAATTTAAAACGCGAAAATAAAAATGGATTGATCTTTTGATCAATCCATTTTTTTCAGTATATTTATTTTTTACGATTCTTGGATAATACTACCGTTGCGGCAACCCATAAGTAGGTTGCCACTATACCGCACACAATTCCGATGGCAGTCATAATTATTCCTCCTATTTTTAAAATAACTGAAAATATTGTTTATTCTTCATAGCATACATTTTTATGAAATTTTGTCAAAAGTTTTTGAAAAACTTTTATTGTAATTTTATGGATAGCGGATCGGTAAATTAAAATGGATTGGTCCTTTGACCAATCCATTTGTTTTTTTAGTACCCCCTTCGTTATTTTTTGAAAGGGGCTATTACTGCGCTCATCATCGCGATTACTGCGCTCATCATCATGATCATTGCGCATACGGAATATCCCATATCATCCCTCTTCCTTTCTTTTTTCGCTAAGCGTTAAATGCTGATTATTGTATAATATATATTTTATATTATACAAAATAAATAAAATACATAGACGCTTTTAATTATTTTCAAAAAACTACTGCAAGAAATTATATTATATATTTTTATAAAATTTTGTCAATAGTTTTCGGGATTTTTTTGTTGTGTTATACTATATTTTATGCCCAGTAATACAACTTCCAGTGCGTTCTTCTGTTTTTATTAATTAATAAAAACAGAAGAACGCAAAGGTGAATAAACAGTTTTTGGGCTTAATATCAATCAATTTCTAAAAGTCTATAATGTCAATAAAAAAATGGCGTTTAAAAACTGGAAGTTGATATGCTGGGTATGATAAATGCAAAAGAAATTTTGAAAAAGGCGCGCGATGGTCGTTATGCCATTGGTCAGTTTAATGTTTCCAATTTAGAAACGGTTAAAGCGATTTTGGGCGCGGCGCAAAATTTTAATTCGCCGGTCATAATCGGAACTTCGGAAGGGGAACGGGAATTTATCGGCAGAAGGCAGATTGTAAAATTGATAGAGGCGTATCAAGAGGAATTGCAAATTCCCATTATTTTAAACGCGGATCATACAAAATCGTTTGAAGAAATTAAAAAAGTTGTTGATGCCGGTTATTCGGCGGTGCATTTTGATGGTTCGGAATTATCATTTGAAGAAAATATAAAAATTACAAAAGAAGTTATGGAATACGCAAAAAGTCGGAGTGAAAATATTTTAGTGGAAGGGGAGCTTGGTTATTTGCGCGGCGGATCCACTGTTCATGAAGCCGTGGAAATCAAAGAAGAAGATATGACGAAACCCGACGAAGCGGCGGAGTTCGTGAAAGAAACCGGAATTGATTCTTTGGCCGTTGTTATAGGCAATGTGCATGGTATCGTGAAGGGCGGTAATCCCAAATTGGATTTAGAACATTTAAAGAAAATCAAAGAAGCGACGGGCCATGCCTACCGGCAGGCAGGCGAAACATTTTTAGTTTTGCACGGCGGATCCGGCATAGACGAAAAAGATATAAGGGAAGCGATAAAAATCGGAATCGTAAAAGTAAACATAAATACCGAATTGCGCGTCGCGTATGTCGGCACGCTTAGAAATTTTTTATCCGTAAAACCGGAAGAAACTACGCCTTATAAGATATTTCCCGATGTGATTTCCGCAATTCAGAAAATAACGGAAGACAAGATAAAGCTTTTTGGCGGGGAAAAAATTTAGTTGATTAACTTTGGATTACGAAATACTTTAATTAAAGCTCACGCCCCGTCCCGCAATACTGCGGGACGGGGCGTGAGAACTACATGTGAAAACCGCATTTCGTAATTCAATGTGATTAACTATTGCAAAAAAATAATAATTCTATATAATAAAATATTATAAGATTTATTGTTTTTTTTAAGTATTAATTACATAAGAGGGAGGGATCTTATGTATGATTATGGCTCAAGTAAAACCTGAAGTAGAAACATTCGCTAGAATAAAAGTTGTCGGTCCCGGTGGCTCGGGGTGCAAGGCGGTTTCTCGGATGATGGCTTGCAAAATAAAGGGGATTGATTTTATTGCGATTAATACCGATGCGCAGGATTTGCATCATTCTAATGCTACGCAAAAAATACATATAGGGAAGAATTTAACCAGAGGGCTTGGGGCCGGTATGAATCCTGAAATTGGCAGGCAAGCGGCGGAAGAAAATCGGGACGAAATTCACGAAGCGCTCAAGGGGGCGGATATGGTTTTTATAACTTGCGGTTTTGGCGGAGGGACGGCTAGTGGCGCGGCTTCTGTTATTGCTGAAACGGCCAAAGATACCGGCGCTTTGACGGTGGCGATTGTTACTAAACCGTTTTCTTTTGAAGGAATTCAGCGCGCGCACATTGCTGAAGAAGCGTTGGCAAACATTAAAGAAAGGGTGGATGCTTTAATTACTATTCCCAATGATAAAATTTTACAGATTATTGATCGGAAGACATCGTTGCTTAACGCATTTTATGTTTGCGATGAAGTTTTAAGACAAGGCGTGCAGGGAATTTCTGATCTTATTACTATTCCGGGCATTGTTAATGTTGATTTCGCTGATATCAGAGCGATAATGCAAGATGCCGGTTCCGCTTTGCTTGGTGTTGGAAAAGCAATAGGGGAAGATAGAGCGACGGAAGCGGCAAAAGCGGCGATCAATTCGCCTTTATTAGAAATTTCCATTGACGGAGCTAAGGGAGTGCTTTTCAATATCACCGGAGGGGAAGATATGAGTATGATGGAAATCAGCGAGGCCGCTCGCGTAATCACTGAATCGGTTGATCCGAATGCTAAGATTATTTTTGGCGCTTCTCAAGACGATACATTAAAGAAAGGAGAGTTAAAAGTAACGGTAATCGCCACCGGATTTAATAATGGTAATGGCGTTGTTGCTCCGATTCAACAAAAACAAGTGAAAGATATCAAGCCTATTCACAGAATAATGAAGGACTTGAGGGCTAGTGATAATAATGATACCGAAAAGTCCAAAAAAATTGAAACATTTGGCGGCAGGCAAGAACAATTTGAAGCGCAGGTAGAGCCGGTAGTTCAAAGCGAAGACGATGAGTTGGATATACCGGCTTTTATCAGGAGAAAGTTGGGAAAATAATACATTATAATTCAATTCAGAAAAATAACCCCGCCGAATTGGCGGGGTTATTTTTTTATGCGCAATATAAAATTTGCACACTTTCGCGTTATGGATTAAAATAATAAAAGAATGACCCCGTTAGAAGTCTTTGGCAGAAAAATTTTTGTGAAATTTTTTTTTGCATAAAACTAACGAGGTTTATATTTTAATTTTATGTCTGTTTGAAGTTAGTATTGATGAGTTATATAAAAACAGACTTCTAACGGGGTGATCAATAAAATTACAAAAATTAAAAAACGGGATGGCAGAATCGTCCCGTTTGATAAGTTAAAAATTACCAACGCTATTTATAAATCTGTGCGGGTGGTTGGCAAGGAAAATGGAAAGTTATCGCGACAATTATCCGATCGGGTGGTGGCGGTTTTGAATGAACGATTTGCTGAAAATGATATTCCGATGGTTGAAGAAATCCAGGATATTGTTGAAGAAGTTTTAATCAAGGCGGGAGAATCGCAAACCGCTAAAGCATATATTCTTTACAGGCAAAAAAGAAAAGAAATACGGGAAGCGAAATATTTTCTTTTGGCGCAGGATATTAAGACGATTCTTTCTCAAAATGCTTTAAAGGTTCTTGAGGCGCGGTATTTAAGAAAAGACATAAATGGAAAAATTCAGGAAACGCCGCAAAAAATGTTTCAACGAGTAGCTTCTAATATTGCCGCCGCCGAAAAAATATACAATCCTAAAATTTCCGATGATGAACTGTTCAGGATAGAAGAAAAATTTTATCGGATGATGGCTTCTTTGGAATTTTTGCCTAATTCGCCGACGCTTATGAATGCCGGCAGTGTTTTACAACAACTTTCCGCTTGTTTTGTGCTTCCGGTAGAAGACGATATGGCCAGTATTTTTGAAGCCGTCAAGAATACCGCTTTGATTCATCAGACGGGTGGGGGAACCGGATTTAATTTTTCTCATTTGCGTCCAAAGGGCGATCCGGTAAAATCAACACAAGGAATTGCGTCCGGTCCGATTTCTTTTATGACGGTTTTTGATGCCGCTACTAATGTGGTAAAGCAGGGCGGTAAGAGGCGTGGCGCCAATATGGGGATTTTACGGATTGATCATCCGGATATTTTGGAATTTATTACTTGCAAAGACAAGGAAGGAATGTTGCCGAATTTTAATATTTCGGTTGCCATTTCAGATAAGTTTATGGAAGCTTTGAATAATAATGGAAAATATGATTTGATAAATCCGAGAAACAATCAAGTAGCCGGGCAATTGGATGCCGGTGAAGTTTTTGATTTAATTACGAAACATGCATGGAACAATGGCGAGCCGGGGATTATTTTTATTGATAATATCAATCGTGACAATCCGACGCCAAAGCTTGGTCTTATTGAATCAACTAATCCTTGCGCCGAACAACCGTTGCTTCCTTTTGAAAGTTGCAATCTGGGGAGTATTAATTTGACTAAAATAATAATAAAGCGCGCAAATAGCCGAGAAATTAATTGGAATAAATTAAAGCGGATAGTTTATGATGCTGTTCATTTTTTGGATAATGTAATTGATATGAATCATTATCCTTTGCCGGCGATAGAAGCGATAACAAAAGGGAACAGGAAAATAGGTTTGGGCATTATGGGTTTTGCCGATATGTTGATTCGGCTTAATATTCCTTATGATTCCAATAAGGCTTTGCGCGTGGCGGAAGAATTGATGAAATTTATTCAAAATAAGGCTAAGGAAGCATCTGTGAAGATTGCCGCAAAACGGGGATTATTTTCTAATTTTCGCGATAGTGTTTATGATTCTCCAAATATCGTTGATGCCGTTAAAGTTCGCAACGCTACGGTTACAACCATCGCTCCAACCGGAACCATAGCCGTTATTGCCGGATGTTCTTCCGGAATTGAACCCCATTTTGCCTTGGCTTACACAAGAATTTCTTATATTGCCCAAAACGATAATAATGGCACTGACAAGGGGATTGAACTTGTTGAGGTTAATCCTTTATTTGAAGAAGTCGCGAAAAAGAGAGGATTTCACAATTCGAACATAATGATGGAAGTGGCGGAGAAGGGATCGGCGAAAGATATAAAAGGGATACCGGCTGATGTGAAAAGAATTTTTGTAACATCTCTGGATATAGCGCCGGAATGGCATATAAAAATTCAGGCGGCTTTTCAAAAATATGTGGATAATGCCGTTTCCAAAACAATTAATTTTCCGTTTTCCGCGACCGTTGAGGATGTTCAAAAATCTTATTTGCTTTCTTATAAACTGGGATGCAAAGGAGTAACGATTTACAGAAATGAATCGCGGAAACAACAAGTTTTGAATATAGGGAAAAAGTACAAGGAAGGGGAAAATAAAAATCAAGAAAAGTTGAATTCCCAAAAATCGGTTAATGAGGCAAAACGGGAAATCATTCCGGAGCGAGCGATTGATCCGGAATTAAAAAACCCGGAGCCGTATATGCCGGATTTGCCGCCGGGAAGTTGTCCAACATGCACAATATAATAATATAGAAATATGATTTTTGTTTATACCGGTAATGGGAAAGGAAAAACTACGGCCGCTATTGGTCAGGCAATCAGAATGATTGGGTATGGAAAAAAGGTTTTGATGGTTCAGTTTATAAAAAGTTCTAAATGGCCGAGCGGTGAAGAAAAAGCGGCTTTAAGTTTTCAGCCGTTTTTTAAAATTAAAAAATTTGGAAAAGGATTTGTTTTGCTAAAAAGTAATTTACAGAAACATAAAGAAGCGGCGAAAAAGGGATGGGAATATGCTAAAAAAGAAATAGAATCCGGTAAATGGGATTTGGTTATTTTGGATGAAATAAATACGGCGGTTGGCTTGCAATTATTAAAAATATCCGCTATTATTAATTTCTTGAAAAAAAATAAAGATAGTTTTATAATTTTAACCGGTAGAAACGCGCCGAAAGAATTTATTGAAATAGCGGATTTGGCGACAGAGATGAAAGAAATTAGGCATCCGTATCAAAAAGGCATAGCGGCAAAAAGTGGGGTAGAGTATTGACTCCGTTAGAGGTTAAGCTATAATTTGGAATTAAACAAATTCTTAGAAGCGAAGTCCCTTAGAAATAGTATTTCTAAGGGGACGAAACCGCCCAACAGCTTTGTTTTTTATTAAATCAGGTTTAGTTTAAAACCTCTAACGGGGTTGACTTTTTTTGTTAAATATGCTATTTTGTTAAGTTGATAAAGCGGTTCTTTGAATTATATTAAAAGGAGGTGCTTTCGTGGATGGAAATTTTTGTGAATACGACTGCTGCGGTTCAATTGAACCATGGCCGGAGTATATCAAAAAATCTGCGTTTTTTAAAAAAGAAAACTTGGGGATAGTTCGGGTTGGATTGCCTCATGCTAAAGAAGAGTTTTTAAAGGATATAAGGAATGGAACTTCGCAATTGTTTATGGAAAGTTTTCTGAGGTCTTATTTTAGGCCATGGGAAGCTATGAAAAGCAAGAAATTTAAAGAAAATAACAGCGATCAATCAGCCCGTTATTTTTTTGATCCGGAATTAGGGTTGGTTTTTGTGGTAGCATGGTTGGGATTTCGTTATCACGAAGAATTTATTGATGGTAAGGTTATTAGATACAAGTGGTTATTGAAGACAGTTTATTATGACAGCAATCTTCTGAAAATTAAAAAATTTAAAATAAATAATATAAACGGCGATTAAGCCGTTTTTTTATTGCTTTTAATTGAAAATTTACTGTATACTGTTTGATATGCTCAGTAATACAACCCCGCACCAAAACGTCTTGCGTTTGGTACGGGGCTTCGCTCACTATGTTCGCTTCGCTTCCTTGATTATCTGAGAAGCAAAGCCCAGTAGTGAACCGAAGGTTCTACTACTGGGTTGATATACTGAGTATGTATAAACGTCACGCGACATTATTTTTTGCGGTTTGTTTTTTAAGCGGAATTTTTATTAGCGCTTTTTTTCATCGATTATTGTCGTTTTCGTTTTTTTATATTCCCCAGTATTATTTTCTCGGATTTTTTATTTTGGGGCTTTTGTTAGCGCAGTTTTTCGGTCATTTGAAGATAGTTGCCGTTGCATTGATTTTAGTGGGATTCTTATTGGGGATTTTTGCTTATTGCAATTATTCCGATAGAGAAATCGTTTTAATGAATTCGGAGTTGCATATAAGCGCTTATAATGACAAGGGGGCGGTAAATTTTATAGGTAAAATTTTAAATTATCCCGATTTCAGAATTGATAAAGCGCAATACGAAATTGAAGCAATATTGGTCGGGGGCAAGCCGATTTCCGGGAAAATTCTTTTGACGGCCAATCATTATCCTGTTTATGAATATGGCGATATTTTGGAAATAAGCGGTAAAATAAGAATGCCGGTGGAATCCCCGGATTTTAATTATAAAGATTATTTGGCAAAAGACGGCATTTACTCGGTGATTTATTATCCGAAAATAAAAAAGATCGGCGAGGCGAGCGGAGCGGTAATTGTTTTTTGGAAGAATATTTTTTCTTTCAGAGATAAATTGCGCGAAAGTTTTTATAGGATTTTTCCGGCGCCGCATTCAGCGATTTTGTCAGCGATGATTTTAGGTGATCAAGGGTTAATGTCTAAGGGGTTACGCGAAAAATTGTCTTTGACCGGAACCCAGCATATTATTTCCATTTCCGGAATGAATATCGTTATTTTGACGGGTATTCTTGAATTGATCGGGTTGCGTCTCGGACTTTGGCGCAAACATATTTTTTATTTTTCAACAGGAGTCATTGTTTTCTATATTTTTATGATCGGCGCGCCGGCATCGGCGGCGCGGGCGGGGATTATGGGGGTCATACTTTTATTCGCTCAAAACAGCGGTAAGATCAGCGATAATAAAAGAATTTTGATATTAGCCGCTGGCATTATGCTGGCATTAAATCCTTTGTTGTTGAATTTGGATATCGGATTTCAGCTTTCTTTTTTGGCGATTATCGGAATTATGTATTTGCAAAAACCCTTTGAAATATTATTGAAATTTGTTCCGGAAAAATGGTTTTGGGGTTTTTTCCCGTTGCGCAGCGTAGCCGCGATGTCGTTAGCGGCACAAATAACGACATTGCCGGTGGTAGTTTATAATTTTGGTAATATTTCTTTTATCGCTCCTTTCGCTAATATTCTTATTGTGCCGCTTCTCGGTTTTATTATGCTTTACGGACTTGCCAGCGCGATTGGCGGAATATTTTTCGCACCGGTTTTTATTTATCTTTCCTGGCCGCTTTACGCGGTTTTGGTTTATGTTATTTTTATGATTAATTCTTTTTCTAAAATTCCATTAAGTTTTATTAAACTTGACAACGGTATTTGGATATTTTTATTGACGATTATTTGCGTATTTACAGTATTTATAATAAAAAAAATACCTCAACAGAGTTGAGGTATAATTGTTTCGCTAATTCGCGATTTTAGCGATGAAATAAGAAATAAGTCAGAAATCCTGTTAGGCTGGCAAATACTGATATTTTAAAAACTATTAACATAATTATCCCGCCGGCAAAAATCAATCCGCCCGTCACCGCTAAAATTTTTTTTATATCATTTCTCCAAATTTTTTATTAAATTACCTAAATTCTTTTTTTTCTAGCCGTTAAATAATATATTATGGCCACTACCCATCCTGCGCCATAGAGTATATTTAATCCCAACATCAATCCAAACCAAATCCAGCGCGCTGTTTCAGATATTTCTTTATTTAGTAAAGCGCTGAACATCATTAAGATCCAGAATACGAATAAAAAAGTTCCTAATCCTATTAAAGCAATAATTGTCAAAATTCCCAGTCCCGCTAGAAATGTTCCTATCATACTCATACTTGCCTCCTATTGATTGAAAAAGAACTAAGGCATAATAATTATTAATTTATGATAAAATTATCCAGAAAATATGTCAAATATTACGCGGTTATTTTAGGCGCGGCGATGTTTTTATGGCAATTCGCGTTTAACGGCAACGGTTCCGGATTTTTAGAAGCGGATTTTTTTGATGTCGGGCAAGGCGACGCGATTTTTTTTGAGGGACCGGACGGTTTTCAGGTTTTGGTTGACGGCGGTCCGGACTCAACCGTTTTGGAAAAATTAGGAAAAGAAATGGGCTATTTTGACAGATATATTGATATTGTTGTCGCCACGCATCCTGATAAAGATCATGTTGGCGGGCTTATGGATGTTTTGAAATATTATAATGTCGGCGAAGTATGGATCGGCGCTTTGGAAAATTATAATTTTTCGCAAAGCGAATTTTTGCGCGTTTTGGAAGAGAAGAAAATTCTCGTCAAGTATGTTGAGGTGGGCGATAATTTCAATTTTGGCGGATTGAAAATTTCCGTTTTTAATCCGTCGCTGAAAGAAAAGTTGAAAGACAATGAATCGTCGGTGGTTTTAAAAATTTTATACGGTGGCGTTTCTTTTCTTTTGACTGCGGATATTACCGCCAGCGTGGAGAAGAAATTGATAGAATCCGAAGGAAACGCGCTTTATTCGGATATTTTAAAAGCGGCGCATCATGGATCAAAAACATCAACTTCTGATGATTTTTTAAAAACCGTTTCGCCGGAAATTGCCATTATTCAAGTCGGACAAGATAATTCCTATGGCCATCCGCATCAATCGGTTTTGGAGCGGTTTGAGAAATTTGGTATTCCGTTTTTTCGTACCGACAAAAACGGCGATATTGAAATCATAAGCGACGGGAAAAATTATACGGTAAATTTTGAAAATTGATTTTTTTGTTTTTATATGTTAATTTTACGGCATAATAAGCGTAAATATTTTTGTAATTTTATAGTCATTAAAATTACAAGAACAGCAATTTTATGAATAAATCCAAAGAACGGACATTGGTAATCATTAAGCCGGACGCGCTTCAACGCAATTTACTGGGAGAAATAATAGGGCGTTTTGAACGCAAGGGGCTGAAAATTGTCGGTTTGAAAATGATACAATTAGAAGATATTTTACTTGACGATCATTATGGTCACCATAAGGATAAAGCGTTTTTTAGCGGTCTTAAAAGTTTTATGAAAAGCGCTCCGGTAATTGTCGTCGTTTTGGAGGGTTTAGAGGCGGTGAAAACATTGCGATTTATTTGTGGTCCTACTTGTGGCAGAGTAGCGGATGCGGGAACAATCAGGGGAGATTTTTCAATGAGCGGTCAGTTCAATATTATCCACGCTTCCGATTCTGTGGAAAGCGCGGAAAAAGAAATTTACCGTTTTTTCAACAACGACGAACTGTTTGATTATCCAAAAATTGATTTTGATTATCTTTATAGCGAAGATGAAAAAGAGTAAAAATTTTCTGTGGTGTTTTTTCGCAAATATGCTATACTATAAGTGGTTCTGCCGGTACATTAACTTTTTAATTTAGTTTTGGATCAAATATTTTTATTACGGGAGCACAACGTCCACTATAACCTTGGTCATAGTGGCGCGCGCCCACTTGAATTATAGCCGAAAACTTCGTTAAAAAGTGATTGGCAGAACCACCAAAAAACATCTTGTAATATTGCGAGGTGTTTTTTAGCGGTAAACACTGGTTATTTATAGGTATTGTGATATATATTAGAAATATGCGATTAAGTTCGTTTAACTATAATCTACCTAAAAATTTAATAGTCCAAAAACCAATCAGGCCGCGCGATTATTCGCGGTTGTTTGCGGTTGACAGCAATAAAGATAAAATTTTCCATAGAAAATTTTATAATGTAGTTGATTTTTTAAAAAAAGGCGATGTTTTAGTTGTTAATAATTCTAAGGTTTTTCCGGCGCGTTTTTTGGGGAAAAAAGAAGGTGGAGGCAAGGCGGAAATTTTTTTATTGCGGGATAAAAGCAATGGCATATTTGAAGCGTTGCTGGGGAATTTTAAGGAAAAAAACAAAAAATATTTATTTGAGGGGAATCTCCCGCAGGGAGATAAAAAAATAATAACGGTGGGCGATGGTTTTTATTGTGAAGTTTTGGAATTCTTAGGAGGGGGTCGTTGGATGATAAAATTTAATAAAAAAGGAAAAAATTTATGGAAATTTATTTATAAATTCGGGAAGGCTCCTACCCCGCCGTATATTAAAAGATTATCTAATTTACGCGAATATCAAACGGTTTATGCTAAAAATAAGGGTTCAGTGGCGGCGCCAACGGCCGGTTTTCATTTTACGAAATCATTGATCGGCAAGTTAAAAAAAAGAGGCGTTGATTTTGAAGAAATTACGCTTCATGTCGGACGAGGAACTTTTGAACCGATAAGAACTGATAAAATTGAACAACATAAAATGCGTGGTGAATGGGCGTATATTTCCGTCAAAACGGCAAAAGCTATAAATAAAGCCAAGAAAGAAAAAAGGCGAATAATAGCCGTTGGAACAACTACAACAAGAACATTGGAGAGTTTTGCCGACGAAAAGGGTTTATTGAATTTCGGCGCAAAAGAAGTTGATTTATATATTTATCCTCCGTATAATTTTAAAATAATAGACGGATTGATCACTAATTTTCATTTGCCGGAATCAAGCTTAATGATTTTAGTTTCGGCATTTTTGCGTTTTAAAAACAAGGAGTGGAAAATTTCCAAAATCATTGATATTTATAAAAAAGCGGTTGCCAAAAAATATAGATTTTACAGTTTTGGCGACGCGATGTTGATTGTATAATTTATGAGATTTGAAATAATCAAAAAAAATAATAAAAATAAATTGCGCATTGGTAAACTGCGGACTTCGCACGGCTTGATTGATACGCCTTGTTTTATGCCGATCGGAACAAGGGCGGCGGTGAAGAATTTAACGTCCGACGAATTGGAAAAAATAGGCGCGGAAATCATACTTTCCAACACTTATCATTTGGCGCAGAGGCCGGGAGCGGATATTATTAAAAAAGCCGGCGGACTTCATAAATTTATGAATTGGCATAGTCCGATTTTAACGGATAGTGGCGGTTTTCAAGTATTTTCGTTGTCTAAAATGCGAAAAATAAGTGATGAAGGAGTGAGGTTTCAATCGGAAATAGACGGTCGTGAAATATTTTTAACCCCTGAACGCGCCGTTGATATCCAATTAAAACTCGGTTCGGATATTATTATGGTTTTAGATGAATGTCCGCCGTGGCCATGCGATTATGAGTATGCCGAAAGGTCTATGGAATTAACCTTGAAATGGGCGGAGCGTTCTAAAAAATATTTTGATAAAAAGACCAAGAATATGTCGCAAGGCAAGAGGTCGTTGATTTTTGGCATCGTACAGGGATCGGTTTATAAAGATTTACGGGAGAAATGCGCTAAAAAATTAGTTGATATGAACTTTGACGGTTACGCTATCGGTGGCGTTTCGGTGGGCGAGTCGTTTAAAGATAAAATAAAAGTCATTAAATGTGTCATTCCGTTTTTACCGGAAAATAAACCGAGATATATAATGGGAGTTGGTCGGCCGGAAGAAATCGTGAAGTTCGCGCAGGAAGGAATGGATATGTGCGATTGCGTCATACCGACAAGAGAGGCAAGGCATGGTCGTCTTTATATTTATAATAAAACTTTTGCTATAAATAAGAAATTTTATAAAACTATCAATATTACAAATTCTTGTTTTAAAAAATATATGCGGCCGTTGGATACGCGATGCGGATGTTATGCTTGTGAAAATTACAGCAGGGCGTATATTCACCATTTACTTAAAGTGAATGAATCATTGGGCTTACGGCTTGCATCAATTCATAATATTTATTTTTACATAAAATTAATGGAATATTTAAGAAAATGAATAACGGGAAAATTTTAATCCATATTTGTTGCGGAATATGCGGCGCGTATGTTATTGAAAAATTAAAACTTGAATTCGGAGAGCTTGTTTTATTTTTCTACAATCCCAATATTCATCCGAAAGAGGAATATTTGAGACGATTTGAAGTTGCTGAAAAGTTAAGTAAAATTTATGATATTTTATTGATTGCGGGCGATTATAATTCGGAAAAATACTTTGAAGCTGTGCGGGGTTACGAAGAGGAATTAGAAGGTGGCGCGAGATGCTCAATTTGTTTTCGTTTGCGTTTAAATGAAACGGCAAAAACGGCGAAAGAAAATAATTGCGATTGTTTCACAACTACTTTAACTATGGGTTCAAGCAAAAGAGCGGAAATTATAAATAAAATCGGTAAAGAAGAAGCGGAAAAATTTGGGATAAAATTCCGAGAAGACGATTTTAAGAAAAAAGACGGATTCAAAAAGACAATGGAAATCGCAAAAAAATATAATTTTTATCGGCAGAATTATTGCGGATGCGTTTATTCCAAAATGGAACGGGAAGTGTATGATAAAAACAAAAACCGCTGATTATCAGCGGTTTAATAGGGTTCTATTTTATTCGGCAATATTCTAAATCGTTTGTCTTGTTTTAAGTGTTGGAAATTTTTCAAAAACCATTTTATCAATTCCCTGTTTTCTATTGTTGGATTCGGCGAGTGTTTTTTATCAAAAATACTAAGATCAATATGGGAAAATAATTTTTGCGATATTTCTATATCGCATTCTATGGTTTTTTGCGTTTGTCCCTTAATTCCCACAAGCAAGTTTATGGCAGATGTGAATTTTTTTATTTCTTCCGGCACGGCGTTTCCCATACCTTTTTTCATTATTTTTTCTCGGATTTCTATGTTAAAAGTTTCTACGCCGACTTTTATCAGTACTTCCGGCGCGTTCAAAAATTTTCGCATATTTTTAAATTGACGGCGATATTGCCAATGCGCTTCCGTGATTATTTTTGGCGTATTTTTTAGTCGTACCAATTCTTGTATTTGCAAAAGCGTGTATGGCGGCAATTCAAATATGCTTCCGGAATTGTAAATTTCCAATGCATCAAGTCCTTTGACTCGCGATAGGACTTTGGAATTGGTCTTGATCATTTCTTCGGCGTTTGTTTTGTTGCACAAATGATATGCGCAAAAATTGCACCGTCCTTTATTTATACACGGATAGCCGAGTAGAATAATCAATTCATGGTTTCCAAGCGATTCGTATCGTGTCATTTTTTTCCCCTTTTAAAAGAACCATTTTTTTAAGTTATTTATACATATTATATAAATAGCGGTTTTTATCAAGTAATCCTTTCAATTTTGAACTTTTTTTGTTAAAATTAAAATGGTACAGAAAGTATGATAAGAATATTAATAATTTGGAATGTGATAGCAATATGAATAAAATTTCGGAAAATGAAATTTTTTTTGAAACTATGCGTTCCGGCGGGCCGGGTGGACAAAATGTAAATAAAGTCGCAACTGCCGTAAGGGCGCGATGGGATTTTGAAAATTCGCTAAAATTAAACGATGAGCAGAAAGAATTAATTAGGCAAAGAGCCAAAAATCATTATCGTCGCCATTATACAAAAGAGGGCATATTGATCGTTAAGGTAATGGAAACGCGAAGCCAGGAAATGAATAAGCAAATGGCGCTGGATGTATTGCAAGAAATTGTGAATGACGCATTGACCATCACTATGAAACGCAAAGAAACAAAGCCGACATATGCTTCAAAAGAAAGGCGATTGGAAGGGAAAAAAATAAAAAGTGAAAAAAAGAAAATAAGAAGAAAAGAAATAGAATTTTAATAACATATTTTTATGAACCCCGTTAGAAATCCTTGGCAGAAAAATTTCAATGAAATTTTTTTGCGTGGAATTAACGAGGATTATGCCTTTTGATGTTGGTTTGTCTGAAATTGACCACTCGGTTATATAAAGACGGACTTCTAACAGGGTGAACAATAGAATCGTTTTTGATATTGAAACAATTGGCGTTGATTTTGAGGCGCTTGACGAAAAATCACAAGAGTATCTTTTGAAATACGCAAAAGATGAAGTGGAAAAAGAAGAAATTAAAAGCCAACGGTTAGGGCTTTATCCCTTAACGGGAGAAATTGTCACGATAGGAATGTATAATCCGGATACTGAAAGAGGCGCGGTTTATTTTCAGGCGCCTGAAGAAGAAATCGCGCCGTATGTAAAAAAAACCATTGAGTATTCCACCGGCGCGGAAAAAGAAATTTTGGAAAAATTTTGGGCGGATATAAAAAATTATAATCAATTTGTCACTTTTAATGGCAGGGGATTTGATTGCCCGTTTTTGATGATGCGTTCTGCCATTTTAGGCGTGAAGCCGACACGCAATTTAATGCCGAACAGGTATTATATGACGCATATTGATTTATTGGATCAGTTGACTTTTTATGGCGCTTTTCGCAGATTTAATCTTGATTTTTATACTAAATCGTTCGGCATAAAATCGCCAAAAGACGGCGGAATAACCGGATTGGATGTTAAGCCGTTTTTCCAAAAAAAGAAATATAAAGAAATCGCTGAATATTGCGCAGGAGATGTGAAAGCAACCGCGGAACTTTTTGAAATTTGGAATGAGTATATTTATTTTGATGATAGGAGGTATTAAAGTAAAGGTCGAAAAATATTAGTAATTTAATAATTTTATAAAGGGGTAATAAAATCTATGGGAAATAATATAAATCGTATAACTTTATTTTTAAATATTATTGGTACCATTTCAATTGGTGCGCTTTATTTATCATTTCCGGAGCAATTCATTTCCTTGCATTATGTAGATCTAGTTCCGCGTATACCCACAATTTTAGTTATGGTATTTGGAATAGTTTGTCCTTTGTTTTTGGTTATTTTATCTTTCATAAAAAATTGGAGAAATTGGGGATGGATGATTTGGTTGAATCTTGGTTTAGCAGCAATTAATTCAGTCTTCTCGTTGCCATTATGGTTATGGTTTACTTTGGTTATAATAAAATTCCCTCTCATATTGGGCGTATAAATATAAAGAATTAATGATATTTTAAAATTTCGCACTGCTGTTTTATTGGCAGTGCTTTTTTGTGCTATAATAAAAGCGGGTTTTTATGTTGTTAATTTTTTTAATTTGCAATCAACTTTGAATTATAAAATATTGTTCTCGCGTTTTCTCACGCCCCGTCCGTCTGCAGACGGACGGGGCGTGAGAACGGCATAATATTGCGCGCGCGATGTTAAAGCCACCGCAGAACTTTTTATGATCTGGGATAAGTATATAAAGTTTGACGACAGGAATTATTAAAAGTTTTATTTTAGCGAGAGCGCTATTTGCGAAAAAGATTTAGAAAATTTGACAAAAAAACATTGTAAGTTATAATAAACCCATGGTTGATTTATTAAGGATAATAAAGGTCGAAGTAATAAATAAATTATAGGAGGTTAGTCTATGAATTTTATGAATAAAATAAAAAATTTAATTAAAGATAAGTATTTTATTATTTTCTTTTTTGGGTCAATAGCCGCTTCAATTATCGTTTTTTTCGTATTAGATAGTATTCGTCACAATAATATTTATAGTAGAAATGGTTATATAATGTTTAGGGAATATATTCCATGGATGTTGATATTAATATTATATTCCCCGGCATATATTTTGAGCAGATTATTCCCTTTTTTAGGAGATGTGGTAGATTTTGCTTTTCTTGTTGTTCAGGGTTTTATATACGGTTTTATTGGTTTGTACATTAAGAATATGATTTTAGCAAGAAGAATTCAGAAAGAACAAAATGTTTTTTCTCCGGAGTCAAAAATTCCCGCGAGTAAAAATAAGAAATTTGGGATTATACTTGTATATTACACTATAATTTTAGCGATTATTTACATTGCAACTTTTTTATTTCGTGAATTGCTTGGTCCGTTGATATTACTGGTTATTGGTTATTCGGTTCATGCATGGTTTATGGGTTTATTTATTTCGATTATTGGTATATTTAAAGATGATAAAAAGATTTTATCGGTTATTATGTTCATATTATATGGAATAATGCTTACATTAATGCAATATGTATTTTTTCCGATTTTTTCTGGTTAGTACTTTTTTGCAGTAAAAATTATGAGAATAAATCTGCTGCGATTATTAATTGGAGACCTGCTTTTGTTTGGCGAAAATGCTATAATAAAAGTGGGTTTTTATTTTGTTAATTTTTTTAAGTTTAATTTATAATTAAAATATGAAAGGAAAATTAATAACATTTGTCATAAGCGAGGCGTTGCGGGCTAAACCTGGTAAAGAAGAATTGCACATTCAATCCAAAAGGAGCGCTCCTCATTATTTCGGGGAAACGATACCGCATCAATTTATTGTCAGTCAGGAAAAAATTTCCATTCGCAATCACCAAGGCGAAATTTTTCTAAAAACATATAAGCCGGATATGCTGCTTGTTGAAATACGCTTTGATATTGATGATATATTCAGCAATGAAGTTTTTGATTTAAACGATGAGGCTATAAAATATTGTTATAATTTTTTAAAAGAAAAAGGTGGCAAGGATGTTGATAAGTTTGCCGAGGAATATTCAGTTTATGTTATGTATGACTATGAAGGCGATCCGGAACAATTTTTTATCAATAAATCGAAAATAGTCGCTCTTTTAAAATCGGAAAGAATAGAACTTGATCCCGAGGAGGTGAACTATACAATGCTTGCGCAGATGAAATACGCTAACAATGATCTTGTGATAGTTGATTGGGATGGAGCTTTTATATTTGAACCGAACGGAGAATTTGAGCTTACGCTTGAACTTCTTCAGATGGCCAATCTTCAATTGGTTCGTTATCATTCTTTGGATTCGGATATTGACGAAAGATTGAAGCATGTGGTGCGTTTGATAAAAGCGGCGCCGGTAAAAAGCAAATTTTTATTCAATGCCGCGGAAGTTGCGCAGGTATTTAAGAAAGCGATGCTGGTGCGTTCGGAATCAATTTCCGAATTTCAAGCGATAGACAGGGAAATAAAGTTAATCGGCGATTGGTATTCCGCGCGTCTTTTTGACTTACTTTCCAAAAAATTTAAATTAGATGAATGGCGCAAGGCGATTAGGGAAAAATTGGATGACCTAGAAGATACATACAGTATTGCGTCGGAAAATTTTACCGTTTCATGGGAACGCCGCGGACATAATATAGAAATGGTTGGTTGGTATATTTTACTTATCGGTTGGATGGTTTTTTTATTGAAAGACATACTTGCGCTTTTCTTTTAAAAATAGATTTAAACCGGCTTCGCATTACCGTGAGGCCAGTTTTTTTTATTTATAGTTATTCGTAGTGTGCGTGTGTTGAAATTGTTATGATATAATGATAATATTTTAGTATGAATTCAAAAGAAATTCGTCAAAAATTTTTGGATTTTTTCGAGAAAAACGGACATAAAATTGCGCTGTCTTCTTCTTTAATTCCCGACGATTCGTCGGTGCTGTTAACGACCGCGGGAATGCAACAGTTTAAGCCATATTATTTGGGCGAAAAATCGCCTTATGGCGACAGAATGGCAACGATTCAAAAATGTTTTCGGACTTCTGACATTGAAGAAGTCGGGGACGATTCGCATTTGACATTTTTTGAAATGTTGGGAAATTTTTCGTTTAACGGCAATTATTTTAAGAAGGAGACTATTGGTTGGGCTTATGGGGTTTTGGAAAAAGAAATGAAAATTTCCGAAAACAAGATTTATGCCACTGTTTTTGAGGGAGATAAAGATACGCCTTTTGATAAAGAATCTTATAGTGCTTTAAAAGTATTGGGTTTTGCTGATGATAAAATTAAAAAATCTGGCAGGAAAGACAATTTTTGGGGACCGACCGGAGCCGAGGGGCCGTGCGGACCGACGGTGGAATTTTATGTTGACGGATTAGAAGTTTGGAATTTAGTTTTTAACGAGTATTTTTGTTCCAAAGATGGCGGTTTGAAGCCGTTGGAAAATAAAGGCGTTGATACGGGTATGGGATTGGAACGGTTGGCGAAAGTGATGCAAGGAGTTGAAACTATTTTTGAAACTGATTTATTTTTGCCAATTATAAAAAAAATAGAAGAATTGAGCGGTAAATCGTACAAAGATAATATCAAAAATTTTAGAATTATTGCCGATCATATACGCGGTTCGGTATTTTTAATTGCGGATGGCGTTTTGCCGAGTAATATTGAAAAAGGTTATATTTTGCGTCGTCTTTTACGGCGGTCAATCAGGTATGCGAAACTATTGGGATTGTCGGAAAATTGGCATGTGGAAATCGTAAAAACAATTATTGAAAATTACAAAGAATATTATCCGGAATTAGGACAGAAAGAAAAGGAGATTATTAAGGCAATAAAAGAAGAAAATGAAAAATTTGGCAAAACACTGGAAAGGGGATTGAAAGAGTTGGAAAAATTGGATGTGATTGATGCTCAAAAAGCGTTTAATATATTTCAAACCTACGGATTTCCATTAGAAATGATTCAGGAAGAATTAAGTAAGAAAAATTTATTGATTGACGAAACTGATTTTCAGAAAGAGTTTAAAAATCATCAGGAAAAATCTCGTGCCGGATTAGAAAAGAAATTTGGCGGACATGGCTTAATTATGGATACGGGAGAATTAAAGGCGGGAAGCGAGGAGGAAATTAAAATGGCGATAAAGTTTCATACTGCGACTCATCTTATGCATCAGGCGTTGCGTATTGTTTTGGGAGAAAAAGTGGGGCAGATGGGTTCGGACATCAATGCCGAAAGATTGCGTTTTGATTTTTCGTATGACAGAAAAATTACTTCGGAAGAAATAAAAAAAGTTGAAGATTTGGTTAATGAAAAAATAATGGAAAATCTGGAAGTGAAAATAGAAGAGATGCCATACAAAAAAGCAATGGAATCCGGCGCGCTGGCATTTTTCAAAGTAAAATATCCGGAAATTGTAAAAGTTTATTCCGTCGGCAACCCTTCGACGGGCTCAGGGCAAGTTTTTTCCAAGGAAATTTGCGGTGGGCCCCACGTCAGCCATACCGGGGAACTCGGTAAATTTAAAATTAAAAAAGAGGAAAGTTCGTCGGCGGGAGTACGACGCATTAGGGCTATTTTGGAATAATATATTTAATAGTGTTGAAAAGCTTGGTTTTTTAATTATTTTTTAAATTATCAATTATCAAGTATCAAGTATCAATTTACAATTTTTAATCAAATTTCAATCATTAAATTTTCAATTAATAAATTGAAAATTCATTGGAAATTGGTTATTGAAAATTGAAACTTATGCCTTATGAAGTATTTAATAATAATTATAATAATCGTTTTTATATTCGGCGCGGTGTATTATTTTTCAAATAAAGATAATCAAAATAATAAGCAAGAGCCGGAAGGCAATAAAATTATGGAGCAGAAAAATTTACAATGGGAAAAAGCGCCGGAAATGAAAATTGATGCCAATAAAAATTACGAAGCCGTCATAAAAACTTCGGAAGGCGATATGGCGTTTAAACTTTTTGCCAGTGAGACACCGATAACCGTTAATAATTTTGTTTTTTTGGCGCGGCAAGGATTTTACGACAATGTAAAATTTCACCGTATAATAAAAGATTTTATGATTCAAAGTGGCGATCCGAAAGGCGATGGTACCGGCGGTTCGGGATATAAATTTAACGATGAACCGGTAACACGCGATTACGACCGTGGAATTTTGGCAATGGCAAATTCTGGCCCGAATACTAATGGCAGTCAATTTTTTATAATGCATAAAAATTATCCGTTGCCGAAAAATTATGTAATTTTCGGAAAACTTATGGACGGTTTTGATATTTTGGATAAAATTGCCGAAACACCGGTCGCGGTCAATCGTTTTGGAGAATTATCTTTGCCGATAAAAAATATTCTTATCAATAGCGTAGAAATTATTGAAAAATAAAAAAACCGGTTTTTAAACCAGTCATAATGAAAAAAAATATTGCAATAAAATTAATTTTATTTTTAGCGGCTTTCGGAATAATCGTATCTGTTTACGCTTTGGCTCATCATTTTGAACTTGCCAAAGGAGAATTTTGTTCCATTAGCGATGTTTTGGATTGCGATAAGGTTGATAGAAGTGTTTATTCTGAAATTTTTGGCGTGCCGGTGGCGCTTTTGGGAATTATTTTTTATGTTTCTATTTTTGTGTTGGCGTTGATAAAATTTTTGCGACCGGTAATGGGCGCAACGGAAGATTTTTACCAAAAAGCGCTTTTTTATTTATCGGCGATTGGTTTGCTTTTTACTCTTTACCTTAATTTTGTGGAAGCATTTTTTATCAAAAGTTTTTGTTTGGTGTGTTTAATATCTTTTGCGGCGGTAATCGGTATTTTCGCAATCGTTTTTATTGGTCTAGAAAATGAGTAAACCCCGTTAGAAACTTACCCCATTAAAGATAAATCCTTAATGGGGTTTATGCGGGGTATTATGTTTCTAACGGGGTAAACTTTATTTTTATATAAGCGGTTCTTTTTGCGAGGAAGAGCTGTTTTTTTTATCACTTGTTTTATCGTTTGGCTTTGTTTTTGATTCTGTCGCGATGTGTTTAACTAGTTGTACTTCTTCGGCGATTTTGCGTTTTGCTTCCTCAATGCCGATAGCATAATTTTCACGGCTATAGTTTATGATCTCTTGGCTATACGATTGATGTTGGGCCGGTAAAACACCGAGAGTTTCGGCGGAAAACGGATCATAGGTTTCTCCGTCAATCGCCATTTTTATGTAAAATTCGCGAACGCCTAAATTTATCATATCTTTTGCTTTAAAAATAGGAGTCATTTCGTCTTCCAGTTTTTTAGCGTCTTCTCCGCCGATGCGGAATATTGTCATGGAACCGATGTTGCCAAGAACAGTTGCCATGACTTCGGGAAGAAGTTGGGCCATGTATTGGTGAGCCACGGTCATAGCTATTCCGTATTTTCTTGATTCGGAAAAAAGATTTTCAAAAGTATCAGTCATTAAATTATGGAACTCGTCAACATAGATATAGAAGTCCTTGCGTTCTTGCTCCGGAATATTAGCCCTGCTCATTCCCGCTTGATGAATTTTTGTAATAAACATTGAACCGAAAAAACTGGCGTTTTCTTCGCCTAATTTTCCTTTGGAAAGCGATACGAGAAGAATTTTTTGTTTATTCATTATTTCTTCAAAATCAATTTTATTTTCTTTCTGGCCGAAAATATTGCGAAGAAGGGGGTTTGACAAAAATTGCCCCAATTTATTTACGAGAGGAATAATCGCTTCTGTGTCAAATTTTTCCGACCAATCCGCGAATTCAATAGCCCAAAATCGGCGAACCATATCGTCTTCAATATATTCAATAACGCGTTGTCTGTATTCGCGATCGGTAAGCATAGAAATCATTCCGCGCATAGTGGCTTCCGGATAATCAAGAAGAGCGAGAGAGGTAAATCTGAAAACATGTTCAAGTCGCGGCGTCCAATTAGCGCCGAATTGTTTTTTCAGGACCTCAATCAATCCTTGGGTAATTTGATGTTTTAATTCCGGATCAATATTTTTCAAGGGATTAAAAGATACGGGATAGGCGGTATCCGAGGGGTTGATTAAGATGACATCTTGGATTCTCGTTTTGGGAATAAAATCCAGAATATCATCAATAAGGTCTCCGTGGGGATCAATCAAGCAAACACCATGGCCATAGGCGATGTCCTGACGGATTAACAGTTCCAACATTTTTGATTTTCCCACGCCACTTTTGCCGATAATATAAAGATGGCGGCGACGATCGGCGCGTTTGATGCCGAAGATGAATTTTTTTTCTTCTAGCGCCGCTTCGTAATTCGTGCGACCAAAAAAAGAACATAGGCGCGGATCCACTTTTTTATAAACCGGAAGTTCCGGTGGCGGAGGCGCGTATTTTATTATTTTTATTTTTGATCTGGTTGGCATACTCAGTACATCAACTTCCAGTTACCAAATACTATTTTTTGGCATTATAGAAGTTGATTAATTTTAAACTCAGACATAATTTAATAATAACATTTATTATGGAGAAAGTTCAAATTTTTACTGGACTTTTATCGGTTTTTGTTTTATTATTTTATGATTCTTTGAAAATAGAATAGACGAAAATTTATAAAATTTTATATGAAAGGGAAGAAAATGGAAACATACGATATTATAGTAATCGGCGCCGGTCCTGGTGGGATCGCGGCGGCAAAGGAAGCGAGGCGGTTGGGTGCGAGCGTCGCGCTTATAGAAAAAGAAAAAATTGGAGGGGTGTGTCTTAATCGGGGTTGTATTCCAACGAAATCTTTAATAAATAAAGCGAAAGTTTTTAAAGAAACGCAAAAAAATATCAGTAAAGGTATTTTTCGCGGAAGTATTAATGCGGAATGGTCCAAGATATTGGAAGATGCTATTTCGGTCGTAAAAATAAATCATGGCGGTATGGAAAACGCGGTAAAATCTATCGGCATTGAGTTATATTATGGTAAAGCTGCGATACTTTTCGGCAATAAAGTGATGGTGAAAAAAAATAATGGCCAAGAGATTGAATTGGATTATAAAAAAGGCGTTGTTGTTGCTACCGGTTCCGAACCCAAGAGATTTGAAGAATTTAGCCAATTTGAGGGCGATGCGGTTTTATATAGCGATGACATTTTTAAATTACAAGAATTGCCAAAGAAAATTTTGATTGTCGGCGGTGGAGCGATGGGATGCGAATTCGCGTCTCTTTTTGCGAATCTCAACGCAGAAGTTATTCTTGTTGAATATTTTTCAACACTTTTGCCAAAAATTCTGGATGAAGATTTCTCGCGAAATACAATAATGCGTGAATTCAAGAAACCGCCGAAGAAAATTAATGTCATTACCGGAGCTTCACTTAAAAATATCAATAAAGATAATTTCGGGAAAATAACAGTGGCATTGTCCGATAATCAATTTTTAGAAGTGCACATGATGAGATACATAGGTAACGCCTTGAAAATCAAGAAATATGACAAACA
>ERZ1292640.129-Hain-H43-02um-R1-129-length-59139-cov-8_pt1 | contig 57018 bp, 49 predicted proteins | sample MGYA00564404_ERZ1292640 | MGnify/ENA primary metagenome ERZ1292640 (study PRJEB36523, sample SAMEA6512636) | groundwater metagenome | collected 2019-01-08 | study: AquaDiva: Metagenomics assemblies of 32 groundwater samples | reverse complement strand
GCCGAGATCAACCTCGTGCACGCCGGCTCCGGCCCGCCGCTGCTGCTGATGCACGGCGCGCCGCAAACGCATGTGTCGATGCGCCTGATCGCGCCCGAACTGGCGAAGGACTACACGGTGATCGTGCCCGACCTGCGGGGCTACGGCGACAGCAGCAAGCCGCCCGACGGCGAGAACCACGCCAATTACTCGAAGCGCGCCATGGCGCTCGACCAGGTCGAGGTGATGAAGAGCTTCGGCTTCGACAAGTTCGCCGTCGTCGGTCACGATCGCGGCGGGCGCGTCGGCCACCGGCTGGCGCTGGATCATGCCGACAAGGTGACCCGGCTGGCGGTGCTCGACATCGTCCCGACCCATTACCTCTACACCCACGTCACGATCGAATTCATCCAGGCCTACTTCCACTGGTTCAACAACGTGCGACCGGCGCCGGGGCCCGAGGATCAGTTGAAGGCGCAGTACGAGGCGCAGAAGGCGCGCGCGACGACCGAGGTCCAGCTCGAATACCTGCGCGCCAATCTCGATCCGGCCAACATCCACGGCATGTGCGAGGACTACCGCGCCAGCGCCTCGATCGATCTGAAGCACGACGAGGCCGATCTCAACAAGAAGATCGCCTGCCCGCTGATGACGCTGTGGGGCCTGAAAGGACCGATGGGGCGGATTTACGACGTGCTGGCGATCTGGAAGGAGCGCGGCGTGAACGTGACCGGCAAGGGGCTGCCCGGCGGGCACAACCTCCAGGAGGATGTCCCGGCTGAGGTGCTGGCCGAGCTGCGTCCGTTCCTGAAGTGACGCCGCGGACGGTGGCTAGTACTCGCTGAAGATGCGCTGAATTTCGTCGCGGTTGGTGGTCCTGGTCAACGCCACCATCAACAGGATGCGCGCCTTGATCGGCGTGTGATCCTCGCCGGCGATGGTGTACTGCCGGCGGCGGCGCTGGGCCTCGGTGGCGTTCGCGAGCGCGGCGGCGGGAATGTCGCCGCGCGGCGGGGCAATGCGGCCGCTGCCGGTGCGCGTGCTGTTCACCACGAACACGCCCTTCTCGGCGGCGTAGGCCAGGCCGTCGTTCTGCGTGCCGCTGGTCGCGCCCGCGCCGGCCACCGCAATCACGATGCCCTTGGCGCCGTTGTCGACCGCTGCTTTGATCATGTCGCCCGACGCGCCCTGGTAGACCATGATGACGTCGACGCGCGGCAGCTCGCTGACCTTCGACAGGTCGAACTCGACCCGGTCGTTGGTGCGCTGGGTAATCTGGCTGTAGAACACCACGCGGTCGCGATCGACGACGCCCAACTGGCCGTAATCGCGGCTGCGGAACGTCTGCAGCCGCAACGCATCGGTCTTGGTGACGTTGCGCGCCGAGTTGATCTCGTCGTTCAGCACGACCAGCGCGCCCTTGTTTCGCGAGGCCGGATCGGCCGCCACGCGCACGCCCTCGAGCAGGTTGGCCGCGCCTTCGTAGCCGAGCGTGCTCGGGTTGCGCATCGATCCGACCATGACCACTGGCCGGGGATCGCGCACCGTCAGGTGCAGGAAGAAGGCCGTCTCTTCCAGGGTGTCGGTGCCGCTGGTGACGACCACGCCGGCAATGTCCTTGTCCTTCGCATACAGGTCATTGATGTGATTGGACAGGTCCAGCCACTGCTTGAGCGTCAACGCGCCGCTCGCCACGTTGGCGAACTGCTCGAAGGTGAGGCGGGCATACCGCTCGATGCCGGGCATCGACTTGGCGAGTTCCTCGGCCGTGAGGCGGCCGCCGTCGCGGTTCGAGATCGTGCCGCCGGTGGCGACGAAGTGAACTCGCGGCACGGTCGTGGTGGCGCGGTCGGGCTGCGCCAGCAGCGCCGGCGGCCCGGCGACGTTCAGGCACAGCAGGGCCAGCGCCAACACCCAGGTCGGACGGAAGACGGGTCGAATCATGTTGCCCTGATTATGTATTGGCCGGGGCCGCGCCGGACACCAGAACCAGCCAGTTGCTCAACTCTCGTGCAGCGTCTTCCGGGGTCTTGCCGTAAAACGGCATCAGCGAGGTCTGGATACCCGGCCGGCGGACAATCTGCGCGCGCCAGCGCTCGGCCGAAACCGGCGAAACTTCTATCTGGTACGTGCGACCAGCGATGTGCTCTTCGAAAAGTTGGATGGCCACGGTGAGAGGTGACGATTGTATGTCGTTGGTGGAACGGATCAAGCGAAGCGCGGCGCGAAAGCGGCCACGGCTGGGTTTGCCGCGTCTGGATCAGAGGGATAACCGGCCCGAGTTTATTTTCCGTGTCGCGTCATCAACAGTTTTTCGACCGTTCGTCCACAGGTTTTCCACAAGGCGATTAAACTAGCTGGACCCCGTGACCTTCCGTTGGACCATTCTTGCCGCCGCTTTGCTGTCTCCGGCTGCCGCCCTGGCGCAGACGCCGGCGAGCCGCGTGCTCTTCCGTGTCTTCCTGTCGGACGGGCGGGTGCTGGCGAGCTACGGCGAGTGGGCGCGGGTCGAAGATCGCGTGATCTTCTCCATTCCCACGCAGTTGGCGCGGGATCCGGTGGAATTGCACCTGGTCAACATCGCGTCGGGCCGCGTCGACTGGCCGCGCACCGAGCTCTACGCCGAATCGGTGCGCGCGGTGGCCTATGCCGAGACCCGTGGCGAAGCCGATTTCGCGGCATTCAGCGCCGGCATGGCCAGGGCCTTGAACGAAGTCTCGCGCATCGCCGATCCCGGGGTGCGGCTGGCCGCGGCCGAACGGGCCCGACAGTCGTTGGCTGAATGGCCCGCCTCGCATTACGGCTACCGCATCGGCGAAGTGCGCCAGTCGCTGGACGTGCTCGACGAAATCATTTCGCAACTGCGTGTCGCGATTGGCCAGACCCGCTTCGATCTGTCGCTCAGCGCGCCGCTGGCGGTGCCGCCGCCGCCGCCGCTGCCGCCGCCGACCGACGCCGAGCTCGTAGAGCAACTCGTCGCCGCCGCGTCGCTGGCCGAGTCGCCCGGCGAGCGCGTGCCGTTGCTGCAATCGGTGTTGCGGTTGCTGGATCGCGCGGTCGGCCTGCTGCCCGACGAGTGGGCGCGCCGCGTCCGGCGCAGCGTGACCGGCGATCTCGATCGTGAGCGCGAGATCGAACGCTCCTACACCGGCCTTCGCGAGCGCACGCTCGCGGCCGCCGTGAAGCTGTCGCGCAAGGGCGGGCCCGCCGAGTTCGAGCGGCTGCGCGATCGGGTCAAGGACGAGGATCGCCGCCTGGGCGGCCATCGCGCCGGCGAAGTGGCCGCGCTGCTGGCCACCATCGATTTGCAGGCCACCGGCGCCGTGAGTGCGCGCGAAGCGCGCAAGCAATGGGAGCGGCGCGAGCAGGGCTATCGCCGCTATCGCCGCGCGATGAACGGGCCGTTCAACGAGTTCCGGAAGGCGAGCGTGAGTCTCGACCAGGTGAGGACGCTGGCGGGGCCGCCCGCACACACCATCGCGCCGCTGTTGAAGACGCTGGCCGAGGCATCGCGCCGGATTGGCCGGGTCACGCCGCCGCCCGACCTGGCCACCGGCCACGCGCTGGTGCGCAGCGCCTGGGAGCTGGCCGAGAATGCGCTGCGCCAGCGCAGCGAATCGGTGGCGCTCAACAGCGCCGACCTGGCCCAGCGTGCCTCGTCGGCCGCCGCCGGTGCGCTCATGCTGTACCAGCGCGCCCGCGCCGACCTCGCCACGGCCATGGCGCCCCCGCCCCGGTGATTACTCCCCGACGCACGCGGCTGCTGCGCGCGGCCGACCTCGCCGGTTTCCGCGCGCATCTCGTCGAGATCATCCGCGGCCCCGCGGCGAGCGGCGGCGCGTTCGTGCTGGTGCCGACGCAGGCAGCGGGCGAACAACTGCGCCGGACGCTCGCCGCGCGCCCCGGCGCCATGCCCGGCGGCCCCGTCATTGGTACCCGCGCCGATCTCTACGACCTGCTGATTGCCCGGGCCCGGCCAGGCGCGCGCACCTTGTCGGGCTTCGAGCGCGAAGCCCTGATCGCCGCGGCGGCGCGTGACGCCGAAGACGCCGGCGTGCCGCCCCCCTTTCACGTCCGGCCGGCGCTCGTGGCCGAGATGCTGGCGCTTTACGATTACATCCGCCGGCTGCATCGCACGGTCGACGACTTCCATCGCCTGCTGACCGGGGAGCTCGAACCGGCGGCCGACTCCGACCAGGGCGCCGCGCAATTGCTCGAACAGACACGGTTCCTGGCGGCGGCCTTTCGCGGCTACGAAGCGCGGTTGCTCGACAGCCAGGCGCTCGACGAGCACGCCGCGCGCCTGCAGCTGATCGACGATGCGTCGCCGGCGCCGCTCGGTCACATCGTGATTGCGGTCGGCGATCGCCCCCTCGATCCCGACGGCCTGTGGCCCGCCGATGTCGCCCTGCTCACGAGCATCAATGGGCTGCAGGCCATCGACGTGATCGCCACCGACGGGACGCTCGAGGCGGGGTACCTCGATCGCCTGCGCCTGGCGTTTGTCGGCATCGAGGAGGTCGAGTCACCGCCGCCCGTACCTGCCCCGGCCATCGTCGTGCCGGCCGGCGCCCTTCGACCCGCCCCTGGGGCTCGCCCAGGGCAAGCCGCGGGCGAGTTGCCGTTCGTGCTCGAGTATCGCGACCGCGAGGAGGAACTCGAAGGCGTGGCGCGCCGGCTGAAGGCGGACCGCCGCGCGGGCCGCACGGTTCGACTCGAGAAGACCGCGCTCGTGGTGGCGCGGCCGCTGCCGTATCTCTACCTGGCGCGCGATGTCTTCCAGGGCGCGGGCGTGCCGTTCGAGGCGCTCGACACGCTGCCGCTGGCCGCGGAGCCGTACGCGGCCGCCGTGGATGTGGCCATGGAGTGCGCCGCCGCCGGCTTCACCAGGCGCGCGCTGGTGGCCGTGCTGCGCTCGCCGCACTTCCGATTTGCCGTTGACGGCGCCGAGGTGGACCGCGACGCGATCGCCGCGCTCGATGTGACGCTGGCCGAACAACGCTACCTCGGTGGCCTGGATCGTCTCGAGGCCGGCGCCGAGGCCTGCCGCGGCTCTGCCCAGCCGGCGTTTCGGGCGGCCCTCGCGGTGGCCACGCGCCTGGCGCCGCTGGCCGACGTCCGGCCGATGGTCGATCACGTCGACCTGCTCCGCGCGTTTCTCGATGGCCACGATCGCGAGCAGGCCGGCAACGAGCGGCGCGAACGCGTTCGGTCGGCGGTCATGCTGGCGTTGTCGGGCCTGGGCGACGCCTATCGGCGCCACGACCCGGGCGCCTCCGGCACGGTGACCGATCTGTCGGCGTCCGTCCGCCGCTGGCTGGGCTCGCAGACCTTCGCCATTCGCACGGGCGAGGGCGGGCTGCAGATTGTCGATGCGCAGTCCGCGCGCTTTGCGGACTTCGATGATGTGCAGGTGATGGGGCTGGTGGAAGGGGAGTGGCCAGAGCGCCCGCGCCGCAACATCTTCTATCCGCAGTCGCTGCTGGCCCAGCTCGAACCGGCGCGGCCGGATCGCGTGGCCATTCACCAGGAACGGGACCTGGTCCGCTTCGCACGCGCGTCGTTCCGTGATCTGTTGACGTCAGCGCGATTACGCGTCAGGGTCTCCACCTTCGCCCTCGAATCCGACGCCGTCGTCGAGCCCTCGGCGTTTCTCGACGAGCTGCCGTCCTTCGGGCTGTCGCGCGAAGTGTCGACACTGGATCCATCGGTCCGCGTCTTCGCCTACGAAGCGCTGGCCGACGCGAACGGAAAGGACGATGTCGGACCCCACTTTAGTGCGGCCGTCGCCAACTGGGCACGCGTGCGCGCCGGTGGGGCGGGGCGCGACCGAGCCCGCTTCGAAGGCGAGGCCGGGCCGTGGCTGTTGCCGCGCGTGAGCGTGAGCCGGCTGGAGCGCTACCTGAAGTGTCCCTTCCAGTTCTATGTCGCCAACGTGCTGCAGGTCGATGAAGAGCCGGAAGACGAGACCATGCGGTCGCCGCTCGAGCGTGGCCGCTTCCTGCACGAGCTGTTCGAGACCTTCTTCCACGAGTGGCAGGCCCGCGGCCGCGGCCGCATTACCGCCGCCAACCTGACCGAGGCGCGCGAACTGTTCGTCGAGGTTTGCGAACCGGCACTGGCATCGCTGCCTCCGGCCGAGGCCGGCCTCGAGCGGGCGCGCCTGTACGGCTCCGCGGTGGGATCGGGCATCGCCGATCGGGTCTTTGCCATGGAGGCCGAACGCGGCGTCGAGATCCGCGAACGCCTGATGGAGTACGAACTCGACGGCGAGTTTGCCTTTACCGGCGAGGACGGCGCCAGTCGCCGCGTCCGGCTGCGCGCGAAGATCGATCGCGTCGACCTGCTCGCCGACGGCACGTTCCGGCTGATCGACTACAAGACCAAGTACGTGCCCGACCGGCGGGTGGCGCTGCAACTGCCAATCTACAGCGCCGGCGTCAGGGCGCGGCTCTCGGCCGAGCGCGGCGGCGACCTCACCGCCAGCGAAGCCATGTACCTCTCGTTCGAAGGACCGCAGGCGGTGGTGCCGCTCGAAGAGCGCGGCAAGTCGTTTGCCGAACTGGTGACGACCGCCGAGCATCGCCTGGTGCAGGCGCTCGACGACATTGCCGCCGGCCACTATCCACCGCGGCCGGAGACCCGCAACCTGTGCGGCATGTGCGCCTTTGTCGCGGTCTGCCGTCACCCGGGCGGCCTGCCCGACGAACCGGGGGCAGCCGATGACTGATCAGCCGCGCTTCCAGTTCGAGGAAGAGGAGACGGCGGATGCGCGGGCACGGCGGCTGGCCGTCGACCCCGCGCGCAACGTCGCCCTCGAAGCCTCGGCCGGCACTGGCAAGACGCGAGTGCTGGTCGATCGATACGTTCGCCTGCTCGAAGTGGGGGTCGCGCCACGCAATATCCTGGCGATCACCTTCACCCGCAAGGCCGCGGCCGAAATGCGGCAGCGCGTCATGGCCACGCTGCGCGAGCGTCATCGCCTGGGCAGTCTGACCGGCGACCGCTGGCGGGAAATCCGCGACGCCTTCGGCGACATCTCGATCAGCACCATCGATGCGTTCTGCCTGTCGTTGCTGCACGAGTTCCCGCTCGAGGCTGGTGTCGACCCCGGCTTCGACCTGGCCGACGAAACCGAGACGCCGAGGTTTGTCGAATCGTCGCTGGATCGCGCGCTCGGCATCGGCCGCGGCGTGTCGCTGAAAGATGCGGACGTGGCGCTGCTGTTCACCGAGCTCGGCGAGCCCCGGCTGCGCAAGGGCCTCACCGCGTTGCTCGATCGCCGTCTGGTCGCCTGGGATGCGCTCAATCGCTTCCTGCGTGGCCGGGATGTCACGGTCGACTTGGCCTGCCTGCGGCTGTTGAACGCCCTGCGGGCGGCCGTGTCGTCGGCGGGCGGCGCCGCGGGGTTTCGCTCGGCCGGCCCGGTGGCCGCCGGCTTCGACCTGGTCGCGCATGACGTCGACCTGATCATGGCCGAGCCGCCCCCGTCGCCGGCGCTGCTGCGCGGCGCCCTGGATCGCCTGGTCGAACTCGTCTTGACCAAGGACGGCGAGCCGCGCAAGCGGTTGAAGCACAAGAAGGCCGACTACCGATCGGCCGCCGACTACGAACGCCACAAGACCGTCGTGTTCGGGCTGGGCCCGCATGTCGAGGCGGCGGCTGCCGCCTATCGCCGCGACCTCAACATCGTGCTGGCGCGCGGCGCCAGGCGCCTGTTCGCGATTGCGCAGGACGAGTACCGGCGTACGCTCGACAAGCACGGCGTGCTCGACTTTCCCGATCTGCTCGAACGCACGCTCCGGCTGCTCGGCCAGATGGAGGAGTTCTCGCGCAGCCGCTACCGGCTGGAGTCCCGCTACGAACACGTGCTGGTGGACGAGTTCCAGGACACCAGCCGCGCGCAGTGGCGACTGGTCCGCGAGCTGGTGCGCGCCTGGGCGGCGGGCGAGGGCATGGCACACGGCCCCATCCCGCCCTCCATCTTCATCGTCGGCGACCGCAAGCAATCGATCTACGGGTTTCGCGACGCCGAAGTGACGGTGCTCGACGCCGCCGGGCGCTTCATCGAGGCGTTGCGGCCCGAGGCCCCGGCCCGCGCCGCCATCACCCGCAGCTATCGCTCGGTCCAGGAGCTGCTGGCGTTTGTGAACGACGTGTTCGCCGGCGTCGAGAAGGTGCCCGAGCGCCCCGGCGCCTTCCGCTACACCGAGGACGATGCGTTCCCGATGATCGAGGATCACGCCCGCGAGACCGAGGCCGTCAGCGTGGTGGTGAGCGAGAGCGATGCGGCCCAGGCCGAGGCCGTGGCCGACGAGATTGCGCGGCTGTTGATCGAGGGCGCGACGATTCGCGATCGCCAGACCGGCGTGCGCCGCGCCATCGCGCCCGGCGATGTCGGCATCCTGTTCCGCACGCGCGAGGGTCATACGCTGTTCGAGGCCGCCCTCGCGCGCCGGGGTGTTCCGTTCTACGTCTACAAGGGCCTGGGGTTTTTCGACGCCGACGAAGTAAAGGACGTGCTCGCGCTCGTCTCGTACCTCGCCGATCCCGGATCGAACCTGCGCGCCGTCGCCTTCCTCCGCTCGCGCATCGTCAGGCTGTCGGACGAAGCGCTGAAGCTGCTGGCGCCGGCGCTGGCGGCGTCGCTCACGTCGGCCGTCCCGCCCGAGGCGGCCGGCACGCTGGCGCCGGATGATCGCGACCGCCTGATGCTGGCGCGTGGCAGCGTGGGGGCGTGGATTGCGATTGCGGACCAGCTGCCGCCGGCCGAAGTGGTGGATCGGGTGCTGGCCGAGTCGGCGTACGCAGTGGAGATTGGCGGCCCCGGCTTTGCGCAAGCGCGCGAGAACCTGAAGAAGGTGCGCGGGCTGATTCGCCGCATCCAGAACCGCGGCTACGCCACGCTCGGCCGCCTGTCGGACTACTTTGCCGAGCTGGTCGCCGGCGGCGACGAGTCGAACGCGATCATCGATGCCGCCGATGCGGTCAACCTGATGACGGTGCATGCCGCCAAGGGGCTCGAATTCCCGATCGTCTTCGTCGTCAACATCGGCAAGGGCAGCGGCGGCGGCCGCGACGACATCCGCGTGGTGGCGCCGCCGTTCGTGGATGACGATGGCGAGGCGGGCGAGGCGTCGGTCAGCGTGAGCGACCACGAAAACGCCAGTGATCGCGACAGCGAAGAGAAGGACCGCGAAGAGACCAAGCGGCTGTTGTACGTGGCGCTGACCCGGGCGCGCGATCGGCTCTACGTTTCGGGCACGGCGACGGGCGGCAAACTCGTCCTTCAGCGCGGCTCGCTCGGCCGCATCCTGCCGCCGCTGCTGATGACCGCGGCGGCCACGGGAACCGACCCGGAATTGGTGTGGCAGGGCCAGTCGACGGCGCACCGAATTCGGCGCGTGGCGCCGGCCGGCGAGGCGCCGCGCGCCTGGCGGCCGTCGCTTTCCATGCGGGAAAGATCGGTTGACCTCGAACCATTCGAGGCAGAGAAGCCCTTCAAAGGCGCTAAAGCGCCCTAGGACGGGCCGATTTGCGTTGCGTTAGGCCGAAGGCATCCCATACAATTTTGAAGGATCAAGGAGCGTATTTACGTGCCACTGACGTGTTCGGCCTGCGGGAACACCCGCAAATTCCTCGTGAAAACGCTGCAGATGCACGTGGTGCAGCTCGATGACACCCGGGTTGAAGTCTCGGAAGAAAGCAAGCCCGGCGTGATCGAAGTGCTGTGCGACGAGTGCGAGACGGCGCTCAACTTCGAGGAAGTAGAGGACAGCATTCGCAAGGAAGTGCTCCTCACCCTCGGCGCCCGCTAGGAATCCGGCTGCTCGCCGGCTTCGGCATCTTCGAAATAGTCGCACTCCGGACAGACCCACTCGCGAACGCTGGTCTTCACTTCCTGTGAAGTTCCCGGCACGCGGGTGACGACTTCGCGCGTCACCAGGCGCATGAACTCGGCACACATCGGACATTCCTTCGCCATGCGCGCATCGTAGCCGCGCCGCTTGTTCTTGACAACTCTTCGGGCCCAACCCTATCGTGAGGCCAGGGTGTTTCGTCCGCATCGATCTCACGCGTCGCGTCTCGCGCTTGAAACGCTCGTGCCTCACGAGCGCGCTTACCGGCGCTCGTTCAGCGACGAAGTGGCGATTGATTTTCCCTCGTCGCAAGCGGCGATCGAATTGTTCCGGCGCGATCACGGCGAGCCGGCGGGCGGCGGCCGGACGACCGATGCCGAGATCACGATCTCGCAGTGCCAGGCCGGCACCGGCGCCATGGTGCCGCTCGACGTGCGCGTGCCGCGCACGTGCACCGGCTGCGGCGGGCGCGGCGAGGTGTGGAGCGAGCACTGCAGCGTCTGTGACGGCAAGGGCCAGGAACTCCACACGCAGCGCCTGACCGTGGCCGTGCCGCGCGGCGTCAGTGACGGCGACCGCTTCAGCTTCAACGTGTCGCTCGCCCGAGGTCCGCGCACGCGCGTGGATGTGCGCGTCGCGGTCATGGCGTGAAGCGGCACGTCGACTTCCTCTCGACGCTCTACCTGACCTGGGGCGGCATCTTCACCCTCGTCGCCCTGGCCGGTTTCGCGCTGGCCGCCGGCGCGGCCTCCATCGCGTCGTCTGACGGTCCCGTACGCTTCAGTTCGGAGATGGCGGCCAGCCTGACGGCCGTCACGATCACCGTGATCTCGGTGATTGCGCTGGTCTGGGGCGCGCTGCACCTGTTTGTCGGCCGCACGCTTCGCCGACATCGGCCGTCCGCTCGCTTGATGGCACTGGGGTTGGCGGTGGGCAACCTCGTGTTGCTGCCATTCGGCACCGCGCTCGGGGCCTATGCCGGCTGGGTGTTGCTGAATGAAGAGGGACGGCACCTGTTCGAGGGGAATTAGTTGGGTGGGTCTTTCGTGCCGGCCGGCGTCCACGGACCGCAGCGGAACACGCGCCGTGCGGCCATGGCGCCGCCGCGCACAATCCCATACCGCTTGATCACCGCTTCACCGTAGTAGCTGCAGGTGGGTTCGAAGCGGCAGCTCACGCCCATGCGCCCGTACCAGGGCGACAGCGTCGCTTGGTAGAGGTGAATGCCGCCGACCGCGGCTCGCGTGGTCAGTTGCGATGCCGGTGGGCGCCGCAGGTCGACTGCGACCGCGATGACGATCACCGCGGCCGCAATCCAGAGTTTCCGTCTCAGAACTTGTCCGCGAACTCGCTGAGGCCGGGGACGATCAGCCGCTGTCCGTTCACGCCCTTGACCATGGCCATGATGTGGAGCGCCAGCTGGCCCAGCGCCAGCAGCGGCGTAATCAGCGCGACGATGCAGCCGATCGGGCCGAGGGCGACCAGCACGAAGTTCACGACCACCCACACCACGAGCTCGGCCAGCATCAACACGATGCCGTGCTTGGCGTGCCACTGCACTTCCTTGTCGTCCTTCTCCGTCAGCAGCGGCACCAGCGCCAGCAGCCACAGGTACGACAACACGATCATCACATTGCGGTTGCTCGACGGTGCGCTACCGGGCGACGTGTCGGCCATCTGATATCTCCTTCACCATGGGGGAAGCGCGGGAACTGGCCCGAAGTCTATCAATTTCACCCGCATGGTAAGCTGAATTTCTTATGACCCCGGAACAAGTCCTCGCTGCGCTGCGGGGCGTCCACGACCCCGACCTGGGTGCGGACATCGTGTCGCTGAAGTTTGTCAAGGACCTGCAGGTCGCCGACGGACGGGTCGCCTTTACAGTCGAGTTGTCGAGTCCCTCGGTGGCGGCCCGCGAGGACGTGCGCGCGCGCGCCCGCGCGGCGGTGGCCGCCCTGCCGGGGGTCACCGGCGTCGACGTGACCATGACGTTTTCCGTCCGCGCGACCTCGGCCCCCGAACACGGCAAGCCGCCGCTGCCCGGCGTCAAGAACGTGATCGCTGTCGGCGCCGGCAAGGGCGGCGTCGGCAAGACCACCGTTGCCGTGAACCTGGCGGTGGCGCTGTCGAAGCTCGGCGCCCGCGTCGGCATGCTCGACGGCGACATCTACGGACCGAACGTGCCGATCATGTTCGGCCTGCAAGCGCAGTTGCAGATGGACGGCAAGATGATCCGGCCGGCCGAGAAGTACGGCATCCAGATCGTCTCGATGGGCTTCCTCGCGCAGGACGAAGCGCCGATGATCTGGCGTGGCCCGATGCTGCACAGCGCCATCCAGCAGTTCTGCCGGGACGTGGCGTGGAAGGAACTGGATTACCTGATCGTCGACATGCCGCCCGGCACGGGCGACGTGGCGCTGTCGCTGAGCCAGACCGTGCCGGCCGCCGGCGCCATCGTCGTCACGACCCCGCAACAGGTGTCGCTTGCCGACAGCAAGCGTGCGGTCCGGATGTACCAGAAGCTCAACATCCCGACGCTGGGGATGGTCGAGAACATGGCTTTCTACGAGTGCACCAACTGCCATCACCAGGCCGACATCTTCGGCCACGGCGGCGGCGAGCAGATGGCGCAACAACTGGAGGTGCCGTTCCTGGGCCGGTTGCCCATCTACCAGCCGATTCGGGTCGGCGGCGACCGCGGGATTCCGCTGGTGATTGCCGAGCCCGAGTCGGTCGCAGCCAAGGCGTTCAGCGCACTCGCCGAAGCCACCGTGCTTCAGATCGCGGTCGCGGCGCAGAAGAATGCGGTCACGCACAGAGGGAAGATCCCACTCGTCCAGGTCAAGTGAAGTGACCCAGCCGGGGCGGCACCTCTCGCCGGGGTCGCACCCCTTGACGGGATAGCACTTCTTGTCGGGACTGTCCCGTCAGACAACAGCGCCCCGTCAGGCGGTGCCCTCCCGTCACGGAGTGTCTTCCCGTCGGGCTCGAGCCAGCCTCGCCATGGCCCAAGCTCCAAGCAATGGTCCCGGGACAAGTAACAGCGATGCCCATTGCCAGCCCACGGTGCCCGCGAGGCGCGGGAGCAATTCAATCGTCACCATCGTCAACAGGAACCCCACGCAGGTCTGCAGCGTGAGCGCCGTGCCGATGTGTTCCCTGGGCGCGTGCTCGCTGACGAGCGCCGAGAACTGTGCCGAGTCGGCGACGACGGCGAAGCCCCACACCATGACCAGCCCGTAGAGCCAGAACGGCGCGGCGCCGAAGACGGCGACGGTGAGCGCGGCGCAGGCGGCGCTGGCGATCATGGCCCACATGGCGATGCGCGCCTTGCCCAGGCGATCGGCCAGGTAGCCCGCCATGCCGCAGCCCGCGGCGCCGCTGCCAATGGCGAGGAACGCGGCGACCGACCCCGCCGCACTCGCGTTGGGTAATCCCGATGCGGTGAAGCTCGCGGCGGCGAAGACCGCAATCCAGGTCCACATGGCGTACAGCTCCCACATGTGGCCCAGGTAGCCGAAGGTGGCCAGTCGCGCGCCGCGGCTGGCCAGGATCTTCCTGATGGCATGGGGATCGAAGCGGGCCGTGGCGGCCACGTAGGGTCCATCGCGCACGACGGCCAGCACGAGCATGCCGCCCAGGGCCGCGAGCCCCGAAGAGAGCAGCATCGGCCGGTGCCAGTTGTCGCCGAACAGCGCGGTCAGCAGGTGCGGAAAGGCCTTGCCGAGCGTGAGCGCGCCGATCAGCAGTCCGAGCGCGAAGCCGCGCCGGTCGCGAAACCAGCCGGCGGCGATCTTCATGCCCGGCGGATAGACCAGCGCGAGCGCCGCGCCGGTGACAAACCGCAGGGCGATGACCGACATGGCGCCGGGCGCGACGATGACGGCGGCGTTGGCCGCGGCGCCCGCCAGCGCGCCGATGCACATCAGGGTGCGCGCGTTGAGGATGTCGGCGAGGTTGCCGAGCGCGCTGATCAGCGTGCCGGCCACGAAGCCGGCCTGCACCGCCATGGTCAGCCAGGCGGCCTGGCCGGCCGGAATGTCGAACTCGCGGACGAGCAGCGGCGTGACGGCCGTCGCCGAGAACCACAGCGTCATCCCCAGAAATTGCGCGAGCGAGACGACGCCGAGCATCGTCCACGCAGATGACGGATCCACCAGGGCCGCAGATGACACAGATGACTCAGATGGGTTCTTCAATACTCAAGCCCCAAGCCATCAGATAGAATCGACGTGTCCTCCAAGATGCAGATACCGTATACCAAACGCACACTCTCGAACGGCCTCGACGTGATCGTGCACGAGGACCATCAGCTGCCCATGGTGGCGGTGAACCTCTGGTACCACGTCGGATCCAAGAACGAGCGGCCGGGCCGCACAGGCTTTGCCCACCTGTTTGAGCACCTGATGTTCGAGGGCTCTGAGCATCACAACCACGGCTACTTTCCACCCATGCAGCGCGCCGGTGGGCTGGTCAACGGTTCGACCAGCACCGATCGCACCAACTACTGGGAGGTCGTGCCGACCGGCTCGCTCGAGCTGGCGTTGTGGATGGAATCGGATCGCATGGGCTACCTGCTGCCCGCGCTCACCGAGGACAAGTTCACCAACCAGCGCGACGTGGTGCTGAACGAGCGGCGGCAGAATTACGAGAACCGCCCGTACGGCATGGCCGGCATGGCGTTGTCGGCGGCGATGTTCGCGCCGGATCACCCGTACCACTGGCCGACCATCGGCGCCCCCGAAGATCTGCGCGCCGCGTCGCTGGCCGACGTGCACGCCTTCTTCAAGACGTTCTATCACCCCGCCAACGCCTCGCTGGCGCTGGCGGGCGACCTCGAGACCGACCAGGCCTTTGACCTCGCCGAGCAGTTCTTCGGCGACCTGTTGCCCGGTCCCGTGCCCGATCCCGTGCGGGTCGAGGCCTCGCTCGCGGCCAGCGCCAACATCGTGCTCGAGGATCGCGTCGAGTTGCCGCGGATCTACCTCAGTTGGCACTCGCCCGCGATGTTCGCCGACGGCGACGCCGAGCTTGACGTGATCGCCGACGTGCTGGCCCACGGCAAGACGTCGCGTCTCTACAAGCAGCTCGTCTACGAACGCCGCATCGCGACCGACGTGTCGGCGTACCAGCATTCGCGGGAGATCGGCGGCGTGTTCCAGATGTCGGCCACGGCGGCGGCCGGTGTGTCGCTGGCCGAACTCGAGGCGGCCATTCGCTCCGCGGTGACGCAGATCGCCACCGACGGCCCGACCCAGGCCGAAATGGAACGTGCGCTCGCGCAAAGCGAAGCGCAGTTCCTGTATCGCCTGCAAACCATCGGCGGGTTCGGGGGAAAGTCTGACCAGTTGAACGCCTACAACACCTACCTCGGCGATCCCGGCTACTTCGATCGCGATCGGCAGCGGTACGTGAACCTTACCGCCGGCGGCGCGGCCGCGGCGGCGCGGCGCTGGCTGCAGGACGCTCCCCTGGTCGCGCTCAGCGTGGTGCCGCGCGGGCGGCGCGAACTCGCGCTGCCGGGCGCGACCGAGGTGCACGTCTCGTGAGCCGCGTCGATCGCAGCCGGTTGCCGGTCCCCGGACCGGATCGCCCGTTCCACTTTCCGCGGATCGCGAAACGCACCCTGCCCAACGGCCTGGAAGTGCGTGCCGTGACGCATACCGCCGTGCCGATCATCTCGATCGTGCTCCTGGTACCCGGCGGTTCTGCCGCGGATCCGGCCGACCGCCACGGGCTGGTCTCGATCACCGCCGGTCTGCTCGACGAAGGCAGCCGCGGGCAATCGGCGATCGAAGTCGCCGATCGCGTGGCGCGCATGGGCGGTGACCTGGATCTCGAGGTCGGCGCCGACGCGGTGGTCGTGGCACTGACCACGCTCGATCGTTCCGTCGAGCCCGCCCTGGCGCTGGTGCAGGAACTGGTCTCGGCGCCCAACCTGCTGGCGGACGACTTCAACCGCATCCGTAACCTTCGGCTCGAGCGGCTGCGACAGATGAAGGACCATGCCGGCGCCATGGCCGAGCGCGCGTTCGCGCACGCCATCTACGGCGACCATCCCTACGGCCACCTTGGCCTCGGCACCACGGCGTCACTGACGCGCGCCACCGTGGACGAGACGCGCCTGCTGCATGCTGCGCTGTTTGCTCCCGAGGGTGCGACGCTGGTCGTCGTGGGCGATCGGCCCGCCGGCGAGCTGCTGGATCTCGCCTCGGCCGCGTTCGCCGACTGGCACGCCACGACCTCGACAATGGTGGTCGATCGCGCGGCGGCCCTGGCGTCGCCGCCGGCCGTGCCGCTGGTGAAACTCGGCGTCGTGTCGCGGCCGGGCGCGGCCCAGGCGGAACTGCGCATCGGCCACGCCTGCGCGCCGCGCGCGACCCCCGACTATCACGCGTTGTTGATGCTCAACACCATTCTCGGCGGGCAGTTCGTCAGCCGCATCAACCTCAACCTGCGCGAGGACAAGGGCTACACCTACGGCGTGCGCACGGGCTTCGACCTGCGGCGCGGCATTGGCCCCTTCGTCATGCAGACCAGCGTGGGCAGCGACGTGACCGTGCCCGCCATTCTCGAGGCGCTGCGCGAAATTCGCGACATTGCCTCGACGCGGCCGGCGACCGACGACGAGCTGTCCCTCGGCTTTGCCACCGTCAGCAAGGGCTACCCGCGCGGCTTCGAGACCGCCACCCAGGTGGCCCGCTCGGTGGCCCAACTGGCCCTGCACGGCCTGCCCGACTCCTACTTCGAGGACTTCATTCCCCGCCTCGCGCAGGTGACCCGGGACGACGTCAGCCGGGCGGCGGCGCGCCACCTGGACGTTGACAGAATGACGACGCTGATCGTCGGCGACTTGGATAAGATGGCGCGATCCCTGCCTGACCTGGGGCTCGGTCCGCACCAGGTGTTGACGCCGGAAATCTAGGCCGCAGGCAACGCAGATTACGCATCAGACGAAGAGCCAGCCTTGAAAGCCATCCGCTTCCACGCGCACGGAGGACCCGACGTCCTTCGCTATGAAGACGTCGACGAGCCGGTGGCCGGCCCCGGCGAGGCGGTGGTGCGCGTGCGGGCCTGCGCACTAAACCACCTCGATCTCTGGCAGCGGCGCGGCATCGAACGCGTCCGCATCCCGTTTCCGCACATCTCCGGTGCCGACGTGGCCGGCGAGGTGGCCGCTGCGCCCGGCGGCGAGTACGGGGTCGGCCGCCGCGTCATGCTGCAGCCGGGCATCTCATGCGGCCGCTGCGCGGCGTGCCTGGACGGCCGTGACAACGAGTGCCCCAGTTACGACGTGCTGGGTTACCGCAGCGACGGCGGCTATGCCGAGTACGTGAAGGTGCCGGTCCAGAACCTGATCGCCATTCCCGATGCGATCGGATTTGTCGAGGCGGCGGCGTTCCCGCTGGCGTTTCTCACGGCGTGGCACATGCTGATCACCCGCGCGAAGCTGCGCGCCGGCGAGGACGTGCTCGTCATTGGGGCGGGCAGCGGTGTCGGGCAGGCGGCCATCCAGATCGCATGGCGCCACGGCGCCCGCGTGTTTGCGACGGCCGGTTCGGACGAGAAGCTGGCCAAGGCGAGGCAACTGGGCGCCTATGAAGTGGTGAACCACTCAACGCAGGACGTGCCGGCGAAGATCAAGGAATTTACCGGCGGCCGCGGCGTCGATGTCGTGGTCGAGCACGTCGGCACCGCGACCTGGGATCGCAGCCTGAAGTGCCTGGTGCGCGCCGGCCGGCTGGTGACTTGCGGTGCCACGACCGGACATGACGCGCACGTGGACCTGCGGTTCCTGTTTGGGCGGCAGTTGTCGCTGCTGGGGTCCTACATGGGCCGCAAGGGCGAGCTGTTGCGGGCTGCACAGTTCTTTTTCTCGGGCGAGCTGCGCTCGGTCGTGGATCACACCTTCCCCCTCGCCGAGGCGGCCGAGGCCCAGCGCCGGCTGGAATCGCGCCAGCAATTCGGAAAGATTGTCCTGGTTGCGTAGAACCGGTTCGGTCGGGCTTACGTCCAACCCATAGATTGCGAGGTGTATGATCCTCGCTTCGCCATGGATATCAGGATCCAGCGGAAGCCGTCGGGCATCGGCGGCCGGCTCTTCAGCCTCGTCGGCATCGTCGGGCTGATGGCCACCATCATCGCGGGCGCCACGGTCTGGCTGCTGCTCACCGATCCGGTGACGGTCGCCGAATCGATGGACTCGGGCGAGGTCACGCCGCTCGTACAATCGCTGGCCGGGTCGATCTACGACGCGCTGGTTCGTCTGATGCGTCTGCTGTAGGTCCCGCTTTAGCCCGGACCTAAAGCTTCGTTGCCAGGAATCTTCCCAGGTACCACGCATCCAGGAACTTGAACGGTGCCGCGCCGGTCGAGTAGTGGCCGCACGGCAACACGCTTACCTGCATCGGCAGTTGCCGCCGCCGGAACTCGTCGATCAACTTGAGTGACAGGTCCACGGGAAACGTCAGATCGTACTTCGCGTACACCAGCAGCGTCTGCCGGTCCTGCAGGCGGTCCAGGAACGACCATGGGCTGATCGGCCGCCACAGATCGCGCAGTTGATCGGCGTCGAGATGGCCGTCGAAGCCCTCGCGCACGTGTTCGGTCGACAGCCCGCGCCACACCACGTCGCTGAAGTACGGCGAAACGTGGTTCAGCGCCTGCGCCTTGACCAGCGGCTCGTGACACGTGGTCAGCAGCGACAGGCACGACCCAAGGCTGGTGCCCAGCAGCCCCAACTGGTCGTAGCCCTGGTCGCGCAGCCACCACAGGGCGAGCCTCACGTCGCGCACCGCCTGCCGGCAGACCTGCAGCGTGCGCACGACGTTCGAGCTGACGATGTAGTCGGCGCGCTTCAGTTCCGGCGGCCGGCGCTGGTCGTGGTACGGCAGGCTGATGCGCAATGACGCGATGCCAAGCTTTGCGAGGATCTTGCACAGCCCGACGTGACCGTCGGGATCGGAATTCCACTGCGCCAGCACCACCACGGCGCGCCGGGGGGCGACCGAACCGCGTTTCGGCTTGCGGATGGGATTGGCGGGGAAGTACCGCGCATGCACGGTGTTGTTGTCTTCGTGCGGCGTGGTGAAACCGCTGGCGTAGGTCAGCAGTCCCTCTTCACCGCCCGCCCGCACGCTGGGCAGCGCCGCGGTGAAGGTGTACCGGGTTGGTTCGGGCGTATAGAACGCGTCGGTGTCCTGCATGACGCGCTCGACCCAGGCCGAGACGTTCGACAAACCTGAAGGTTTGTCCAAGGGATCGTCAATCCAGTCGTCGCCCCATTCGAAAGGGCGCACCAGCCGTTCGTGCTTGCTGACGTTGGCGAGCTGCTGCTCCCAATTGTGAAAGTAGCGCTGGATCATCAGGCCTGCGCGATCGATCGTTCGACGGCCAGCGCGGCTTGCACCAGCGCCGCCGTCTGTCCCTTGTGGCCGGCCAGTTGCAGGCCGACCGGCAGGCCGCCGTGGGTGGTGCCGCACGGCAGCGAGATGGCGGGATGGCCCGACAGGTTGAAGGGCTGCGAGCAGCGCAGCATCAACGTCCGCACCGCCTCGGGCCCGCCCTTGACCGGCATGGTCGCCGCGCCGAGGGGCGGCGCCGGAATGGCGAGCGAGGGCAGCACCAGCGCATCAAGGCCCTCGAGCGCGCGGTCGACCTCGTGTGCGATCACCGCCTTGCCGCGCAGTGCGCGGACGTAGTCCTCGGCCAGCACGTAGCGGGCCATCTCGAGCCGCAGGCGCACGTTGGGCGTGTAGTCGTGGGGGTGCGACAGCAGCGTGCGCGCGTGATACTCCGCCGCATCCCCCAACACGAGGTGCAGGTAAACGGTGGCCATGTCGGCGGCGTGGGGAATGGTCACCTCGGTGACGATCGCGCCGGCCGAGCGGAGGTGTTCGAGCGTGGCATCGACCACGCGCTCCACGTCGGCGTCGAGGCGGTCGAACAAGTATCCGGCCGGCACGCCGAGACGGAGTCCCTTCAATCGGGCCGCCGCCGGTGGTTGCGGCGTCCGCTGTTGGGCGGGCAGCATCGCGTTGTACTGGATCCACGCATCGGCAACGCACGACGCGAGCGGGCCGACGTGGTCCAGTTGACGGCTCAGCGGGACCACGCCCGAGGCCGAGACCTCGCCCCAACCCGGCTTGAGGCCAACGACGCCGCAGGCGGCGGCTGGAATGCGGATGGAGCCGCCGGTGTCCGTGCCGACGGTGCCCAACGACATCCCGGTGGCGATCGCGATCGCCGATCCGCCGCTCGACCCACCAGGCGAACGGGTGGGGTCGACCGGGTTACGCGCCAGGCCAAACCCCGAGTCTTCGGTGGTCGTGCCGAAAGCAAACTCGTGGAGGTTGGTCTTGCCGACAAACACGGCGCCCGCCTCTCGCAACCGCGTCGTGACCACGGCGTCGGCACTTGCGACGTGGTCCTTGCGGACCAGCGACCCGGCCGATGTCCGCACGCCCGCGAGGTCCACCAGATCCTTCAGCGACACCGGGATGCCGTGCAGCGGCCCGCGGTAGCGGCCGGCGGCGATCTCCTGGTCGGCGGTGCGCGCGGCCGCGAGCGCCTGGCCGGCCGTGACCGTGATGAAGGCGTTCAGCTTGGGGTTGAGCGCCTCGATCTGGGAGAGGCAATCCTCGGTCAACTTCTCGGACTTGACCTCGCCTCTTGCCAGGCGCGGCGCGACGTCGGCAATGGTCATTTCGCCTCCGGCGATTCCACGGGAGTGTCCTTGTCCGCGTCGTCGTTCCAGTCCGCCGCCCGCAGGCGTTCGGTCGCCTGGGCGAGTCCCTCGAGCGGTCCGATCAGGTCGGGCAGGCCGCGCTTCGCCGCGTCGGCCTTTGCCCAGTCCAGCCATTCACCAACAGTCATGATGCTCGCCTTACGGAAACCGAGATGCCGTCGCCCACCGGCAGGAACGAGGTGTAGAGCCGCGGGTCGTCGGCCAAGTGGCGGCTGAAGGCGGCAATCGCCGCCGTGGACGTGTCGCTGTGTGTCTTGTCTGTCACGTAACCGGGAATCACCTCGCCGTTCCACAAGATGTTATCAGCCACCAGCATGCCGCCGGGGCGAAGCAGCTCGACGAGCCGGTGGTGCATCGCCTGGTAGAGCGTCTTGTCGCTGTCCTGGAAAATGAGGTCGAAAGGCCCCGCCACCTTGTGGAGAAACCGCGTAGCGTCACCGACCATCACGCTGACCCGGCTGCCGAAGCCGGCAATGGCGAGATGGTCGCGGGCGCGCCCGGCCAGTGCGGCTTCACGTTCCATGGTGATCATCATGCCATCCGCCGGCAGGGCCGTGGCCAGCCACAGCGTCGAGTAGCCGATCGACGTGCCGATTTCGAGGATCCGCTGAGCGCCGCTGGCCCGGGCCAGCGTATGCAGCAGGCCGCCGGTTTCGGGTCGAACGATGGCCCGGCCCTCGGCCGTGCCTTCCTCGGCGATGACGGCGAGCCGTGGATGCGGCTCACGCCGCAGGCGCGACAGGTAGTCGAGGACTGGCGGTGGAGTCAGTGGTGCCATCTGCGCTCCAGCGATTCTGACATGACACGGTCCAGCTCATCCGTACCGCAACCGTGCCGAATTGCACTCCGAGGCCCGTTCAGTCGGCCTACACTCTCCCTATGGCTCGGATTCTATTGAGCCGGCGCCGCCTGCTCCCGCTCATATTCGCCGCCCTCCTCAGCCTGGCTAGCCCCCCGGTGAGTTTCGCTCAAGGTGGCGCGCCCGATCTCAGCCAGATGTCGATCGAAGACCTGATGCGGATCGAGATCACCTCGGTCGCACGCCGCGAGCAGCGCGCCGCCGATGTCGCGGCGGCCGTCTTCGTGATCACGGCGGACGACATTCGCCGCTCCGGCCTGACCACGATTCCCGAACTGCTGCGGCTGGCGCCCGGCGTCGACGTCGCGCAGATCAACTCGAGCAAATGGGCGGTGACGGTCCGAGGCTTCAACGACCTGAGCGCGAACAAGCTGCTGGTGCTCGTCGACGGCCGCAGCGTCTACAACCTTCTCTTTTCGGGCGTGTTGTGGGATGAGCCGGATGTGATGCTCGACGACATCGACCGCATCGAGGTCATCCGTGGGCCCGGCGCGGCCACCTGGGGTGCCAACGCTGTCAACGGCGTCATCAACATCGTGACCAAGTCTTCGGCTGACACAACAGGCGTACTGGTCCGGGTCCGCGGCGGGAACGCGGATCAACAGGCCGCCGTCCGATACGGCGGGATCGCCGGCGCCTCCCGTTATCGCGTCCACGCCCAGTGGACCGACCGCGCGGCCTCGCTGCTCGGATCGGGCACGGACGCGAACGATGCCTCGCAGGCGATCACGACCGGGTTCCGGTTCGACCGGGTAACCCGGCCGGGCGAATTGATGCTGGAGGGCGCGCTCACGGCCGGCCGGACCCGCGCCTTGTGGCAGAACTTCGATCCCCAGACCGCGACCCTGGAGCCGTTCTCCAGGGACCCCTCCGAGGCGGTAGGCGGCCACCTGTTGGGCCGCCTAACCCATACGCGGGCCAACGGCGGGGCGTTGCAGATCCAGGGATTCCTCGACCTCGCGAACCGTGACGAGCCGCTGGCCGACTTCAGCCGGCGGGCCTTCGACCTCGACACGCAGTACCACGCCACGGTCGGCGGCCGGCACGACCTGGTGGCCGGCCTTGGTTTCCGGGCGGTCCGCGAGCATTTGGCCGGACATGTGGGGACTACGCTCGACCCAGCTGCGACCACCGCCTCGCTGTTGACCGGCTTCGTGCAGGACGAGATCGCGCTCTTTGAGAACCGCCTGGCCATCACGTTGGGCAGCCAGGTTCAGTACGACTCCGAGTCGGGTGCCGGCGTGCAGCCGACGGCGCGTGCGATCTGGAAGGGCTTGCCACGCCAGCGGCTCTGGGCCGCGGTCTCGCGGGCCCTCAAGACGCCGGCGTTGGTCGATCGCGGCATTCGCATTGATTTTCCGCCGCAGCCAGACCCGAGCGGCCTGCCCGTGTTCGTCACCACGTTCGGCAACCCGCAGGCGGAAACCGAAGAACTGGTGAGTGTCGAAGGGGGATACCGGATCGAGGTTGGCACGCGAGGCTCGATTGACGCAACCGCCTTCGCCGGTCACTACGATCACCTGGTTACTCAGGAGCCCGGCGCGCCGATCGTTGCGCTCGTCCCGTCGCCACGCGTGCTCGTCACGACCCATGCCGGCAACCTGCTGATGGCAACCACCCGCGGGTTCGAGATTGCCGCCAGTTGGGCCCCCACGGACTTTTGGCGGGTTGATGGTAACTACTCAGCGTTCGACATTGTGCCGACTCGAGCGGCCGGCAGTCTGGACGTGGCGGCCGCCACCTTCGATGCCAGCGCCCCGCGGCACAAGTGGCACCTCCGCTCATCGTTGTCGCGCGGAGCGCACGCCACGGTCAACCTCTCGGTCTTCCGCGTTGGTTCGCTCGAGGAGTTGCGGGTACCGGCCTGGACCCGCGTCGACCTGAACGCCGAGTGGCGGTTCACGTCGCGGCTGTCGGCCATGGTGGTCGGCCAGAACCTGCTGGACGAAGCCCACACGGAGTTTAGCGGCGCCAGGGCGCTGCTGGCGGAAACGCAAGTTCGGCGTGGTGCGGCGGTGCGGCTGCGATGGACGTTTCAATGAGCCGGCTCCCGGGCAGATGTCCTGAATGGGGCCTGGCCGCGGTCGCCGCGGCGGCAATTCTCGCCACGCCGTTTGCCGCCGCCAGCCAGGGCCCGCAACGCGCGACGGATGTCGTCCTCAAAGCTGCCTTTCTCTACAACTTTGCCAAATTCGCTGAGTGGCCGGAGCTGCGCCCCGGCCAGGCGATAGCGGTGTGCATTGTCGGTGACGACGGCATGGCCGCCGCGTTCGATAAGACGGCGAACGGGCAGAGCATTGGCGGCCACGCGGTCGCCATGATGCGCCCCATCGTCACCAGTGCGTGGAGCGCGTGTCACGTGCTGTTCATTGCCGACACCGAGGTGCGCCGTTCGGTGAACGAGTTGTCAATGCTCCGGACGGCGCCCGTGCTGACCGTGAGTGACGCGCCCGGGTTTGCCCGCGGGAGTGGCATCGTCGAGTTGTACGTCGAGGGTGGCCGGATGCGCTTTGCGGTCAACATCGACGCGCTACAGCGCTCGGGCCTGCAACTGAGTTCCCGCTTGCTCGGCCTGGCCAAAGTCATCAGGGATCGCGACCATGTTGAGTAGCCTCGGCGCCTGGTTCCGCCGCCAGTCGGTCGGCCACAAGCTGACGACCGCGGCCTTGATCACGAGCGGCGTGGCGCTGACCGCCGCCGGCGCGGTGTTCGTGACCTACGACTACCTGGCCCAGCGGCAGCGCCTGGTCCGCGACGTCGTCATGACTGCCGACATCGTCGGCGCCAACAGCACCGCGGCGTTGACCTTCAACGATGCCGCAGCCGCGGCCGACACCCTGCGCGCGACCGCAGTCAACGTCAACATCACCGGGGCGCGGCTGTTCAGCCGCGACGGCAGCCTGCTGGCCACGTATTCGCGGCCCGGTGCGGCGCCGGCCAGCCCGCCCGACGGCGCCGCCATCGCCGGACGGTCTCCCTCGTCCCGTTTCGGGGCCGGCGGCCTGGTCGTTGTGCAGCCAATCTCGTTCGACGGCGCCGTCATCGGCCACATCGAAGTGGCCTCCGACACCGGCGAGGTCTGGGCCCGGCTCAACCGGTTTGCGGCGATTGCCGCCGTTACCCTGCTGGGAGCCTTCGGTATCGCGTTCGCCCTGTCACGAGTGACGGCGCGGTTGGTCTTCGCGCCGATCGCCCGGCTGATTGCGGTGACCCGGACCGTCCGTGGCGGCGGCCGTTACGACGTGCGTGCCGGCGCCGGTGACGACGACGAACTGGGCGAGCTGATCGATCAGTTCAACGCGATGTTGTCTGACATCCAGCGGCGCGATCAACAGTTGCTGGATCAGCAGGAAACGCTCGAACGCACGGTCGATGTCCGCACCGCTGAATTGCGGACCAGCAACGAGGAACTCACTGTCGCCCGCGATCGCGCCATGGATGCCAGCCGGGCCAAGAGTGAGTTTCTCGCCAACATGAGCCACGAGATCCGGACGCCGATGAACGGCATTATCGGCATGACCGACCTGGTGCTCGACACCGAGCTCACCGCCGACCAGCGCGAAAGCCTGGCGACGGTGCGGTCGTCGGCCGACACGCTGCTGCTGCTCCTCAACGATATCCTCGACTTCTCGAAGATCGAGTCGCGCCAGTTGACCCTCGAGGCGCTGCCGTTCGCGCCGCGGTCGTTGATCGCCGAGGCGCTCAAGCCGCTGGCGCTGCGCGCCGACCAAAAAGGGCTCGAACTGATCTGCGACATCGATCCAGGTGTTCCCGAAGGTGTCGTCGGCGACGCGGCGCGAATTCAGCAGGTGCTGACCAACCTCGTTGGTAATGCCTTGAAGTTCACCTCGCAGGGGCACGTCCTGATCGCCGTTCGCGACGAATCGATCGTCGCCGGGCGCGCGACGCTGCATTTCACGGTGACCGACACCGGCATCGGCATTCCCGCGTCGAAGCACGCCATGATCTTCGAAGCTTTTCGCCAGGCCGACGGATCGACCACGCGCCAGTTCGGCGGCACCGGCCTGGGTCTGACCATCTCGTCCACGTTGGTGCAACTAATGGGCGGGCGGATCTGGGTCGAAAGCGCGGAGGGCGCCGGCAGCACATTCCACTTCACGGTCAAGCTCGACGTCGGCGACGCGCCTGCCGCCCCGGCCCCGGCGATCACCGCACCGCACCTCGACGTGCTGATCATCGACGACAACGAGGTCAACCGGCGCATTCTGGCGGCGCAGGTCAGGCGTTGGGGCATGACGGCGACCGTCGTCGCCAACGGACCGGACGGCCTCGCGGCGCTGACCGCTGCCGCGCACACCAGCCGCCCGTTCGGCCTGATCCTGCTCGACGCGCAGATGCCGGGCATGGATGGCTTCGAGGTTGCCGCCGAGGTTGGCAAGCACCCCGAGCTGGCCGGCGCCACGATCATGATGCTCAGCTCGTCGGGCGATGCCACCGAACATGCCCGCTGCAAGGCCGCTGGCATTTCGACGTTTCTCACCAAGCCGGTCTACGCCGCAGACCTGTTGCTGGCCATCGAGCGCGCGGTCGGCGCCGTGCCCTCGGCCCCGCCAGGCCCGGCGGCCTCGGCCGCGGGCGGCTTCGCCATGGACCCCACGGCCCCGCGTGCGCGGGTCCTGCTGGTCGAAGACAACGTCGTCAACCAGCGCGTCGCCGCCGGATTGCTGACGCGGCGCGGCCATCAGGTCACGGTGGCCCGGGATGGGCGCGAGGCCCTGCAGCGGCTCGAGCACGAGACCTTCGACCTGGTCTTGATGGACCTGCAGATGCCGGTGCTGGGCGGACTGGATGCCACCGTCGCCCTGCGCCTGCGTGAGAAGGAGACCGGCGGCCACGTCCGCGTGGTCGCCATGACCGCGCATGCAATGAGCGGCGATCGGGAACGGTGCCTGGCCGCGGGCATGGATGGCTACCTGTCGAAACCGATCGAGCCGGCGGCCTTGTTCGCGGTCGTCGAGCAGGCGGGTCTCGGCGCGGCGGCACCGCCACCGCCTCCGCCGCCGGCCGCCCCCGGGCCGCGGACCTTCGCTCCCGATGTGCTGTTGCGCCGCCTGTCCGGGGACCACGAACTCATGGCCGACGTGCTCCGGTTGTTCCGCGAAGACCTGCCGGGCCGGCTGGCCGCAATCGAGCGGGCGGTGACGGCTGGGGACGCTCCCGCCCTGCGCTCCGCGGCACACGCCCTGAAGGGATCGGCCGCCAACCTGTCGGCGATCGCGCTGTTCGAGAGCGCAAGCGCACTCGAGGTAATGGCCGCCGCGTCGAACCTGGCCAACGTCGATGTGTTGTGGCATCGACTCAAGGAGGACGCGGCCGCGACCGACGCCGCCCTGGCGCACCACGCCACCTCGACCGGAGCACCGGACCAATGCGCATCCTGATCGCCGACGACGATCGGCTGTCGACGATGATCCTCGGCCGCACGCTCGAGAAGTGGGGCTACGGGGTGGCCGTCGCCAATGACGGCCTCGAGGCCTGGGCGCAGGTCACGAGCGCCACGCCGCCGTCGATCGCGATCATCGACTGGATGATGCCGGGACTGGACGGCCTCGAGTTCTGCCGGCGCGTTCGCGCGACCCCGCTGCCGTCGGCGTTGTACCTGATCCTGCTGACGGCGCGAACCGGCCGCGGCGACCTGGTTGACGGCCTCGAAGCCGGCGCCGACGACTACGTGACCAAGCCGTTCGATCCCGATGAACTGCGCGCGCGCATTCACGTCGGCGAGCGAACGCTGGGTCTCATGGCGAATATCAAGCGGCTGACCGGACTGTTACCCATCTGCAGCTACTGCAAGCGGATCCGCTCCGATACCGACTACTGGGAACAGGTCGAGAGCTACATCACCGATCACACCGACGCCCGGTTCTCCCATGGGATCTGCCCGACCTGCCTGGAGAAGGCCCTGCTCGAAGTCGATGCGATTCCGCCGGCCACGCCGAAAGACGGCGCGTGAATTGCCCAATCCGAACGACCGGTCGGACAGTCGACTGCCGGCAAGTGAGCCAAGGCACTCGAATGCGAGATGTCCGAACGGCGACAGGCCGAGGCGATCCGCCGGCCGGTCCGCATCGTCTGAACCTGGAAGCGGCGTAAGCTCTAGGAGTGAGACACACCAAGATTATCGCCACCATCGGCCCGGCCAGCGGCCAGCCGGCCACTCTGGACAACTTGATTGCCGCGGGTGTCGACATCGTCCGCCTGAACTTCTCGCATGGCACGCAGTCCGATCATGCGGCGAAGTTCCACATGGTCCGCGAAGCCGCCAAACGCGCCCGGCGGCATGTGGCGATCCTGCAGGACCTGAGCGGGCCGAAGATTCGCATTGGCGTGCTGGCGGGCGGCCGGGCGATTCACCTGGAGCGCGGCGATGCCCTGGTGGTGGCCATTGGCGACGAGACGGGCGGACCCGGCCGGGTGTACACGGACTACGCGGAGCTGGCGCTCCGGGTCGTGAAGGGCGATCGCTTGCTGATCGACGATGGGAAGATCGAGCTGGAGGTGGAGTCGGCGTCGACCGGCGAGATTCACACCCGCGTGATCGAGGGCGGCGAGCTCGGCGAGCACAAGGGCATCAACGCACCGCGCGTGCCGCTGCGCTCCGAGATCACGGAGAAGGACCGCCGCGATCTCGAGTTCGGACTTGCACTGGGCGTCGACCTGGTGGCGCTGAGCTTCGTGCAGGCCGCCGAAGACATCACGCGGGCCCGCACCTTGATGCGGGAGGCGGGCCGGCCGAAGGTGCCGATCATCGCCAAGCTCGAACGCCCGGAAGCCATCGACCATCTCGACGAGATCCTCGATGCGACCGACGCGGTGATGGTCGCTCGCGGCGACCTGGGCCTGGAGATTCCGCTGGAACGGGTGCCGCGGGTGCAGAAGGAGATTCTCCGCAAGGCCCACGCGCGGTCGGTGCCGGCCATTGTCGCCACGCAGGTGCTGGAGTCGATGCGCACCGAGCCGCGGCCGACGCGCGCCGAGGCCAGCGACGCGGCCGGGGCCGTGGATGGCGGCGCCGATGCGATCATGCTGTCGGGAGAAACCGCCACCGGGCGTTACCCGGTGCGGTCGGTCGAGGTGCTGGACGCGATCATCCGCGATGCTGAATCGATGGGAGCGTGGGCGCCGCCCGCCGACAACCAGCCGAACGTCGACCACACCCGCGCGTTGAGCGAGGCGGCGGTGACGCTGGCCCGCCGCTCGGGCGCGCATGCGATCGTCGCCGTCACCCGGGAAGGGCAGACGGCGCGCCTGCTGTCGGCCACGCGGCCGCAGGCCATCATCCTGGCGGCCACCGACAGCGAGGAAGTGGCGCGGCGGTTGAACCTGTGGCGCGGGGTGATTCCGATGGTCTGCGATCTGCACGGCGACATGGAAGACGTCATCACCCGCGTCGTGGATGGCGCGGTGAAGCGGTCGCGGGCGCCCGACAACGCGACGCTCGTATTCGTCAACACCGCCACCGACCTCGATCGTGGCGGCTCCAACTTTGTGCGAATCCGGAGGGTGTAGGCGCGGCGGCTGCGCCTGGGGCTCGTGGCTTCGTCACTCGTTGGGCTCGGCGCTTCGCGCCATCGTGGGGCGCGCGCGCTCCGCGCGCGTAGGGAAATGCGTTTCCCCACGCCCTCAGATCGTCGCCAGGTCACGCACCGGGGCGCCCCGGTCAAAGCGATCCGGGGCGAAGATTCCGACGTCGAACGTCTCCGACCGTCCCAGCCGCGCGAACTCACTGACGATCTTCCCGGTCGCCGGCGACATCATCAGCCCGTGGCCGCTGAACCCGTTCGCGAAGATGAAGCCGTCGAGGGCCGGATGGGGACCGAGCACCGGGTTGTGATCCGGGGTCATCTCGTACAGGCCGGCCCAGCCTTCCACGTTGGTGACGTCGCGCAGTTCGGGTGCGCGATTGACCATGGCCGGGTAGAAATCCCGCTGCCAGCGCTCGGCGTCGGCCACCAGGTTCTCACCGGGCCGCTCGTTCCAGTTCGTGAAGGCCAGGATGATCTTGTCCGCTCCACCCCGCTCGGTCGCATCGTCGTGCCGCCAATGCACGCCGCCGGGATCGATCAGCATGGGGAAGCGGTAGGGCCAGGGATACGGCAGGGTGCAGCGAAACAGCATCTGGCGCATCGGCTCGACCGGCACCGTCAATCCCGCGAGGGACGCCACGTGGCCGGCCCATGGGCCGGCGGCGTTCACCACCACCGGCGCGGTAATGCGCGTGCCGCCTGCCAGCCGCATGCCGGTCACCTTGCCCGACTTGTGATCGATGCCGGTCACCGTATCGGCCATGAATTCGGCGCCGGCGAGTTCGGCACCGGCCCGGAAGCCGGCGAGCACTTCGCGCGGGTTGGCGTAGCCGTCCTGATCGCCGAGCACGCCGAACAGGATGTCGTCGAGCATCACGTCGGGCAGCATTTGCCGCAGCTCGTCGACCGACACCATGCGGACCGCGGCGCCAGCCTCCTTCTCTTCGTGGTAGCGCTTCGTCAGTGCCGTCGAGGTCGCGCCATTGGCGAGGAACAGGTAACCGCGCTGCCGGAACCACGCATGCGGACGACGCTTCGGGGTGCCGAGGGTCCGGTCGAATTTCTTCCACAACTCCACGCTGAACTGCACCATGCGGACCGTGACCGGCGTGCAAAACTGCTGGCGAATGCCGCCCATGGCCAGGAACGACGACGCGCGGTGATAGCTGGGATCGCGTTCGACCACGACGATGCGTCCCTTGAATCCGTCTTGCCGCAGGTGCCACGCGGCGCTGCAGCCGACGACACCGCCGCCGACGATGACGATGTCGGCGGGCTCGGTGGTAGGCATTGCTGGCGGAGGTGGATCCAGCCGTCAACGGTAACGGATGTCGTCCAGGAAGAAGGTTACTCCCTGGTCCACGTCCTGCGCTCGCATCACCACGACGAACGCAGCCGCAACGTTCGACAAGTCGCGGCCGGTCAACTGCAGAATGTATTCCTTCCATTCCGCGGTCAGCGTGACGAAGTCGCCGGCGACTTCAAACGACGCTGGAAATCGCATGGTCGGATTCGTGGCGCCACCCGCCTTAAACTGAACAACTGGCAGATTCCCCCGGCGGTCGGGGACGCCCTTTGCCCAGATCGACACTTCTCGATAGCCGCCGCCGCGCAAGTCCTTGCCCGCTCGGTCTCCCCAGTTGTTCTCAGGGTACTGCCAGGCGACGGCCGCCCAACCGGCCGGTCCGCCCGGGCTGTAGGAAATCCGATCGGACGCAGGACTCGAGTGCGGGCTGCCCCGATCGACCGCCAGGGTCACGTACTTGTGGCCAGGTTCGGCAGCGTCGCCCATCCACCCTGACGGCACGAACTCATTGGCCACGACCAAGGGAACACCTGTCGTGCCCCGCGGCGTCTGATCGCCACCTACTGGCGCCACCGCGTCGACGATGCGGATGGTCGCATCGCGGACAATGGTCGAACCGCTCTCAGATCTCAACGTCAGAACCACGGTGGCGGTGCCGACCGCCGTCGGCACGAAGGTTACGGTCGGGCGATCGAGGGGGCCTTCCAGTCGGCCGCCGGTGGTACTCCACTGAAACTGATCACGGGCTCCGAACGTTCCTGTCACCGCGAGTGCGACTTGTTCATTTACACGCGCTGTCTCCGGTGCGGCCACATTGTGCTCGTTCAAGGCATCAGCGCCGCATGCGCCTAGCCACACACTCAGCGCTCCGGCGAACAGTCTTGCGGTTATTCGGCAGCTCATCATGACAAACCCTCCGAACCCGGATCCTGTTACTTCGGTGCGCTGATAATCGTCAGCGCCGACTGTTCCAGTCGATGGCCGCTCGCCGACTCGAGTACTAGGTCGAGCGTCGTCTGGAAATCCGCCTCATCCATCTGATACAAGAATTCCACCGACCGCCCATGCAGGACGGCCACGCCATCGTAATTGAAGTCCGCGGCGCCGGGCACGAGCACTTTCGAATCGCGTCCCGCGCTCATCAGGCGCAGACGCCTGGCCGTCCGCGGGTCTGAACTGAACCGAAGGACTATTCGGCCGTTGGGACTCGTGACCCCCTCCGCCCGGGCCGACCCTCCGGGCAGACGCGCGACGGGAATCTCCGCACAGCCCCCAGTTCCTGAAGGAGGCTGGCACAGGCCGACTGACTGAAGGAAGGTCCGGCCGGTCGGATCGCCGTGGACCAGCGAAGCCAGTGGCTCGCCGATTAGTGCGGGCCGTTGAGTCAGTGCGACCAGTATGCCAACGACGAGCCACAGCCGTCGCCACGATCTTTGATGGCATAGGGAGTGCAGCTCGAGCAGAGTGACTTGGCGGGTGGGTGCGTTCAGCGTCCGAAGTCGCGAAGCCATCCAGCGGAAGCGCCAATGGACCAGACGATTGCTGACGAAGGGCGCTTCAAGCCGACGGACCCAGGTGGTGATTGGCTGTCGTACTGAGTGCCATTGAGGCTCCAACAATACCCCGTGACCAGCGACTCCCTGGGCGCCTGCCACGTAGGTCGCAACAGCAAACACAAATCCGGCTGGGATTAGGAGGAAGAGCAGTTCGAGCCAAGCAGACCACCAGCCAAGAAGTAATTCACCGTAGTAGCCACTGGCAAAATACCAACTGGCGAGAGACACGAGCCAGAACATGAGCACGAAGCCCAAGTTGCCGGTATAGAGGTCCAGAACGATGCGTCGCCGTTGCCCGCGAAGCCCGCGTCTCATAGCTCTAGGATCGGCGCAGTCTGAGCGAGCGCCAACGCGTCGATGGCTTCGTCTACCGTATGAGCGCGAATCACCAGGATTCGATACCGGGTTCCGCCATTTGGTATCTCCCGTTCGATGAACCATGCCTGTGCTGAATCAGGCGGTGAGAAGTCCGCAGGCACACTTTGCCCAGCAGCGAGGACAACCGTGGTCAAGCCAGATATTGGCGCCGAATCGATCAACTCGCGGAGCTTGGCGGCCGCGTTGCCGATGGCTGCCAGAGAGAACGGCGTCTCGGGTGTCCGGATGACCTGAGCGACAACGGCCACATTCCCCAACTCGAGCCGGGCAGCCGCATCGACCTCTTCGCTCATGCAGGCAAGGACTTGCGCGATTCCCAGGGCGAACGCACCACCAAGAGACGGCCCTTCAACTTCCTCGAGAAGGCCAGAGGGAAAGCGCTCAAGGTGCCATACGATGTCATCAGTTCGTTCCAGACATCGACTATCAAGGAAATCTCCGCTGCGCTTCAGCATCGCCGGAAATGTGTCTCCGACGATGACCGGATTCGTCGGAGCGGAGACCAGTTGGCCAGTACCGGGGTGCCGAACCGACAGATTCAGTCTGACGACGAATCCCTCGGCGGCAGAGGCGCCTACTCCGGATCCGTGCGGAGTGCGCGTCACGATGCCATAGGTGGAGTGGCGCAAGCCGGTCGACTGCATCAGGCGTCAGGTGCCTTAGTTGGTCCGCCGACTATTAGCCGGAAGCCGCGATATTGGGATGCCCCGCCGATCCAGGTACGTTGCCATCGCGGCGGGTTTGCGTCCAGGACCGGCAACAGCTGAAGTTCGATGGTCTCGACTGTTTCCGACCCAGGCGGCACTAGTACCAGACGTACCGTCGCTAGTCCAAGCTCTCGTCGAGTCGTCGAGCACGTGACGTGCACCTCGTCCCCCTCAGCATCGACGACCCGCACCTCGTAACGCCCGTCCGGCGAGGTGTGGACCCCCCAGATTGGCGAAACGGTGCGGTCCGGTTCGTCAGCTGGAGCCGCCGCCTTCCGAGCGACGTCGAGTGCTCCGATCTCCCACCGAACGGCTTTCCAGAATCGCGGCATGAACGTGTCCATGGCGTCGAGACTGGTTTGCTCGTGGCGCTGGGCATCATTGAACAGCCGGAGGACCTGCTCATTGCAGATCTCGCAATGCCGCAGATGCTCGTCGGCGCCTCGCTCCTCCTCCTCCGACAGGCCGTCGGCAACGAAGGCGGCCATCAACTCGAATGTCAGGTGCTCCGTCAGGTTCCTGAGTACCACGTGTCACCCCGATCATGATGGATGCCGAGTTGACGGCATCCGCTCTGCAGTCGACTCATCGCCGTGCCAATTGTACAACCCGAAATCGTCGCGATCTCTGCGTCGGATCGGTGCTGCATGTAGCAAAGAACAACGGCTTGCCGAACCTCAACCGTCAAATTCGCCATCTCTCTGTACGCGTGTCCCAACGTGTGCCTAGCGTCAGAGACTCGATGCTTCATCGTGACTTTGAGACAGGGGCGGTACGAGAGGGCTGCAGCTTCTGAATACTCGAAGGCCACCACGTCTCTGAAGAACGCTGCCTCCGCAGCCAAGGGCGCCAGCAGCGGAAGGTGCCGGTGGACGTCTGAAAGGGAGGGCCACGATGGTCGCTGTCCTGACGGTGATTGAGGGATGCCGCTCGCCGGGGAACGACAGCCCTTGAGACGGTTTCGAACGATAGCCCATAGCCACGCCCGAAAGACTGCTGCTGCGAAATCGATGTCCGCCGAGGCGGCAGACACCTTGGTCTTGGCTATGGTGAATGATCGCACGTAGCGGAAGGCGCTCAAGAACGCGTCCTGAAGCCGGTCCTCATAGTCGTGAGGGCATACGGCACGCGCGTATCGCTCCATAGCGGGACGAAATTCCCTATTCGCCCATTCGAAGACCATGACCAGTTCGTCCTCCGACCAGGTCGCCGGGGGGCGGCTGAGTATTTGTTCCACCTGGCGATCGTCCAAGGCAATGCCTTTCTCGGCCAAAGCCGCCGGAAAAATCGTAGTACGCCCGCCCCACCCTTGGCCAGTGGGGCAACTACCTCCTTTCAGAAGAACGAAAGGAGGTGCAGATGGCTCTGCTGTTATGGCTGCTGGAAGCCGCCGAAGAGATTTGGATCCCGATCGGCGGGTAGCCAGCACCACCACGTCGGTCCGCTGGGCCGGCGTGGTGGATCATCTCGTGCGGCTGAAGAACCATTCGCCCAGAACCTCGCTGCCGCCGTCCCCGGTAGTAGCGGACAACTTGACAACGTAGTCGCCCGCCGGAACCTGCGCCGCTGGCAGGGTCCACTCCATTCGCCAGCCCGCCGTCGTTGCGACTACGGTTGGTGTGGAGTCCAAGACCAGTGCCGGCTCTCCGACGGGCTCGATCGTGCCGCTCACGCGTGAGCCAGTCTTGACGCTGATTGCCAGGTCGCCGACGAGCCTCAAGGCGTCGGTTCCAGGGGGGATAACCACGACATTCTGTGCCGCGGTGTCAGATCTCAGGACGCCCGCCGCGAGCGCGAGCGTTACCGTTGGCCCTGTGGCACGCGTGTCGGACGCCGGCGCGGGTCCGGATGTGTTCGTCCCTGCGGCCAGGAACCAGGCCGAAGCCAGTGCCGCGACGAGGGAGGCGGCCATCGCGATTGGTAACCAGCGGCGGATGATGCCTGGTCTGCCTCCGCCAGGGGTCGCTCGGCCCGCGCCGGCTTCGAGGGCGGTCAGTGAGCCGAGCAGCGCCTCGGTTTCGTGCAGTCGGTGGCGGCGCGCTGCCGAATTACGGAGGCATTCCTCCAGCGGCTTGCGTATTTCGTCGGACAGTTCACGCCGGACATAAGCCAGGAGCAGCTCGTCATCCATTGCGCCGAGCCTTTCGGCGAATGGAGCGTCAGTGATCAGGCGATGCTCAATGGCCTGCCGCTCTTCGGAGCTGGCAATACCGCAGAGGAAGCGCCGCATGCGGTCGGGCTCGTCTGTCCCGTTGGTAACGTCGCGAGAAGTGAGAGTCACGATTTCACGCCTGATTTCGAAGAGTTGGTTGGAGTGTCGGCAATCAAAGCGTCGAGCTGGCAGCGTAATCGATGCACCCGCACCCGAAGCGCACCGGGGTTGATGCCGAGCGACTTCGGCAACCCTTCGCGGTCCCCCAGGTAGTAAGCGAGGAACAACGCTCGATCGGCGTCCGGTAGTGTGCCAAGTGCATGCTCGATTCGCAGCCGCCGTTCCAGTGAACCGGCGGAATCGACCGGGTCTGCAAGCCGCTCGTCGAGTGCGACGTGGCGCTTTGCTCGCTGAACCGACCGAAGGTGTTCCAGTTCGACATTGCGCGCAACTCCCCAGAAGTACTCCAAGTGATCCCCGCGCAGCTCGACACCTGACGCGATTTTCTCGAGTCCGCGGGCCAGAGTCTCCTGCGCGAGGTCGTGAGGCAGGTCGCGGGGGCCGGCCCAGTTCTTATAACTGAAGAACTGGACCAGTCGACGGTACAGGCTGCCGAATACCGCGTCGCGTTCGGCTTCATCCGTGACCGCCGGGGCGCCTCCGGCCTCTTCGATCAATCCGTCACTCCCTGGAGCGTCCAACCCGCCCAGTAGAAAGGATGAACGAAGCGACGATCCGAACGGACGGCAGCCTGCGCGGTCTTGAGCGCTGCCGCCGCCGATACGCGCGGGCCAGACTGGAGCGCCTGGTAGAACGCGCCCATCATGGTGGCAGTGGCCGCGTCGTCGACATCCCACAACGACAACAACACCCCTCGCGCGCCCGCGTACAAGACCCCGCGCGATAGGCTCAACAACCCCTCCGCCCCGGCCCGTCGTCCGAGCCCCGTCGAACACCCGCTGAGCACGACGAGGTCGGCATTGAGGTGCAGACGGTAGATGTCATGCAGGCGAAGAAATCCGTTCTGCGCCGATCCGTCCCGGCCGACCAATGACAGCACAATGGCTGACAAGGCGGGATGCTCGTCGTCGTGGACGGCGTGGCCCGCGAAGTGCACGTAGCGGTAGTCGGCCAGATCGGCCGAGGTGGCGCGCTCGCGGCTGGCTTCGAAGTCCAGGAAGATCCTGGTGTCATCGGGTCTGCCCGCGGAAGCGATCTGCGATGCCTCCCGACGGGAAAAGGGCAGTCGTGTCAAGCGACGCCCGCTCTGTTCTGCGGTCTCGCGGCCCAGCCCGAGCGGGCGCACCCGTGGATCGGACGGGCTGTAGACGGGGTCGGCGAAGACTGCCGTCCGGTCCGGGGCGCGCTCGCGGCCAGCAGCCGTCGCACGCAGTAGTGCGAACGTTGCGGCGGACGGCAGGGAAACGATCTCTCGTTCGCGGCCGAGTTCACCGGTGCCGGCGGGCATTCCGAGCGCGGCGAACGGGACGTAGTGCAGAGAAGCGTCGGCGACGATCAGAATGCGCGGCTGGTTGAGAAATCCGCGTATTGGGTCGAGCAGCGTCCTCGACAGGGCTGCGGCCATGCCGGCCCCACGCGGATCGGGGCGTCTGGCCGAGGTCTTGGCCCACGAGTAGAACGGCGTGACCAAAGCATCGATCGTCGCCTCACCAGGCAGATCCACCACCGTCATGGCGTCCCGCGTTACCGCCCAGACAAGGCTCCGTTGGCGTCCGAGGAAGTATTCGAGCAGTACCGTACCCTCGTCGAGAGTGTCGCGTTGGAGTCGCGAGAGCGAGACGGATGGGGGATGCAGGGCGGCGCCCGCCGCAGGGTCGGCGCGGCGCACTTCGGCTTCCAGTTCGTCATGTTCGGCCAGCAAGCGTACCAGCCGTTGTTGACTCGGGCTGGCGCCGCTGCCCGAGGCCGGCCGATCCGCAGCCCGCCAGACGCTCCAGGCAGTCTGTGCGATCTCCTCTCGGAGGGCTCGTTCGCGACGGCCGAGGGTCGAGTCGACGGTTGGCGAGTGCTGGCTTAACGACTCGCGGAGCAACTCAATCAGGCCACGTGCTTTGGCGCGATCCGCTGCCTCGAAGGCTCGGGCGCCATAGCCATCGCCGGGATGACGCCGATGCAAGTCGACCAGGAGGTCAACGTGTTCGGCGTGATAGCGGTGCAGGGCCGCGCCATGAGAAATCCGCGATTCTCGGGCGAACACCGTCGCGTGGACTCGCTCGGCGATGGCAATCGCCTCTTCGGTGTGAGCAAGCGCCTGTGTCAGGTCTCCGGAGGCACGCGAGGCCTGTGCCATCAGCATCAGGCTTTCGGCCTCGAGGCTCTTGACGCCGATGTCCCGGCGCAACGACCGTGCGCGGCTCGCCGAGATCAGCGCCGTTGCCGCGTCGCCCCTCGCCAGAAAGAGGCCCGCAAGTGCATGGAGCACATTGGATTCGCCGCGCCGGCTGCCGACCGCCGCATAGAGTTCGCGTGCCGCATCCAGGTCGAGTTTCGCGCGCATGGCATCGCCGGTCCCAGCGTGAGTCCGACCGCGGAGTTCGAGGGCGTCCGCTTCGGCTAACCGATCAGAGGAGCGCCGCGCCAGGGGCAACGCCGCGGCAAGGTCACGCATAGTTGCGTTGTGGTCGCCCTGCGCCAAGTGAATACGTGCCATGCGTATCAGCGCTTGTCCCTCGGCCAGGTAGTCCGCGTTGGCCCGGAACAACGGCAGCGCTTGCCTCAGGTACGAGATCGCCTCACGCGGCCGGTTCAAGCTGTCGAAGACGATCGCAGCGTTGGTCAGCGCGTACGCCTCAAGTCGTTTGTCTTGCAGCGCACGAAACGCCACCAGGGCTTCGGAATGGTACCGTCGCGCCGCGTCCAGGTCGCCGGCCTCCCACGACAAAACGCCGAAGCTGATCAGAGTTGCCGCCCGGCCGTAGTCGAACCTGATCTCTCGCCAGAGCCCCAAGGCTTCGGTCAGGTGCCGTTTAGCCTCCGAGATGTTCCCGCGAATCCAGTGAATCTGTCCAAGGTTGTTCAGAATCTCCGCCGTGGAGCGGCCGTCATTCAACTCGCGACTCAGCCCAAGGGCGCCGAGGCACGCCGCTTCGGCGGCATCCAACGCGCTCAGGCGGAAATGCGCGTCGGCGATTGCGATCAGCGTGGCCAGCCGTGCGGCGTCATTGCGGAGCTGAACCCAATACTGAAGCGCGCGCTCACGCAGCTCGATCGACGTCCGGAAGCCGGCTGTGTCGCGCCGGTCGAAATGTCGCTTGGCCTCCGTTCCGAGCGCGATCGCAGCACTGTGGATCCGGTCGTTGTCGTCAGCGGGCGCGGGAGCGTCGAACCGGACCGGGGTGGAGCGCGAAGCGACGCCGGTTCGGGCCGCCTGGAGGTACACGCGATAGTCGCCCCCGGCCGCCGCGGTGAACGCAACCAGCTCGGGACCTCGATCGCGTGAGTCGAACGTCCCGACCAAAACACCGGCGGCGTCGCGTACGGTGACTACGAGGTCCGACTCACCCTGATCGACGACGCCGCGGACGAACGTGCCCCGCGCAGCCGGGATTGTCAGCGCCAGGGTGCCAGTCTGCGCGACGGGCGCGCCCTGCCCGCCGATCTCCATACCCGCCGCAACGAAGATAGCCGCCGCCAGGACCGCGAACATCGACACCCCCTCGCGTGAACCGGCTCATCTTATGCCGGAACACACGCCAGATGCGGATCTCGGCTTGCCATCGCAAGAGCCCCGGTAACAAATTTCGGCCCGCGCGCACATTGATACCCGAAGGGGCGTGCGTCCGACCGGGCGGCGCGTCCCCAACATTTGTTGAGCCGAGGTGCCCGTGCAATGTCAGTGCAATGTGGGGCTGGTAATAGTGCCCCTCGTGGGGTTGGCGCGCGTGGTTGGCAGGTGAGCCTGGTGGCGGCCCGGTCGGCACGACGTGTCGGTGACGGTGCGGGTGTCCATTTTCGCCGCCACGCGGGAGTCGAGATCGACCTCCACCGTCTCCGGGTCACGGTCGAAGGCAGGGCGATTCGACTCGGTGGGTTGCAGTTGAAGTTGCTGTTGCACCTTCTGGCACACCCGGAGCGCGTGTTTTCGCGGGAGCAGTTGCTCGATGCGGTGTGGCCGGCCGGCCACGAGTCGCACCCGCAGAATGTCGACGTCGTCGTCTGTCGCCTGCGGAAGGCGATGGGCGAGGCTGGCCGGTTGATCGAGTCGGTCCGGTACTTCGGTTATCGCTTGGGTCCGTCGTCAACTGGTGGGGAGTCGACACGGCGCGAGGACGATTGAGTGGGTTTCGCAGGGAGTGTCCATGCGATGCCGGTTGCGCCTGCGTGGTCGATATTGGGGGGATTCCATGTTTCGGATGTGCCGTCCGTTGGCCTTTCTGGCCGGCTCGCTTGCCTCGGGTGCAATGCTCGCCACTGTCGCGGAAGCGCAGACGGTGCCGTCTTGGCAGCGGTCGCTGTCCAGCAAGGTTGTCGCCATTGACACTACGGCGTTCGGCTCGATGCTGGTGCTCAGCAAGTCCGGGCTGCTGGCAGTCGATCCGGAGTCCGGGCGAGATCGGTGGACCCGGCCCGATGTAAGCGACTACCAAATGATCACCGGCACCCCATACGCCGTATTCACGACGTCGACCGGTCAGGTGATCGCGGAGATCGAGTCAGGAACGGATGTTTGGAAGTTCTCCGGCCTTGGGCTATCCGCCGTCAAGGATGTCATTCATCTGCCCGCGGCGGGCGTGGTGCTGGCGGCAGGGCCCAGCCCCCAGAGCCCCCACACGCTGGTGGCGGCTGAGTATCGAACTGGGCAAATCCTGTGGACGCAGACGGCTTTGTTCAAGGAGCCCGCCCTCGCGGCGAACGCGGCGAAGGTCCGGTATCGCCGGAACCTGCTGGATTCGGAGCAGAGCGTGATTCTGGACCCGTCTCACGACGGCCTGATGCGGCTGGACCTGCGGTCGGGTCAATTGCTTTGGCGAATTCCAGAGGCGATGCTCGCGAGCAAGGGCAAGTGGGTTGACCTGTTCCAGGCTGGAGATCATCTCCTCGTCGCGTATGACAAGAAGTTGTTCTCGATCAATCGCGCAGATGGCAAGGTCGAGTGGGCCAGGGCCGCAGGGTTTCCGTCTCCACTTTTCCAGGCATCACAAGTTCGGAAGGGTTTGCTTGTTCGCGGTGGGTACAACACCAACAACAAGGGCCGGATGTCCTGGAAACCCTATCTGGCATTGCTGGACCCAGCCACCGGCGCCTCGCGGTGGACCACCGAGAAGACGCGCTTTGATGGCCGCTCTGCGTACCTTGTCGAAGAGGACACGGTGACTGTCGCGCTCAAGGACGGCGTTTCCGCGTTCGATATCGATTCTGGCAAGCCTGTCCTTACCCATGCGATGCCGGAGTTCGGTGGAGGCGAACACGCGTGCTGCCTTGAACGCACTGACGAGGGTCGCCTGTTGGTGTGGTCAAGTCAGAACCTGCGGATGCTGGCCCCGTCTGGCAAGCTCGAATACTCGGTCTTCTTGAAAGCGCCTGGGGCGAGCTTCATGGCAAAGCTCGGGACCATCGCCTTGCTCGCGGCTGCGACCGCAGGGTCGTATGCGATGGCTCCGCCGGGCGGGTTGTACACGGTGTTCGGGCCTGGTTCTGACTCTCCGTTGACGGCCAAGTTCCGGGCGTCGACCGATGCCGAACGGTACCTGTACGTCTTTACCGAAGATGCCGGCACTGCGCCCGACCGCTTTGCTCTGGTCCGCCTTGACAAGGACACCGGCAAGGACACTGGTCGCGTGAAGTTCACCCAACGGTCGCCGCTGTTCCGGCTCGAGCCCGGCACGTCCGTCGTCGTCGCCGCCGACGAGGCGCGACTCTATGGAGTGCGTTTTCCAGGAACAGGGGGCCGTCGATGATCGCAATCTCATATCCAGGCTGCAGCCGGCGCTCATCGACGATTCTGGTAGTGGCGCTTGCCCTGGGCCCGGCATGCACGAACTCAGGAGACCATGGCGGTTCGCCCACAAGCCCGTCGGCAGTTGTCGCGATAGGGCCAGTGGCGACTACGATTGGCGAAAACCCTGCGAGGCCTGGCGGCACTTCGTCGCTACCGAACTCAGATTTGCTCCCTCCCGACGAGGGGCGGCCGTCCGGGCGGTCCGGCAATCTGGCGGTCACATTCCCACCTCGCTCGGAGCCGCTACTTTTCCGCACAGCGCTGGAGGCAAAGTATCGGGACGGCCTCCGGCGGCCGGGAAGTTCGACCTTCGTTGATCAGGAAGGGACCGTCGTGTGGACGCAGGAATACTTGAGGTACCGCGTCAACCTGTGTTCACACGCCGAGGCCGTTCTTCGCGTGTTCCGACAGATTGACGGCCTGGGCGTGCCGGCGACCTGCGGCAATGCATCGTCGGCAACCTTTCCACCGCGCAATGAGCCGCTCGACTTCATGGTGCAACTCGAGGCCAAGTACCGCGATGGTCTGCGCCGGCCGGCGGGCTCGTCTTTCGTTGATGTCGAAGGTAACATCGTGTGGACTCAAGAATACCTGCGCTATCGCGTCAGCACCTGTTCCCACATCGACGCACAAAGCAAGGTGTTCGATCAGATCGACGGGCGCGGCGTCTCCGCGGACTGCACGCCGCCACCAACGGTGGCACCGACAGCTCCAGCACCCCAGCCTCCGACCGGCAACCAGTCCTTTTTCACGCTGACCGTCGTGTCGGGCCAGTGTGGCTGTGTGGTTGGTCCGATCCAGGTGCGTGCCAACGGTGCCGTGGTCGGAAACGTGACGTGTCCTCAGACCGTGTCGTTCTCGGTCCCGGCCAACGCGCTGGTCACTGTTTGTGACAATACGGGCTGCTGGTTCGGTTCTGGATTCACGATGACCGGCTCGCGGTCGATCGGCCTGCTGTGTTCAACGTCCGCAAGCACCCAGAAATTGAGTCAAGGGGAAACAGAGTGCCAATAAACCACGAGTTGCGGCCTGGTCTCGGCGGATTCGTTGTTGCCACAGTCATGCTGTGCGGGTCCGCCTGCGGTGGCGGCAGTCCCACGACCCCGACGGCAACTTCAACGCCGAGTCCGACGGCTGCTGTCGCGCCCTTAGTGTGTTCGGGAGCGCTCATCAACGCGGTAATCGCGAACAACTCCGCGTGTATCACGCAGCTCCTGGCGGCCCAGGCCGCGCCGGCCACCGGCGACGGATTCGACCCGCTCTCACCGCTCGTCGCAGCGGCAGCTTTGGGGCAAACGCGCAACGTCGAACTACTGTTGCCGAAGCACATGGCGCACCTCGACATCGCGGCCGTAGCGGCGGCCGGAGGCCGTCCGAATACCCAGCAACAGGCGGACACGATCGAACTCCTTTCACGGAGCCCGCTCGGCACTTATGCCAGATTTTCGACGCTCAACTTCGCCTTAGGCATAGCGATAATCCGTAACCAGAGCGCAGTGATCACCTATCTGCGCGGTCGTGGCATCAACTCCATTCCCGATGCGTTTTCGCTGGCGCTGAATAATCCGATGAATGGCATCGATAGGCGGCTCGGCGAACTCGGTGCACCGTAGAGCTTTCGAAGACCTTGATTCAGCGGCGCGCCGGGCGAAACTCGACCAGCTCCACGTTTGCCGGCCCGACGGGCTTGAACATCACGTGCTCCTGGTCGCCGGGAATGATCACCAGCGTGCCGGCACTGATGCGTTGAGAGTAGCCGGTCGCGGCCAGGTCTGCCTCGCCGCTGGCCACGTAGACGAACAGTTCAGCGCCGGCCCTGGCCGGCGCGAGGTCCGCCGCGGCGCCGCCGGGCGTCAGCCGCCGCCAGGCCACGGTGCAGGTCTCGCCCGCGATCAGCTTCGCGGCGCCCGCCGGCATGCCGGGTGTGGCGAGTTGTACCGCCAGCATTCGATCGTCGGGAATCGCGACGGGCTCCGGGCTGACCGGATAGGGGACGGCCGGCCGGGGCCGTGGCGGAACCAGGTCAGGGCGCCGGATGGTGTGAAACTCGAGCGAGATGAGCTTGCCGCCGCTGCGGTTCCGGATGGCGTGCCGGACGTTGGACGGCGTGATCACCGCGGCACCGGCCGGCAGCGGCTCGGTGTGAGTGCCAAGCCCCATCTCCATCACACCCTCGATGCCGACGTTGACCTGCTCGCGCGTGTGGTGATGGAGCGCGGCGCCGGCGCCGTCCTCAAACTCGGCGAAGGAAAAGGAGCCGGTGGCGCCAACGACCGTGCGACCGAGAAACCCCTTTGATAACTGTGCCGCCGGGACGTCGCGCATGACGCGAATGACGATCGCGTCAGTGGGCGGGAAGTGGACGCTGTCTTGCGCGGCCAGCGCGGAGCTCAAGCTGAGACCGGCGACTACCGCTAGGATTCGGCGCATGACTCTCCTTATGGGCGTGGGCGGTTGAAGTCGGCCGGATTATATCTATTGCCGTTTGGTCCTGGCCGCCTCTTTGTCCATGTAGTCCTTCATCTCCTGCAGCGCGCCTTCCCAGCCCTGGCCCATGATCTCGAAGTAGCGCTGCCAGCGCGGCCCTTCGCCTTCGCCACTCTGGCGGACCGTCAGCATGGTCGAGCGTCCGTTGCCGTGCGGGCGGCAGTGCACTTCCAGCGCCATCGGGCCGATCGGGTCGCCATCGGGGGGCTGCCAATAGGCCTCGGCGATGAAGAAGGCGCCGTTGGGGCGATAGTCGATGATGGTGCCGTGGAACGTGCCGCCGAGCCGGCCCAGGACCTCGTCCTCGAATGGCGTCGACTCCCACTCGATGGCGTACATCCCCAGCGGCCGCGGCACCGTGACCGCACGCACGACTTGCCACCAGCCCGCCAGGTCTGTGCTGTCGAAGAACGCCGCCAGCACCCGCGCCGGTGGGGCCTGGATTAGCAACGAGCGCTTCACGTCGAGGACCGGGACTCTTGCCGCCATCTCAGGAATAGGCCAGGAACTGCTCGCGCAGCTTCTCGAACGGCTTGCTCTCGACCGCCCAGGTCTTTGCCAGCTCCTCGGCGCGCACGCCGGCGTCGAGCGCGGTCCGCAGCGCCGGTGAGCCGGAGAGGATATCAATCGGTTCCTTGTCGTGCTCGTACTCGTACGGCGCCGGCCGCCACGCGAACGCCGACGGATCGGCCGCGCGGATCGCGTCGATCAACGCCACGCCAGTCAGCACGGGCCTGAACGACGCCCGGTCCAGCACATGGATCTGGCAGCCACCGCAACTCGTCTTGGCATGCTTCTGGAAGGTCGGCTCAAACACCGCGGCGCGGAAGTGCACACCGGGCAGGCGGCGCGCGTTCATCGCCGCCGCGAACCTCTCGGCTTCAACCCATGGTGCGCCCACCAGTTCGAACGGCCGCGTGGTGCCGCGGCCCTCCGACGCCATGGTGCCCTCGAACAGCACGGTGCCCGGATAGACAATGCAGCTGTCGAGCGTGGGGATGTTGGGCGAGGGCATCACGAACGGTTGGCCGGTGGCATCGCCGTACATCCGCCGCGACCAGCCTGCCATGTCGATCACCTCCAGCGGCGCCTGGATCGCGAAGTGCTCGTTGAACATCCGCGCCAGTTCACCGATGGTCATGCCGTGACGCATGGGAATGGGGAACTGGCCGACGAACGAGTCGTAGCCCTCCACCAGCATCGGCCCCTCGACGTCGGCGCCGCCGATCGGGTTGGGCCGATCGCAGACGATGACGTCGATGCCATGTTTCGCACCGGCGCGCAGGCAGTTGGCCATCGTGTAGATGTAGGTGTAAATGCGGGCGCCGATGTCCTGCAGGTCGATGACCAGCACGTCGACGTGCTTCAGCATCTCCGCGGTCGGCTCACGCGTCTCGCTGTAGAGCGAGAACACCGGCACGCGCCGCGCCGAATCGCTGGTGTGCGGTGTCTCGATCATGTTGTCCTGCACATCGGAGCGGAAGCCGTGCTGGGGACCGAAAATCGCGCCGACCGTGACGCCGGGCGCCGCCAGCAACGCATCAACCACGTGGGTGAACCGGGCATCGACCGAGGCGGGATTGGAGACAATGCCGACGCGGCGGCCCCTCAGGCGGCCGGACGAGAGCAGGCGGGTCGAGCCAAGCACTACGGACACGGCACAGATTATCTAACAGGAGGTGAGAAGTTCAGGAGAACCTTAATCAAATGCTCCTGGCCTTCTGCTCTCCTGTGAGGGCCGCGCAGCCGTTTTCGCCCGCCTGCGCGGCCCCCAAAGCCGGCAGGAATTCTGGCGGGCGAAGGCGGGGACCCGACAACAATCCGCGGATCGTTCCGGACCTGACGTTGGGTTACTGTTCGGACATGGCGGCACTCTACTACTCCCGCATCGACGACAGCCCGGTGGGACCGCTCTTGCTGGCCGGCAACCGCGAGGGCTTGCATGTCCTGTCGTTCGGCGCCGGGTCGCGCCCCCGCGTCATCGACCGCGCCTGGGTGGCCGATACCACGGGCGTCCTGGACGGCGTGCGCGAGGAGCTGGATGAGTACTTCGCGGGGCGCCTCAAGGCCTTCACGACGCCGGTAGTGTTCGAAGGCACGCCGTTCCAGCACCAGGTGTGGACCGAACTGCGGAGCATCCCGTACGGCGAGACCATCAGCTACATGGAACTCGCCCACCGCATCCGCAATCCGAAGGCGGTCCGCGCCGTCGGCCTGGCCAACGGCGCCAATCCCATCGCCATCATCGTCCCCTGCCACCGGGTAATCGGCGCCAACGGGTCGCTGGTGGGGTTCGGCGGCGGGATCCCGACGAAACGGGCCCTGCTGGAACTCGAGCGCGGCCAGCGCACGTTGCTCTAAGGGGCTTGGGACTTGGGACCTGGGGCTTGGGTAACACCCTTGTCATGGCGTTCAACTAAACTGCGGCCATGCGCCGACTCTCACGCCGCGATTTCCTGGCCACCAGCAGCGTCGCCCTTGGCTCGCTTCCCCTGATTCGCTCCACGGCGTTTGCGCAGACCGCCGACGCGGTGTTTCGACACGGCGTGGCGAGCGGCGATCCGCTGGCGGATCGCGTCATCTTGTGGACGCGGGTGACGCCGAAGGATCCGGCCGCTGCGGTGACGGTATCGTGGCAGGTGGCGCGCGACGCGAGGTTTTCGCGGGTCGTGTCGCGCGGCGAGGCGCAGACCGGTGCCGCGCGCGACTTCACGGTGAAGGTCGACGTGACGGGACTCGAGCCGGGCACCACTTACTACTACCGCTTCGAGTCCCTGAGCGGGCGGTCCGCGATCGGCCGGACCCGGACCCTGCCGCGCGACGGCGTCAGCCGGCTGCGCCTGGGCGTCGTGTCGTGTTCGAATCTGCCGCAAGGCTATTTCAACGCCTATGCCTGCCTTGCCAGGCGCGCCGATCTCGACGCGGTGCTGCATCTCGGCGACTACATCTACGAGTATCCGAACAAGCGGTACGGTGATGGTACCGCGCTGGGCCGGATTCCCGCTCCCGACAAGGAGATTGTCGCGTTGCAGGACTACCGCGACCGTCACGCCCAGTACAAGGCCGATCCGGACTCACAGGAGGTCCACCGCCAGCACCCGTTCATCGTGGTCTGGGACGATCACGAGTTCGGCAACAACGCCTGGTCGGGAGGCGCGGAGAATCACGATCCCGATGAAGGCGAAGGCGACTGGGGCGCACGCCGCGCAGCGGCGACACAGGCGTATTACGAATGGATGCCGATTCGTGAGGACGCGCAGACGCGGCAGGCGCGGATCTATCGCGCGTTCCGGTTTGGCGGCCTGGCCACCCTGCTGATGCTCGACACGCGGATCGTCGGCCGCGACGAGCAGGCGTTGCGCGAAGACACCGCCGCCATCGAGCTGCCCGGCCGCCACCTGCTGGGGCCCGAGCAGGAAGGTTGGCTGGCCGAGCAGATGGTGACGTCGGTGCGTGGCAAGGCCGGCTGGAACCTGCTGGGGCAGCAGGTCATGTTCGCTCCCCAGACCGCGACCGGCGCGCGGGCCGGCAACCCCGACTCGTGGGATGGCTATCGCGCCTCGCGATCGCGCGTGTTCGACATGATCGAACGGGCCAAGGTGGCCAACGTGGCGGTGCTGACGGGTGATGTCCACAGCTCGTGGGCGTACGACCTGCCGCGCGACCCGTTCGGGGCGTACGACAGCAGGACCGGCAAGGGGTCGCTCGGCGTCGAGTTTGCCGGCACGTCGGTCAGCTCGCCCAGCAACCTCGGAGCCGGCCCCGACGGCGAGGCGCAACTGGCGGCCCTGCTCGCCGCGCGTCCTCACTTGCATTATGTGGATGGCCGCTACCGCGGCTACTTCGTGCTCGACCTCACGCGGGAGCGCCTGCAGGCCGATTTCTACCGCGTCGCGACCATCCTCGATCGCTCCACCGAGGAGAAGTTCGAACGAGGATTTGTGACCGCGTCGGGCGCCAACCACCTCGTCCCGGCCGCTATCCCAGCGCCATCGGCGACGGCTCCCGATCCGGCCCCGTAGTGCCTCCCGTCGGGGGGTCTCCCGACCAGGAGTGCCCTCCCGACCCGTTCTAGAAACCTCCCGGCTGTATCTGTCGATATAATCCGGGGATATGCTGCCTCGGACGGATACCGCGGACCCGAACTACTACCATAAGGTTGTCGATTGCCAGTGGGCCTGCCCGGCCCACACGAACGTCCCCGAATACATCCGGATGATCGCGAACGGGCGGTTCGATGATGCCTACATCCTGAACCGCGAGTCGAACGTGTTCCCGGGCATCCTGGGCCGCACCTGCGACCGCCCGTGCGAGCCGGCCTGCCGGCGCGGCCGCGTCGACGGCAAGCCGGTGGCGATCTGCCGCCTCAAGCGCGTGGCCGCGGATCACAAGGACGACATCACCGGTCGCATCCCGAAAGCCCCGGCCACGAAGAATGGAAAGAAGGTGGCCCTCATCGGCGCCGGTCCGTCCGCCCTCACCGTGGCGAACGACCTGATGCCGTTGGGGTACCAGTGCACCATCTTCGAGAAAGGGCCGCGTCCTGGCGGCCTGATGCGCATCAACATTCCCGCCTTTCGCCTCCCCGAAGAAGTGCTCGACGAAGAAATCGGCTACATCGTGAACATGGGCGTGACCATGAAGTACGACTCGCCGGTCACCAGCCTGAAGGCGCTGGTGGATTCGAAAGAGTTCGATGCGGTCTACGTCGGTACCGGCGCGCCGAAGGGCAAGGAACTCGACCTGCCCGGGCGCCGCGAGTCGGACCAGATTTTCATCGGCATCGAGTGGCTCGAGTCGATTCACTTCGGCCACATCAAGGAAGTCGGCAAGCGCGTCCTGATCATCGGCGTCGGCAACACCGCGATGGATTGCTGCCGCTCGGCCAAGCGCCTGGGCGCCACCGAGGTCAAGGTGATCTCGCGCCGGACCCGCAAGTATTTCAAGGCGTCGCCGTGGGAGCTCGAGGACGCGGAAGAAGAGCAGGTCGAGATTCTCGAGAACCTGTCGCCGATCCGTTTCATCGTCGAGAACGGCAAGCTGACCGCGATGGAGTTCGACAAGTTCACGTCGCGTGAAGAGAACGGCAAGTTCATCCAGGAGCCGGCCGGTCGCATGACGCTGCCGTGCGATGCGGTCGTGTTGGCCATCGGCCAGGAGAACGCCTTTCCCTGGATCGAGCGCGACATGGGCCTCGACTTCGACAAGAAGTGGGACATGCCGGTGGTCGACAAGACCACCTTCATGTCGACGCGCCCGGGCGTGTTCTTCGGCGGCGACGCCGCGTTTGGCCCGGCCAACATCATCTGGGCGGTCGAGCACGGCCACCAGGCGGCCATTTCGATCCACCAGTACTGCCAGGGCCTGCCGGTCAGCGAGCGTCCGGCGCCAGGCATGACGCTGACCAGCACCAAGATGGGCCTGCACGAGTGGTCGTACAGCAACGACTACGACCCGGTGCAGCGCCAGAAGATGAAGCACGTCGGGTTGCCGTTGCGCTTCTCGAAGATGACGATGGAAGTGGAAGAGGGGTTCACGGAAGAGCAGACCCGCGCCGAGGTGGAGCGCTGCCTCAACTGTGACGTCGAGACGCATTTCACCGACTCGCTGTGCATTGAGTGCGATGCCTGCATCGACATCTGCCCGGTGGACTGCCTGACGATCGCGCCCGCCGCTGAAACCGAAGCCGAGTTGCGCGTCGGGCTGATGGCGCCGGCCGAGCAGCTCGACCAGGCGCTGTTCCATTCGTCGCCGCTCAAGCAGACCGGGCGACTGATGGTGAAGGACGAAAACGTCTGCCTGCACTGCGGCCTGTGCGCCGAGCGCTGCCCGACCTATGCCTGGGACATGCGCAAGTTCGTGCTCCAATTGCCCGTGGCGGGCACCACCTTTATTCCCCTGGAAGCCGTAGGACGATGACCAGTCGCGTAAACGATTTCGCTTTCAAGATCGCCACGGCCAACGGGACCGGATCGGCGAGCGCCAACGGCCTGATCATGCAGGCCATCTTCCGCATGGGCGTGCCGGTGACGGGCAAGAACGTCTTCCCGTCGAACATCCAGGGCCTGCCGACGTGGTACGAGATCCGTGTCAACAAGAACGGCTACACCGCGCGGACGCCGACGTTCGACCTCATGCTCGCGTTGAATGCCGCGACGTATGCCAAGGACGTGGCCGAGGTGCGTTCCGGCGGCTACCTGATGTTCGACTCGTCGTGGCCGCTCGATGAGAAGCTGAAGCGCCCCGACGTCACCTACCTGGGCGTGCCGCTGGCCGAGATGTGCAACGCGACGTTCAAGGGCGTGCGCGAGCGCATCCTGATGAAGAACATCGCCTATGCCGGCGCGCTGGCTGCTCTGATCGGCATGGATACCGAGATCATCTCCGCGCTGACCAAGGAGAAGTACGCCGCCAAGAAGCCGCTGCTCGACTCCAACGAGAAGGCGATCGCCCTCGGCTACGAATACGCCAAGGCCAACTTCCAGTGCCCGCTGCCGATCCACCTCGAGAAGATGGACGAGACCAGGGACAGCATCCTGATCGACGGCAACACCGCCGCCGCGCTCGGCGCGGTCTACGCCGGCGCCACGGTCGGCGCGTGGTACCCGATCACCCCGGCGACGTCGGTGATGGAAGCGTTCAAGGGCTTCTGCATGAAGTACCGGCGCGATCCGGAGACGAAGCAGAAGCGGTTCGCCATCCTGCAGGCGGAAGACGAACTGGCGGCGCTCGGCATGGTGATCGGCGCGTCGTGGGCGGGCGCCCGCGCGTTCACGCCGACCGCCGGCCCCGGCATTTCGCTGATGAACGAGTTCATCGGCCTGGCCTACTACGCCGAGGTCCCCGCGGTGATTGTCGACGTGCAGCGCACCGGCCCTTCGACCGGCATGCCGACGCGCACGCAGCAGGGCGACCTGATGCTGTGCGCCTACGCCTCGCACGGCGACACGCGCCACATCTGTCTCTACCCGTCGGACCCGCGTGAGGCGTTCGAGATGGCGGCCAAGGCGTTCGATCTCGCCGAGCGGTTCCAGACGCCGGTGTTCCTGGTCAGCGACCTCGACATCGGCATGAACGACTGGATGGTGCCGAAGCTCACGTGGGACGACAGCTACCAACCCGACCGCGGCAAGGTGCTGTCGGCCGAGGACCTCGAGAACGCCAAGAGCTTCTATCGCTACCTGGACGTCGACGGCGACGGCATTCCGCAGCGCTCGCTGCCGGGTGTGCACCCGAAGGGCGCCTACTTCACGCGCGGCTCGGGCCACAACAAGTACGGCGCTTATACCGAGGACGGTGACGAGTACCAGGAAGTGCTCGACCGCATTGCCCGGAAGGTGCAGGGGGCGGCCAGGGTCATTCCGCCGCCCTTCACGAGGCCGACGCCGGGCGCCACCATGGGTCTGGTCACCGTCGGCGGCTGCCATGCGGCGTGCCTCGAGGCCATCGACCTGCTGGCGAAGGACGGCATCAAGCTGAACTACCTGCGGGTGCGGGGCTTCCCGTTCGCGGACGAAGTGCGGCAGTTCCTCGACCAGCACGAGGTCAACTTCATTGTCGAGCAGAACCGCGACGCGCAGTTGCGCAGCATGCTGATGCTCGATACCGGCGTGCACCTCGAGAAGCTGGAATCGGTCCGCTACTACGCGGGCTTCCCGATGAGCGCGCACCATGTGATTAGCGGCGTGAAGGCGAAGTTGGAGAAGGCGGCATGACGTACATCGCGAAACCCAAGGTCCACCATCCCTCGCTCAAGAAGAACGATCTCGGGCTGACCCGCCGCGACTACGAGGGCGCGATCACGACGTTGTGCGCGGGCTGCGGCCACGATTCGATCACCGCCGCCATCATCCAGGCGTTCTGGGAACTGAGCATTCCGCCGCACAAGGTGGCGAAGCTGTCGGGCATCGGCTGCTCGTCGAAGACCCCGGCCTACTTCCTGCGCGAGGCGCACGGCTTCAACAGCGTCCACGGCCGCATGCCGGCGGTGGCGACCGGCGCCAACGCCGCCAACGGCGACCTGATCATGATTGGCGTGTCGGGCGACGGCGACTCGCTGTCGATTGGCCTCGGCCAGTTGTGCCATGCCATTCGCCGCAACTTGAACATGCTCTACCTGCTCGAGAACAACGGCGTCTACGGCCTGACCAAGGGGCAATTCTCGGCCTCGGCCGATCCCGGGTCGACCGCCAAGAAGGGTGAAGCCAACACCATGCAGGCGATCGACAGCGCGCTGCTGGCGCTGACGCTGGGCGCGACGTTCGTCGCGCGCAGCTTCTCGGGCGACAAGGCGCAACTGGTGCCGCTGATCCAGGCCGGCCTGGCGCATCGCGGCTTCGCCTTCATCGACATCATCTCGCCGTGCGTGACCTTCAACGATCACGACGGCTCGACCAAGAGCTACGCCTACACCCGCGAGCACAAGGTCGAGGTGGTGCAGGCCGACTTCGTGCCGCCCGCCGACGAGATCTCCGCCGAGTACCAAGAGGGTTCGGCGAAGAACGTGATGATGCACGACGGCAGCTGGGTGAAGTTCCGCAAGCTGGCGAAGGACTACGACCCGACCAACCGCGATGCCGCCTACGCGCACATCCGCGATCACCAGCGCAAGGGCGAGGTCGTCACCGGCCTGCTCTATATCTCGTCAGATTCGAAGGACGTGCATGACCAGAACGAGACCGTGCCGGGGCCGCTCTACAACCTGCCGCACGCCCAGCTCTGCCCGGGTAACGACGCGCTGCAGAAGCTGATGGGGCAGTTCCGCTGAAGAGAATGACGAAGGACAAACCGCGAATTATGTGACGTTCTCGCCATCCGCCCCGTCACGGGCTATCGGATAACATTCCAACAGTGGGCGGTTCAGTCCTCAGTGTGTCCAGCCGGGCCCTGCTCGATGCGTGCGTTCGGTTTGGCCTCGACACGGGGGAGATCCTCCAGGCCGCGAGGCTCGACCCCATCACCCTGCAGGACCCCGACGCCCGGATTTCCATCGAACAGGTTGATGCCCTCTGGCAGAAGGCTTACGAGTTGTCCGGGGACCCTTGTTTGGCCCTGCACGCCGTTGAGATCCTGCCGTTCGGGGCCTATCGCGTCATCGATTTCCTGGCGTCGAGTGCGCCCACCGTGGGCGAGGCGCTCGCGAAGGTCTCGGATTATTTTCCGCTCATCAATCGGGTGGTCAGTCTGCCGTACGTCGTGGGCGCCCGGCACGTCACCTTCGCCGTCGAGGCGCCGACGCGCCCCTCCGCCATCACACGGCCCTATGCGGAGTACACGCTCGCAGCTGTCTTCCTGCGCACGCGGCTCGCCACCCACCAGCCCTATTCCCTGATGCGGGTGGAGTTCAGCCACCCGCCGCCGGGGGACATCAGGGAGCATGAGCGCATCTTCGAGTGCCCGGTCGCCTTCGGTGCGGAGACCTGCCAGATGGTGATCGGCCGAGACGCTTGGGACACACCCCGCCAGGGCAGTGACCCCACCTTGTTCTCAGTCTTGGACACCCACGCCAGAATGCTCCTGGACCAGCTGCCAAGCACCGTCGACATCGTCGGGCGGGTGCGCGAGGCGATTGAGGCCCAGTTGCGTGGGGGCAACCCGGGGCTCGAGTCGGTCGCCAAGCAGCTGGCCATGAGTCCACGAACCCTGCAGCGGCGCCTCCGTGAGGAGCGGGCCGCCTTCAATGACGTGCTCGAAACGATGCGCTTCCGCGCGGCGAAGGCCTACCTGGCCCAGAGAGACATCGCCGGTGTGGAGATCGCGTATCTCTTGGGGTTCGCCGAGCAGAGCTCGTTCAACCGCGCGTTCAAGCGCTGGTCTGGCCTGACGCCCACCGAGTACCGTCGCCGGTTAGCGGTGTCGCTGCGAGTTGTCGCCGAATGACAAGGCGCTGTCGCCTTGGGACAATCACGCCGGCCGGGACATGTCGTCTCATTCTCTGATTGGCCTTACGGCCACGGAGGATTCAATGAGAAGGTTCCCGACACTCGTCAGCACCCTGGGGTTCGCGGCAGCACTTGTCGCCGCTCCCGCCGGCGCCCAGCACTCAAACGATGGCAGGCCGGTCCCGCACCTGCACGTCAACGGTGCCCACGAAAGCTGCTTCTTCGATCTGCACCCCGAGCTAACAAAGGATGAGTTCGAGGAGTTCAGCGCCGAACTCGGTTCGGTGCTGCGGTTCCGTCAATTCGGCGACGCGACGCCGCTCGGAAAGGGCAACGTCGACATCAGCGTGCAGTACGCCAACACACCCATCGACGATTCCAAGGGGGCGTGGAACAACACCATGTCCCATCCCACCGCGGACCACTACCTCGGCGATGCTATCCAGTTTCCGCGCATTGTCGGCCGATTCGGAGTGAGCGATCGGGTCGATGTCGGCGCGTGGGGCGGCCTCGATCCCCATGCGAACTACGGTCTGATCGGCGTCGACACCACGATTGCCCTGGTGAGGCAGGGGCCTGGGCGAGCGGTGTCGGTCTCGATCCGGCCGAGCCTCACGTCGTTGGTGGGGCCGTCCGAGCTCTGGGTCGGCAACGCGAGTCTTGACCTGTCCGTCAGCCGCGGCTTCGGACCCCTGTCGCCATACCTTGGCGTCGCGACAACCGCGTCGCTGGCGGTCGAACGATCGGCGGATGTCGATCTTGAACCGGCGACCGCAGGCGGCTCCCTCGTCTACGCGGGGCTCTCGTACCACTGGAAGCACCTCCTGCTGTCGGCGGAGGTGGAGAAGGGCGCCCTTGTCAGCTACGGCTTTCGCCTTGGCACGCGGTTCTGAGCCGCCGAATGGCTGGGAGCGTCTCAGGGGCGAGGCGGCCACGACCATGCTCCCGCCCGTCGTCTCGATCGCGCGGAATTGCAGCCGTGGGTACGGTCCGTGACGACGGGCTCCGATGTGAATGGGAGTCGGCTCCGCCTACGCGCCCCTCCGCGATCACCGGCGCCAGAGCGAGGTCGTCACCGGCCTGCTCTATACCTCGTCAGATTCGAAGGACATGCACGACTAGAACGAGACCGTGCCGGGACCGCCCTACAACCTGCCGCACGCCCAGTTGTGCCCGGGTAACGACGCACTGCAGAAGCGGATGCAGCAGTTCAGATAATCCCAATCGTAGTGCGGCGTCGGGCCGCCCGGCCACCAATGGGCAGAACCCGGCGGCTGGATCCCGGCCAATTCGTCATTCGCTCCCGAGAGCCCGTACCGGATCGATGCGGGTGGCGCCCGCCGCCGGGATGAGGTTGGCAAGGCCGGCGACGGTCAGCATCACGCCGGCCGCCGCCGCGAACGCGATTACATCCACGGCGCTGACGCCGTACAACATCGACTCGAGTAGGTTGCCAGCGGCGGCCGCGAGCAGGCCGCCGATTGCTAGGCCGGCCATCGTCAGGCGGCCGCCCCGGGCCGCGATGGTCCACAGCACGTCCCGGCGGCGGGCGCCGAGCGCGAGGCGGATGCCGACCTCGCGCGTGCGGCGGCTAACCGAGTACGCCACCACCCCGTAGAGTCCAACCGCCGCGAGCAGCAGCGCCAGCGCGCCGAACGCGCCGAGCACCATCGCGCCGATGCGCGTCGGCAGTACGGTAGCGTCGGCCACTTCCTGCGCGGGCACGTCCTCGGTGAATACGATGCCCGGCTCCAACGACCACAAGGCCTGCCGCAACATCGGCAGCGCGGCCTCGGGTGGCGTCGAGGTGCGGACGACATAACGGGTTGAGCCGAAGTCGGGCAAGTGGAGGTACGGCCGCGGCGCCTCCCCGACCGATCGCACCTTGTGATCGCGTGCCACGCCGACGATCTCGGTGGGCGGACCGTCGAAGCCGTTCAGATGGATATGCCGGCCGACGGCGGACCCACCCGGCCAGTATCGGTGGGCGAAGGTCTCGTTGACGATCGCCACTGATCGTTCGTTGGCGATATCGTCCTCATTGAACGCGCGGCCCTCGGCGATCGGCACGCCCACAGTCGAAAAGTAGGCGGCGCCGACGCGGACCGAGTCAACCGTGACGTCCTGGTCGGCGGGGGCATGCCGGCCCTGGATCTTGAACCCGTCCATGTTGATGTCCGGCGCGAGCGGCAGCCGCGACGCGGTGGAGACGCTCTCGACGCCGGGCAGCGCCTTCAGGGTCGCGATGGCGCGACGATGCAGCGCTGTCGCGCGCGGCCCGTCGTACCCGTTCATGCTCAGGCTGAATGTCAGCGACGACAGCGGACGCGGGTCGTAGCCCAGTTCGGTGGCATACGCGGTCAGCAAGCCCCGGCCGAGCAGCGCGCCGATCACCAGCAGCACCATCGACAATGCGAGCTGGCCGACCACGAGCAGGTCGCGCATCGACCATCGCGTGCGCTCGTCGCCCTCAGCCGAGGCCTTCAGCGCGGGCACCAGCGCCGGCTTCGAGGCCGTCCACGCCGGCACGAGCCCGAACACGATCGCAGTGGTGAACGAGGCGGCGACAGCAAACGCGAGCACCGAGCCGTCGATGCCGATGTCGAACGCCACCCGCATCGGGAACACATCGGTGTTGGCAAACCCATCCATCAAGCGCGTCGCCCACCAGGCGACCAGCACGCCGCCGGCCCCGCCGGCAGCCGCCAGCACGACACTCTCCGACAACAGTTGCCGGACCAGCTGGCCGCGTGAGGCCCCGATCGCTGCCCGCACCGCAAACTCGCGGCGGCGCGCGGTGGCGCGCGCAAGCAGTAAGGCGGCGACATTGGCGCACGCGATCAGCAGTACCAGGCCGACGGCGGCGAACAGGCCTCCGCCGGCGGCCTTGAAGTAGCCGTCCAGCATCGGATGGAAGCGGACACTCGATGCCGGCACGACGCTGACCGTGACGTCCTTGTTGGTGTTGGGATAGTCCGACCGCAGCTGCGCATAGATGATCTCGAGTTGCGCACGGGCCTCTTCGATGGTACGGCCGGCCTTCAGCCGGCCCTTGACGAACAGCCAGCGATGGCCGCGCCGTGTCAGCCGCGTCGTGCCCGGATCGTTGTCCGTTGACGCCTGCATACCGGCGAAGACGAAGCGGTCCACCATCATCAGCGGCACCCAGAAGTCAGCAGGGATGCCGGGCAGCAGGCCGACGAACTCCCGCGCCGCCACGCCGATCACGGTGTAATCAAGTCCCGAGATCTTGACCGTCTGCCCGATTACCGATGGCGCGCCGCCCAGCGAGCGTTGCCACAGGCCGTGACTGACGACGATCACCGGCGCGGCCTCTGGCGCCAGGTTCTCGTCGCCGCGGAAGCCGCGGCCGAGGGTCAGCGGAATGCCGAGCAGGTCGAAGTAGCTGGCGGTCACCGCTTCGCCGGTGATCAACGCGCCGCGGGCGCCGGTGGTGATGATGCCGCGCACGTAGCTGCTGCCGACCAGTCCGTCGAGCGCGTCGGCGCCGCGTTCGATGGATTGGAAGTCCGGATACGAGGTGGTGAGTTGCGGATAATCTTTGCTGAGGCCGGTGTAGATCTCGACGAGCCGCTCGCC
>ERZ1292640.96-Hain-H43-02um-R1-96-length-70523-cov-44_pt2 | contig 57086 bp, 53 predicted proteins | sample MGYA00564404_ERZ1292640 | MGnify/ENA primary metagenome ERZ1292640 (study PRJEB36523, sample SAMEA6512636) | groundwater metagenome | collected 2019-01-08 | study: AquaDiva: Metagenomics assemblies of 32 groundwater samples | reverse complement strand
ATCGTAGGTCATTGCGTTATTGCGTTATGCGTTATTGCGTTATGCGTTATTGCGTATTATAACCTAAAAACATTGATTTATCTAATAAAAATGTTATTATGAGATAATTGGTTAGTGAATGTGGGAAATTCTATTGTAGGGACAGCGCATTGTGCTGTCCCTGCCAAATGACGTTGAAAGGAGCATAATAAAATGAAAAATGCGCTAAAATTGATTTTTTTGTCAGCAAGCCTTATTTTTTTGATTTCTTGTAATGGAGAATCCGGTGCGGATCACTCTAAAAAAGGGAGAATTAGTATTCCGTTTGGAAAGGATTATGATTATTCGGATATTTTTGTGAAAAGGGCTGTTGATGGAGATACTTTAGTGCTTGAGAATGGAGAGAGGGTCCGGCTCATCGGAATTGATACGCCTGAAATGCATGAAAGCGCGAAATTATATCGCGATAGCCAGCGTTCAGGCCAAGATGTAAAAACGATTCAGGAATTAGGAAGACAGGCGTACGAATTTACCAAGAATCTAGTAGAGGGAAAACGCGTCCGTTTAGAGTTTGATGTAACTAAGCGTGATAAGTATAGCAGGCTTCTAGCTTACGTTTATTTAGAAGATGGTATGTTTGTAAATGCTGAAATTGTAACGCAGGGGTATGCTTCTTTAATGACTATCGCGCCAAATGTTCAATACGCGGACTTATTCTTAAAATTATACCGGGAAGCGCGGGAAAATAGAAGAGGATTGTGGAAATGATTCGTCGCGCATATTTCGTCGTGCGTCGTGCGTGATGCGTATTGCGCAATACGCAATACGCAATACGCAATACGCAAAAGGAGGCTGTAATGTTACGTTATCTAACCGCGGGTGAATCGCACGGAAGAGCAATAATTGCAATTTTGGAGGGTATGCCAGCAGGTCTTAGGGTGGAGACTGCCAGTATAGATGAAGAATTGAAGCGCCGTCAATCTGGTTTTGGCCGTGGTAAGCGTATGGAGATTGAGAAAGATAATGTCCGGATACTTTCCGGGCTTAAAGGAAATGTTACTTTGGCTAGCCCGATTACCTTGTTGATTGAAAACAAGGATTTTAGTATTGAGAAATTAAAAGAGGTGTTGTGCCCCAGGCCGGGACACGCGGATTTAGCCGGATTGTTAAAATATGGGTTTACTGACATAAGGGAAGTTTTGGAGCGAGCTTCAGCCAGAAATACCGCGGCAACTGTTGGGGTTGGCGCGGTATGTAAAATATTTCTGGATGTCTTTGGGGTAGAAATTTCCAGCAAGGTTTTATCTATCAATGGAGAGAATACCGAAGAAGGAATGAAGGAAAAAATTTTAAAAGCTATAAGCAATAAAGATACTGTGGGAGGGATATTTGAAGTAACGGCAAAAAATGTTCCTGTGGGTTTAGGAAGCTATGTCCAGCCGGACAGGCGTTTAGACGCAAGGCTTGCTATGGCTGTAATGTCGATCCCCGGAATAAAGGCAGTAGAGATTGGTTTGGGTTTTGGTTACGCGGATAGGTCTGGTTCAGAGGTTCATGACGCGATTTATTATAATAAGGCTAAGGGGTATTTTCGCAAAACCAATAATGCCGGAGGTATTGAAGGCGGGACTTCTAACGGTGAAAGTATTGTCCTTCGCGCTTGTATGAAGCCGATTTGCACATTGATGAATCCTTTAGATTCGGTAAATATTACGACTAAGAAATCATCCAAAGCAAGTGTTGAGCGTTCAGATATTTGCGTGGTTACTGCCGCTGGGGTAATCGCGGAATCTGTCTGCGCTTATGCTTTGGCGGACGCGTTTTTAGAAAAATTTGGCGCTGACAATATTTCAGATATAAAAAAGACATACCAAAATTATCTATTAAGGATAAGAAAATGAAGCTCTGCCCTGCCGGAGGCGGGGCGGTTTCTTAGAGCGAAATACTGAGCGGCCATTATTCTGGCCGCGAATGTATAAAAATATTTATGTGAGAAAATCACCCCTTTTACGTCTATTATAGTAGAAAGGGGGTGATTGAGATGGAAAATAACACAGTTCAGGTCAGCCGTATTTACAAGGTTGACGGAGATTCAAAGTTAAAGGCTTTTGTGGATGTTTCTTTCGGTGGTGTAATAGTAAAGGGCCTGCGCGTTGTTGATGGAATCAATGGTTTATTCGTGGGTATGCCGCAGCACCAAGGAAAAGACGGTAAATGGTACAATACTGTTGAGTCCGCCACAAAGGAGATCCAGAAAGAAATTAACGACTTAGTTTTGGCAACTTACAAGGAAGGGTAAAACGATTTACATTAAGTAGGGACAGCACATTGTGCTGTCCCTACAGTATATTTCTATGAATAATATTTATCTCGTTGGTTTTATGGGAACGGGAAAAACCGTGGTTGGCAAAGAGTTGGCCAAGAGAAAGAAATGGCAGTTCGCGGACTTGGACGATTTAATTGAACTTAAAGAAAAAAGAATTATCTCTGAAATTTTTGCTAAAAATGGCGAGCCTTATTTTCGTAAGATAGAGAAAAAAGTTTTAAGCGAGGTTTCTAAAGAAAAAAATTTTGTGGTTTCTTGCGGCGGCGGGATTGTTATGAATCCGCAAAATATAAAAATAATGAAAAAAACAGGAATTATAATTTGTCTTAGCGCGGCTATAGAAGTGATATTAAAAAGGATATCCGGCACTACGCGCAGGCCTCTTTTAAATGTTCTTGACCCTAAAGAGCGGATAGCGTCTCTACTTAAGCTTCGCGCTCCTTATTATGCCTTGGCGGATGAGGCCATTGATACATCAAAGCTTTCTGTGGGAAAAGTTGTAGAAAAAATTATAAAAATAACAAGATGACGAAGTTCGAGGCGTTGGTTAGTTTGAATTTGATCGGTGATATTGGAGGTGTCCGTTTAAAAAAACTGTTGGAATTTTTTGATAAGCCGCAAGATATTTTAAAGGCTTCTTGTGAAAAATTGATGGGAGTTTCGGGTATCGGAAAAAAAATAGCCGCTAAAATTAACTCATTTAAGAGTGATACCCTTGATAAAGAGCTGGGTTTGGCTAAGAAATTCGGCTTAAAAATTATTACGCGGGATGATCTTGAATACCCGCAAAATCTTAAAGATATTTATGACCCGCCAATCGCGCTTTATGTTAAGGGAAATTTAAAAGAAGAGGATAAATTTAGCATAGGCCTTGTTGGCTCGCGCCGGGCTTCTATTTATGGCTTGATGAATGCCCAAAAGTTTGCCTTTCAATTATCAGCTAAAGGGTTTACCATTGTTTCAGGTATGGCGCGCGGCATTGATACTTACAGCCATCGTGGCGCGTTAAAGCAGAAAGGCCGCACTATCGCGGTAATGGGGAGTGGATTCAATCATATTTATCCGCCTGAAAACAGGGAATTATCCGAAGAGATATCTAGAAATGGCGCGGTTATTTCAGAATTTCCAGTAAATACTATGCCGGAGAAACAAAATTTTCCGCGAAGAAACCGTCTTATCAGCGGTTTGTCTTTAGGCCTTTTGGTGGCAGAGGCGGCAAAAAATAGTGGCGCGCTTATAACCGCGGATTTTGCTTTGGAGCAGGGCAGGGAAGTTTTCGCGATGCCTGGCAAAGTTGATTCTGAAACATCTTTTGGCACGAATAATTTAATTAAGCAAGGCGCGAAGTTGATTTCTTGCGTAGATGATATTTTGGAAGAGCTCCTGCCTTTAATGATCAGGAGGGGCTGGCATGAGATAAGGGAGCGGAAAAGCCATGAAGCAGATGGGGGAGATCGCGTTGCAAGTGGTGAATCCCGCGGGGATGAAGTCATAACGCTTGATAAAGAAGAAAACCGTGTTTTTGCTTTGATGTCAGAAGAAAAGATTCAATTAGATGAGCTCGTGAAAAAAACAAATATGGATGTTTCAAGGATTTCTGATATACTTTTAAAGTTGCAAATGAAAAGGCTAATCAAACAGGTTCCGGGGAAACATTTTGTAAGTTATAAGCCAAAAAGCTTATAATTTATAACTTATAATTGAACCCAAACCATAGCAGGGATAGGGAGTTCTGACACCATTTTTTTGTAGGGGCGGTCCGTGAACCGCCCAAATAATAGAATTATTATTTAACCCGTTGAATTAAAATGAAAGCTAAAAGTTTAGTAATAGTAGAATCTCCGACCAAGGCAAAGACGATAGGCAGGATTTTAGGCCCTGAATTTTTGGTAACTTCTTCTATGGGCCACATAATCGATCTTCCCAGGAGAAAGCTTGGTGTAGATGTTGAGAATGGTTTTAAGCCGGAATATACAACCATTTCCACGAGAAAGAAGATGTTAAGTTCTCTTAAGAAGGAGGCCAAGGCCAAAGATAAAATATACATTGCTACTGACCCTGACAGGGAAGGCGAGGCGATTGGCTGGCAGCTTAAAGAGAAACTTTTTAAAGATAAAGAGGTTTTGCGCGTTGAATTTCATGAAATTACTTCTTCCGCTGTTGCTGAGGCGTTTAAAAAACCACGTGATTTTAATCTTGGAATGATTGAGGCGCAGATTGGCCGAAGAGTTTTGGATAGGATTGTCGGTTATTTTTTGAGCCCTTTGCTTTGGAAAAAAATAGCCCGAGGTTTAAGCGCGGGCAGGGTTCAATCAGTAGCCTTGCGGTTGATTATTGAAAGAGAAAAACAGATTAAGGCCTTTATTTCTATGGAATATTGGGAGATGGAGGCGGAATTCAAGCGCCCCGAGGCTGAAGGCTCATTTTTGGCGAAGCTTGCAAAAATAGGAGATGAAAAAGCGCAGATAAAAAATAAGGAAGAATCTGACAGGTTAGTTGAAGAAATAAAGGGCAAAGAATTCCGGGTTCAAGATATAAAAAAGATAGAAAAGAAACGTTTTCCGGAAGCGCCTTTTATTACGAGTACCTTACAGCAGGAAGCATTTAATAAGTTAAGGTTTAATGCCGTTAAAACCATGATTATCGCGCAGCAACTTTATGAAGGTATTGATATTGGCAATGATAATCCCGTGGGTTTAATTACTTATATGCGTACTGATTCACCTCGGGCAGCTCCGGAAGCAATAAATGAAGTAAGAGATTATATTACTAAAAATTTTGGAGTTGATTATTTGCCCCCAACACCCAATGTCTATAAGGTAAAGAAGCTTGCTCAAGAGGCGCATGAAGCTATTCGTCCTACTTTAATCACAAGGCCCGCTGAGAGCCTGAGGGAATTTTTAACTCTTGATCAATACGAACTATATGAAATTATTTATAATCGTTTTGTCTCCAGTCAAATGACCCCTAGCCGTTATCTTCAAGTTTCCGTTAGTATTATGGCGGATCAATACTTATTTACAGCTTCAGGAAGCGATCTTGTCTTTAATGGGTTTAGCGCTGTTTATAATAAAAATGACGAGGCTCAAGAAAAAAATAAAATTCCTGAACTGCAAAAAGATTCGGTTTTAGATTTGCTTAAATTAATCCCGTCGCAACATTTTACAAAGCCGCCAGCGAGATTTTCAGATAGCTCTTTGGTTAAGGCATTAGAGGAGGAGGGTATTGGCAGGCCTTCTACGTATGCTCCTATAATCTCTACATTAATTTACCGCGATTACGCGCGCAGAATTAAAGGTTACTTTACTCCTACTGAGTTAGGATTTAAGGTTTGTGACCTCTTGGTTGAGTATTTCCCTAAAATTATGGATTTAAAATTTACCGCGCTTATGGAGGAAGAGCTTGACGGGATAGAGGATGGCCGCGTCAATAAATTGAAGGTGTTGGAAGATTTTTACCAACCTTTTAAAGTGAGCCTTGACTTCGCGCAGGCGAATATTAAAAAAGAGGTTATTGTAACCGAAGAGATTTGTGTTCAATGCGCGAAACCGATGGTGATAAAATGGGGAAGAAGAGGGAAATTTTTAAGTTGCTCTGATTTTCCTAACTGTAAGAATTCCAAATCCATTACTTCAGGGGTAAAATGCCTTGAACCAAATTGCGGCGGGGAGTTGATTGAACGCCATTCAAAAAGAGGCCTTTTTTACGGTTGCTCAAATTTCCCGAAATGCAGATTCATTTCAAAGACCCTCCCCTCTGATAAGGAATAATGGAAAAGTATATTGAAAAATTTGCCCGTTATTTAGAGATAGAAAAGAATTATTCAGCTCATACAATCTTAAATTATAAATTAGATCTGGTAGATTTCGCGAAATTTATTGGCGAAACTGATTTAGAAAAAATTGATTACCTTATTTTGCGAAAGTACTTGGGGTTTTTAAAACAAAAAAATCTCTCGTCACGGACGGTTAATCGCAGGCTTTCCGCGTTACGCAGTTTTTTTAGGTTTTTGACCCGCGACGGTTATTTAAAAGTTAATCCTGTGCTCGCGATCTCAAGTCCCAAGCAAGAAAAGCGCCTCCCATCTTTTATGACTGAAGAGGAGACAGCCAAATTAATTGAGGGCGCTTTCGCGAAAAGTGAAAAAGATCTATTAGGCTTGCGCGATCGGGCAATCTTAGAGACATTTTATTCCGCGGGATTGCGAATTTCGGAATTAGTCGGGTTAAATTTAGAGAATATTGATTTTATCAGCGGAACAATTAAGGTTTTAGGAAAAGGCAAGAAAGAGCGCCTTGTTCCTATTGGCGATACTGCTTTAACAGCAATAAGAAAATATCAGGACAAAAAAAAGAAGCAGATAGCCGCTATATTTTTAAATAAAAACGGGAAGCGCATAACTAGCCGAGGCGTGATGGATATCGTGGGAAAATATATTCATATAGCCGGGGTGAAATCAGGCGTATCAGCGCATACCTTTAGGCATAGTTTTGCCACACACCTATTAAATCGCGGAGCGGATTTGAGGACGGTTCAGGAGCTCCTGGGCCACGCGAGCCTTTCAACTACGCAGATTTATATCCATCTCACTACCGAGAAATTGAAAAACGTTTATGATAAGGCGCATCCGCGGGCCTAAGATAGTGATTAGTGATTAGGGATTAGGGTTAGGGAGAAAAAGTGAAAGACTTTAAGGAATTAATTGTTTGGCAAAAAGCAGTAGATTTTGTAACTAAGATATATCAAGAAACAATCCCATTTCCTAAAGAAGAATTATATGGATTAGTGAGTCAAATTAGAAGAGCCGCGGTTTCTGTGCCAGCAAATATATCTGAAGGTTACACCCGAAGATATACTAATGAATATATTCAGTTTTTATATATCGCATTAGCTTCTTGTGGCGAGATAGAAACTTTGTTGATTATATCCAGTAATCTGAAGTTTGTTTTTTCTAAAGAATTAAATTTATTAGTAAAAGATCTGCTTGAAATTAAGAAGATGTTAAATGCCTTAATAAGCTCACTTAAAAAGAAGGTGAATGGTGGTTAAAGATTAAAGGGGCACTAATCACTAATCACTAATGATATGTTTATAATATACGATTTAATATTTTTGATTTTCGCGCTTATTTATTTACCCGTATATTTATTTAAAAGGAAGTTTCATAAGGGGTTTTTGGCGCGATTGGGAATTTTGCCGCGGGGATTGAAATTAGATAGGCCCATCTGGATACACGCGGTAAGTGTGGGCGAGGTAATGGCGATAAGGAGTTTATTGGAGGAGTTAAGAAGGGCTTATCCCGGTAAAAATTTCGTAATTTCAACTGTAACTGCCACGGGAAATAAAATTGCAAAGAGTATTGCCCAAGAAACTGACTTTGTAACGTATCTTCCCTTAGATTTAAGTTTCTTAGTCCGGATAGTAATAAATAAAATAAATCCATCCTTATTTATCTTGGCAGAAACCGAAATTTGGCCGAATCTTATTTCCTGCCTCCATAAAAGAAAGATTCCGATTGTTACCGTTAATGGCAGGATTTCAGATGGCTCTTTTAAGGGGTATTCAGTTATAAAATTTTTATTAAAGCCAATTTTAACCAAAATTTCGCTCTTTTGCGTTCAAACTCAACTTGACGCGGAAAGATTCGCGGCTTTAGGGGTTGCGCGGGAAAAAATCAAAGTGAGCGGAAATTTGAAGTTTGATACTACGGATTATACGGATAAAAAATTCACGAAGGACACGGATTATAAGCAAAAATTAGGGTTAGAAAAACGTGAAAAGCTTTTTGTGGCGGCAAGTACGCATCCGGGGGAGGAGAAAATAATATTAAGTGTTTATAAAGAATTATCGTCGGAGTTTCCTTATTTAAGATTACTTATTGCCCCGCGGCATCCGGAGAGAGCTAAAGAGATAGAGCGGGTGATAAAGAAATATGAATTTAATTCTTTAAGGGTGAGCGGGTTAATGGGTGAGCGGGTTAACGGGTTAACGGGTGAATGGGCAAACCGGCAAACAGTTTTTATTCTAGATACCATAGGAGAACTTATGAGTTACTATACAATCGCAGACATTGTCTTTGTGGGCGGCAGCCTTGTCCAAAAGGGCGGGCATAATATTTTAGAACCCGCTTCCCTAGAAAAACCAATCCTCTTCGGCCCTCACGTCTTTAATTTTCGCGGTATCACTGATTTATTCTTGACTGATGATGCCGCAATTATGGTAAATAGCCCTGAGGCTCTAAAGCAAAAAATAAAAGAGCTCCTTATTGATCCCGGGCAGGCTAAGGAAATAGGCCGCAAGGCAGGAGAAACGCTTTTTAAAAATAAGGGGTCAACAAAAAGGGCAATTGAATTAATAAAAAATGAATTATTCCGATAAAAAAATAATTGAGGCAGGTGTTAGGACCGGCTGTTTAAAATTAAGCCATGAAGATAAAATCTGGTCGCGCTACAGTAATGACAAGGTTGATATTGAAGAGGAACTGACCAAGGTTATAAGGGCGTTGAGTAAAGAACTGCCGTTATTTCAGAAAATGCGGGCGTTATCCATTGGCTCTAGCACTGAACCACAATTCAGGATTTTAGAGACTGCGTTTGGCGGCGGATTGTATCTACTTGATATTGAAAAAGAGGCATTGGCCTTGAGTTGGTTGAGGCCAATGCCGCGAGAATTACCTTATTTCACTTCGTAAGCAGTAATGTTAAAATCTGCTTTTTCAAAATAGGTAATTTATTCTGTGTAATATCCCATAAGACTTCCAAATCTATACTAAAATATTCGTGGGTTAAAATATCCCTTAAACCGGCAATTTTCTTCCATTCAATCTTCGGATATTTTTCTTTTATCTGGAAAGGAATATTTTTTACCGCTTCACCTATCACCTCCAGATTCTTGGCAACTCCATCAACGACTAATTCATTCTTCATTACCTGTTTTAAGGTTAGCCCTTTTGTATATATATATATCTCTCTCTCTCTCTCTATCTTCTTAATACTCTTAAGGATATCGTTTAAATAAAGATTATATTCTCGCATATACTACCTCACGAAGTATATTTTTTTTAATTTCAGGCTTTAATGCCTCTTTTATTACTAAATCAACCCTGCGATGAAATATCTTTTCCAAAAGAAATTTAGTCTCCATATAATTGTCAAACGCTTTTTTGCCTTTCTTAAATTCAATAAGTACATCAATGTCGCTTTTATCCTTCTCTGCGGCCCTAGCAAATGAACCAAAAATTCCTATTCTTTTAATACCGTAGGTTTTGATTTCATCCGTATTTTCTTGGATTACTTTCAATATATCACTCTTTGTAAACATCCTACGCTCCTTTCTCATTTTTTTTTAACAATTTAATTATACCACAATTTAAAATTGTTAGATAGATATTATTCAGTTGCGATTGGCTGCGATTTTAATTATACAGCGCGAGTTTTATCTCAGAAAGGGGCTTTTGGGACTGGATGAGATTAAGGAATTGCACGGCCTGTGGGTTAAGGAATTCCTTGACTTTGAGTTGGTTGAGGATATCAAGGAAAAGGGTTTTATTCTGTATATCCGAGACAAGGTTGTCTTTTAAAAGTAGCATTATTTCATGGACATAAAGCAGTGAAAGGCTTTCCCAGTCCTTTTTTAACGCGTTGGCTGCATAGAGGATTTTTCTGTCAGCGGGGTTAAGGCCTGACATATACGCTTCGTCCTTAAGCGTGAGTTCGATTTGAGAGAGATCGATGCCACCTGTATCTGAATTATGGGCCATAAGTGTCAGGTCTTGTGTTTTTAGCGCTAAAGAACCAATTCAGGTTTTTTTGTCTGCCGTAGGATAAGTTGCGCCTAAAAAGATAAGGCCATTTGCTGCATTTCCTAACATATTGTATTTGCTACGCTTATATTTTGTCCAACTCGGCATATTATTTCCTTCATACATTTTTTCCCACTTATCCTCTTCGCCTGTAAACAACCAAGGATCCTGAGAAAATATCGTCTCTTTTAATCCATCTAAAGCAAAAACCATTTTCTCTATTTGATTATTAGAAGGTAAGTTAAATGTTCGGCTAAACCATCCTCCATCAAAATAAGGAAAGAGGTCTTTATCGCTCGATAAAATAATAGTGTACGTTTTTTTTGAAGAATAACGGGTCTTAAGATATTTACCTAGAGAGGTATAAAGGGCGACATCATCTTCGTCGCGATACCACCCACCCTTCTGAATATAAGACGTATTTGCAGCATGACTTGCTCCTCCATAAAAAAGAATTTTAATTCCAGGATTTTTTTCTATAATATTTCCGATATTTTTAGCCATTTCTTCATCACGTCTTGTAAACGGCCTTTTTGGATCTACGCAGATTACTTTGATATTATTTTCGAAGGCTATCTTTATTGTTTCACAAAGCAAGTTAGTTACGCCGCTAATTCCTACACCTTCATGATTTATATCTCCTAATTTTTTAGTTGCATCAAATAATACTTGGTTAATATGTTCAATTCGGGCCTCCGGTTTTACATCTTTTAAACTCTAGAATAAGCTTTCAATATACGGTTGGTATTTAGAATTACCATCTTCCATGGCTATTATTACATTATTATCCTGAGATTGTTTTAACCTTTTAATTAAAGAAAGGAAGAAGGTTTGCATTTTTTTGCAATGATGCGTTTCTCCTAAGGTAATAACTTGGTAACCTTCTTCAAATTTTTTCATAATAAGTTCATAGGGGTCTACTCTATGCCTTGTTATGTAATCTAAAATTTTATTCTCTATGCTATTTGAACTGTCTATTTTCTTATCAGGTTTTGGGGTATTATCTACTATCGCCCCAGGAATTGCTATTTTAAAATCACCCCTTAAATTAGGATTGACCTTGGCTTGAATAATATTCAAAGAAGCGTTATTAACATCTTTTAGATTACTTTTAGATATTCTCACCGCCAAAGAGGCAAGTTCAGCCGCCGTCGGCGAGTTGGTAGTATCCTCCTTGATATCTGTTTCCAGCACTGAAGAGTCGGGTTGATCTTTTGCAAGAAAACGGTGATCTTTGTTTACTAAGGGGCTGCCCTTGGCAACCGCGTCGGCTGACTCGGTTAAATCTGGTTCTTGAACCACTGCCGAAGAAACAAATTCTTGGCTTTTTATCGGCGAAGCAGACGATTTAATAGGAAAATTTTTTTTCTATCATTTTCTAAAAACTCATACGCACCTTGAATTTTTATAAACTCTTCGTGCGTGTTTTTCCCTGGATTAAGGTCAGGATGATATTTTTTAGCCAATCCCCGATGGGCGTTTTGAACATTAGCCCATGAATCTTCCGTTTCAGAGAGTCCCAATATCTTTAAATTTTCTTTAACTGCCTGCTCTATGTATTCTTTAATATACTTTTTCTCTTCTTTCCGTTTATGAGATAATACTAAATTTGTAGGCTTGAATTTTTGGAAGTATAATTTCGCAATTAGATCCAAAAAGAACGGTTCTATTTTTGCGTATTCTAATTCAAAAAAATAATCGTATTCGTCTATCAAGTTAGCGCTTATGGATACGATGCCTTTTTTTGCCTTAAAAAATAAAGGGCAATTTCAGTAATACATTCTTTTATTTCATCGTTTTGAAACAAACTTTTTCTAAATAACTTAAGCAAAGGGTTCTTCTTGATTTTCAATTCTTTTTTAATTAAGGAAACTAACTTAGACAAAGATGATATCTGATAAAATTCTTTTGTATCTAAAGAACTAAGGATATCTTCTAAGTCACCCTCTAAACAGCTTCTCCATCCCGATGCGTCGGAGTATTTTTCCTCTTCCGATTCGGAGAAGTATTCTTCCTCTGCTAAAACATGCCCATATATTCGGAAAGCATCTAAGATACAAAGCAATTTTGCTCGCGGAGATTCATCATTATATCTAAATGTTGAATAAAAATAATTTGCCGATAACCAACAGTTATTTAAAGGAGGTGCGACACTAAGAAATTTACCCTTTATCATCATATCTTTAATCCATGCAATATCATTCTTTGCCGTTATTCCCCTAAAAAGATCATCCCGTATAAGGACGTTAGCTACCTGCAGTTCAGTATTCCATAAGTATTTTTTTCGCTCTTCTTTGCTTAAATCCGGGAAATGCTTAATGAAAGAATCAATAAGATTTAAAGATTCCCTACATAATCTTAGCGTCAAAAACTTCTGAACATACCTAATCTCATTATATCTTTCTTTCTCCAAATCTTTCAAAACTGAAAAATAACATCTTTCAAATAGTAACTCTTCCAATTCTTTTAGCCTATTATTAAGTCTTTCATATGAAAGACTTTCCTTAGATGCGCCTACTTTTTGTTTTAAATTTTTAAAGGAAGAGAGAATTCCACCAATTTTACGAATAAGTGTATCTTCATTACAAACTAATTTGGAAAGGTCGCTAACAATATTAAGCGCATTTATTCTTTGTTGCAATTCATCCATTTCTTTGAATAAAGTTTCAGCTTGAATGTCTAAAACTTTTTTCCTTTCATCTTTTATAAAATCAAAAGAACACTGCTCATAAACCAAAGATCGATCATTAGATTGACCATCCATAGACGAGCTGGCGATTTGCTTATTATCTTCCAAAATAGTATTTACTATAACAAGTGCTTCATTAGGATTCTTTGAAATGCTTAACCCCTTTGCTAAATCGGGATTATTTAATAATTTTTTTTGAGTGATAGATGTTAAAGTAGGGGTATTGCCTAACTCAATTATTATCCCCCCGCTAAAATACATCCTCTTTAGGCCAAAAAGCGTATCCTGAAGTTTGTATTCGCCTTGTTGGTAGCTTTTTAGGTATTCCTGCCAGATTGCTTGCTTTTTCCAAGGGACTTCGGATTCCAAACCGGCGGTTGTGCCGGAGTTAATATAGGGGGCGTAAGGGGATGGGTTATCAACTGTCAGCTTTCGGCTAACTTTTCTCTTATACCACTCTGCTAATATTAAAGAGTAATAAACCTGGCGCAAGGGCGCATAGCGTGGGCTTTCGTTGATGTCCTTAGTTATTGCAGGAATGATGATTTCTTTCATTAGTTGCTCGCTGAGTTGTTGGGTTTGCTCATTCTTAACCGCTTCCACCTCCGCGGAGGCCTTCGGCCACCGCGGAGGTGTCTGGTTACTCAGATATTCGTTCTCCAACATTACTTTTAGGGTTGCCTTAGCAACCAAGGCTCCGTCTTCAGTTTCCATAACCACTGCTTGATTCGGAGTAATCCAGACACGATTTGAGGTAGTAATTTTAGCTTTCTTGGCTTTTTCTTTGCCGATTGCAGAATAGAGTTTTTCCCAATAGAGTTTGCCTACGGGATTCTTGGGATGCAAATAATTAGCCATATCTTTCTTAAGTTGTAAGTCTTGCTCTAACAGGGTTCTGCCTAAATCAGTCTTAGAGAGTTCATCTGAGGTAATTCTGTCTGATTGAGTTGGTTGTAGGTTTACCCAGAACGCGGTTGAGGGTAGGGTAATGCCGAGGAAAAAATAATGGATGAGTTTTTTGGCTTCATCTGTTAAGCTGTCAGTTATCAGCTTTCGGCTTTCAGCTGAAGGCTGATAGCCTCCTTCATCTAAGAGGAAATTAAAATAATTACGGGGATTGGCAGAGTTGACGCTTAGGTAACGAAGTAAGGGTTGAGACTGGATTCCTGCTTTCGCAGGAATGACAGGAAGGGAAGGCAGAACCTGGGGGGAAGCCTAAGGAGGTGAAGGAAAAGGTAATAAGGATAATTAAAATTATAAGTTTGCGCATTTTAGCTATCAGCTATCAGCTGTCAGCAAAAGCTTTAAGCTTTAAGCTGAAAGCTTTTGCTGAAGGTTCTACCGCGTAGTGAAAATCATGGATACGATATACGTATTTATACTTAAAGTATACACTATGAATTGGGTAAAAACAAGGCTAAATCAGCTCTAAAAGAAAGCGCTTGCTTTGATTTGTCATCGGAGATTAATTGATTCGATCTTGCGGTTGAATTTGGCTACGATTAGGTTACAATAAAATGTTGTCAGGAGTCTCTCGGTGTGATAAGATACAGAATATATGAAAAAGTATCTTTATAATTTAGCTACAGATAAATATAAGGGAATTGGCCCGGCTATTGTAAAAGGTTTCCTATTTCTTATCTCCCTTATTTATGGATTAGTAATCAGGGGTTTAATCTTTTTTTGTTTCCTTAGGCAGAATCGCCTGAATGTTAAAGTCATCAGCGTGGGTAATATTACCGTAGGCGGGACAGGAAAAACCTCTTTAGTTGAAGTTATCGCGAGGTATTTAAAACAGGAAGGCCGCAAAGTCGCAATATTAACCCGCGGTTATAAAAGAAAATCTATCCGCTATCCCTGCCTTGCCGGCAGGCAGGCGCTATCCGCTATCCGCTATGAAACCATGGGCGATGAGCCCTACATGCTTTCTAAAAAATTAAACGATATTCCGGTAATTGTGGATGCGGATAGAATTAGGGCGGCAAAAAGAGCGCTTAAAGATTATGGCGTGGATACGGTTATGTTGGATGATGGCTTTCAGCAGTGGAGGCTTAAAAAAGATTTAGAGATTGTAACTATTGATGCTGTTAATCCCTTTGGTAACCGCCATATGATACCCAGGGGGATCTTGCGCGAGCCGCTTTCTTGCTTGAGGCGCGCGGATATCTTTTTTTTGACCAAGGTTGATTTTGGGGTGAAACTGGATGAGCTTAAAGATATTTTAAGTAAGATTAATCCAAAAACATTGATCGCGGAAAGTGTTCATAAACCCATAGGATTATATAATCTTGAAAAAAGCGCTGAATTATTTGGGACAGATATACTTAAGGATAAGCGCGTAAGTATATTTTGCGGCATAGGAGACCCCGATTCCTTTGAAAATTTGATTATTTCACTCGGCGCTAAAATAGGCTTATCTTTTAAATTTCCCGACCACCATAATTACATCAAGACAGATATAGATAAAATTATCAAAGATTCTGTTGATAAGGGTATAGACACAATTATCACCACAGAAAAGGACGCGGCGCGGCTTTACGCTTCACGCTTCACGCCTCACGCTTCACGAATTTTAGTCTTGCGTATCGAATTAACAATCATAAAAAATGAACAAGAATTCTATAATAGATTATTGGGGCTGTATTCTTTTTAGGGCGGTTGGTTCTTTTATTAGATGCTTGCCTAAAAATTTTAGCTTTTTTCTGGGAAGAAGGCTGGGTGATTTTCTTTTTTGTTTTGATGTTAGGCATAGGGCGGTTGCCTATTCTAATATAAAAACAGCCTTCGGACAGGAGAAGCCGCCATCTGAATTATTCCGGATAACCAAGGAATTTTATCGGGCATTTGGACAGAATTTGATAGAGGTATTTCTTGTCCCTTTGGTGGATAAAAAATATTTAGATAAATATGTGGCTTTCGAGGGATTGGAAAATATTTCTGCCGGTTTTAAGAAAGGGAAAGGCGTAATTCTTTTAGTGGTTCACGAAGGCAGTTGGGAGCTTTCTAATATTATCGGCGCTAACCTTGGATTTCCTTATGTTGTATTCGTGCAAGGGCAAAAATATCCCCGCCTGAATAAACTGCTCAATTCATACCGTGGATTAAAAGGCTCTAAAGTGATTTATAGAAAAGGCGGTATACGCCAATTAATTGAAGCGCTTGGAGATAATTGCGCGGTTGGTATGACTATGGACCAAGGCGGTAAAAACGGCGTTTTGGTTAAGTTTTTCGGCCAATACGCTTCTATGGCAACCGGCGCGTTGAAGTTGGGGCTAAGGTATGATGCCGCGATTATTCCGGTTTTTTATACGCGGGTAAAAGGGCCGTTTACAAAGGTTTTTATTGAGCCGGCATTTGAAATCAAAAAGAGCGCCGATTCGGATAAAGATATTCAGAGCAATCTACAAAGGCTGGTTGGGGTTTATGAAAAATATATTTTTAAATACCCTAAAGAACTTTTTTGGACTTATAAAATATGGAAGTATACGAAAGAGAAAAGTATTTTGCTTTTAAATGACGCGAAAGCCGGGCATGTCCGGCAGGCGCAAGGCGTAGCGAGGCTCGTTAGTGATGTTTTAAAGGAGAGGGGAATTGAGGCGAAAATTGAAAGTAAAGAAATAAGATTTAAAAACAATTTTTCTAAATACGCGCTTATTTTTAGTAGTTTTTTGGCAGGTAAATATAATTGCCAGGGCTGTTCAGGGTGCTTGAAGAGTTTTCTTAAAAGTGATGTTTATGATGGCTTAATAAGCGCGAAGCCCGATATAATAATTTCTTGCGGCGCAAGCGCGGCTCCGATTAATTTTATATTAGCCAGAGAAAACATGGCTAAGTCAATAGTAGTTATGCGGCCGTCTGTATTAAGCATGAAAAGATTTGATCTGGTAATAATGCCTAAACACGATTGCCCGCCGAAGAGAAAAAATGTCGTAGTGACCGAGGGAGCGCTGAATTTAATAGATGAGGTTTATTTAAAAGAAGAGACGGATAAGTTAATACGCAATACGCAATACGCAATACGCAATACTGGATTTTACATTGGTTTATTAATCGGGGGAGATACGAAAAATTTCACTCTTAACAAAGACACGGTTTTAGGGGTGATTAAGCAGGTAAAAGCAGTATCTGAAAGTTTGAACGCAGGTATTCTGATTACAACTTCAAGGCGTAGTTCAAAAGAAGTAGAGGCTTTGGTTAAAGAGGAGTTCAGAGATTATCCACGTTGTAAAATGCTAATTGTAGCTAATGAAAAGAATGTTCCGGAGGCTGTGGGAGGGATACTTGGTTTGAGTAAAATTATTGTAACTTCTCCTGACAGTTTGTCCATGGTTTCAGAGGCAGTAAGCAGTAATAAATATACGTTTGTTTTTAAGTCGTCCGGATTAGACGGGAAGCATAAAAGATTCCTTGATTATTTTGCCAGAAACAAATATATTTATTTAGTTGATATTTTGGAATTAGGTAAAAAAATTGATCATATCTGGCGAACGAATCCTTCGATTTATACGCCTAAGGATAATCTTTTGGTAGTTGAAGCGGTAAAGAGGATAATGTAATTAGCTTATAATGAGGGTTTTTCAGCGTTAACCAATTATAATAGAAATTACAAATTAAGAGGTTTTGTATTATGAATATTTTGCAAATTTTACCTGAACTTAATGTCGGCGGAGTAGAGACCGGGACCCTTGACCTGGCCAAGTATCTAATCAGACTTGGGCATAAAGCGGTTGTCGTGTCTGGCGGCGGAGAATTAGTTAAAGAGCTCGAGTCAAATGGCGCGGTGCATTATAAACTGCCGGTGCATGAGAAATCCATTATTTCTATAATAAAATTAATCCCGCGCTTAGTGGAAATTATTAAAAAAGAAGAGATTGATATTGTGCACGCGCGTTCACGCGTTCCGGCGTGGATTGCCTATTTTGCCTGCCGGCGCGCGAAAACAATTTTTATCACTACCTGTCACGGTTACTATAAAAAACATCCTTTAAGTTCAGTGATGGGGTGGGGAAAGCGCGTGATTGTTTTAAGCAATGTTATTGCCCGGCATATGATTGATGATTTTGGCGTTATGCGCGAACGTATAAGGCTGGTTCCGCGTAGTGTTGATCTTGAGAAATTTAGATATATTGATCCAAAAGAAAAAAGAAAAGATGATTTTAACGTGGGGATTATCGGCAGGATTACGCCTCTTAAGGGACATTTGGATTTTATTAAGGCCATGGCTAAAGTAGGAGAGGTTGTGCCAAATTTAAAGGTTTGGATAGTTGGTGACGCGCCTGCATCTAAGGAGGCCTATAAGGAAGAAATTAGAGGCTTGGTTAAGAGGCTGGGGCAAACGTCGCGCACTAATTTTTTAGGCACACAGCGGGATATACCGGGGATTTTATCGCATTTGGATCTCCTTGTACTTGCTACTACTACTCATGAAGCGTTTGGCAGGGTGATTATAGAGGCGCAGGCTTCAGGCGTGCCTGTGGTTGCCACGCGGGTGGGAGGAGTAGTTGATATTATTGAAAATGAAGAAACGGGCTTGATTGTTCCGCCGTCTGATCCGGCAAGGATCGCTGAGGCAGCGATAAGAATTTTTAAGGATGCGCTTTTCGCGCGTAATCTGGCGGAAAAAGCATATAAAAAAGTAAAGGACAAGTATAATGTTGAGCTTATGGTAAAAAATACCCTTGGTGTCTATGAGGATGCTTTAAGTAATTTTAAGATTCTGATTATTAAATTTAGTTCTTTAGGCGATATCATACTTTCTACTGCCGCGTTAAAGGCGATTAAGGAAAAGTTTTTCGCTAAAGGCGGAAAAAAAGACTATAAAATTAGTTTATTAGTTTCAAATGATTCAAAGGACGCGCTTTTGGCGTCTCCTTATATAGATGAATTATTGGTTGTTGATTTTAAAGGTAAAGATAAGGGGCCGGGAGGGTATTGGCGGTTGGCAGAAGTTTTAAGAAAAAAGAATTTTGATATTGTTATTGATTTGCAGAATAACCGTAAATCTCATATGTTAGCCGGATTGAGCTTAGCGTTGGATCGGTATGGATATGACAATAAAAAATTTGGCAATTTGCTTAATCATCGGATTGAGGATGGCAGGCCTTCTATTGATCCGGTTTCGCATCAATTTAGAATATTGAAGATGTTGGGTATAGATTTGAATGACCCGCGTTTAGAGCTTTGGCCTTCGGTTGAAGATGGCCAGTATATAGATGAATTATTAAACAGCCAGTGGTTAAGCGCTAAAGCGAAAATAGTTGGGTTAAACATAAGCGCGAGCGTCAGGTGGCAAACTAAAAATTGGCCTTTTAAATATATGGTTAAATTTTGCGAGGAATTAGGCTCTAAGGATATGCGGGTTGTGCTTACCGGAACAGAGAAAGATAGCGCTGTAGCGCAAGCATTGTTAAATTCAGTCAAGAATACAAAGCTTATCAATACATGCGGTAAAACCACAATTAATCAGTTGGCATGCCTGATTAAAAGATGTAGTGTGTTTGTGTCTGGCGATTCTAGTCCCTTGCATATCGCTACAGCGGTAAACACCCCTTTCGTCGCGCTTTTTGGCCCTACTGACCCTCGGCGGCATCTTGCGCCTGTGAAAGGATGTGTGGTGATAAAAAAAGATTTAGTCTGCGGCCCATGCTATAAATCAAAGTGTAAAAGCCGCAAATGTATGGAGCTGATTACGCCGCAGGAGGTAATAGAGGCGGTAGAGAAATTATTGAAGTAAAAAATGAACATCCTATTTATCACCAATCATCTCAATATCGGCGGGATAACCAGTTATGTTTTGTCTCTGGCTACAGGCCTTAAAAAACGCGGCCACAATGTTTATGTCGCCTCAAGCGGGGGGGATCTTCTTGGAAGATTTATTGAAGAGGGGATAAATTATATCCACATTCCCATTAGGACAAAGTCAGAGGCGAGTCCCAAAATGTTATTGAGTTATTTTAGATTAAAGCGATTCTTAAAGCAGAATCAGATAAGTATCATGCATGCGAATAGCCGCACAACGCAGGTTTTAGGATGCTGGTTAAGCAGGAAAACGGGTATTCCTTATATTTCGACTGGCCATGGATTTTTTATGACAAGATTTTCGCGTTGGCTTTTTCCCTGTTGGGGGCAAAAGACAATTGCTATAAGCGAACAAGTAGAAGAACATTTGATTAAAGATTTTAAGGTGGATAAGAAAAATATAGTTGTTATACATAATGGGATAGATGTTAATAAATTCGGAGAACAGAGAACATCCCTCGACTTCGCTCGGGACAGGGAGAACAGAGAACAGAGAAAGAAGGGTTTTGGCCTAAGTGATGGGCCGGTGATTGGTATTGTGGCAAGGCTAAGTGATGTAAAAGGCCATATTTATCTTATTCGGGCAATGAAAATTGTTTTAGGCGCTGTTAGCCAAGCGCAGTTATTTATTGTTGGTAAAGGCAAGATGAAAGAAGAGTTGGTAAATTTAGTTAAAGTTTTGGGAATTGAAAAAAATACATATTTTTTGCCCGGGGTTAGCGATACGAGAGAAGTGTTGTCAGTTATGGATATTTTTGTGATGCCTTCTTTGAAAGAGGGCTTGGGTCTAGCCTTAATGGAGGCAATGGCGCAAGCCAAGGCTTGTATTGGTTCAAATGTCGGAGGCATACGAAGTTTAATAAAAGATGGATATAGCGGCCTGTTAGTAAAATCTGCTGATTCAGGCGCTTTAGCCGCGGCGATTTTAGAATTATTGAATTCCGCGCCCAAGAGAGAGTATTTAGCGGGTAATGCCAAAACTTTTATCAAAGAGAATTTTTCGCAGGAAAAAATGGTTTTTGAAACAGAAAAGGTATATCTAGAGATTGTTGTGAAATAACAAATTTTCGTTGTATGGAACCTAAACGCATACTTATATTTAACGTTAACTGGTTAGGCGATGTGTTATTTTCTACCGCTGTTATCAGTAATATCCGGAGAAATTACGGAAATAGTTTTATTGCCTGTATAATACCCAAACATTGTTATCAGGTTTTAAAAGGAAATCCGCATTTGGATGAGCTCATTATTTTTGATGAGAAAGGTTTCCATAAAGGATTTTTTCAGAAATTGAGTTTTGTAAGGTTTCTTAAAGATAAGAATTTTGACGTGGTATTTCTTTTGCACCGTTCATTTAGCCGCGCGCTTATCTGCAGGCTGGCAGGCATAAAAGAGAGAATAGGTTACCAGACAAAGAAAAGAGCATTCCTTTTAACAAAGAACATACCGAGGCCTAAAAAAGACAGCATCCATCGCATAGACTACTACCTTAATATAATTGAAAAAGCAGGGCTTAAAGTAGAAGACAGGTTTTTAGAGTTTTTTTTCAGTGAAGAAGACAGGACCTTTACGAATGATTTTTTAAATAAAAATTCGATTGCGGAAAACGATGTCCTTGTGGTTTTGAATCCGGGCGGAAATTGGATGCTTAAGCGTTGGCCGAAAGAATATTGGGCGCTTTTAGCAGACAGGTTAATCGCGGATTTTAAGGCTAAGGTTGTTATAACTGGAGGAACAGGCGATTTAACATTAGTTAAAGAAATAAAAGAAGCGATGAAGGAAAAGCCTGTAATTGCCTGCGGCATTTTAAATATAAAACAAATGGCTGCTTTGTGCTCTATGCTTGATTTATTTATTACCGCCGATACTGGGCCTTTGCATATCGCGAACGCCTCAGGCGCAAAAAAGATTATAGCCATTTTTGGCCCCACGTCGCCGGAAATAACCGGGCCTTATCCTATGAAAAATACGGTTATTTTGCGAAAGGATGTAGGTTGTTCGATTCCTTGCTACAGGCTAGATTGTGAAGATAATCGTTGTATGAAGGAAATCACGGTTGAGGATGTTGTTAAGGAGATAGAAGCTATTATTTAAATTGGATTACCGCGAATGTGAAATAAGAATTATATAGGGTTAATAGCAGTTAATAAAAAGTTAATAGAGGTTAACAAAATTAACCCTTGCTAACCATTATTAATCATTATTCCATCAAATGATAAACAAGATTCTCTTTATTACTCTAAGTAATCTCGGCGATGTGGTCCTGACTTTGCCGGTTTTGGATATATTGCAAGAGAAGTTTCCTGCGGCTAAAATTACGGTTATGACTGCTCCTCGCCCAAAGGAGATATTCGAAAATAACCCTTCCATAGATAAACTCATTATTTATAATAAACATTCAAAGTTAAGGGATAAGATAAAATTATTCAATCAACTTAAGAAGGAAAAGTTTGACGCGGTTTTTGATTTGCGTAATAGTTTGTATGGCGCGTTTTTACCCGCGAAGATTAAAATTTCGCCGTTTCTGTTTATTTCCGGGAAAATAAAACATATGAAGGAAAGGCGCTTGCGCGGGGCGCTTAGCGCTATGGGAGTTCGTGAAAGTCCGCGAGAAGCCGCGGATAAAAAGTCTTTATATATTAGCCGCCAAGACGAAGAATGTATTAAAAAAATATTGGAAGAGAATGGTTTAGCCGCCGGGGATAAAATAATCGTTATTGCCCCGGGAGCGCGCAGTCATCTGAAGATGTGGGACAAGGACAAGTTCGCGGAATTAATTCCATTTTTAATACAAGAATTTTCTGCCAAGATAATTTTGGTGGGAGATAAGGATGACGCAGTTATAACGGAGTATCTAAAAAAAGGTGAACAAAAAGGTGACAGTCGCAAAGGGCGTGACAGTTACCTTTTTACGGGTTCGAAGGGCGAAGAATCTATAATAGATTTAGCCGGAAAAATAACTTTTTTGCAATTGGCCGCGTTATTAAAAAAAGCAAAAATATTGGTAAGCAATGATAGCGCGGTTTCGCATTTGGCTAGTTATTTAAATGTCCCTGTAGCAGCAATATTTGGGCCTACTAATGAGGAGAAATATGGCCCTTGGTCAGAGGTTCGCGCGGTAGTTAAAAAGGATATTTTTTGCCGGCCGTGTCAAGCGGCACAGTGCAGGTTTGATACTGTAGAGTGTATGAATTTGATTAAGGTTGAAGATGTAATAAGAGATGTAAGAAATATTTTGGGGTTCCGCTATCCGCCAAACACTATCCGCTCAAAAAATAATTTCAAGCGGATTCTTATCGTAAGGACCGATAGAATCGGCGATGTGGTTTTATCCACGCCGGTAATAAAGGCATTAAGAGATGAATATCCTAATGCCTATATAGCGATGATGGTTTCGCCTTATACAAAGGAAATAGTGGAGGTCAATCCTTATTTAGATGACGTAATAATATATGATAAGAGCGCTTTGCATAAAAGCTGGTATGGGTCATTAAAATTTTCCAGCCAATTAAAGAAAAAAAGATTTGATGTAAGCCTGATTTTGCATCCTACAAGCCGCGCGCATCTTGTAATATTTTTTGCTCGCATACCCAGAAGAATTGGGTATGACTATAAATTAGGTTTTTTGCTTACAAAAAGAATAAAACATACTAAACAATTAGGAGAAAAACATGAGGTAGAATACAGCCTTGATTTGGTAAGGGCTTTGGGGATTGAGCCAAAAGATAAAAAATTATTTGTTCCCATTAGGCAGGATTCTGAAGATTGGGTAGAGACATTATTTAGCAAGGAAGGGATTAAGAGCTCTGATAAAATATTGGCAATTCATCCGGGCGCAAGTTGTCCGTCTAGGATTTGGCCGCAGGAGCGTTTTGCCCGGGTTGGCGAGAGGGTGGTTGAAAAATATGGTTTTAAGGTGATTGTGGTTGGCGGAGCGCAAGACTCTTTATTGGCGTTAAATTTAGTGAAACATTCGCGTATTCCTGTAATTAACCTGACAGGAAGAGCGTCAATAAGCCAGTTAGCCAGTATTTTAAAGAGGTGTAAGTTGTTTATTTCCACTGACTCTGGCCCCATGCATATTGCTGTGGCAGTGGGGACGCCTGTAATTACCATATTTGGCAGGAATCAAAAAGGCCTAAGCCCTAAACGCTGGGGACCGTTGGGTGAAAGAGACAAAATTTTACATCATAAAGAAGCAGGATGTATTGAATGTCTGGCGCATAACTGCAAAAAAGAATTTGCCTGTCTTAAAGCTGTCAGCATAGAGGATGTAATAGAAGCCGCTGACGCGATCTTAACCCGTCCAAACTGCGCAATAGAAACGGCAGTCGCCGGTAAATAAGACTGTGTCACAATTAAGAAAAACCGTCATTCCGGAATGTTTTAATCCGGAATCCAGGAAATATTATTAACCTGGATTCCGGATGTAGCCTGCCCCGATGAAAATCGGGGCTGGAATGACGAAGGCAAGGTGCGTCACCCCGACGAAAGTCGGGGTCCAGTGATTTTTATGTGACTGGATTCCGGTTTTCACCGGAATGACGGGGGTGCGATAGGTTTAGCCATGATATTTCGCGAAAAATGGCCAAAAAGTGGCAGAAAAGGCGGGATAGGGTTTGTGTTTAAAATAGTATGTCATCCCAATATGATAATGTCGTATTCTACCAATTTAGAAATGTCGTATTCTAAAGTAGGGGCGAGGTCCCGCCCAGATGGGCGCGACACTTCCTCGGGCATTTCGCCCTCGGTCGCTTGCTCGCCCAAAAATGCAACAATTCAGACACCTCGTAATTGAAATATGAAAATACGACATTTCTAAATTGGCTTGACGCATTCCTAAAATAGTATTGATTTAATTAAAATTTATGCTAAAATTAGAACTTCGAATACAAATACATAACGACGTAAGGCGCTAAAATTTTCATTACTAATGAGGACAAATACCCTAAAAAATATAATTTCTAAATTCTCTAAAGCAAGAATCTTGGTTGTTGGGGATTTAATCTTAGATGAATATGTTTGGGGCAGTGTTGACAGGATCTCTCCTGAGGCGCCTGTGCCGGTGGTTTGGGCGAATAGAAGAACTCATATTCCGGGCGGAGCAGCCAATGTTGCCAATAATATTCGTTCCCTTGACGCGAATGTTTGCCTTGTGGGAATTGTGGGAAAGGATAAGAATTCCCAGATATTATTTTCAGAATTGCGAAAGAGAAATATAGATACGAGGGGTATCTTTATTGATTCTTCCAGGCATACTACGGTAAAGACGCGCATTATTGCCGGCCATCAACAGGTTGTAAGGGTTGATTGGGAGCATAAGGAGGCGCTTTCAGCTAAGCTAAACCAGCGGCTCATTGAATTTATAAAGAAAAATATAAATGATTTTGATGCCATTATTATAGAAGATTATGGCAAAGGGGTGATAAATAAGCAATTAGTTGAAGAGGTTATCGGGTTGTCGCGCGTTGAAAAAAAGATTATTACCGTTGATCCCAAAGAAGAGCATTTTCAGTATTACCGGCTTGCTACCTGTATTACTCCTAATGGTAAGGAACTAGAAAACGCGGTTAGAAATTTAAAAATAAAAGATACTACGAATAGTTTTCAGATAAATGACGATAAGTTATTTACTGATAAGGATATTGACCGGGCGGCAGGCGAAGTTCTTAAATATTTGGAGTTAGATTCAGTTTTAATTACTTTAGGTGAGCGCGGAATGAAGTTATTTGAAAATAATGGTCATATGGCGCATATACCCACAGTCGCGCAAGAGGTTTTTGATGTCTCGGGCGCGGGTGATACGGTTATAAGCGTATTTACTTTAGGGTTAAGTTGTGGGGCGGCTAAATTAGAAGCGGCGCATCTGGCAAATTACGCGGCAGGGATAGTGGTGGGTAAAGTAGGGACTGCGGCTACGACAAGAAAAGAGTTATTATCGGGAATAGAGTGTGGGTAAGAGAGTACAGAAAGGTTTTTCTCTGTTTTCTGTTCTCTGTACTCTTCCGAACAAAGTGAGGAAATATGGATGTAATCGGTATTATTCCGGCAAGATATTTTTCAACAAGATTTGAGGGGAAGGTTCTGGCGAATATTTTGGGTAAACCTATGCTCCAGCATGTCTGGGAACGGGCAAAACAGGCGCTTACCTTGGACGATTTGATTATTGCCTGCGATGACGAGAGAGTGGCTGCCGCGGCTAAAGGGTTTGGCGCGAAGGTGGTTCTTACTGCTAAAGGCCATGCCTCGGGCACAGATAGGATCTGTGAAGTAATAAATTCAATAGACGCGAAAATAGTTATAAACATTCAGGGCGATGAGCCGTTGATTCATCCTACTATGATAGATACTGTCGCGAGAGCATTATTAGATAACAGCTCTATTTCTATGGCGACTGTTATGAAAAATATTGAAGATGAGCTTGTTATTAATGACCCTAATGTAGTTAAGGTTGTGATTGATAAAAATAATTTTGCTCTTTATTTTTCACGTTTACCCATACCTTTTCGCGCTAAAGAATCAGAAATAAATTTTCCGGTTTATTTTAAGCATATAGGTTTATACGGTTACACCAAAGATTTCCTTTTTACCTACAAGAATTTGCCGGTTTCTTATTTAGAGAGAGTAGAACGCTTAGAGCAGTTGCGAGTTTTGGAAGAAGGTTACCGTATTAAGGTTATTGAAACAAAATATGATACAATTGGCGTGGATACCATAGAGGATCTCGAGAAGGTAAAACTTTATTTTCAAAATGAGAGAATAGAAAAAAACAAAGGAATAGGCTTGATAAATCAAGCTCCTGCAAAAACTGCTTTATCCATAAATATAGGGGGCGGATTTATCTGTCCCGAAAAAGAAGCAGGCCTGTCTGTTCCGCCGATAGGCGGGGATAAGCCAAGTCCGACAAGCACGATTAATAATAATGAAGCAAATACAGGTAGGTAATATAAAAATAGGCGATAAAAATCCCCTGGTTTTAATCGCTGGGCCTTGTGTGATTGAATCAGAGGGGCTTTGTTTAGATGCCGCGGTAACGATAAAGAAGATTGCCGATAAGGTCGGCATTCCTTTTATTTTTAAAACTAGTTTTGATAAGGCAAACAGGCTTTCTATAGATTCTTATCGCGGCCCGGGCATAAAAAAAGGGCTTTCTGTTTTGCGTAGAATAAAACAAGAAATTAAGGTGCCTATATTGACTGATGTTCATTGTCAGGCGGATATAATAGAGGTATCCAAGGTCGCGGATATAATTCAGATTCCTGCCCTTTTGTGCCGCCAGACGGATATTGTAACGGCCGCGGCAAAGAGCGGTAAGGTGATAAATATTAAAAAAGGGCAATTCTTAGCGCCATGGGATATCGTTCCTATAATTAAAAAAATTGAATCTGTAGGCAATAAGTCAATACTGATTACTGAGCGGGGAGCATGTTTTGGGTATAATAATTTAGTCACTGATTTTAGAAGCCTTGGCATAATGCGGGAGTTTGGATACCCTGTGATTTATGATGCTACGCACAGCGTTCAGCTTCCGGGCGGCAAAGGTACAGCTTCGGGCGGACAGCGTGAATTTGTTGAGGGCTTATCGCGCGCGGCGGTTGCTTTTGGCTGTGATGGTTTATTTTTGGAAGTGCATTCTTCTCCTGATAAGGCGCTTTGCGATGGCCCAAATATGATTGATTTCAAGGCCTTAGAAAAGCTTCTTAAACAGGTTACGCGAATAGAGAAAGCGTTGAAATGAATATATTAAAAAGAGCAAAAGAGGTTTTGGATATTGAGGCTGGCGCGATCCTTGACTTAAAATCCAGACTTGAGATTAACTTTGAAAGAGCGGCCAATTATATATTAAAGACTAAAGGCAGGGTTGTGGTAAGCGGTATGGGTAAAACCGGAATTATTGCCCAGAAGTTTTCCGCGACATTGGCATCTACAGGCACGCCGAGCTTGTTTTTACATATCGCGGAGGCAATCCATGGAGATTTGGGAAGAGTTGTTCCCGCGGACGTAGTTGTAATTATTTCTACCAGCGGCATATCCGATGAAATAAAACAATTATTACCACTCTTAAAAAAAATCGGCTGTTCAATAATCGCTCTTACCGGAAATATGAAATCAGTTCTTGCCAAATATAGCGATGTGGTTTTGGATATTTCAGTAAAAAAAGAGGCTTGTTCTCTGGGTCTGGCTCCTACTGCTTCTACTACCGCTACGCTGGCTATGTGTGATGCCTTGGCAGTATGCGTTCTTGATTTGAGGGGATTTAAAGAAAAGGATTTTGCTTTTTTTCATCCGGGTGGAGCTTTGGGAAGGAGCCTTTTATTAAAAGTAGAAGATATCATGCGCAAGGCTCAAGATAATCCGGTTGTTTATGAAGAAAAAAATGTTTCAGAGGTTTTGCTTGAAATAACGCAGGCCAAGGCTGGCTGCGCTACTGTGGTGGATAAGGTTGGCCGGTTAAAAGGGATTTTTACTGATGGAGACCTGCGGCGGCACTTAGAAATAGACGGGAATTTACTCCAGCGTAAGATTAAAGAAGTAATGACTAAGGATCCTTGCGTGGTTAGCGCGGATATGCTGGCTGCCAGCGCGATGAGTATATTAAAAGACAAGAAAATAGATGAAGTTCCGGTTGTGGATAAAAATAAGCGGCCGGTGGGACTATTAGATGTGCAGGATCTTTTGAAGGCGGGATTGGTGTAAGGGTTAGCCGGTTAACCGGTTAACCAGTTCACCGGTTCACCGGTTCACAAATATGTTAAATACTATAGTAACAGAAGAATTAAAGGGAAAGGCTCAAAAAGTTAAGTTGCTGCTTTTGGATGTTGACGGGGTTTTAACGGATGGCAGAATAATCTATGATTCTAAAGGAAGGGATTCGAAATTTTTTGATGTCCATGATGGCCTGGGCGTGTGCCTGCTTTATAGGGCCGGAATAAAAACAGTTATTATCACGGCAAAAGGCTCAAAGACAATAAGACCGCGCGCCCGTGATATGCGGGTGGCGGAGATTTTTGAAAATATTTCTCCTAAAACAGCGGTGTTGGGGGAGATATTAAAGAAATACAAAGTTGATATTAGCGAAGTATGTTTTGTGGGCGATGATTTGGTGGATTTATGTTTAATGAAAAGAGTGGGTTTGCCGGTAGCGGTATTTAACGCGGTTTCCGAGATTAAGCAAGCGGCTTCTTATATTACGGTTGCGCTGGGCGGTAAAGGCGCTGTGCGCGAAGTCGCGGAACTTATTTTAAAATCGCAAGGGAAGTGGCAGGAGGCTTTGGCAGTGTATGATATTTAGAATAGGAATCGTCGTTCGTATCTCGTATTTTGTATCTTGTATCTCGTATCTCGTTGGGAAACGATTCACGAGATACGATTCACGAGATACGAGCTTATTTTACGCTTTATGTTTATTTTGTTATTTATGTTTTGGTATTTATAATTTCTCATTTGCCGCTGAACAGTCATCTATTGAAGCAGATCAGCAGATTAATGATTTTAGCGTTGCTGGCCAGGGAGAAAAAGGTAAAAAGGAATGGGATCTTCGCGCTAAAACAGCCGATATTTTTCAATCGCAGGTAAAGCTTGATAGTGTGGTGGGTAATTTTTATGGAAAAGGAGAAGATATTCGGCTTAGCGCTAAAAAAGGCGATTTCAATAAAGAAAATGGTAAGGTTAATCTAAAGCAGGATGTTGTTATTACTACTTCCGGCGGCACAAAACTAACTACTGATTCTTTGGATTGGGATAGAAAAGGCGGGGTTGTTACAACAGGTGATCCGGTAAATATAAAAAGAGATAATATGACTGTGACGGCGACAGGGGTAAAGGGGCAGTCTGATTTAAAACAGATTGCCTTAGAACGCGATGTGCGGTTAGACATTGAGCCTGTTCAGAAAGAAGGGCTTTTAGGCGTAAAATCACAAGAAAAAATAATCATTACCTGCGATGGCCCGCTTGAGGTAGATTATGAAAAAAATATCGCTCAATTTAGCAATAATGTTAAAGTCAGCCAGCAGGGATCTGAAATCTCGAGCGATAAAATGGATGTCTATTTTATTCGGACCGGTAGGGAACACAAAGATAACGTAGGGACAGCTGTAGGGACAGCGCACTGCGCTGTCCCTACTGGTGAATTAAAGCAAGGGCCGAAATCCATAGGAAGCCAAATAGACAAGATTATCGCGAAGGGAAATGTAAAGATTTCTCGCGGGGAAAATGTTTCTTACAGCGAAGAAGCGCTTTATACCGCTTCAGATAAAAAGATTGTTCTTACTGGAAGGCCTAAGTTAATTATAAATTCAACAGAGGACGCTAAAAATGCATTTATTGGAAATTAAAGATTTAGCTAAGTCCTATGATGGAAGGGAAGTTGTCAAGGGCGTGAATATGCAGGTTTTGCGCGGTGAGATTGTGGGCCTGTTAGGGCCTAATGGCGCGGGAAAAACTACAACGTTTTATATGGTGGTGGGTGTAATCGCGCCTAATCGCGGGAAAATAATTTTTGATAATAATGATATAACGGCACTGCCTATTCATGAGCGTGCCCGTTATGGTATAGGTTATCTTTCACAGGAGCCTTCTGTATTTCGAAAACTTACCGTGGAAGAAAATATTATGGCGATATTAGAGACCCTATCTATAAGTAAGGCTGAAAGAAACAGGAGGCTCGCTTATCTGTTGGAAGAATTAAATATTTCGCATCTTGCTAAAAGTAAGGCTTATACATTATCGGGAGGGGAAAGAAGGCGCCTTGAGATAACGCGCGCGTTAGTGACAAACCCTTCGTTCATACTTTTAGATGAGCCGTTTTCAGGTATAGACCCGATTGTGGTTAGTGAGGCGCAGGAGATTATCAGGGAACTAAGGAAAAAAGGCCTGGGGATTTTACTCACTGACCATAATGTCCGGGAGACACTTTCTATAACTGACAGGGCGTATTTAATTGCTGAAGGCAGAATTTTGATTTCCGGGACATCAGAAGAATTGGTTAATAATCCGCAGGCTCGTTCAGTATATTTGGGCGAGAAATTTAGGATGTAGAAAGGACAAACGTGAAAACAGAAATCAAAAAAGTAGACAGTATTAGAAGAGAGATAAGTATTGAGGTAAGCGGTGATATTGTAAAAAATAAGTTTGAAGATGTTTTTAAAAGGGTTGCCAGGGACGCGAAGGTGCAGGGATTCCGTCCGGGGAAGGCCCCGCGCGATATTGTAGAAAAGCAATATGGCTCTGTTGTCCGCGAAAATGTTCTTAGGGAATTAGTGCCGGATGTTTACAATGAGGCAATGCAAAAAGAAAATCTTGATGTTGTGGGCCTGCCGGAGATTACAGAAGTCCAATTAGATAAAAACAGCCTTTCGTTTAAGGCAAAAGTTGAGGTAAGTCCCGAGATAGTTATAGAAAACTATAAAAATATAAAGATTAACTTTAAAAAGACAAATGTGGCTGATGATGAGGTAAAGCGCGGCATTGATTCTTTGAAAGAGCAGTATAAAATTGAAGAGGTAGATGATAGGCTTGCTAAGTCTTTAGGGTATCCCGGCACGCAGGAATTAGAGAGGGCTATAGAAAGACAGATTTTTATGAATAAAGAAAACCAGGAGCACGCCAGAATTGAAAACGAAATAATTGAAAATATAACCAAGGATTTTGTTTTTGAATTGCCGCAAAGCCTTATAAAGCGCCAGCTTGATGATATGCTAAAGCAGGCAAAAGTGGATTTGGCATTAAAAGGAGTTCCTAGAGAAACAATAGACAGTCAGGAAAAGGTTTTAATTGAAAAATTAGAACCAGAGGCTAAAAAGCATGTTTTGGTGTATTTAGTTTTTGCCCAAATAGCAAAGAAGGAAAATATTCCTTCCGACGATAATATGTCGCGCCATGTTATGGAGTTTTTGTTAAGGGAAGCGGATTGGCAGGTCGTGTAGAGACATGACAATCAGGTGGTGTCAAGAATTAAGAAAAGAGGTCACTGAAAAATTCCTAAAAACTATATCAGTGACCTCTGATTACGGAGATTACAAAAGATTACAGAGATTTTACCGACGGAAATAAATCGCTGTAATCTAAATTTAATCGCTGTAATCAGAGATTGCTGCCTATTTTGGATTATTTCAGCAATCTCAGAAAAGCCGTCATTCCGGAATGTTTTAATCCGGAATGAGAGAAACTGAAAAGCTTGTCGATAAAAACTTCTGGATTGCCCAGTCAAGCAGGGCTCTTGACAGCTCGGAAGCATTTTGCAACAATCCCTGTAGGCGGTTTTGTCGTAAAATTTGAGAAATAATGAGGAATTAAAATGCCTGAAATATCGAGATTTTATGGAATTATAGTGTCTATGTTTTATGACGAACATAATCCGCCTCATTTCCATGCTCGTTACGGTGAATATAAAATTGCAATTGATATTAATTCATTGCGAATTTTGGAAGGAAGATTTCCGCCAAGAGCATTAGGCCTAATTATGGAATGGGCATTTTTATATAAAAATGAATTATTAAAAGATTGGGAAATTATGGCTCAAAATCTTCCACCTGAAAAAATAGAACCTTTAAAATAAAAGGAGGCTCTTGATGCTTTTAGATATAATATTGGCGGAGTATCTGGAAGATTATAAAATAAAGCTCACATTTGAGAATGGAGAGGCAGGAATTATGGATTTTTGTCCATATTTAGAAAAAAGCGGTGTTTTTGAGAGATTCAAAAATATCGAATTTTTTAAATCATTCCAGCTTGATAAAGAAATCGGTAATCTTACGTGGAATAAAGAAATAGATATAGCGCCTGAAATTCTTTATTGTGAAGCAACTCGTACTCCTTTACCTGAATGGATGAAAAAGGGCGTAGAAGTTTAAATGGAGGATTGAAAATGATAAGGAAGTATGCCGCAGTAGTTAGTTTAATTATTTTACCAGTGTTTATTTTGTTTTCTTCGGCGCCTTTTTTAACTGGTAACGTGTACGCGGCTATTCCTGGGCCAATAGCTCAAGAGTTGTCTATGACCGTGGGGATATTTAAGCAAATATCTAAACTCGCGCCAGAGCCTCTTGCTTTATTTCCTACAGGTAAACCAAAATTTCAAACTAATAGTGATGCTGTAACATTTGCTATGTCAGAGTCCGGACTGGATTCCGGCTTGCGCCGGAATGACGAAGGAGTGGAGCATTATCCCGACTTCCTCGGGCATTCCGCCCTCGGTCGGTCGAGCCCAGTGGAAATGCGCGTTTCTTTTGATGCTAAATCGGACACCGTCAAAAAACGTTTTCTGATGAAAAACGGTCAAGATACTGCTTCGTTCACGATGGAATTAGATAATAATTCTGCCCCTTTTAAACAGTTCACCGTTAAATCTAAACCGCTGGGCTCTGCGCAGGTTTATCAACGGCCAACAGACACTATTATATACCTTGCTTCTCAATCTGCTCAAGGCGCAATGTTAAAAGAGTGGATTCAAGCTACGGCTTTTAATCATTCTGATAATTTAAGCCAATATACCTGGAAATTTTCAACTGACTCTGGCGCAAGCGTAACTCTCAAACAACAGCCCAACGGTAGTGTTAATGTTTACAGGACAATGAAGATTTCCGGCATAGATAATTCTGACCTTAAAAAACGCGCCTCGGTAATGGATACTGTGCGTAAAGCCTTAAACCATAATGTCGCTTTTGGCGATGAAAAACCTCTCGCTATTTTAGAACCTCTTGTTTATTGGACAGCTGATGGAGTTAAAAAAACTGCATCCTATATTATTAACGCTGATAATGCCTTAACTGTTTCTATTAAAGAGTCTCTTTCAAATTACCCGTTGCTTATTGATCCGAGTGCTTCGGTGGTTTGGGGTCAATGGTTAGGAGGAAAAATCTATGATTTAGTTCTATGCATAGCTGTAAATGGTAGCAATATCTATGTTGGGGGGGAGTCAACTAGCAAAACCGGCTTGGATGGAATAACGATGTTAGGTGAGTTTAAAAGCTCTAGCACGAGGGAACTATTTGTTATAAAAATTTTCGATAATCCCGTTACTAATAAGCCTGAATTGAAATGGGGTCAGTGGTTAGGTGGAAAAGCAATGGATTCAGTTAATGCTTTAGCTGTGAATGGTAATAATATTTACGTTGGAGGGACGTCCAATACCTATGGGATTGGCGTTACCAGCCCTCAAATAGGTTGGGAAACAACATTTTTGGGGACATATAGTGGTCATAAGCAAAAGTTCGTTATAAAAATTATTGATGGCATTTTGCCTGCAGTAAAGTGGGGTCAATGGTTAGGTGAAAAAGGCATTTCTGGCCCTGGAGAGGAACCTATTGCGTTAGCTGTGAATAGTAAGAATATTTATGTTGGAGGATGGTCGTGTGATGAAGCCGGCTGGGAAGCAACATCATGGGAACCGCAAAAGCATCTTGTCGTTGGCGCAGACGGCTTTGTCGTAAAACTAGGGGATGAATCTACTAAGAATAACGCTATTCTTTTCGGTTGTAACAGTTAAGTAAGTTACCCCGGTTGTGTTAACTAAAATGGGGTCAGACCTTGACAGTAGACATTAATTGAGGAGGTGGGTATGGAGATTAAAAATCAGACATTGGTTCCGATGGTTATCGAGCAGACTTCGCGGGGTTATGAACGGGCCTATGATATTTATTCCCGGTTATTAAAAGAGCGTATTATATTTATTGGGACTGCTATTGATGATTATGTGGCAAATTTAGCGATTGCGCAGATGTTGTTTTTGCAGATGGAGGATGCTAATAAAGATATAAATATTTATATAAATTCTCCCGGCGGAGTAGTTACGGCAGGCCTTGCGATATACGATACCATGCAGTTTGTCAAGTGCGATGTGGCGACTTATTGCGTGGGCCAGGCATCTAGCATAGCCGCGCTTCTTTTATGCGCGGGTAGAAAAGGAAAACGTCAGACGCTTCCTAATTCAAGAGTTATGATTCATCAGCCTTGGGGCGGCGTTCAGGGAACCGCGGAAGATATTTCCCGTCATGCTAAAGAGATTTTAAAGATGCGCGAGTCTATAAACGGCCTTTTGGCGGTTCATACGGGGCAATCTTTGGATAAGATACAAAAGGATACGGATAGAGATTATTTTATGTCCGCGAATGAAGCTAAAGATTACGGAATTATTGATGAGGTGATTGTTAGCCAGAAGAAATAAGTTCGTATCTCGTGAATCGTTACGAAATGCGAACGACGAATGACGAGATACGATTCACGAGATACGAGATACGCACACAAGGAGGTGTCTATGCGCAAAAACTATTTATTAACACCCGGGCCAACACCATTACCGCCGTATGTTTGCGAGGCGATGTCCAGGCCGATAATTCATCATCGGACTCCGCAATTTCAGGCAATTCTAAAAGAGACGACTGACGGCCTAAGGTATGTATTCCAGACAAAAAACGATGTTTTTATTTTAGCTTCTTCTGGGACAGGCGCGATGGAGGCGGCAGTTGTAAATTTGTTATCCCCCGGCGACACGGTGATAATAGTGGAGGCTGGAAAATTCGGCGAGCGTTGGACAGAGATCTGTCGCGCGAATAATGTAAATTGTGATGTTATTAAAGTGGAATGGGGGCATGCGGTTGAGCCTAAGGAGATAGAGCGCAGGTTAGGAGCAAATCCAAAAATAAAAGCCGTATTTACAACTTTATGTGAAACATCAACCGGCGCGAAAAGCGATATTGAGGCTATTGGTAAAATCATAAAAGATACACCGGCGGTATTAGTGGTTGACGCCATAAGCGGCTTAGGCGCTGTTGACCTTAAAACCGACGCTTGGTTTTGCGATGTAGTGGTTTCCGGTTCGCAAAAAGGCCTGATGCTTCCCCCGGGTTTAGGATTTATTTCTGTAAGTTCAAAGGCATTTGGCTTAGTTGAAAACGCGAAATGCCCTAGGTATTATCTTGATTTAAAAAAAGCAAAAAAGGCGCTTGATAAAACAGATACCCCTTTTACTCCCGCCATTACTTTAATTATTGCCTTGAATGAAGTGTTAAAAATGCTTAAGGAGGACGGTTTAGAAAATGTGTTTTCGCGCCACAAAAAGCTTGGGGTTGCCGTAAGAACGGCGATGAAGGCGCTGGGACTGGAATTATTTGCCGGCAGTAATTCTTCTGACGCGGTTACAGCGGCTAATGTTCCCGCGGGCCTTGACGGCGAGAAATTAGTTAAAACTATGCGCGATACTTACGGCATAACCATTGCCGGAGGCCAGGATGAAATGAAAGGCAAATTGATCAGGATTGCCCATATGGGTTTTATTGAAGAGTTTGATATTATTCTCGGCATATCATGCCTGGAAAAAGTTTTGACTCAAATGGGATACAAATTTGAATTAGGTTCTGGCGTAAAAGCGGCGGAGGAAGTGTTTTTGAGGGTATAGGGTTTAATAAGAAGTATTTCCCTTCGTGGATTCCCGCTTTCGCGGGAATGACACAGCTATTTGACCCAGTCTCAGGATTCCCACTTTCGCGGGAATGACACAGCTATTTGACCCAGTCTCACAAGGGGGAGGGAATTGTTATTAAAACTATCAGGAGGTGCGTAAAATGAAAAAAATATTAGTTAGCGATGCGTTATCAGAAGAGGGATTGAAAATTTTTAGAGACGTGAAAGAATTTCAGGTTGATGTGAAGACAGACTTAAAGCCGGAAATGTTAAAAGAGATAATTAAAGATTACGATGCTTTAGTGGTAAGAAGCGCTACCAAGGTAACTAAGGATATTATTGGCGCTTCAGACAGGCTGAAAGTAATAGGCCGCGCCGGCGTGGGATTAGATAATGTGGATTTAGAGGCAGCTACGCAAAAGGGTATAATCGTGATGAATACGCCCGCGGGTAACACTATTTCTACAGCCGAGCATACAATGAGTATGATTTTGTCGCTTTCCAGGAGCATTCCCCAAGCAAATGCTTCGGTAAAATTAGGCGAGTGGAAACGTTCTAAGTTTATGGGTGTTGAACTTTATGGTAAAATATTGGGTATCGTTGGATTGGGAAGGATTGGCACAGAAGTGGCTAAAAGGGCTAAATCATTCGGGATGAAGATTTTAGCATTCGACCCGTATTTGTCGCTTGAAGTCGCGCAAGGCATTGGGGTAGAGGTAGTGGAATTAGAAGAGCTGTTTCAGCGGGTTGATTACATTACGGTTCACGTGCCGCTTTCCAGCGAGACTAAGCATATGATATCAGATGGACAGTTCGCGATTATGAAAAAAGGCGTGCGCGTAATTAATTGCGCCCGGGGCGGTATTGTTGATGAGGCGGCGCTTGTTAAGGCGGTTAAAGAAGGTAAGGTTTCCGGCGCTGCTTTGGATGTTTTTGAGAATGAGCCGCTTTTGGCTGACAGCGAGCTTTTAAAATTAAATAATGTTATCCTCACCCCTCATTTGGGCGCTTCCACGGAAGAAGCGCAGGTTAATGTGGCAATCGAAGTGGCACATATTGTCTCTGACGCGCTTTTAGGCAAAGGTATTCAGAATGCCGCCAATTACCCCTGCGTGGAACCAGAGGCGTATAAGGCTATTGAGCCGTATATTAATCTGGCAGAGAAGACAGGCTTATTCAGCTGTCAACTAATTGAGGGCAGGTTAAAAGAATTAAATATAATTTATAGCGGCGATATCAGCCGGCATAATTTAACGCCTCTGACATTAGCTTTGGTTAAAGGATTGCTTACTCCTATACTTGGCGAGACAGTTAATTCTATCAATGCTTTGGCGTTAGCTAAAGAAAGAGGTATTAAAATCAATGAGGCAAAATCTTCAAAGGAAGAGGAATTTGTAAACCTGATTCAATTGGAGCTTAAGACCGATAAGGAAACCAGGAGAATTTTAGGCACCCTTTCTTCCAATAAACAGCCGCGCATTGTAAAGATTGATGAGTATTATGTTGAAGTGATTCCTATGGGGGATTTGATTTTTGTGGAGAATTGGGATAGGCCGGGTATTATCGGAAATCTGGGAATGTTTTTAGGCAAATACAATATTAATATTGCGGCTATGACCTTTGGCCGCGAGGCGCCCGGTGGAAAAGCAATAAGCGTTTTAAATGTGGATACTCCTGTTTCAGCGAAAATCTTGGAAGAGATAAAAAAAATAGAAAATATTTTATCAGTGAAGGGGATAAGGCTATGATAAAGAGATTCAAATGTCAAGCGTATAACGTAGAGCAAGATGAGCGTAGAGCGCATAGCGTAGAGCGTATAGGACATGATAAACTATCCGCTAAACGCTATCCGCTAAACGCTAAAACATTGATTTGCGTTTTTGCATTTTGTATTTATGGTTTTATGTTTACTTGTTTTGCTGAAGAAATTACTATCCTTTATACCGGTTCCACCCACGCTATGCTTTATCCCTGTAGCTGTCCGAAAGAGATTGATGGCGGTATTAGCCGCAGAGCAAGTTTAATTAAGCAGATTAAGAAAAAATATCCTCAAAGCCTGCTTTTGGATTCCGGCGGTTTCTTTGCCGGCGGCCTTTTGGATGAGTGGACGCAGAATACGCAATTTGACTCGGAGAGGTCGCTCATCAACCTTAGGGCAATGGAATTGATGAAATATGATGCCTTGAATATCGGCAGTGATGAGTTTAATCTTGGCAGGAGTTTTTTTCAGGATAATGCCGCCAAAACAAAATTAGTTTTTTTATCAAGCAATATTTCTACGGATGAGTTTCCTTTTGTGAAACCCTATATTATAAAACAAATTTTAAACATAAAAGTCGGGATTGTCGGGATAACTGATCCTTACGCGAGGCAGAAGCTGGAGGGCTCCAAAATTATCGAGCCAATTATAGCGCTTAAAAAATCAGTTGAAGAATTAAAAAAAATTCCTGTTAATATTATTGTGCTTTTAAGTTATTTGCCCCAGAAGGACACTCTTGATTTGATTAGCGCTGTGAAAGGCGTAGATATCGTTATTTTACAGGATTCTTTTTCAAAAGAAGAGGGGATTTCTTCTTTTGAAAAAATAGCTAATACGTTATTTTTAAGGAGCTCTTGGCAGGGGCGCAGGTTAGGCAGGGCAACCATTACTTTAAAGGATAATAAGCTAGTAAAATATGAGATAGAAACTCTGCGTCTTTCGGACAAAATACAGGATGATCCAGAGGTTCTTTCTTTATTGCCGCGTTGTTTTCAGGATACCAATTGTAAGAAAGATGGCCTTGCTGGAACGTGCCATAATCCGGGGAAATTAGATTCTCGTTGTTCATTTGAAGAATCAGGTAAGGTTAATCTTTTGATTATTACCCCAAAGAATTGCAGGGTATGCGATACGCAAACACCGATTAAAGCCTTAAAAAGGGATTTCCCCAATTTAATTGTTTCTTATGAATATTATCCCGGGGAAAAGGCGCAGGACCTTATTAAGAAATTTTCTATATCAAGCCTGCCTGCCTATTTTTTAGGTAAAGAAGTTGATAAGGAGAAAAAATTTGAAGATCTTAAACGTAATTTAGAGGTAAAAGGCGATTTTTATATGTTGAAGCCGGAATTCAGCGGTATTTCCCAATTTATCAGCAGGTTAAAAATAAATAAAAAATTAGATTTATTTATAAGTTTATTTGATGAAGATGCCGCGGGATTATTAGATACAGCAAGGGAGTTTGATCCCCAGATTCATTTTCTGGCGGTTGAAAATGAAAATGGATTTGACGCGCAAAGAGGCGCTTTTGAGACTGAAGAGTGTTTACGCGCGGTATGCGTACAGAAGTATTATCCGCAAAGGTTTTGGAATTACATAAGTTGCCGGGCGCAAAATTCTAAAAGTTCCTGGTGGGATGATTGTATCGGAGCCGGTATGGATTTAAGTGAGGTAAAGGCGTGCGCCAGGGGCAGTGAAGGGAAAAATCTTTTAAGGAAGAATATCGAACTTAACAGAGAACTAAGAGTTATGTTTGGCCCGGCGTATCTTGTGGATAATCAGGAAATATTTTCCACAAAAGCCGTGCCGTCGAAGGAGGAATTGAGGAAGATTATAAAGAAGCAGTAGAGACGAGGCATTCAGACTGTGTCACGATGTCATTACGAGCCGAAGGCGAGTAATCTTAAAAATATTTCTCGTTGGAAAAAGATTGCCACGGCTTCCTTTGGAAGCCTCGCAATGACACAAAAGTGGAGTTATGACACAGTCCTATCAGTGTAATTGTTTAATAAATATTATGCGAGGTGAAATATGACAGACAAACCAAAAATTTATATTATCGATGTGACTAACCGCGACGGGGTTCAGACTTCACGGATATGTCTTTCTAAACTGCAGAAGACAATGCTCAATCTTTATTTAAATGAAATGGGGGTGTCTCAATCGGAATTTGGTTTTCCGGTTACACGCCATGAAACAAATTATTTAAACGCTAATTTAGAGTTGGCAAAAATTGGCGCGCTTTTTCCTATAAAATTAAGCGGTTGGTTAAGGGCAACTAAGGAAGATGTTGATACCGCTTTTAAATTTGTAGAGGGGCTTAAATATGTGAATCTTTCTATTTCTACATCTGACCAGATGATTACGCATAAGTTTAAAGGAAAACTTGATCATCAGTCGGTGATAAAAGAAATGATGGAAGCGGTGAGGGAAGCGGCTAAATTAGGCGTTGAGCTTATCGGTGTAAACGCGGAAGACGCCTCACGCACGAGGTTAGAGTATTTAATTGAGTTTGCTATGAGCGCCAAGGAAGCGGGGGCGCACAGGATTCGTTATTGCGATACTTTGGGCTGCGACACTCCTTTTACAATGTATGAGAGAATAAAACTTTTAGCTGAAGCGGTTAAGCTACCTATTGAGGTTCATTGCCATAATGATTTGGGGTTGGTTGTGGCAAATTCAATCGCGGGCGCGAGGGCGGCAAATGACGCTGGATGCGACGCCTATATTAATACTTGCGTTAATGGCATGGGTGAGCGCGCAGGCAACGCGGATTTGATTTCTGTAATTTTGGCTATAAAATATGGAAACGCGATGCAAGAATATCAACTTGATGAAAGAATAAGGTTAAAAGTTGCTTGGCGAATTTGTAAATATGCCTCTTATGCCTTTGGCGTGCCTATACCTATAAATCAGCCTGGGATAGGCGCGAACGCTTTCGCGCATGAATCAGGAATTCATGCTGATGGGGCGCTTAAAGACAGGCGTAATTATGAGCTATATGATTTTGAGGAATTAGGCCGCGGCGAGCCGGAGATAATTGAGACAGGACGTCAAATTACTACAGGAGAATATTCTGGAATTAAGGGTTTTAGAAATGTTTATGATAAAATAGAGGTTGCTTTTAAAGATAACGCCGAAGCGGCAGAGGTATTGGAATTGGTTAGATATGCCAATGTTCATAATCAGAAACCTTTAGTTGAAGATGAGCTAAAATTTATCGCGAAGTATCCGGATATCGCGCGTAAGATATTTACGATGAGTCCGTAATCAACGTATAGCGGTTAGCGTATAGTGGGTCTGTTGCGAAATGTATTAAAACCGTCATTCCGGCGAAAGCCGGAATCCAGGGATCATAAAGCTCGACGACAAAAACTTCTGGATTCCCCGGTCAAGCCGGGGAATGACAATTTGAAGGCATTTCGCAACAGACCCATAGTGTGGAGTATGGCTAAACGCTATCCGTTAAACGCTAAAAATATGAATACAATAATCGTCGGTGCGCAATGGGGAGATGAAGGAAAAGGTAAGATAATTGATATCTTATCTAAGGAAGTAGATTTGATTGTTCGTTTCCAGGGAGGTAATAACGCTGGACACACCGTAGTCACCCAGGAATTTAAAGAATATATATTTCATCTTATTCCTTCAGGAATCCTGCACAAAGGAAAAATCTGCTGTATCGGTAACGGCGTGGTGGTTGATCCGAAAGTACTACTGCAAGAGATAAATGATTTAAAGCGAGTCGGTATTAATATTAGTAATCGTTTTAAGATTTCGTCGCTTGCTCATGTGATTCTACCGTATCATAGGATCTTAGATCAATTGCGCGAGACAAAAAGAAAACATAAGATAGGAACTACCGGAAGAGGCATCGGGCCTTGTTACGCCGATAAGATTATTCGTTGCGGCATAAGGATGATCGATCTTTTGAATCCGCGTGTTCTTCGCGAGAAATTATTGGATAATCTAAAGGAAAAAAATGAGATTTTTAAGAAAGTTTATCAGCATTCGGGATTTGATTTCTCTTCCATTTATAAAGAGTATTTAAATTACGGTAAGATATTTTCACACTACATTTGTAACACCTCTTTGTTATTGAATAAAGCTATAGAACTTAAAAAAGATATTCTTTTTGAAGGCGCGCAAGGAACATTTTTGGATATTGATTTTGGAACGTATCCTTTTGTGACGTCGTCTTCAACAACCGCGGGCGGCGCTTGCATTGGCACGGGGGTATCTCCGGTAAAAATTAATAAGGTTGTGGGTGTGGCAAAGGCATATACTACCAGGGTTGGCGAGGGGCCTTTCCCCACGGAATTTTGCGCTGAATTTGCCAAAGTTATGCGTGAAAAAGGAAATGAATTTGGCGCTACCACAGGCAGGCCCAGGAGATGCGGTTGGCTTGATTGCGTGATGGTAAAAGAAGCAGTAATGCTGAATGGAATTTCAGAGTTAGTGATAATGAAATTGGATGTTTTGGATGGATTAAAAAGCATAAAAATATGCGTTGCTTATAAATATAAAGGTAAGAAATTCAAGGAATTTCCTCAAGATTTAGAGGTTTTGCAAAACGTTGAGCCGGTGTATAAGGAAATGGCCGGTTGGCCTATTTACGCGAGTAAACCAAGGGTTTATCAAGACTTGCATCCAAATGCCAGGGCGTATTTAAATAGGATGCAGGATTTAGCCGGCGCTAAAATCAGCATGGTCTCCGTGGGTTCAGCCAGGCAGGATACGATAGTTGTTTAACAGGAATTACCACGAATTGTGTAATGAAATTTATACTTGACTAAACTCATTGATTGTGTTACAGTTAAGTTTCACTTTGAAAATTTCCAAAAATATAGTCTTTTACGAAATTCGTTCGAGGCTATTAGTTAGGCATAATTTATAGTTATGCCTAAAAATTATATTAGGAGGCGTAATTTATGAAAGTAAAATTTTTTAGAATGATGGTTATAGCATTTTTATCAGTAGCTCTTAGCGGGTGTACATTTATTTTTCAAAAAGGAAGGCGTTCAGATATTCAAAAAATTGAAGAGTTGTCCGCGCGATTGGATGAACTAGAACAAGCAAAGAGACTTCTTGAGGGAAGGCTTAAGAATGAAATTCAGGAAAAGTCAGTAAGGGTGGATATGTCAGAAAGAGGCTTAGTGATTACTGTGTTAGGCGATCTTTTATTTGATTCAGGAAAAGCGGAAATTAAAAATGAGGCTTATCAGGTGCTTACTAAAGTAACTAAGGTTTTGAAAGAGAACGTGTCAGATTTTAATGTGAGGATAGAAGGACATACGGATAATCAGCCTATTCAGAGTTCCGGGTGGAAAACAAATTGGGAACTTTCCACAGCTCGGGCATTGAGCGTTTTACATTATACGGTTGATAATGGAGGAATTCTACCAGGGCGCCTGTCCGCGGTTGGCTATGGTGAATTTCATCCGGTCGCGTCTAATGACACAAAGGATGGCCGCCAATTAAATCGCAGGGTTGAAATTGTAATTTTGTCTAAGGACAGCAAAGCAAAAGAAGCAGCGCAAAGCATTAGGGAGCCGCGGGAAAATCTTAAGTAAATTATGAAACTTTCATGCCCCGCTTTGGTGGGGCACCAATAAGAATGAAAATCGTGTTGTTTTGACGCATTGATTTTAAACGAGTCGCGGAGATTTTTAAGTGAGAAAGGGTGGGCAAGCCCGCCCCTACGCGGCAAAACACGTAGGAATTATGTAGCGATTCGCGTAGGGGCGGGCTTGCTCGCCCAAAATAGAATTCACAAGATGATTTTTAAACGAGTCGCGGAGATTTTCAGGTGAAAAATAGAATTATTTTAATACTAGCTATATTGAATGTAATATTTTTTGTGTCAACCTTAAAGTCGTGTAGTAATACATTTTTGCAAAAGGCTAGCCGGGATAGGGAAATGGGTTTAAGACTTGATTTAGAAGAGAAGGTGAATAAAATTTCTCAAGAAAAAACAATTTTACAGGAAAGCTTGAGGACAAGAGAGAGCGAGTTAGAGGAAGAAAAGATCGGCGGCCAGGCAATAAAAAAGGCCCTGGTGCAGGAGCAATTGGTCAATCAGAGTCTTAAAGATGAAATTCAAAAGATAAGTAAGCTAAGGGAAACTCTTGAGGAAGACCTCAAAGAAGCATTGAACGTTCACAAAGCTGAAAAATCTAAAAAATAGTAATGAGTTAGTTGCTTTAGCAATAAGAAAATAATATAAAAGGAGGCAGGAGTAACAAGTTTTTTGGAAAAGGGGTAGTGCCCCTTTTTTTTTTATGGTACAGGAAAGTATAAAACTTTCCTGTACCACTGCGAAAATTGCCCCTCAAGGTTGTTAATGGAGGCAATTTTCTTGTTAAGATATCCTATAATAGAGAAGCAATAAGGATGTCTGATTATATTAGGAGGTAGAAATGGTTATATTTCGCAAGATTAAGGAAAAAATAAAAGAATTAGTAGAGAGAAAAACCAAACCAAAGGAAATTAAACCAAAGGAAATTAAGCCAAAAAAGGTAAAGGAAATTAAACCAAAAAAGGTAAAAGCAGAAAAGATAAGAGCAGGCGAAGAAGCTGTTTTGCCAGAAGCAAAAGAAACGGTTTTTAATGAAGAGCAATTAGCAATAGAAAAAGCAAAGTATTCTCGTCCGGAAGTAGTTAAGCCAAAGCGTGTCTTGCCCCAAGAGTTACCTGATAGATATGATTATGATAAAATTATACTGCAGGTGCGTGATTTGTGGTGGCTTCATGCTTATTGGGAGATTAGGGGAACAACCATTGAAAAGCTAAAAAATGAGTTCAGAGATGAATTCTATAAAGCAAAGCGTGTTTTACGTGTTTATGATATAAGTAATATTGTATTTAATGGCCAGAATGCGCATGGTTTTTTTGATGTCCAGGTTAGTGATTATTCCAGTAGTTGGTATATTGATACTGGCGGCCCGGGAAAATCTTGGGTTGTGGATTTTGGTTTATTGCTGTCTGATGGAAGATTTGTTACTATCATACGTTCAAATATAGTTCATACGCCAGTAGAAGGCCCATCATGGATTACTGATGAGGAGTGGATGATTCCTGATGAGATGTTCGCGCGGCTTTATGGCATGGGTTTCGGGTTAGGTCAAAGTTCTCCGGTAGGTAAAGCATGGCAGGAGAGGATTAAAAAGGCTCTTTTTTCCGGTGTTTTTGCTTCGCCTGGAATGGCTTCTATGGGCAGTCCGGTAAAAAAGATGCCGGGGGAAAAGGAAAGGAAATTTTGGCTTGTAGTTGACTGTGAATTGATTGTTTATGGCGCCACTGAGCCAGATGCTAAGGTGACTGTTCAGGGCAGGCCTATAACGTTAAGGCAGGATGGGACTTTTTCATTACGTTTTGCTCTTCCTGATGGAAAGCAGGTTATACCCGTTAAAGCTGTATCAAGCGATTCTATCGAAGAACGCACTATTACACCCACAGTTAACAGAGAGACAAAAAGCAGTATCTTGGTTAAAGAAGAAGTAACAAAATAGTAACGGATTGTTTGAAATCAATTTCGCAATAGTCTCACAATACATATTATATTATGCATAAAGGATATCTAAGTTTAGTATTGCACGGCCACCTTCCTTTTGTTCGTCATCCTGAACACGAGGATTTTTTAGAAGAGGATTGGCTTTATGAGGCAATAACAGAGACGTATATTCCTCTGATTTGGGTCTTTGAAAATTTATTGGCTGATAAGGTAGATTTTCGTTTGACGATGACTTTAAGTCCAACGCTTCTTTCTATGTTAACTGATTCTTTGCTTCAAGAGCGTTATTTAAAACATATAAATGAGCTTATTGAGCTTGCGCATAAGGAAATAGAAAGGACTACTTGGCAGTCGGATTTTCAGTGCTTGGCAATAATGTATTTGAATCAATTTTGTAAGGCTCGCGACACTTTTTTAAGGTACAATCGTAATTTAACCGTTGCTTTTAAAAACTTTCAAGATGCCGGAAAATTAGAGATTATTACCTGTGGAGCGACTCATGGATATTTTCCGTTTATGGATGTTTGCCGTGAATCAGTCAGGTCGCAGGTTAAAGTAGCTGTGAGCCATTATGAAAGTATATTTGGCAGGAAGCCAAGGGGTATATGGTTACCCGAATGTGGTTATCATCCGGGACATGATGAAATTCTAAAAGAAGCGGGCCTGCGTTATTTTTTTACTGATTCTCACGGAATTTTGCATGGCACACCCAGGCCAAAATATGGTGTATTTGCTCCGGTTTACTGTAAAGGTACAAGTGTCGCTTGTTTCGCGAGGGACTTAGAGTCATCTAAGCAGGTCTGGTCTTCGGTTGAAGGTTACCCGGGAGATTATAATTACCGTGAGTTTTATCGTGATATAGGATTTGATTTAGAGTTTGAGTATATAAAGCCCTATATTCATCCCGACGGAATAAGAATAAATACAGGGATGAAGTATTATCGTATTACTGGAACATCTTGTCAAAAGGAACCCTATAACGTGGAGCGGGCTAGAGCTAGAGCCGCGGAACACGCGGGCAATTTTCTATTTAATCGCCAGAAACAAGTGGAATATCTTTATGATTTTATGCAGAAGAAGCCTATTCTTGTTTCTCCTTATGACGCGGAGTTGTTCGGCCACTGGTGGTATGAAGGCCCGATGTGGTTAGATTTCCTGATTCGAAAAATCGCGTTTGATCAAGACGAAATACGTTTGATTACCGCGTCAGAATATTTGGCGGAGAATCCCAGAAATCAGGTAGTGGCGCCTTCTTTGTCAAGTTGGGGCTGGAAGGGTTACAGCGAGATGTGGCTTCAGGGGACAAATGACTGGATTTATCGGCACCTGCATACTGCTTCAGGGCGGATGGCGGAATTAACAAAGGGCTTTCCTGACGCGCGAGATTTGTTAAGGCGCGCGTTAAATCAGGCTTTACGCGAACTTTTACTCGCGCAGAGTTCTGATTGGGCGTTTATTATGGGTACAGGCACTCATGTTGATTACGCGGTTCGGCGCACTAAAGAGCATCTTCTCTGTTTTAATCGTTTATGCGAAGACATAAAATCAAATTCCATTGATCAGGAATGGCTTTCCGAGATTGAACGTAAAGATAACATATTCCCCAATATAGATTATAGAGTGCACCAATAAGAAGCGGATAGCGGATAGAAAAACTATACGCTAGCCGCTATCCGCTATCCGCTAAAACGTGATTGATAAGAGTAATATCCCTAAGCACGTCGCTATAATAATGGATGGTAATGGGCGCTGGGCAAAAGAAAAAGGTTTTAGCCGCGTCATTGGTCATCATGAAGGCGCGAAAAGGGTTAAGGAAATTGTAAAAGCAGCGATTGAATCAGGGGTAGAGGCAGTTACCTTTTTTGCTTTTTCAACTGAAAACTGGAATAGGCCAAAATACGAAATACGCATGCTCATGCGTTATCTTGGCAACTTTTTGGATAAAGAAATTGAGCAGTTAAGCAAAGATAATATTCGTTTTTTGGTAATCGGCAGGCCTGAGCCCATGCCTAAATATATATTAGAAAAAATTAGAAAGGCCCAAGAGAAGACCCAAAATAATAAGGCCTTGACAATGGTTTTGGCATTAAATTATGGCTCAAGGCAAGAGATAGTGGATGCGGCAAAAAGATTTGCTGAAAATGTTCTCCGCGGGCAGGTTAACGCGAACGATCTTGATATCGAAGGGTTTAATAGTTATTTTTATACCGCGAATTTGCCTGATCCGGATCTCCTGATACGTACCAGCGGTGAAATGCGCTTGAGTAATTTTTTACTCTGGCAGCTTTCTTACGCGGAGTTATATTTTGTGAAAAAATATTGGCCGGATTTTAAGCGCCAGGATTTTCAGGAAGCAATCCTTGAGTATCAAAAAAGGGAAAGACGGTTTGGGGGAGTGCAGAGGGGGATAAATGATGATAAAGAGAATAATTAGCGGATTTTGGATTGTAAGCATTGTTATTGCCTCTCTTTTAATTGATTGGTGGTATAATTTCCGGATTTGCGATCTGGTAGTTATTGCTCTTATTGTTTTGGGTTTACGCGAGTTTTTCCGCATGCTTGAGCACAAAGGCATAGCCACTTATAAATATTTTGGTATTTGTATGGGCGCGATAATCCCTATTTCCATAATGCTGCAATTTGAGCTTACTAAAAAATGGGAATTTCTTTTTATAGTTATAGCGCTTTTATTTTTAATTCTTATGCAGTTTAAGCGCAGGGAGAGCGCTGGTGTAACTATAGGCGTATCTACAACCCTGTTTGGCATATTTTATGTTTCTTGGTTTTTTAGTTTTTTGCTTAAGATAAAATACTTAAATCATGGTTTGGGTATCTTGAGCTCGATATTATTGATCACAAAATTAGGAGATATTGGCGCGTATTTTATAGGCAGCCGCTTTGGAAAAATTCCTCTCCTGCCGCATATCAGCCCCAAGAAAACAGTTGAAGGGGCTGTCGGGGGGTTATTCTTTAGTGTCCTTGGCGCCTGCCTTAGTAAACCATTTTTGAGTTTTTCATATCCGCACCTGATATTTTTAGGGATTTCTCTTGGAATAATCGGGCAGTTGGGGGATTTGTCAGAGTCTTTGATAAAACGGGATTGTCAGATAAAGGATTCAGGCGATTTACTGCCGGGTATGGGCGGGATTTTGGATGAAATAGATAGTTTATTGTTTACCGCGCCGGTATTTTATTTTTATATGAGCAGTATTGTAAGGTAAATGTAAGAGGCTGAGCGTATAGCGGATAGCGGATAGAAAAACTATACGCTATACGCTAAAGTATTAGTTTGAGTTTTGCTATGAAGAATATTACTATATTAGGCTCCACTGGTTCCATAGGTCAGAATGCTTTAGAAGTTGTAAGGCATTTTCCCTCGGAATTCCATGTAGTGGGTTTAAGTACGAATTCTAATGTTGATATTTTAGAAAGACAGATAAAGGAATTTAAACCTCTTTTTGCCGCTGTAATAGATTTAAAGGCGGCTAAAAAATTGGAATCCAGATTAAGTTGCAAAACCAAAATCTTCGCGGGTAATGAAGGTCTTAATTTTTTGGTTTCGGAAAAAAAGGTAGATAGGATTTTGCTCGCGATAAGCGGCTCAGCCGCGTTGATGCCTTTATTAAAAGCCCTTGATTGCGATAAGCAGGTTGCGTTAGCCAATAAAGAGGCGTTAGTTATGGCAGGGCCTTTAATAGCCCAAAGAGCTAAGAATCGCTTTAAAAGGATAATTCCAGTGGATAGCGAAACTTGCGCGATTTGGCAATGCCTGGAAGGAAAGAATAAGGATGATTTAAAAAATATTTATTTAACAGGTTCAGGAGGCCCCTTTAGAAACGCGAGTAAAAGACAATTAAAAGACGCGTCTGTCAGCAAAGTCTTAAAGCATCCCAAGTGGAAGATGGGGAAAAAGATAACCGTTGATTCCGCGACATTAATGAATAAGGGTTTAGAACTTCTTGAGGTTATGTTTTTATTTGGAGTGTCATTAGAAAAAATTAAGATTCTTATACATCCTGAATCCGTAATTCACTCTATGGTTGAATTTATTGATGGAACTTATCTGGCGCAGTTATCCGCTACGGATATGCGCCTGCCTATACAGTACGCGCTTTCTTATCCGGAAAAATTACCAAGCTCGTTTCTTGGAATAGATTTTTATAAATTAAAGGAGTTGCATTTCGAGAGGCCGGATTTTAAGAAATTTCCTTGTTTGGAGCTTGCTGTTCAGGCCGCGTCTAGTTTAGGAACTATGCCTTGCGTCTTAAATGCCGCTAATGAGGTTTGTGTGGCGGCATTCCTAAAAAATAGGCTTGAGTTTTTGGCTATCGCGAAAGTCATCAGGATGACTCTTGATGCGCACCGTAATATTACTAAACCCGATTTAGGCGATATTTTAGAAGCGGATATTTGGGCCCGAGAGAAAGCTAGGAGGATTATAGGATGATTACCTTTATTATTTTTTTAACAATTTTAAGCGTTTTAATTTTTGTCCATGAATTTGGGCATTTTATTGCCGCCAGGAAAGTGGGTGTCAGGGTTGAGAATTTTTCTTTGGGTTTTGGGCCGCAAATATTAAAAAAGAAAAAAGGCCATACTGAATACAGCATTAATTTAATACCCTTGGGTGGTTACGTTAAGATGGCAGGAGATGACCCTGAAGAATACAGCGGTCAGAGCTATGAGTATTTTTCAAAACCAGTAGGAAAACGTTTCTGGATAATTTCAAGCGGCGCCTTGTTGAATTATATATTAGGATTTTTGTGTTTTTGGTTTATATTTTTTGTTGGCTACCCTACGCTTACTACTAAAGTAGGCGGCCTTATTGATGGTTTTGGGGCAAAGAAGGCAGGGATAGAAGCCGGTGATACGATTATCGCCATAGATAATCAAAAGGTGGAATATTGGGAGGACTTAACAAAAATTATTTACAACAAAAAAGAAACTGCTAATGTTTTGCTTTCAGTTGCTAGGGGCAATGAGGTTCGTAAAATAGATGTTACTATAAGAGAAAAACACTTAGATGGCACTTTGGGCGCGAAACAGAAGGTAGGCCTGCTTGGCATAACCCCTGATTATAATGACGCGGTTGTGGTAAGGCATGGTTTTTTTAAGGCTTTTTTGTTAGCTGTAGATAAGACCTGTTACCTGACGGAGATGACATATAAAGGGCTTTGGAGAATTTTTACGGGCCGCGTATCGTTTCGTGAATCAGTAACCGGCCCGCTGGGAATGTTTATCATAACCTCAAAGGTTGCCTCGCAGGGGATAATCGCAATCTTAAATTTGGTGGGGTTGATAAGCGTGAGCCTGGCGATATTTAATCTTCTTCCGTTTCCTGTGTTAGATGGCGGGCACATTTTGTTCTTAGGCATTGAAAAAATAAGGGGCAAAACATTAAATCTTAAGCTTGAGCGCGTTATTACGCAAATTGGAGTTGTGATGATTGTTTTTTTCGCCTTATTCGTAACTTATAACGATATATTAAAATTGTTTGGGGATAAGATAGCTAAATTGTTTAAGTGAAGATTACATAATTTAACATAGTGGTGTTTATGGTAATTAAAAGACGCAAATCCAGAATTATAAAAATTGGTAATATAGAAATTGGCGGCGCGAACCCCATTGCTATTCAGTCAATGGCTAAGGTCAAAACTTCTGATATAGAAAAGACAGTTAGACAGCTTAAAGAATTAGAAAGCGCTGGTTGTGAAATAGTCCGTTTAGCAATAAAAGACAGCCTTGACGCGCGGGCAATTAAAAGAATTAAACTAAAGGTAAAATTGCCGATAGCCGCGGATATTCATTTTAATTGGCGTTTGGCGCTGGAGGCAATTGATAATGGCGCGGATAAAATTAGGTTGAATCCCGGAAATATTTATAAGCAAGATCAGATTAAAGAAATAGTTAGGGCAGCGAAAATTAACCATATTCCTATAAGGGTGGGGGTGAATTCGGGATCGTTATCGGTTAGCCGGTTAGCCGGTTTGCTGGTTTGCCGGTCACAAGCGGATAAAATGGTTAAAAGCGCGTTAGATTATGTAAAAATTTTAGAAAGATTTAAATTCCACGATATTGTTATTTCTCTTAAGGGGTCGGATATTTTAGATACTGTAGAGGCGTATCGTAAAATAGCTAAGCTAAGCGACTATCCTTTACATTTAGGCCTTACCGCGACAGGCGCTTCGTATAATGGAGGGATAAAATCCAGCATTGCGTTAGGGGCTTTGTTGATGGATGGAATAGGTGATACAATAAGGGTATCGCTTACTGATGAGCCAAGGCAAGAAATCAAGGCAGCCAGAGCCATTTTAGAATCTTTGGGTTTGAGATGTTTTGGCCCTGAGATTATAAGTTGTCCTACCTGCGGCCGTTGCGGGGTGGATTTAGTTAAGATAATAAAAGAATTAGAAAATTCGTTATCCCGTTATCCCGTTATCCCGTTATCCCGTTTAACAGGCAAACAGGCTAACAGGTTAACCGGCAAACCGATTAAAGTGGCTGTAATGGGCTGTGAGGTTAATGGCCCGGGAGAGGCAAGGCAGGCGGATATTGGGATCGCTTTTGGTAAGAAGATGGGGGTGTTGTTTAGTAAGGGCAAATTGATAAAAAAAGTTTCTTTTGATAAATGTGTTGATGCTTTGTTAGAAGGGATACAGGTGAAGAAATGATTAAAAAATTAAAAAAAGAAATAAGACAGAAGCTTCTGGAGCAATATAGCGGTATATTCTGTGAAGAAAAAGTAGACAAAGAGGGATTAGGAAAGGTTATAGGGCGAATTCTAGGAGAAATCGTTTCTCGCGAACGCGCGATAATATCGGATGGAGATAAAGACAAAGTAATTTCTGACTTGGTTAATGAATTAGCTGGTTACGGCCCGGTAGAAAACATTATGAATGATCCAAGCGTAACTGAGATTATGATTAATGGGCCAAAAAAGATTTATATTGAAAAAAATGGTAAAAAGATATTGTCCAATCTTATATTTGATGATGAACAGCAATTAAGGTGTTTAATATATAAAATGTTGGCGCCTACGCGGCGCAGGGTGGATGAGCTTTCTCCTTACGTAGATGTATCTCTTAAGGATGGCTCGCGCGTGAATATTATTATTCCGCCTTTAGCAGTGGACGGAATTGTTGTAACAATAAGAAAATTCCTGAAAGAAATAATAACCGTTGAAGATTTAATTAAGCTTGGCACGTTAGATAATCGAATGGCGGATTTTTTAATCGCTTGCATAAGAGCAAAAGTAAATGTTCTGTTTGCCGGGGCAACCGGTTCTGGTAAAACCACAACGCTGGGCGTGCTTTCGAGCTATATCAGTAATGATGAGCGCGTTGTTACTATTGAGGATGTTGCGGAGTTGCATTTAAAACAGGAGCACGTGGTAAGGCTTGAAGCGAGAGGTTCGAATATAGAGGGTAAAGGCGAAATAACGATAGGAGATCTTTTTAGGAATTCTTTACGTATGCGGCCGGGAAGGATAATTCTTGGTGAAATCAGAAGTTCAGAGGCCTTGGATATGCTTCAGGCATCGTGCTCCGGTCACAGTGGTTCTTTGGCAGTTTTGCACGCTAATTCTCCCCGGGAGGCTGTTTACCGGATTGAAACAATGGTGCTTACGTCAGGACTGCCGATTAACTTGGATGCAATATATAGGCAGTTTGTGGCGGCAGTCCATCTTATTATCCAGCAGGAACAGTTAGTGGATGGCTCAAGGAAGATTACTCATATTACGCAAATAAACGGTTTAAAAGACGGACAGATTGTTTTGGAAGATTTATTTACATATGCAATAGAGAATGTAGGTTCTGATAAGGAAGTTAAAGGTAGGTTTAAGGCTTCAGGAATAATCCCCGTGTTTTATTCTTTGTTTGAAAAGAGAGGTATAGAGTTGTCGAAAGAGATTTTTAGCGAGGCATAAAAATAGTGAATAGCATAAACTAATCACTCTCGAACGAAGCGAGGAAAAATGTATTGGTCAAAAACTTTTATACCAACTTTAAAAGAGAATCCGCAGGAAGCTGAATCTATAAGCCATAAATTGCTTTTGCGCTCTGGGCTTACGCGCATGCTTATCGCTGGCGCTTATTCTTATTTACCTTTAGGCTATAGGGTATTGAATAATATTCAAAAGATAATCCGGCAGGAGATGGAATCTTGCGGCGCGAGCGAATTATTACTGCCGGCATTGCAGCCGTTAGAATTATGGCAGAGGTCAGGCCGCGATAAAACTTTAAATGATGTAATGCTAAAATTTATTGACAGAAAGGGTAGGAAACTTTGTTTAGGCCCGACCCACGAAGAGGTTATCACGGATTTAGTAAAAAACTGCGTGTCTAGTTACAGGCAGCTGCCTTTAATTTTATATCAGCTCCAGACAAAATTTCGCGATGAGCTTCGTCCGCGGTTTGGCTTGATTAGGGCGTGCGAATTTATTATGAAGGATGCGTATAGTTTTGATAAAGATGAAGATGGATTAGATAAAAATTATCAGGCAATGCATAGCGCTTATCAGAAGATATTTAAAAGATGCGGCCTTAATTTTCTTGTTACAGAAGCTGATTCTGGCGTGATGGGCGGGAATATTTCACATGAGTTTATGGTTCCGGCTCAAGACGGAGAGGATGTAGTTAGGGTATGCCCTAAATGTGAAGCAGTAAAGACAAACACTTTGCCTTTACCGGAGCTTGAAGATGACCACAAACCAGCAGGTAGTGGTTTGGCTTCCAATAGCCAAAGCCAAGATGATAATTGCGCCAAATGCGGCACTAAGACGCAAGAGCTTAATACTATTGAAGTAGGGCATATTTTTAAGCTGGGAACTAAATATACAACGATGTTGGGAGGAAATTTTCTTGATGCTGACGGAAAGCTTAAACCTATAATTATGGGTTGTTACGGAATAGGCGTTTCGCGGTTGATTTCCGCGGTAATTGAGCAAAATTATGATACCGCTGGTATTGTCTGGCCGGATGAAATTGCTCCTTATAAAATTATTATTTTGCCTCTGGATGTAACGGAGAAAAAGATTTTTGGGAGCGCGGTAGAAATTTATAATGAGCTTAAGCGCGAGGGGTTTGATGTTTTGTTAGATGACCGTGATGAGCGCGCAGGCGTTAAATTTAAAGACGCGGATCTTTTGGGAATTCCTTTACAGTTAATAGTGGGTAAGGAATTTTTGAAAAGTAATACCATAGAATTAAAGGTGCGCCGCGGCGGCGAAAAGATTATTAAGCCGAGAGAAGAAATAATTCCGTATCTTGCGAAGCGTGAAGCGTTGTTCGTGAAGCGAACGACGAACGACGAAATACGGTAGCACAAGAAAATGGATAAGCGGGAAAATATTGATGAATTAGAGAGGTTAATTGGAGATTATTTAAAAAATCAAGGGTTTGATTTAGTAGACCTTATTTATAGATATGAAGGAAGAGGCCTGTTTTTAAAGATTTTGGCAGATAGGCAGCAAGGCGGCATAAATTTAGATGATTGCGCTTTTCTTAATAGTAATGTCGGTAGGATCTTAGAAGAAAAAGGTATTTTAGGGGAAGGATGTGTTTTAGAAGTATCTTCGCCTGGCCTGGATAGGCCGCTTAAAACGAAAAATGATTTTTCGCGTTGCGTAAACAAAAGAGTAAGAGTTTTTCTTCATGAATGTGTAAATGACAAGCAGGAGTGGGTTGGCCAAATTTTGCGCGTGGAAGATAATACCGTGTGTATCAGGGTTTTGGAAGAAGAATTACAAATACCATTGTCCAAGATTATAAATGCAAAACAGGTTATTTAATAAAGAATCAAATAGCAAAAGAAGAATGTTTTAGCGTTTAGCGGATAGCGTTTAGCGGATAGGTTAGATTTTACTATCCACTATACGCTCTGCGCTATACGCTCGACGTCTTGATTTTTGCATTAAAGTAAGGGGTGTTTAAAATGAGCCAGGAATTGTTAGCTATAATTGAACAGTTGGAAAGAGAAAAAGGAATAAAAAAAGAGATTCTTGTTGAGGCGGTAGAAAGCGCGCTCTTAAGCGCTGCCAGGAAAGCGCTTGGCATTAAATTCGATGAAGAGCTAAAAGTGGAGTTGGAAGCTGTTACCGGCAAGATCAGGGTTTTTAGAAATAAAGAGGAAGTTACTTCTTTAGACTTTGGCCGCATCGCGGCTTCCGCGGCGCGCCAGGTAATAATTCAGAAAATTAGAGAGGCAGAAAAGGATGTTGTTTTTAATGAGTTTCAAAGTAAGGCCGGCGAGATTGTCAGTGGTACGGTTTATAGGTTTGAAAAGGGGAATATTATTATTGATCTTTTAGGCAGGGCTGAAGGCGTCCTGTCTAAATACGAACAGTCGCCTAAAGAAGAGTTTAAGCAAGGCCAGCGCATACGTTCTTATATTTTGGAAGTAAAAAAAGAAATTAAGGGGCCTCAGATTGTTCTGTCCCGCGCGCACGTTAATTTTGTAAAAAAGTTGTTTGAAATGGAGGTGCCCGAGATATACGAAGGAATCGTAGAGATAAAATCTATAACGCGCCAGCCAGGGGAGCGCACTAAAATCGCGGTTTTATCAAAGAATGAAAAGGTTGATCCAGTGGGCGCTTGTGTAGGTATGCGCGGGAACCGTGTCCGAAATATTGTAAATGAATTGCAGGGAGAGAGAATTGATATTGTATATTTTAGTGATGATATCAAAGAGTATATTAAGGCGGCGCTTTCTCCGGCGCAGGTTTCCGAGATAAAATTAGATAAGGAAAAATTAAAGGCGGAGGTTATTGTGGCGCAAGACCAGTTGTCACTTGCTATCGGTAAGCAAGGGCAGAATGTGAGGCTTGCCGCGAAACTGATTGGCTGGGGGTTGGATATTCGCACAAAAGAAACCGCAAGTTCTGTCGCGCCAAAATTAGAAGAGAAGGCGCTGGAAAAGGAAGTAGTAATAGAAGAAGTTAAAGAAATAGAGGGAGCAGCTTTGGAAAACCTACCCGGAGCAGGGGAGAAGATTATTACGAGCCTTAAGGAAGCAGGGTTTAATTCGATGAAATCTCTTGCTGAAGCAAAAGTAGAGGATTTAATAAAACTCAAAGGTATCGCGAAAAAGAAGGCGGAGAAGTTGATAGAAGAAGCAAAGAAACTTTGTTTGGGTGTTTAAAAAATGGTTCTTTCATAATAAGGGTGGAAGAATTGGTGTAAAGGCATGGGAGAAAGGGGAAATAAAAAAACATCAATTGTCAGAGAAAAATTGATAGAATTTGTTTATAACAACAATCTGTCGGGACTATGGTATCTGGGCGGGCAAGCCCGCCCCTACGCGACGACGATGATTTACAGGGGTCATGTAACGACCTGTAGAGGCGGGCTTGCCCGCCCAGATACTTACGTAAATTAGATCTATGCTTATTACTTTAAACATGAAGGAACCAAGAAAAGGATAACTATGCTAAAAATTAAGAAAGAAAAAACAGTTCCTAAGGAAGAAGAAAAGGGCAAGATTAAAAAAATAACGCCGAAGATAAATTTGATTAAGAAGATTGTTAAGAAAATAATCAAACCTAAAGCTGATGCCGCGGCTAAAATTAAGAAGATAGTTGTTTCTAAACCGGTTAAAAAGGCTGAGATTAAGGCTGAGATTAAGGAAGTAAAGGTTGAGGCTAAGGAAATAAGGGCTAAGGAAATAAAGGCTAAGGCTAAGGTTGAGGTAGCTAAGGCTGAGGCTAAGGTTAAGGCTGAGACGGAGGTTAGGGTTGAGACTAAGGTTGAGGCTAAGGAAGTAAAGGCTGAGGTTGAGACTAAGGTTGAGGCTAAGGAAGTAAAGGCTGAGGTTGAGACTAAGGTT
>ERZ1292640.145-Hain-H43-02um-R1-145-length-57127-cov-7_pt1 | contig 57127 bp, 49 predicted proteins | sample MGYA00564404_ERZ1292640 | MGnify/ENA primary metagenome ERZ1292640 (study PRJEB36523, sample SAMEA6512636) | groundwater metagenome | collected 2019-01-08 | study: AquaDiva: Metagenomics assemblies of 32 groundwater samples | reverse complement strand
TTCCGCAATGCGCTGGGAGTCCGCTGGCAAAACGAACGCGACGAATTTGATCCCGAAGACATCAACTATTGCACCTTCCGCTGGATAACGACCAGCTCGACCTTTGCCATGTCCGGGCTGCGCGCCAATCCGCTCACGGGCGAAATGATTGACGGCGACGTGATCTTTGACGCCAGTTGGATTCGGGCCTGGAAATCCGAGTACGCCTTCCTGGTGGGCAGCCCGATTCCGGCCAGTGAAACCGGACCGGTGCCGCTCGCGCTGGCCGAAGTGATCAGCTCCATCATGGCCGCCAAACATGGTTTTGGCCTCCCCTTCCCGCTGCCGGGCGCCCGCTGGAACGCCGCCTTCCAATCGAAAGACCAGGAGCCGGGGGCCGCCGAATTGGTGCCCGCGCAATGGAGTCCGCTCAAGATGTTGCTCAGCCGGCGATTGGCGCCCGGGCAATTCACCGCCTGCCAGTTCAGCTCCAGCAAACATCATGAATTGAGCATGGCCGCCATGGCCCTGGCTGCCGCCGACAAAGCCGAGCCGGATGCCAAGCTGCCCGAGGAATTCCTCGGCCAGGCCATCAAGGAAATTGTCATGCACGAAGTCGGCCATTCCCTGGGCCTGCGGCACAATTTCAAAGCCAGCAGCATGCTCAGCGCCGACCAGATCAACAACACCGAAATCACCCGGGTCAAAGGGATGAGCGGCAGCGTCATGGATTACAACCCGATCAACATCGTCCCCAAAGGACAGAAGCAAGGGGACTACGCCTCGACCACCATCGGGCCTTACGATTACTGGGCCATCGAGTATGCCTACAAACCCATCGAAGGTGACGAGGCCGCCGAGCTGAAGAAAATCGCCGCGCGCTCGCCCGAAGCCGACCTCGTTTATGCCACCGACGAAGATATGTACCTGAGCGACGACCCGGCGGTGAACACCTATGACCTCGGCTCCGACCCATTGAAGTACGGACGGGACCGCATGGCCCTGGCAGCGGAGCTGTTAAAGAACCTGGACGAAAAGGTGGTCAAAGAGGGCGAGTCCTGGGCGCGGCTGCGCAACGCGTTTTCCGTGCTCCTGGGCCAGTATGGCAATGCGGCTTACCTCGCTTCGTCTTACATCGGCGGGCAATCCGTGTCCCGGGACTTCAAGGGCGGCGAAGGCAGCCACGACCCCATCGTGCCCGTCGCGGGTGACAAACAGCGCGAAGCGCTGAAGTTCATGGTGGAAAGCATCCTCAGCGACCAGGCCTTTCAGTTTTCGCCGGCGATGCTCCGGCGTTTGACCACACAGAACTGGTACCACTGGGGGAGCGATTCGATGTTCTTCCGCGGCGGCATGGATTATCCGATTTACAGCCGCATCCTGGGCATCCAGCGCATCGTTCTTAACCAGTGTTTCAACAGCGGCGTGCTCTCGCGCCTGCAAAACCAGGAACTCAAAGCCGACTCCGGCGCCAATCCACTCCGCATCTCCGAGATTTTCAAGATGCTTACCGACGGAATCTGGTCGGAGTTGAATCCCGGCCCGGACGGCAACCCCACCGCCGCGGCCTGCTCGACGATTCGCCGGAATCTCCAGCGCGAGCACCTGCGCCGGCTCTGCACGCTGGTCCTGGGCACCCGCCGCAGTGGCCTCGAAGAACTCTACGGATATGTCGTCTTCCTGGGTGATTCCGGCTCCGCCCCGGCTGATGCCAGGAGTCTGGCGCGGCTTCATCTCCAAGACATTGGCCAGCGCATCGACCGGAAGCTGGAGCTGAAGGACAAGCTCGATGATGCGTTGCGCGCTCACCTCGCCGAATGCCACGAGCGCATCAAGAAGGTTTTGGAAGCAAGCTACAACGCCAACGAACCTTGATCCGAAAGGATATGACAAAAAATCCTTCTCTCAAACAAGGGCCGGCTCCATTGCCCCGTGCGGTGCAGCGCCGCACCTTTCTTCTTCTCCTGGCCGCCTGCTTGACTTTCGCGTCTGGCGGCTCGACAACCTTGGCCAGCGCGTTGGAAGCCGGCCTCGCCGTGCGCGACGTGACGCCGGAACTTCCCATCTGGCTGGCGGGCTACGCCGCGCGGAAAAAACCCGCCGATAAGGTTGACCATCCGCTCCTCGTGCAGGCGCTGGCTTTCAAGGATGCCACGGGGGCGCGGTTCGTTCTTGTCTCCCTGGATAATTGTGAAGTCAGCCACGCTTTCATCGCGCCGGTCCTGGAACAAGTTGAGAGCAAGTTTGCCCTGGGCCGCGGCGCGGTCATGGTTGTTTCCAGTCACACGCATTCGGCTCCGGTCCTGGACAACACTTTGGAAGCCATGTACCAGATGGCCGACGCGGATCGAGACCGGATTCGGCAATACAGCCAACTGCTCCGCGCCAAGCTCCTGGAAGTGATCGGAGCCGCTCTGGCGGACGTTAAACCAGCCCAATTGGAGCGCGGCACGGGCCGGGCCACCTTCGCCATGAACCGGCGGGTTTATCAGGATGACAAAGTCGTCTTTGGCGAGAATCCGGACGGTCCGGTGGATTGGGATGTGCCCGTCCTAAAAATCAAGGGCACGAACGACGCGGTGCGCGCAATTCTGTTCGGTTACGCCTGCCACGGCACCAGCATTGCCGGAGACGATTTCTATATTGTCTCCGGCGATTACATGGCGTACGCGCGCCAGCATCTTGAAGCGCTTTATCCCGGCGCGGTCGCCCTCTATCTCACCGGCATGGGCGGCGATTCCAACCCGTCGCCCCGCGGCACGCTGCTGGATGCCAAACGTCATGGGCTGGAGCTGGCCGGCGCAGTGGCAGGAGTGTTGAATCGTCCCATGCGACCGGTGCATGGGCCGCTGAAGTTTGCCTACGAGGAGGCGGACCTGCCGTTCGAGAAAGCTCCCAGTCGCGACCAAATCGAAACGGACGCGAAAAGCGACGACCCCCACGTGCGCAACCGGGCCGTGGCGGCCCTGCGTTTGTTGGACGAAGGGAAGCCCCTGCCCTCCTCCTTGAAACTGCCGCTGGCAGCGGTGCGCCTGGGAGATGACCTGACGTTTGTGGCCATGGGCGGCGAGGTTGTGGTGGACTATGCCACTCGCTTCAAACGCCTTTTCGCTCCGGACCATCCCTGGCTGGTCGGTTATGCTTATGAGATTTCATGCTACATCCCTTCGGCGCGGATTTTGAAGGAAGGCGGGTACGAAGCGCATTCCTCTCTCATTTATTACGGCTTCTATGGTCCTTTCCGAGGCCTCATTGAAGAGATTCTCACCCAACGCATGACGGAGTTGGTGGCCAAGGTGCGCCCGGGCGGGAATTGACGAGGCCAGCGACGGTCCATGGGCGATTTTGATCGAATTGGCCAGAGCACGGGACGAGCGATTCGAACGATTCGAACGATTCGAGTTGCGTTTTTGCAGCAAAGATTCTTCATAAAGCCATGACTACGGACAAACCAACATCGGCCGGCAAATGCAACCTGGGCGGTGGCACTTTCGGCAAAGCAACCATCACGCAGCACCTTCAATCGTGCTGGCAGAAGAACGCGGTTCCTCCTGCCGCTGGACCCAAGGGGAATGGAGCAACAAGAAAGACCTATCGTCTGGCGATCGAGGGGCGTTACTTGCCTGAGTATTGGCTGCATCTTGCCATAGCCGCCGACGCGACCTTGGCGGATTTGGATGCTTTCCTGCGGCGCATCTGGCTGGAATGCTGCGGGCACTTGAGTTCATTTAACATTGAGAAACGATCGTATGACTCGGCGGTCTCACGTGGATTTGAAGACATGGGCAACGAAAGCATGAAAGTCGCCCTGGAAAAAATCCTGCGGCCCAAGATGAAATTCTACCATGCCTACGACTTCGGCACGACCACGGACTTGACCCTAAAGGTCGTGTCCGAGCAGCCAGGCGGCCTCAAACGCCGCGGCCTGCAAATTCTCGCGCGGAATGATCCTCCAGCGATCTTATGCACGGAGTGCGGAAAGAATGCGACGCAAGTCTGCGGCGAGTGCATCTGGTCGGGCGGCGGTTGGCTGTGCGACAAGTGCGCCGGCCAACATGAATGCGGCGAGGAAATGCTGCTGCCCGTGGTCAATTCCCCGCGGGTGGGAATGTGCGGATACACCGGACCTGCCTCCTAGCTGCAACCGTTGCGTAACAGTGAACATGAAGAGACTCTTTGGACAGCATCGTGCGCAGATGGCCTTGGCCTTGTGCTGGGCGATGTCCCAGTCTCTCTCTCAAAGCGTGGCTCCCGTTGCCTCCGAAGTTCGCGAACTCATCAGCCGCCAGATAAACCAGGACTATGCTCATCTGGAGACGCTCTACCAGCATTTGCACGCGCATCCCGAACTCTCTTTCCATGAGGAAAAGACCGCGGCGCGGATGGCTGAAGAACTGCGGCCACTCGGCTTTGCCGTGACAACCAAGGTGGGCAAGCACGGCGTGGTTGGCGTTTTGCGCAATGGCGACGGCCCCACCATCCTGGTGCGCACCGATCTGGACGCGCTGCCGGTCAAAGAGCAGACCGGTCTCCCCTACGCCAGCCAGGTTCAGACAAAGGACGAGGACGGCAACGAAGTCCACGTCATGCACGCCTGCGGGCATGATGTGCACATGACCGTCTTCATCGGCACCGCCCGGTTGCTCGCGCAAATGAAAGACCGCTGGCAGGGAACCCTGGTCCTGATTGGCCAGCCGGCCGAGGAAAAAGGGTCCGGGGCGCAGGCCATGCTGGCGGACGGCCTTTTCACTCGATTTTCCAAGCCGGATTATTGCCTGGCCTTGCACGTCAACGCCGAGTTGCCCGTGGGCACGGTGGGCTACACCGAAGGATTTTCCTCGGCCAACGTGGATTCGGTTGATATCACCGTGCGCGGCGTGGGCGGCCACGGAGCTTATCCTCACACCACCAAGGACCCGGTGGTGCTGGCGGCCCAAATCGTCCTCGCCTTGCAGACCATCGTCAGCCGGGAGATCAATCCGACGGAGCCGGCGGTCGTCACCGTCGGCTCGATTCATGGGGGAACCAAGCACAACATTATCCCCGAAGAGGTGCGGCTGAAATTGACGCTGCGTTCCTATTCAGACGACGTGCGCCACCAGACGATTGCCGCCATTCGGCGCCTGACGCGCGGCTTGGGTCTGGCTGCCGGCCTGCCTGAGGATCGCCTGCCGACGGTGACGCTGGTCGAGGGAGAGTACACGCCCACCACCTACAACGATCCGGCGCTGACCCGGCGGCTGGCGGCAGTGTTTGGAAACTGGTTTGGCGCTGAAAAAGTCGTCGCGCGCAAACCCACCATGGGCGGAGAAGATTTTGGCCTCTTCGGCCGCACCGAACACAAGATCCCCATCTGCATGTTTGCGCTCGGTGTGGTGGAACCGCAGCGGGTTGAAAAGAGCAGGCGCCTCGGTCTGCCCTTGCCCTCGCTTCATTCCAATGCGTTTGCACCGGTTCCGGAACCGAGCATCAAAACCGGCGTCACCGCCATGACGGCGGCGGTGCTCGAGTTGGCCGGCAAAAAGTAATCTGGAAATACGAATCTGCGCCGGGGAGCGCCGCGGCCCGCCCCAATCCGTGGCGACCTTTTCAGCTACACACCGGCTGAAAACCAAGCCCGGGTCCGGTTGCAGACATGACAGACCGAGAGCATCACTGGCACTTCGACCAGCACGCCCACGACTGTCGCCAGCGCCGCGCCCGATCCAGGGCCGAAGAGCGTGATGGCCACCGCCACGGCCAGCTCGAAGAAATTGCTCGCCCCGATCAGCGCGCCCGGCGAGGCCACATTGTGCGGCACCTTCAGCCAGCGCATCAACAGGTAAGTCAGGCTGGAGTTGAAATAGACCTGGATGACGATGGGCACCGCAATCAGCAGCACGGCCAACCAGCGCTGGGTCAGGTTCTCCGCTTGAAAGGCGAAGATGAGCACCAGCGTCAGCAACAGCGCCACAATCATCACCGAATGGAACTTTGGCAGAAACCGCTGTTCAAACCAGTCCTGGCCGTGCGATTTGAGCAACGCCGTGCGCGTCAGCCAGCCCGCCGTCAGCGGAATGACGATGAACACCACCACCGACGTAATCAGAACTTTCGCAGGCACCACCACGTTAGCCACGCCGCACAGAAACATCACAATCGGCGCGAAGGCGACCAGCATGATGAGATCATTCACCGCCACCTGCACCAGCGTATAAGCCGGGTCGCCATCGGTCAGGTAGGACCAGACGAACACCATCGCCGTGCAGGGCGCCGCCGCCAGAATGATGAGGCCGGCCGTGTATTCTTTCGCCATCTCCGGACCGATCCACGCGGCAAAGACGTGCTGCATGAACACCCACGCCAGCAGCGCCATGCTAAACGGCTTGACCAGCCAATTGATGAACAATGTCACCAGCAGCCCCTTCGGCCGGCGCGTCACTCCGCCAATCGCGCTGAAGTCCACCTTGAGCATCATCGGGTAAATCATCAGCCAGAGCAGCACGCCGATGGGCACGTTCACTTGCGAGCCTTGGCCAAATTCCATTTTGCTCAAGGCCGTCGTCAGGCTGGGAGCGCCCTTGCCCAGCAACAGGCCGGCAATCATGCAGAGGAATACCCAGACCGTGAGGTAGCGTTCAAAGAAGGCCAGACGCTTGGGTTCGACCGCCGCAGGCGTGGGCGCAACGGAAGCGGTGGAGGCTCGGTTTTGCATGAGGCGAGTCGTGTGTTGGTCAGTGCCGCATTATCCTCAGCGCGGGTTTGCGCGCCGAGATTTCCAGGCTCGTTATGTAATCGCCCGGCTTCGCCCCGGCAGGCAGGCTGGTCATGATCTTTTGGTAAAGCGGATCCTGCCCGTCCACCATCCCGTCAATGTAAGCCGGCTTGGCATTGAGCACGATGTCCGCAAGGCCCGCCTCCTTCGCCATCCGCTCTGTTTCCGAGGCGAGCACCGCGCCCGCCACACAGCCCACCAGCGCCTCGACCATCTCGACGATGGCCGCCGGCAGCGGTTGGAGCAGCGCGAGGTCGGAGACCGCGACACGCCCGCCCGGCTTCAGCACTCGGCTGATTTCGCGCCAGACTTGCGGCTTGTCCGGCGAGAGGTTGATGACGCAATTGGAAATCACTGCGTCCACACTGGCATCCGCAAGCGGCAGGTGCTCGATTTCACCCAGCCGGAACTCGGCGTTGTTCAATCCGGTGCGCTCGCGATACGCCGCTACGTTGTTGCGGGCCCTGGCCAGCATCTCCGGCGTCATATCCACGCCGATGGCGCGTCCGCCGGGCCCCACTTTGCGCCCGGCGATGAAGACGTCAAAGCCGCCGCCCGCGCCCAGGTCCAGCACCACTTCGCCGGATTGGAGCGCGGCCAGCGCGTTGGGATTGCCGCACGAGAGGCCCATGTTCGCGCCGTCGGGCAGCGCGGCCAGTTCCTCGCTCGAATAGCCGATGTGTTTGGCCAGGTGTTCGGAAGCGCCGGGCGACGAACCGCAGCAACTTACCGCCGAACTGCAGCAAGAGCCGCTGCTCTGCGCGATCTGGCCGTAGCCGTCGCGCACCTTCTGGCGGATGGATTCAGCATCAGGTTTTTGTGAGATCATAAGGTTAGAGGCAGATTTGCGCCGGAGCGAGTGCTTCCGGCAACGTTTCCACAAACACGCGAATTTCATCCCGCACGCGCCGATAAATGGCCAGCTTCTCCTCGCCGTCGGGCAGGTGCTTCGTCAGCTTCGGCGGGTCTTCAAAACCGGCATAAACCACCCTCGTCTGGCCGGGAAAAATGGGGCAATGCTCGTTCGCGTGCCCGCAAACGGTCACGACGCAATCGAACGGCACCGGCCCGATTTCCTCCAGCGTCTTGGAATGGTGCCGCGAGATGTCCACGCCCGCCTCCGCCATGACGTTGACTGCGTGCGGGTTCAGGCCGTGTTTCTCGAGGCCCGCCGAATAAGGATCGAGGCGGTCGCCCTTGAGTTGGCGCGCCCAGCCTTCGGCCATCTGGCTGCGACAGGAGTTGCCGGTGCAGAGGAAAAGGATTTTCAGCTTCGGCATTGGCGTTGACATAATTCCTTCGGGTCCAACTCCAAAACGGCTTTGAGCCGCTTGGCGTCGCTGGCCGCCTGTACGGTCCTGGCCAGGGTCTTGTGAACCCAGTCCAGCGCCTCGCGCACGACGACCGGCGCGCCGGCTCCGGGCAGGCGGTAAAAAACCCACCGCTCGGTCTTTCTCGACTCGATCAGCCCCGCGTGATGCAGGACCGACAGATGCTTGGAGACGGTGGACGGCGCGAGCTGAAAAAACTCCGTGATCTGGCAGACGCACAGTTCGCGCCCGCGCAACGCCAGCAGGATGCGCACGCGGTTAGGGTCCGCCAGCGCTTTGGTGATGGCCATGAACTCACGCATCCGTTTTCTATATTTCGCCAAACAACGAAATATTGATACCTGACGCGGCCTCCGCTGTCAAGCCGCCACCCCGCCGTTCGGGAGGCTGTCGGGGTGGATTTAAGAAAACGGAGCGCCGGTTTGCAACCGGCTTTGGCGCAACGACCAGCTTGGGGGAACCTCAAGCCGATTAAGAATCGGCGCTCCACCTCGGCTGCCCAGGCGAGAGCCTCTTTCTTGAATCCGCCGTCGGAGGCTGTTGCTTTCACCTCCGACTTTGTGTTTAACTCTCCGCCACCAGCATGAGCGTGCCGCAGACCATTCGCGAACTCGTCGAGCGCTTTGAGCGCCAACGCGACGCCTACCGCTCGCCGCATTACAACGAAACCCAGCTTCGCCGCGAATTCCTTGACCCCTTCTTCAAAGCTCTCGGCTGGGACATTGACAACGAACAAGGCTACGCCGAAGCCTACAAAGACGTCATCCACGAGGACGCCATCAAAGTCGGCGAAGCGACCAAGGCGCCCGACTACTGTTTCCGCATCGGCGGGGCGAGAAAGTTTTTTCTCGAAGCCAAGAAGCCCGCCGTGGACATCCAGCACGATGTCAGCCCCGCCTTCCAACTGCGCCGGTATGGTTTTACGACCAAGCTCCCCCTCAACATTCTGAGCGACTTCGAAGAGTTCGCCGTCTATGACTGCCGCTTCAAGCCGGATCAACACGACAACGCTGCCCGTGGGCGAATCCTCTACATCCCATACACCGAATACGCCTCGCGCTGGGACGAGATCGCGAGCGTGTTCTCGCGCGACGCCGTCCTCAAAGGCGCGTTCGACAAGTTTGCCGAATCCACGAAGGCCAAACGCGGCACGGCGGACGTTGACGACGAGTTTCTCAAGACCATCGAAGGCTGGCGAACCGAGTTGGCCCGCAACCTCGCTCTGCGCAATCCCAAACTCACCCAGCGCGAACTCAACTTCGCCGTCCAGCGCATCATTGACCGCATCATCTTCCTGCGCATCTGCGAAGGCCGCGGCCTAGAGGATTACGGACGCCTCCAGGCCCTGACGAACGGCGGCCGCATCTACCCGCGCCTTGCCCAACAGTTCGAGCAGGCCGACGCCCGCTACAACTCCGGCCTCTTCCACTTCCAACCGGAGAAAGGCCGCCACGAAGCGCCCGACGAACTCACGCTCGGCCTCGACCTCGACGACAAACTCCTGCGCGACATTCTCCAGAGCCTTTATTACCCGGAGTGTCCCTACGTTTTCTCCGCGCTGCCGGCGGACATTCTCGGCCAGGTCTATGAGCAATTCCTCGGCAAAGTCATCCGCCTCACCGAGGGCCATCGTGCCGTCGTCGAGGAAAAGCCGGAAGTCAAAAAGGCCGGCGGTGTTTATTACACGCCCACCTACATCGTGGATTACATCGTCCAGAACACCGTTGGCAAACTTCTTGAAGAATGTAGCAGCCGACGTAAGGAGGCTCACTCTTCAAACGGAGGAGAACAGAGCCTCCTTACGTCGGCTGCTACAGTGACAGTGGACGCGCGCCGCGCCACGGCTATTCTCAACCGCGTCGCCAAAGTCCGCATCCTCGATCCCGCCTGCGGCAGCGGCTCGTTCCTGCTGGGCGCTTACGAACATCTGCTCAAATGGCATCTCGACTTCTACGCGAAGAACGACCCGGCCAGATGGGCCAAAGGGAACAAGCCGGTGCTGGTGCAAGTCTCTGGCGGAAGCTGGCGTCTCACCATTGCCGAGCGCAAACGCATCCTCCTGGACAACATCTACGGGGTCGATATTGACGCGCAGGCGGTGGAGACCACCAAACTCTCGCTCCTGCTGAAAGTGCTGGAAGGCGAAACCCAACAAAGCCTGCAGCCCGTCTTGCGCATGTTTCAGGAACGGGCCCTGCCCGACCTGGGCGACAACATCAAGTGCGGCAACTCGCTCATCGGCCCGGATTTTTACCAGGAATTGGTAAGGACGGATTCCACTCCGTCCCAAATTTCCTCTGACAAGACCGGGAAAAGTCACGGACGCGGTGGAACGCGTCCCTACCAGCCGCCGCTGTTTGCGCTGACGGAAGAAGAACGCTACCGCATCAACGTCTTCGACTGGCACGCGGAATTTCCGCACATTTTCGGGCGGAAGATTTTTACCGGCGCGCTGCGTGAACCCCCTGCCGCTTCGCCATTGGACTTTGGGATGCCTGGCGTGCCGCTGCATGGCAGTTACAGGTACAAGAAAAAGAAAGGCGAAAAGGCCGTGCCGCCTTCACCGCCGGTTGAATCCGAATGGGAAGGTGGGTTTGATGCGGTGATTGGGAATCCGCCTTATATCCGCATCCAAACGATGCAGGACACGCAGCCGCAGGAAGTGGGATTTTTCAGCCAAGCCTACCAAGCCGCGCGGCAGGGCAACTACGACATTTACGTTGTGTTTGTGGAACGCGGGCTGAGTTTGCTCAACAAGACCGGCAGACTCGGTTTCATCCTCCCGCACAAATTCTTTAATGCGGAGTATGGTCAACCATTGCGGTCGATTCTCAGCAGCGGCAAGCACCTCGAACACATCGTTCATTTCGGCCACAGCCAGGTCTTCGCTACGGCGACGACATACGCCTGCCTGCTGTTCTTGAGCAAATCACCGATTCACAAATGCAGGTTTGTGCAGGTTGAAGATCTCCCAGCATGGATCAAGACTGGCGAAGCGGAACGAGGTGAGTTGCTGGCGGAGAAGATTGACCAGGTAGCTTGGAATCTCCACGTTGGACCCGCGGCCAAGATCATGCGGCGGTTGGCCAAATGTGACCAGCGGCTGAAAGACATTGCGCACTTATTCGTGGGCTTGCAGACGGATGCCGATGACGTGTTCATTCTGGAAGAAACCGGTCGGAAGGGCGGGCAAGTGCGATGCGCTTCGGCTGCCACGGGACAGGAACACTGGTTTGAGGCCGACCATCTCAAGCCGTTTTTGAAAGGCTCGCTCGATGTTCGACGTTATGCGCTTTCAGGTGCGGCGAAGTTTTTGATATTTCCCTATCAAAAAATTGCGGATAAATCCGTTTTGGTCTCTCCCGAAGATTACACAGAACAGTTTCCACTGACTTGGGATTACCTCCAGGCTAACAAAGCTAGGCTCTCCAAACGAGCGAAGGGCACGCTCGGTTCAGCGTGGTATGGTTACGTTTACAAGAAGAACCATCTTCGTTTTGAGCAGCCAAAGATTCTAGCCCCAGCCATCGCTAAGGGCGCGTGCTTCGCATGGGATGCCGAAGGCAAACACTACTTTGTCGGGAGCGGTGGTGGCGGTGGCGGTGGCTACGGAATCGTTCCCAGCGAAACAACAGGTTGGTTACCGTTGTTTGTCTTGGGCCTTCTCAATTCAACGCTAACTACATTTTATCTGAAAAAGACGAGCAGCGTTTTCCGAGGTGGCTACATTGCTCTGAATCGCCAATACATTGAAGACATTCCTCTTCCGACGCTCGATATCAAACACGAGACTGACAAATCCCGTCACGACCAGATGGTGAAGCTCGTCGAGCAAATGCTGGAGTTGCACCAGCGATTGTCCGCCGCCCGGACGCCGCCGGAGAAGACCTCGCTTGAACGTCAAATCGCCGTCACGGACACGCAGATTGACCGGCTGGTCTATGACCTCTACGGCCTGACCGAGGAGGAGATCAAAATTGTGGAGGAAGCATCCTAATGAAGAAACGGAGATCCAAGAAGCCGTCAGATTCCTGGCGAAACTGGCTGACCCAAGAAAGCTGTTTTGCTCAGTTCAAGAATCGTCTCATTGCCAAGCTGGAAGAGTGTCACCCTCAGATGAAAAACCGCGTCCAGATCGACCGGCGATTTGCTCTATTGTGTGGGCATCCAGTTCCTGCAGGGCTAATTGATGACGCGATTTACCAACTGAGGTCTGAGTTTGAGTTGTTGTGCGTAAAAGAGGTCGTCCAGAGCGCGGGGGCTTTTCCAGACCTTTGCTTTGCCATCGAGTGCCTGTTTACCGCAGTGGAGGAGTACGACAGCCCTTCTCTTTTGCGACTGGAGGAGGCAATCCGCGAGGCTGTTGTGCTAAGTCCGGGCATTGCGATAGACATCTCTTCTCACGGCAAGGAAATCACGTTCCGTCCAGCAGGAGACCTTCTTCTCGACAAGAGTACGGTGGACGAAGTGCTGTCATCTCTTGGAGAGCATCCCACAATCTCCAAGAATTTTCAGGAAGCTCTGAGGATTTATGCTTCCGGGGAGACAGCAAAATACCGGAACGCGTTGGATAACCTTCGATTTGCCTTGGAGGCGCTCCTAAAGAAAACCTTAGGGAACAGGAAGTCACTTGAGCACCAAAGGTCAGCGCTCCTGCCGTGGCTGAAAGAACGGGGCTTGCATCAGCAAGTTGTCAACATGTATGAAGGGCTGCTTTTTGGCCCCTATGCCGGGTATCAGAACCAAGCCGTGAAGCACAATGAGGAGTATTCCTTGGTCGAGGTGGAGTTTATGATCTACCTGACGGGGACATTCATGCGCCTGCTTTTGGTCTTGAGTCGGAAGGGGAAGGCGTGACCAGATGCTGAAACTCGTCGAGCAAATGCTGGAGTTGCCTCAGCGATTGTCCGCCGCCAGAACGTCGCCGGAGAAAACCTCGCTCGAACGTCAAATCGCCGCCACAGACGCACAAATCGACCGGCTGGTCTATGACCTCTACGGCCTGACCGAGGAGGAAATCAAAATCGTGGAGGGAAACAAGCCGTGAAACTGCTCGATTTGGCGACGTTGCGACAAGCAGTTCGAGGAGGCCAAGTCGAATGGCGAAAACATGTGCTGCAAAAACTGGCAGAGCGCAGCATTGCCCAGCAGGCTGTCCTGAACGTTTTGCTTCAAGGCGAGCGCATTCGAGACTATGCCGAAGATCGGCCCTTTCCCAGCGCGCTGTTTTTAGGTTATGTTTCCGGCAAGCCGCTTCATGTGGTGGCGGCCTGTGACGAGGCGAACGGCTGCGCGTTCATCATCACCGCTTACGAGCCGTCACTGGAAGTTTTTGAGTCCGATTATCGAACGAAGAAGAAATGAAAACGAACCCAAGTGAACTCTGTCCCCTGTGTGGCGGGCGCAAGGTCGTTGGCACAAGCACCTTCACCGCCGACCTCGGCACGGGCATCGTCGTGGTCCGTAATGTGCGCGCGACGGTTTGTTCCCAGTGCGGCGAGGAATGGATTGACCATGAACCGGCGCGCAAGCTGGAGCGGAGTGTTTCCGAGGCACGAGAGAAACGATCACTGGTCGAGGTGACCACTGCCAGCTAACGCAAGCTCCGGCAGTTCCCCTGACAAATCTCGTTACGACCAGATGGTGAAACTCGTCGAGCAAATTCGGTAAAGTACGCCGCGAATGATGCATTTGTGGTGACGGCTTATCTGACCGACAAACCGAAGAAAGGCGAACAGTTATGGCCCAACAAGTAAAAGTCTGGTTCGACGCGGAAGGCGATTTTCTGGAAGTCCGCTTCTCGGACAAACCGGGTTTCATGCGCGAGACGAATAACGATGCGGTGATGGAACGGGTGGACGAGCAGGGCAACCTCCTCGGCTTCTCCATCATGCAAGTGAGCCAATTGGCCAAGGGCAAGCCACTGGTCGCCGATCTGGTCCCTTCGTTGAATTGATTTATCATCACCGCTTACGAGCCGTCACTGGAAGTTTTTGAGTCCGATTATCGAACGAAGAAGAAATGAAAACGAACCCAAGTGAACTCTGTCCCCTGTGTGGCGGGCGCAAGGTCGTTGGCACAAGCACCTTCACCGCCGACCTCGGCACGGGCATCGTCGTGGTCCGTAATGTGCGCGCGACGGTTTGTTCCCAGTGCGGCGAGGAATGGATTGACCATGAACCGGCGCGCAAGCTGGAGCGGAGTGTTTCCGAGGCACGAGAGAAACGATCACTGGTCGAGGTGACCACTGCCAGCTAACGCAAGCTCCGGCAGTTCCCGCCGACAAATCTCGTCACGACCAGATGGTGAAACTCGTCGAGCAAATGCTGGAGTTGCACCAGCGAATGTCCGCCGCCAGAACGCCGCCGCGCACTTCCATTTCCCGTGTACCACGCCGCCGCCACCAACACGCAAATCGACCGCCTCGTCTATGACCTCTACGGCCTGATCGAAGATGAAATCAAAATTGTGGAGGGCGCGACTTAAATCGGAACGCAATCCCCAATATGCTGAAACTGACTTACCCTCATTACACTTTGCTGCTGAAGCAGCCGGAATCCGGCATGGGTTACCAAGTCGTCGAGGTCACAACCAAAGAGGACAAGAAGAAGCGCGGCGTCGTTTACAACGCTGAATTGTTGCTCTTTGAAGAAGAGCCCCGCCAGGTGATGCTGGCTTCCGCTTACGACAGTCTGCTGGAACGCGCAGAGAACTCGTTGTTTGCCGTCAAAGACATCCGGGTCATTCCCAAGCTGGCGCAGCAATCGGCTTTCGCGGCGCTGCGCGAAACGGGAACGGTGTATGGAACCAAATCGAAGAGCGCCGAGGAGGCTCCGGTCGCGCACACCAAAGCGGGCGAGGTTTTCAAAAGATTCTCGGCCTACGAAAAGGACCACCGCGTTACCCCCAACGGCGGACTGTTGCCCGGCTCCTGCGCCACGACTGAGGAAGATGCCAAAAACGTGAAGACGGGCAAGGAAGCCGCCGCCAGATACGCTTTGCCGAATCCCAAACCTGCGGTATATATCTTCACGGTGAAGCCTCCGAAAGATACCGACGTTCAGCGTGGCACAGTGCAGCCGGCCAATGACCAGGCCGGTGGCGGCGTGGAAGTCATTTTCACATCTGGCAGCCCGGAGAAGACCGTCACCGGCCCGGACAAGATACCCGAAGGTTGAACATGACCATCAAACTGGACCAGCGCTGGGTAAAGTACCTGACGACGCAGCCGGAATCCGGCATGGGTTATCAGAAGGTGGACGTGCGGCTCAAGGACAAGCGGGTGTTGAAGAACGTCCTTGTTTTCAACGCCGAGGAAATCGAATTGCCGGAAGATTGCGCTGCGGTCGAAATTCAGGAACTGCATCTGAACCGCGGCTGATTCCCCCGTCCGCCAAAGCAAGTTGCGCCGAAGAACAAGAGCCGCGAGACCTGCAAACTTAGTTTTCCTCAGCGCAGGATGTATCGGTCTCACGGCTAAAGCGAATGTGATATTCGCCCAAAGTCAACTACGACGGACACGCAAGCCCTGACTGCATCGGGATAAGTTGACCGCTTGGTCTATGACCTCTACGGTCAGACAGGAGACGAGATCAAGATCGTGGAGGGCGCGGCATGAAACTGCCCAACTCCGACAACGCCTTGGTGGAACACGAGACCTCACGGCTTGTTCGCCAGGCCCGGCGTAGGTTCCATCGCTACCCACTCATCCGCATCGGCAGCCGAGCGGCCCCAGGAGCGGTCGGTCTGTTGAGAACCGAAGACAACGGAGTCAAGCACCGCGTTGAAGTTTGCATCGGTGTCGGTCAGGAAAAGCTGCTCACCGTCAGCGGACAGCTTGAAGCTCGCATGCAAGCCGGGCGTGTCTGCTCCGTCTTCGTCGGCCCAAACAAGCAGGCAGCCGTCCGCTGCGATCTTCGTGCCGGCCGGGAACTGCCATTTGCGGGGATGGTTCGGCTCGTCGCTCAAATAGCGGCCCGTGAGGTCCACCTCCTGATCGGTCAGGTTGCGCAGTTCGATCCAGTCGTCGTATTCGCCTTGGGGATCTGCGAGTGTGCCGTTGTTGGAGGCCATGAATTCGTTGATGACCACGGGCGTGCAGTTGGCGGTGGTGATGGCGACCCGATAACTGTGAGTCTCCTGTTCGGCGCGCGGGGGGGCAAAGCAGGCGGCCTGGGCGGCGTTGGCAGAGCGCGCCTCGACGTAGAAGCGCACTTTGGTGCCGGCCGGATAATTGGTCGTGGCGGCGCCGAAGAGACTGTCGCCGGCCAATCCATCGCCATGCGCGCCGTCATCGAGCATCTGCACAGTGGCAAAGCGACCGTAGGACTTGCCGCGATGATAGAGCCAGACGGAGTTGAGTCCGTTGGCGCCGTTCGCGCGGACCTCCGCCGTGACGAAGGGCGTTTCTGCTGCGGTGGGCGATGACGCGGGGCCGTACACCGCGACGATGGCTGGCGGCAGAGGCTTGAGTTCGGCGTGGTTGGTCAGGAAGCCATAACGCTGCTGGATGAAGGATTTGAGGGCGTTCAGGTCGTTGGTGTAGGTCGTCATGCCGGTGTAACCCTTCTTGGGGTCCGCCGCGATGGCCGCCACGCTCACCGCGACATACTGATTGATGAGCGACGTCATCACCGTCGGGTTGAAATACTCCTGCAGCGCGGTGCGGATGTGGGCGAGATAGCGCTGGCGCAATTCGGGGATGGCCAGCAACCGCCTGATCACCGGGCGGTTCGTGGCTGTGGCGCCCTGGACCGGGGAAAGTGACGCGTCCCCGGCGAAGAACGCCTCGTTGCCATCGTGCTCCACCGGATGAAGACGCCCGCTCTCCGGCTCGAAATACATCATGTAGTCGGCGCCTTTGTTGAAGTAGCTGTCGTCGTCCGCAAAGATGTTTTCGAGCGCGAGGAACCAGAGCCAGCGGTCCACGGCCAGCACCTCTTCGATCTTGTCCCGGAATTGATTGGTGGGAGTGTTGTTCAACACATAGATGGCGTTGATCAGGCGCGGCCAGGCATTGGTGTTGTAATCCGACTTCAGTTCGTAGTTCGCCCGGTAGGTGGCCACGTTGGTGTTGCCCAGGTAGCCCAGCGACGAGGCGCCCGTGGACCCGCCGCCGGGACCGCCGCCGGGACCGCCGCCGACCCCCGCCATGTTCGGCGCCCGCCAGCGGTCGCCGTCGTTGCCGGGAAAATATTCGTTGATGAGCCGGCCGTCCTGCTGCTGGGCGAACGAATAGACGCCCCAATTTGCGCCGTTGATGTAGAGCTGCATCAGGCAGCCGGCGGGGCACACGGTGTAATTGCGCATGATGTTGAAATAAAGCGATTCGCGCATGATCGTCTCGTCCTGATAGGCATTGTTGAGGTTGACCGTGTCGTAGCCCATCAGGTCTTGGTTGGTAATGCTGCGATCCAGCTCGAGGTTGATCGACTTCTTGATGGGAGCGCCGCCTCCAAAGCCGCTGTAGGAAGTGTTCCCCCGGTAGCGCGCGCCTACCCCGTGATTGGTGGCCCCGTTGTCCATCGTGAGCAGGCTGCAATAGACATTCGTGCCGGCGCTTCGGCCGTTGGCCAGCAACGTCTGCCAGTTGGCTTGCGTGAAAGTCAGGCTCATGGTCCGCAGCAGCGTCGTGTCATACAGCCCGCCGGTCTTAACGGCGCGGAAGAAGCGCGGCGCGCCGGTCGGGCCGCCCACGGACCGTGAGGGTGCGTTGGCGCCGCCCGAAAGGAGGGTGCCGAGCGAGGCCAGGTTGCTCCAAGTCAGCAGGTTGCTCGAAGTCTGGATGCGCCAGTCGTCGTTTGGACTGCCTTGAACCTGGAGGTAGGCGTTGGTGCCTTCCGCGCGCAGGCGGACTTGGCCATCCGCCGCCTTCGCGACAGGGAGAAGCAGAATGACCGCCGCGACGGCCGCGCCGCCAGACCGGAAAAGGGACCTCATAGTCACTTCAGCAAGCCGAGCGTCACGGCGATGGCTTCCTGGCGAACTGAGAGCACCTGACGAAGCGCTTCCTGGGCTTGCTCCAGTTCCCCTGAGGGGGGCGGTCCTGGCCGTGAAGGCTGACAGCGCCGATGAAGAGGCCAGTGGCTGCGCCCAGCGCGTTGAGCGTGATGGATTCAATGAATGCTTTCATATTACCGGGCAGCGTTGGCTGCGGAACAAGGATTTATTAACGCAAATCTCATGCCGCCATTTTACACCGCATCGGATTAAGCTGGCATTACGACCAAGCAGGTTGCAGTGACAGAACGAAAGCGACTCACGGCCATTGCTCTAAATTCCCGTTTTCTTGACTTCGGCATGATTCAGCAGATAGGCACGCCGCTGCTCGGCGAAGCTTTTCAGACTGATGCCCCGTCCCGGCCCGCGAACGCCTTCCGCCTGGATGTCTCCAGCCACGCCCCTCTGGAAGGCCTCGAACGACGAGAGCTTGCGCGTGTCGGCTTTCACTTCGTCGGCAATGAGCGCCTGGTATTGCATGGCCAGAGGGCCAAGGTGCTTCCAATCAAGCCACTTCTCCGTCATCTCGCGCACGTAGCCCAGGTAACGCGCCCGCAACGTGGGGACGGCCAGCAACTTGGAGAGCAACGGCTTGTTCGCATCGTTGGCGGCGACCAGCGGATCGAGTTCGACGCCGTTCACTCTCGGATCGCCGCCGAAACCAGGCCCCCCCGGACCACGACGGCCATTCCGTCCGCCCGGACCGCCGCCCGGACCGCCGAAGTCGGGCGGGGGCAAGGCTGCGTTAAGGCCGGTGCGAATCGTCTCTTCGTTCAACGTGCCGCTTTGCTTGGCGTCCCATTCACCGAACCATTTGGCAAATCTCTCCTTGAGTTCGGGGCGTGCCAGAGAGCCGTCCTTGTTGGCATCAACAGCCATGAAGAGAACCGGCCCCAGGAACATCGCGGGACCAAAACCTCCGCGCCTGCCGCCGGGACGCGGCCCGCCTCCGGGCGCGCCGCCAGGTGGAGGACCGAATCCCTCTGGTCCTGGTGGCGGAGGCAAAATGTCGCCCAGCTTCGAGGTGAACTGCTCCAGATTCAATTGGCCGGTTTTGTCGGGGTCCAGCTTGTCGTACCACGCCTCCGCCAGCGCCGTGAACTCCTGCTGGGTGAGCCTTTGGTCGCCATTCTTGTCCGCCTGCGCCAGTACCTGCGGCGCCACAAACATGCCCGGTCCGAAACCACCAGGACCACCGGGTCCACCCGGACCACCCGGACCACCGGGGCCGCCGCCGAATCCCGGCCCGCCCGGCATGCTGAAGGTCTCGTTGGCATCATACGGAAGGATATGGAAGCGGCCTTTGCCGTCCTGGTAAATGCTGTAATCGCTGGCGCGAATCCAATAGCCGTCGTTGTTGATCAAGACATTTTCGAGCGCCAAGAACTTCAGCGCGCCGTCAATATCCAGGAGGGGAGCAAGAGCCGTCACCAGCTTGTCCGCCGGGGTTTCATTCAAGACCTTGCAGAGCTTGATGAAGTCGGCCCAGACCTCCGGATCATCCTTGGTCTTGATCTCGTAAAGGCGCTTGTACGGTGTGATGTCCTCGCCCAGGTAGTTCAATCCGGCACGACCGCCGGGGCTGCCGGGCACCTTCCAGCGGGCGCCTTTGGTGGTGCCGAACCATTCCTTCACGAAATCCTTGTTGAACTGCTGGGCGTTCACATACACGCCCCAGCTTTCGCCGTTGATGACCACCCGCACGAAGTTTGCCTGGGGCGCCGGAACGTACTCGCGGGCAATCTGGTAATAAAGGACCGTCCGCAGGAAGGTGGGATCCTCGTGCGAATTCAGCAGGTTGAACGTGCGATAGCCGCCCAGGTGCTGGTCCTCGTGCACGAAATCGAGCGAAAGATTCAGCGAACGCTTGCGGCCGCTGCTCACCATCATGTAGGAGGAAGCACCCCGAAAGTGAACGCCCACGTCGGCGTAAGTCTTGCCGTCCACCGTGAGCTTGGCGGGCACCTCGACGTCCGTGCCGTGGAAATCCTCCAGCTCTTTTTCCCAATCAGCGTTTTCGAATTCGAGAAAGAACGTCCGCACGACATTTGAGGCGTAAAGCGGCGCATCGGGAAACGACGGCGCGTCCGCAAGTGAAACGCGCAGGCCGGGCTGAGGCGGCTCCTGGTTCTCGCCCGGACGGCCAAAACCGTCGCGAGGACCGCCCGTGCCTCCCGGGCCGCGCCTGCCGCGGCCTTCCGCCCGTTCCTTCTGCAGAAATTCGCGCGCAGCTTTGCGCTCGTCGTTATTGAGCCACCGGTCGCCATCCTTGTCGAACTGCTTCACCAGCTTGGTTTCCTGCATCATGCCTCCGGGGCCGCCGGGACCGAATCCGCCCGGGCCGAAAGGCGGCGGGCCAAAAGGAGGAGGACCATCGAAGTCGGGTCCGCCTTCAGGTGGGGGGAAAGCGCCCGAGGGCGGCGGAGGTCCGCCTTCGCGCTGAGGCGGGCGGTCAGGAGTTTGGGCCAGCCCGGAAAGCATGCAGCCAAAGGCAACGGCCAGCGCGGCAAATTGAAGGTAAGAGTTGTGCAGTTTCATAAAGATCAAGAGTGTGGTTTTGGTAATAGGTTATGGGTCTGGCGGCATGGTTGCTTCGCGTTATTTCTGGTCAAAGCCGCGGCGTTCCAGTTGAACGCTTTGGACGCCTTCAATCCGGTTCAAGGCCTCCACAAGTTCATCGGCCGGGCCGGTTGGACGCAAGCGGATTTCGTAGGTGACATCCAGCGACAGTCCCTGTTTGGCAGCGGCCACGGGCATTAATTCGCGCTCCTGGAGGTGAACATCGAGTGTGCCGCCGAGCAGTTTGTCCAGATCGTGCCCGAGACCGACGCGCAAGCTCAGCAGGAAGGCCGGTTGTGCAGCGCTGAAAACCTGAGCGCGGGCCATCATCAGATACGCGGCGAAGCCGCAAGGGCTTCCGGCACTGCTCCCGCGTGACTCTCGCTCCCCGCGACGAAGGAGTGGGGAGAGAGCAGAAGAGAGGGAAAGGCGTGCGCCTGAGCCAGTCCTCCTCTCCCCTGCCCCTCTCCACTCTCCGAGGGAGATGAAAGAATTCCGCATTCCAACGCCCAGGTAAGGCACGAACAGGTTGATCCAGCAGGCGAACTTGTCCAATTCCCTCGCGGGAGAGCTTCACGCCGTTATGACCCGCTTCCGGCAACAGAAACAATTCACTCCGGCAGACGGCCGCGGCCTCGAGTTGAGTGGATGGCCAATGTAATCGGAACAGAATGACGAAATTGACCGCCGTGCCGGCCTGTTGGCGAAGACGCCGGCGCGGTTCCCTCTTGGCCTCCGTCCAACTTGGGGACCACCACGTTGCCGCGTGGATTCAGAAATCGATCCGGACTGGCGAGGGGGGATTGGTGACCGGAACAGGCGAGGCCATGTAGGGCTGGGTCTTGGTGATAGTCGTGACCAGCCGCTTCACCCCGTTGCCGTAAGTGAACTCGGAAGCCGAAGTCCAGTTGGCTTCAAAGGACTTGGCCACTTTGCGCGCCACGTCCTGCAAAGAGCCGCCAGAGGAAACGGTTCGAACCAGGTATGTGCGGTTGTTGAAGTCGAGATAGCATTTTGTCTCTGCCACGTAGCAAACAACATGCGTCAGGCCGGGCATGCGGACCGCCATCAAGCGAGTGGTGTAGCCTTTCTCCCGCAAGATCAGATCGGCCAGCGTGGCATAGTCATCGCAATCGCCATTCTGCGTCGCCAGGAACACTTCGGGAGTCTGTATTTCCTCATGAAATTTGTAGGAGAAATCGGCGAAGTACCTGGCAAAGCTTCGCGGAGTCAGTTTCACATCCCGGCGCAAGTCCTCCAGGGTCACGCCCGCCAGGCAACCGGTAAAAAGCCAGAGGAGCAGGCCGTGGCGCCATCGGAGGCCACCCCTGCCGGAACGAAATCGCAGCCGAGACATTTGATCATTCACTTTCACCAACCCGACACGCCACGGCCCGCATCGTGCAGGAGGGCAAATCTGCTCGGCGCGAGCAATTCGGTCGCCCGGCACGGCGGAAGATTCGGCGTTCAAGGCCAGGTGAATTCGCCTTGCGCTCAGAATCCACGACGCATCTGTTTTTTGTCAAGGAGAACAACACATTTCCAGTTGGTTATCAACCGTTTGAGACGGCGCGGCATTGCCTTCGACCTGCCCCGGCCCAGCCCATGGATCACCGGTTTAACTTGGCCCATGCTGCATTGAGCCGCAGTGGAGAGTTAGGGTTGAGGATCGCGGTTCACCCTGTTCGAAGACCTCTCTAAATCGAGTCCAGCTTTTCGCTGAGGAATCTTTCCAGCTTAACGGTGTCGGCAGCGAAAAGACGAATGCCTTCCGCAAGCTTTTCGGTGGCCATTTGATTCTCATTCAGCGCCCAACGGAATTCCTTTTCGTTATAAGTCATTCTGGGCCAATGGAATTCAGCCGCTTGAGCGGGATCCAGTTTGCGGGTGATCCGGCCGGTGTTCTTCTGCAATTCGTCGAGCAACGCTGGGCTGATGGTGAGCAGATCGCATCCAGCCAATTCCAGGATTTCACTCGTGTTGCGGAAGCTGGCGGCCATGATCTCCGTTTTGTACCCGTATTTTCTGTAATATTGATAAATTTGGGTGACGGAAACGACTCCCGGATCCTCCGTCGGCGGGAAACTGTCGCGACCGGTCGATTTCTTGTGCCAATCCATTATGCGGCCGACAAAAGGTGAGATCAGTTGCACACCGGCTTCAGCGCAGGCGATGGCTTGGGGCAAAGAAAAGAGCAGGGTCAGGTTGCAGTGAATTCCGTCCCGGGTCAGTTGTTTGGCGGCGCAGATGCCTTCCCAGGTCGAAGCGATTTTGATGAGGATGCGCTCGCGCGGCAGACCGGCCATTTCGTAAAGACCAATCAAGGTGCGGGCCTTATCGACCGTGCCTTCGGTGTCAAAACTGAGCCGCGCATCTACCTCAGTCGAGACGCGATGGGGCACTATTTTGAGGATTTCAATGCCGAAAGCGACGGCCAGTTTGTCCATGGCCGACTCCAAGGTCTGGCTGGCGATCAGAGACTCCTGCTTGGCGGCGTCGAGGGTGCGGCAGAGGAGCGGTTCGTATTCCGGCATCTGGGCGGCCTTCAGCAGCAGGCTGGGATTGGTCGTCGCATCACGAGGCTGGTAGGCGCGGAGGCACTCGAAATCTCCCGTATCGGCCACGATCACGCTGAATTGTTTGAGTTGACTTAGGTGATTGTTCATAGGATTACATGGATATTTTATCCACGACGAACTTAATGATAAACCGTCGGCCCGACTTTTCAAACCCGACTGCTGGGCGACTATTGCCTGGACAGCATCGCCTCGTCACGAAACTAGTTTAGCACGTTCCGTCACCGAACCGAGCCGCATTCGTTAGCGATCAACCCATCGCTGGCAACCACCAGCAAGGTTGGAACTGCGGCGATTTGAATAACTGCGTTATGGACACCCTTGATACCGCCATGGTCATGAAACTGGCCGAAGACTCCGGAGGCAAGCCGCGTGTCCTGGCGGTGGACGACCAAAGAGATGCGCTGCGGTTGCTGCAAATTCGGCTCCAGATGGCCGGCCTGGAATGCTTCACCTGCTCGGATGGACCGTCTGCCTTGAGTTTTCTCGCCCAGCACCCCGTTGACGTCGTCATCCTGGATGTCATGATGCCGCAGATGGATGGCTACGAAGTGTGCCGGCAGATCAAAGCCAACGAGCGCACTCGTGACATTCCCGTCCTGTTTCTGACGGCCAAGAACGCCACGGAAGACAGAGTGCGGGGACTGGAGGCAGGCGGCCACGATTACTTGACCAAGCCGGTGGAGCAGCCGGAGTTGTTGGCGCGGACGCGGGCGGCTTTGCGGGTAAAACACCTCCAGGACCAGCTTAAAGAACAAATCCGGTGGCAGCAAGAAGTCAATCAGCTTCATCAAGGGATGCTGGGCGAGCATTGGCAGAAGACCCTGGGCCAATTGGCCGCCAGCCTGGCCCATGAAATCAATAATCCACTGGCGGCCGCGCTGGGCAGCGTCCAGTTGCTGGCCATGGAAGACAACCTGGGCGCCAACGTGCTGAACCGCCTGCAGGTCATCGACCGGAGCCTCCAGCGCGCCGGAAAGAAATTGCGCAGCTTGCTCTTAATCGCTCAAAACAGCCGGCACCTGCAACGGGTCTCCCTGGCGGAACTGATGGAAGACCTTCTCACCCTCGTGAATTTTCAGATCGTCATGAGCAAAGTCTCCCTGGTCACGGAGTTTGACGGCGCTTGCGCCTGGGAGGGAGTGCCGGGAGAGTTGGCCCAGGCCCTCCTCTACATCCTGAATAATGCGATCGAAGCCGTGCATGGCCAGCCCAGCCCAGCCATCACCGTCAAGGTCGAAGGCCATGAATCCGGCCCCTGCATTCGCATCATCGACAATGGCGTGGGAGTTTCACCGGAGATTCGCGGCCGGATCTTTGAACCGTTCTTTACCACCAAAGGGGCACCGCATCATGGCGCGGGTTTGTACCTGGCCAGCCAAATCGTCCGGGCGGCAGGCGGCGCCATCGAACTGCACACCTCCGTCACCCCGAGAGCAACGGAATTCGCCGTCGCGTTGCCCGCCCGCGCCCACTGAAGACTGGGCTCCGGACGGATTGGGCACAGGCCGCCTTCACGAAGCTCTCAAACAAAGGCCGGCGGTGTGGACGCCAGCGGTTGACGCTCGCGCCCTCTTCTCTCTCGATAGCCGGAGCTGCGGTAGGCCGCGATCGGGTCCAGGGCCGCTTTCTTCCGCCGTCGAGCCTCGGCCAGGATCGGACCCACGTCGGTTTCGTAAGCCGCTTTCAAGGCTTGCTCAGCCATGACCACATCATTTTTGTCCTGAAAGTCCGCCAGCGCCGCACGGTCCACCAGCAAGGCCTTGGTGTAGGCCCGGTGAATCTCCACCGCCGAGAGCATCAGGTCCTCGATCGGGTCTTTAAGATTGTGGGACTGATCAATCATGTATGCCGGCTGAAAACGGGGCCGAAGTCTCCGCACGGCCGGATCCTGCCCGGCATCCACCAGTTCGTTAAACACCAGAAACAGTTGATACGGCTTGATGGAACCGGCCGACAGGTCGTCATCCGCAAACTTGGAATCATTGAAATGAAAGCCACCCAGGCGATGGGCGGCAATGAGACGCGCCACCACCATTTCAATATTGCAATTGGGCAAGTGATGGCCGAGATCGACCAGGCAGGCGGCCTGCGGCCCCAAAGCTTGAGCGATCAGGAGCGACGTGCCCCAATCTTGCACCACTGTCGAATAAAAGGCGGGTTCAAACGGCTTGTGTTCGGTCAACAGCCGCCAGCCTTTGGGCATGGCCCCATAAACACTCTTCAGCGAATCGATCACCCGGTCCAAGGCTCGGCGCAGATGTTGTTGTCCGGGAAAACTTCCGCCATCCGCCAGCCAAACGGTCAGCGCCTGTGACCCGAGGGATTTGCCAATCTCTATGCACTCGATGTTGTGCTCGATGGCTTGCCGGCGCACGGCGGCGTCCGTGTGGCATAAGGACCCGAATTTGTAGGAGAGCTTCTGGCCCGGCTGATCCTGGAAGGTGTTGGAATTCATCGCGTCAAAGCCGAGGCCCAGCGCACGCGCCTGCCGTTTGAGGGCGCCGGGATTCGCCGGCCTATCCCACGGAATGTGGAGCGAAACGCGCGGCGTCACGCTGGTCAGATCATTCACCACCGCGGCATCGAAGAGCTTTTCGAGAATATTGGCCGGCTCACCGGCGATGGGAAATCGGCCAAAGCGCGTGCCCCCCTGGCTGAAGCCCCAGGAAGGCAGCGCCACGCCGAACCGGCCGGCTTGCGCGACAATTTTCTCGAGGTCGAGGCCACGCCGGGTCAGGCGTGCGCCGAGCGATTCGTAATCCTGGCGGTGGACGGCTTCAAGCGCGCTATTCGAGCGCGCGATCCATTCAGGGGAAATTCGTTCTTCGGACATAAATCAAAGCTCAAATGCCGAAATCATATTTGTCGATATTCTCTTTGGTGAACCGGATCGGATCGGCCATGATCACTGTCTTCGCATCTTGTTTGCTGAGAGTGAGTTTGCCGTAGCCCGGAATGTCGGTGCCCTCGCGGAGTTGCTGCCCATCCACCAGGGCTTTGGCCGCGCGCACCGTCAATTCCCCCAACGCCCGCGGGTCCCACAGATAAAACGATTCGAGCACGCCCTCTTTAATGTAAGGGCGCATCTTGCTGGGGGTGGAGTTGCCGGTAATGAAAACCTTGCCGACCTTGCCGGCGCGCTTGACGGCCTCGGATGCCCCGGGAACGGAATTGGAATCGAAGGCCACGATGCCCTTCAAATTGGGATAGGCATTGAGCAGCGTCTCGACTTTTTGCCGGGCAAAATTCTCGTCCTCCTTGGTGACCTCGGTGGCCACAAGTTTTAGTTTCGGATATTTTTCCTTGGCGCGCGCTTCGGCATGCCGCCGCCAAGTGTTCAAATTGGCCGCATCCAGGCTGGCAATGGCAATGGCCCACTCGCCTTCCTCGCCCATTTGATGAGCCAGATCGTCGATGAGCTTTTCGCCCAGGATCTTTTCATCCACCTGGTTGACAAAGAGATCACGCCCGCATTCCGGAGCGTCGCTGTCCCAGGTCAGCACTTTGATGCCCTGGGCCTGCGCCTTCTCCACAAACCGTCGAATGGTTTTGGGCTGGTTGGGAGCGACGCATATTGCGCTCACGCCCTGGCGAATCCAGGTGTCGAAGAACTTGTTTTGCTCGGAGCCGCTGGCTTCGGTAGGGCCATCGTAAATCAGAGTCACGCCCAATTCTCCGGCCGCCTTGGCCGCGCCGCGCTTGCAGGCGTCGAAGTAATCGATATTGATCAGCTTTGGCAGCATGGCGATGACGACCTTGCCTCCAGGATGCTTGACGGGTGCTGGGGGGGGAGAAGCGCCTTGAGTCTCGGTTTCGGTTTTCTTTCCGCCGCAACCCGCCACGGCCAGAGCCAATGCGGCAATCCAGCCGAACCTTTTGAGCTTGATGACTTGACACATAAACAGCTTGAAAATCTGCGCTCTAACTTTGAACGAACCTTAAGGGCTTCCCCGCCGCGTTGTCAATTTGTCTTCCGGTGAGTTCTGCTTGAAGTCAGCTTGCTGCTTTCGCCGGCGCGGCTTTCCTGGGCCGGCTTTCCAGAGAACGCATATTCAGCCAAACGCCGGCCACCAGTAAAACGCCCAGCAAAATGAATTCAAGATGGCTGATCTTGAACGGCAGGTGTTGATCGCCCCAGACCGCCGCGCCGCGCAAGCCTTCATCCAGCACCGCGATCAGGAGCACCCCCAGAAAGGTGCCCACCAGCGTGCCGGCCCCGCCTTGCACGCGGGTGCCGCCGAGCACAACAGCGACGATCACGTGCAGCTCCAGCCCGGTCAGCGAACTGGCGCTGACCGAGCTGTTGCGCGCCGTAAACGTCAGCGCCGCCAGAAACGCCAGCAGCCCCATCAGCGTATAGACCTGGCAAATCCGGCGTTCCGGCGGAATGCCCGCGTAACGAGCGGCCACGCGGTTGCCCCCCAGCATGAGAATTTCCTGGCGCCAGCGCGAGCGTCGGAAATACCCGCCGCCGGCCCAGAAGACCACCGCCACCAGCAACATCGCGCCCCAGAATTGCCCCCACCACTCATAGCCCGGCACCTCCACAAAAGGAGCTTTTTCCAAATCGCCCATTACCACAAAGCAAAGCCCCCGGTAAAAAATCATCGTTCCCAGCGTCGCAATGATCGGTGGAATGTCGAGGAACGCAATTAAAGCGCCATTCGTGAAACCCAGGGCCGCGCCCAACGCCAGGCCGAGCGGCACCGCTGTCCACCAGAATTCCGGCCCGGCCGGCCGCGACGCCATCACGCACGCCACCAGCGCCACCATGGAACCGACCGAGAGATCTATCCCCGCCGTCATCAACACCAGCGTCATGCCAAAACCGAGCAAGAGCACGGGTGCGGATTGGGCCAGCAAATCGCCGAAGTAGCTTCTGAAGTATTGGACGACATCGGCCACCGAGTGGAATGCCGGCCCTCCAATCGCGGTGAACAAAACGACCTCAGCCAACAACAACGCAGGCAACAGCCATCGTTTCACGCCAGTTCCTCCATCAGTTTGCGCCGGCGATGCAGCGCGCAGTCCATGCCAATAACGCCAATGATGATGGCGCCGGTGATTGCGTCCTGAAAGTAGGGACTCGCCTCCGCGTAAATCAGCACCTGGGATGTGAAGTAAAGAAAAAGCGCGCCCAAAACCGTCCCGACAAAGCTGCCTTCGCCGCCGAAAATATTCGTCCCGCCGAGGACCACCGCGCCAATGACCTGCAACTCAAAGCCCAAGCCGATGCGCGCCGGTTCGATGGCCTGCACACGAGTGATGTAGATCAAAGCTGCCAAACCAAGAAAAATTCCGCCGGCGCAGAACGCGCTTTGCAGAATCCGGTCCGGGCGCAAGCCCATCAGCCGGCACGCTTCCTCCGAGCTGCCCAGCGCCAGCCAACGCCGCGGTGTTTTGGCGAACCATTCCCAAACCAGGGCGCCAATCAATGCCAGGCAAAGTATCCAGCCCGCGTACGCCTTGCCCGGGAGATGGTAAGCCTCATCTTGCACCGAGATATTGCCGCTGAATCCTGGGACGCAAACGTCCGCCACCATCAAAGCGATGCCCCGGTAAAGCGGCAAGCCGGCCAGCGTGATGATAATGGCCGGGATTCTCCAGGCCCGCACGGCCCATCCGTTCAGCATGGACAGCCCCCAAGCCGTCAGCACGCAACCCGCATAACAGAACACCGGACTGGCCCCGCGCTGCACGAGAATGCCAAACACCGTCCCCGCCACGGCAATGATTGAAGCAATGGAAAGGTCGATCGCGCCGGTGAAAATGATCGCGGTCATGCCCAGGCCGGCCAGAATGATCGGCGCGATATCAGAGCCGCAGCGCCGGAGCACGTCACCGAACGAACTTCCCTCTTTCAGCAGGACGCCAATGATGGCCAGCAACAACACATTGCCGCCCAGCAAAAACAGAATCCGCCGCAGCGTGGATCGGGTCAGACGGCCGTGCATCATAAGTGGACGGCTCCTTCGGTGTGATCGTGATACAGACCGGATGCCGCCAGGATCACGTTTTCCTGGGTCATCGCCGTTCCGCTCAGTTCGGTTGAAATTGTGCCGTCGTGCATCACCAAGACGCGATCGCACATGCCCAATACCTCCGGCAAGTCGCTGGAGATGAGCAGCACGGCTTTGCCGGCGCCGGCCAGCCGGTCAATCATGCCATGAATCTCGGCTTTGGCGCCCACATCGACTCCGCGGGTGGGTTCGTCAAGGATGATCACTTTGGGATCACGGTCCAGCCAGCGCGCCAGCAACGTTTTCTGCTGGTTGCCACCGCTGAGCGTGCCCACCGTCTGCTCGGCGTTCGTGGCTCGAATGCCGTACCGTTCCAGCGCCGATTGCCGGCGGCCCTGGTCCGCATCGCGCCGAATCAATCCCCAGCTTGTCAGCAAGTCCGAGTAGCCGATGCTGATCGATTCGCCCACCGAATGCTCCAAAACCAACCCCTGCCGTTTGCGCTCTTCCGGAACATACACAAGGCCGGCTTTGACCGCTTGGTGCGGATCGCGCGCCTCCCAGGGATTTCCGCAAAAACGGATTTCGCCACGGTCAATCGGGAACAAACCGTAAATGACCCGAGCCAATTCCGAACGCCCGGCTCCGACCAAGCCCGCCAAGCCGACGATCTCACCCGCACGCACGCTAAAAGAAAGGTCATGAAACATCGCTGCCCGGCTCACCGCGCGCAGCTCCAGCAGAATTGGGCCAGGCTGGCTTGAGCGCGTGTGGGGATAAACCTGATCAAGGGGGCGGCCGACCATGTCCCGCACCATGCGGTTGACATCCGTCGCGGCCGTCGGATACGTCGCCACCAATTCGCCATCGCGCAAAACGGCGACGCGATCCGTGAGTTTGAGAATTTCATCGAGCCGATGTGAAACGTAAATAATCGCCACGCCGGCTTGGCGCAAGCGGTTCAAATGGGCAAAAAGCCGCTCGACTTCGGGCTCGCTCAGGCTGGCAGTCGGTTCATCCAGAATCAACAGACGCGCTTTCTGGGACAAAGCGCGGGCGATGGCCACCTCCTGCTTTTGGGCCGAGCTCAGTTCATTGAAAAACCGGCCGGTGGGGATGTTGAGATCAAAGCGAGCCAATGTTTCTCGAGCTTCGGCGTGCAATTGCGGCCAATCCACGCCGCCCCAGCGCGACCGGGGCCACGGTTCGCCCAGGAGAAGGTTTTCGGCTACCGACAGGCATCCAAAGCAGGCCAGTTCCTGGTGGATGGTGGCGATCCCCGCCGCCAGCGCGTCATGCGGCGTGGCAAACTTCACCGCGCTCCCCAGCCAGTACATGGCGCCGGCGTCCGGTGCATGCACCCCACTCAACAGTTTGATGAGTGTCGATTTGCCGGCGCCGTTCTCGCCAATCAACCCCAGCACTTCGCCGGCGGAAAGCTCGAAGCGAACCGGCTTGAGAGCATGCACCCCGGCAAACGATTTTTCCACCGCATCCAGTATCAGCAAAGGACTCGCCACGGCGTGACGTTAGCGGAATTTGCGAAGCCAGGTCGATGGAAAATCGTGCCTGGCCGTAATGGGTCAGTCACGGCGGGCGGAGCGCTGGCTTCCAGCCGGCTTATCAGTTCTCGCCGTCGCCAAGCCGGTTGAAAACCGGCGCTCCTCTCCGAAAGGAATTCATTTACCCGCCGTGACTGAGTGATTACGCCCGGCAAGTTGCCTGCCAACTCAAGCCGGCCTGGGAGCAGAAGTGCAGAAGTTTCCCGAGGAGCCGAGGAACTCCAGTTTGGTCTGCACACCGGACAACCGCGCCCGCCCGGCAACCAGGCCATTCTCGTGATGCAAGAAAATGCTGCTGGAAACGGAAAGGAATCCGAGCGCCCTCTTTTCGGTTGCACCCCTGGGCCTGCGAGCGTAAACCAAGGGGCGAATAACCATGGAAACGCGCCAGAAATCCAAGCCGAAGAACGGCAATGCCAACGGCTCCGCCCTCGGCTTCGAAGCCACGCTCTGGACCGCTGCCGACAAATTTCGCGGCAAGGCCAAGCGCCGCGAAAGGCGTATTGCGAAGTGCAAACTCCGAACTGAATGCCGACCACGTTCTCCATTCGGGATTCGAGATTCGCACTTTGTCTTGTCCGGCGAAGGCGAGATACGCAAAGCCATCATCGAAGCCGACCCCGTGGACTGCATGGTCGCGCTTTCCGGCCAACTCTTCGATTCGGCCTGACGAAGGGGCAGAGTGAACCTATAATTGCCAAGAAGCATGCCTGGTCGCCGTTCATTCAAAACTGACGAGAGCTTCCTTGAGAAACTCGCCATCGGTGCCATCGGCGCCCGTGCCGTTTTCGACGACCTTCAGCGCCAAGGCCACAAGCCCATCGAATTGGAGCGCGGCTCGATGGGCTACAAGATTTGGAAAAGCATCAAGATTAAACGGCTTCGCGTGCCCGACATTCTCTGTCTCAACTGCGGCACTCGTGTTGAAGCCCGCGCGAAAACTCAACTTGAAATCAGCATGTCCCACTCGCTCTCCGACCCGGAACGCGGTTGGGACAAGGGGCTGGATGATCGCGACGTCGTCGCGCTTTCGATCTGCACCAAGACCGGCGAAGGCCCGACCGACTGGAAAGCGAAGCCGCTGATTCAGTTCGTCGCCGCCGCGGCGCTGCGAAAAGCGTTCACCGAAAACCAAGTCGTCACTGAGAAGCCCAAAGGTGCCGGCGAGGGCTTCGAGTTGCGCGTCACCTGGCCCAGTGCGGTGGCCAGCAGCGACGGTGTCGTCAGTGCCCTCACAGCCGAGCGGCTCCAGTTCAGACGTGAATCCGACCAGCGGACCATTTCCCTCGCGTTGAGCAAGAAGAACATCGTCCTCCAACCGCTGGTCAAGGTAGGCGACAGAATCCGCGCCGGGCAAATCATCGCGTCAGTCGTCCCCGTCACTTCTGCTTTGCCGTGTTCCGGCGCAGCCGCGCATTCAAGCTTTCTCGAAGCGCTCGTCTCCCCAGCGGTCGCCGATCGCTACACCGCAGCCAAAGCCTTGTCCCATCTCCACGACTCCGCCGCCTCCGCCGGCCTCACGCAGAGGATGGCCGACGACCGCGAGCACATCTACGTCCGCCTTGAAGCTGCCGCCGGACTCGCACGGGCCGGCGACGCTGCCGGCATGGCCTTCATCAAGCAAACCCTGCAAGGCCAATACCTGGAGCATCGCTTGGAAGCCGTCATCATTCTCGGCGAAATCCCGATCGACGACTCCCGCAAGGTGCTCACGACGGTCCTGCTCGACCCGGCGCAGCACCCTGAGATTCGCGCCGGAGCCGCATGGGCAATGGGCGAGCTGCAACAGCCGTCCAGCGTGGACGCGCTGATTGAGGTCTTTCTCGAACTTGCTGAGCCGATTCGCATCGAAGCTGCCAGAGCCTTGCGCAAGATTGCCGCCACCACCGACGCCGGCGTCGCCGCCAAGCTCCCCACCGCTCAAGACGATCAGCGCGCTGGCATCGCCTGGGCTGTCGGCCGCTCAGGCCGCGTCAAGGTTGACGAGCTTCTCCCTCTGCTCGTGGACGACGACGCCCGCCGCTGGGTTGCCTACATTCTCGGCACGCAGGACCAGCAAGCGTGCATCGGCCAGATTGAGCAACTGCGTCGCCGCGACCCGGAGGTCTATTTCGCCGTCACCGTCCTCTGGAAGATCCTGGCGAGCTGGGTTTACCACCTGGAGGAATACTGACATGCCTGCCGTGCTGCCCAATCCGCTTTACACGACCCAGTTGGGCCAAGCCTACGTCGGCGACTCGCTCGACCTCCTGCCGCGCCTGTCCGCCGACTCCGTGGACCTCGTCATCACCTCACCGCCCTTCGCGCTCCAGCGCCAGAAGGAATACGGCAACGAGACCGAAGACGCCCACGTGGACTGGCTGCTTCAGTTCGCCGAACCCGTCAAGCGCGTGCTCAAGCCCACCGGCAGTTTCGTGCTCGACCTTGGCGGTGCCTACCAGAGCGGACGCCCGGTGCGCTCGCTTTACAACTTCCGCGTCATGCTGCGCCTCTGCGACGAGCACGGCTTCCGGCTCGCCGAAGAATTCTTCTGGCACAATCCCGCCAAACTCCCGTCGCCCATCGAGTGGGTGAACAAGCGCAAAATCCGCGCGAAAGACTCCGTGAACACCGTCTGGTGGTTCGCAAAAGCCGATTTCCCGAAGGCCGATGTCCGCCGCGTGCTTGCGCCCTACTCCGAGCGGATGAAGAAACTGCTGGAAAACCCCGAGAGCTTCTACCGCCCGAAACTGCGCCCGTCGGGCCACGACATCAGCGGACGATTCGCCAGCGACAATGGCGGCGCCATCCCGTCGAACCTCCTGCAAATCCCGAACACCGAGAGCAACTCAGCCTATCAGCGCCACTGCGCCACCGTGGGCGTGAAGCCGCATCCGGCGCGGTTCCCGGAGAAGTTGCCCACGTTCTTCATCGAATTCCTCACCGATCCCGGTGACACCGTGCTCGACATCTTCGCCGGCTCCAACACCACCGGCAGCGCGGCGGAGAAACTCGACCGGCGCTGGCTGGCTTTCGAGAAAGACCGCACCTATCTGGCCGCATCCGCATTCCGCTTCGTGGACGAACTGCCGGCGGAAGAAATCTCCACGCTCTGGAGCAAATTGCATGTTGACGATGTATCCGTCGAGGTGAACCGGCAGCAGCGAGAACTGGTGTTGATGGAGAAGCCTGTGGCATACGAGGGAAAACGGAAAAGGAGATAAACGGCCTCAGTAGTTCGAGAAAGAAAATGAAATCCGCGCCTCATCTTGGACTTATCGGCAAGTTGAGTCTGACAAGTCGGGGCAGGAGTATGTCGGCATCTGTGCCGATTGGGCCCCTGATCATCAGTTGAGGCGCGAGGGTCAGACACGGGCGGCCATCAAATAATCTCTATAACATTTTTGCCCAGCCACTTACGCAGTCAGAGTGCGACACGGTGGCAAAGAGCACTTGGCGGGATACGCGTTGCATTTCCTTGAGCGTCCGCTGCACATGACGCCGATTGGCGACGGCGTCGCGTAACCACTCATACTGCTCCTTGGAGAAGGCCACTGACGGCGTTCGTTTGCACCTTGCGGGTCCACTGGTAACCAGCCGGGGGACCAGAGACGATCCAGACGGCTGCGAGATGATCACCAATAAACAGTATCAACGGCTCAATAGCGGATACGAAAAGACTGGCGAGATTGTCGTCAGTGCAATGAAGGCAGATATTCACCCTCAGACGGCCCGTAAGTATATCAAGGCGGCCCAACCGCCGACACAAGCGCCACGCACTTGGCGCACGCGCCCGGATCCTCTGGCAAAGATTTGGGAGGAGGTGGTGGAGATGCTCCGCGAGACTCCCGAGCTGGAAGCCAAAACTCTTTTTGAGCATCTACTGGCCCGTCCGGACAGCGGACTAGCGGAAAGCAACATACGCACTTTTTACCGGCGAGTGCGGGATTGGCGGGCAACGGAAGGTCCACAGATGGATGCGTTCAATGCCTGGCAACACCAGACCGGCCAGTTACTCCAATTGGATGGGACGTATGCCACGCAGTTGCAGGTGACGAGTCCTGGAGAGAACGCCACGCCTCGGACTCATCGTTCATCCCCGAGTGCAGACCATTGCTGGATGCTACGACTCCTGCAGGGAGATATCGGGGCTAATGATCTGGTGGCAGAGGTCGGAACAGGAATCGGATCGGCGGACGCCGAATCACTGGTGGAAAAGGTTCGCAAAGATCGGTTGGCTCTTCGCAACCGCGCCTTGGCGGTGGCTGCTGATCTGAAAGGCATCTCCTTGAGCGCAATCTCCCGCTTTCTGTTCCTCAGCAAACCAACGGTGCGTGAATATCTAAAGCGGTTCCGTCAAGAAGGGTTGCCGCACCTTTTCGATTTGAGAAGAAAGGACGTCAAGAAAGCCGACGACCCTCAATACAAGGACGCGCTGTTCAAGATTCTGCATGCGCCACCGCATGAGTATGGCTTCAATCGGACAACTTGGCGGATGCTGGACTTGAAGGAGGTTCTGGCTATCCAGGGGGTGAGAATTGCGCCCTCCAACATTCGACAAATCATCCGTGGAGCAGGCTATCGAGTCCACAAAGCCAAGAAGGTGTTAACCAGCAACGATCCCGAATACCGGACCAAACTTCAGGAAATAACCAACATTCTGCGCAACTTGAAGCCCAACGAGAAGTTCTTCTCGGTTGATGAATATGGGCCGTTTGCCGTGAAGATTCAGGGAGGGCGAAGTCTCATGAAACCAGGGGAAATAAGAACCGTGCCTCAGTACCAAAAGAGCAAGGGGAGCCTGATTTTGACCGCTGCCCTGGAGTTATCGGAAAACCAGGTGACGCACTTCTACTCAGATCGGAAGAACACGGACGAGATGCTCAAGCTGCTGGAGATCTTGCTGCAGAAGTATTCCGATCAATCCTGCATCTATTTTTCCTGGGACGCCGCTTCCGGGCATGCCTCGAAGAAGCTCTACAAACGGGTCGAGGAAATCAACTCAGCCGAGTATCGGGCCGAGCACAAAGTCCCGCTGGTCAAGCTCGCCCCATTGCCTTCCTGTGCCCAGTTCCTGAATGTGATTGAATCGGTGTTCAGCGGCATGGCGAAGGCGATCATTCATAACAGCGATTACCCATCAGTGGACGCCTGCAAAGCGGCAATCGACCGCCACTTTAAGGAGCGCAACCGGCACTTCCGGGCGCATCCGAAGCGGGCGGGCAAGAAGATTTGGGGCAAAGAGCTTGTGCCGCCTGAATTCAGTGAGTCCAACAACTGCAAAGACCCCCGCTACCGAGGTGGTCCGCACTGATCGGCGATCCGTGCTACCGCTGGCAGAACGGTTCATTTCTCCGCGCCAGGCGACTCCAGAGTAGAACCCCCGCCCTGTTGCCACGACGCTTTCCGGCCTGATTCCGCGCACCGAGAACAGGGCGCGTGACGTTCTTCCTCGACACGAGTGTGTTGCCCCATAGACAAAGCCATTGCCGATGAACCGAATTGGATTGAGTGCCACGTTCTTGTGCGGCGTTTTGTGCGCGCGCTGGGCGGCAGGCGCGGACTTGAAATAACGAATTCCGAATGGCGAATGCCGAACTGTGGCATCGAGGCCGCGCCGCAGGAGTGGAGTCACGTCGGCGGACAGCGATTCCCAGGCGCCAAGGGAGCAGGGAATGACGAAATCCGAATGGCGAATGGCGAACTGAGGCCAAGGCGGGAAAACCACCCTGGAGCCGCGTTGCGGCGCAGCCAGTTGGTTCAAGGAGAAGCCGGCGAAGTGGAAATGCGCCACTGCGCCGGCACGGAAATCTTGACTGTCAATCGTAGTCGAATAATTATTCGATCATGTCTGAAGATGCTTTGCTCCATTCCCGGCAAGCGGTCGCAGTCGAACTCAAGCGGCGACTGGCCGAGCCGCCTTCAGGCCGCGTGCAGGTGCTGACCGGCCCGCGCCAGGTGGGCAAAACCACGCTGTTGCTGGAACTGACCCGCGCGCTGCCCAACGCGGTCTATCACGCCGTGGATACGCCGGAGGCCGCCATGCCAGGCTGGTGGGAGGCCATCTGGCGCGATATCCAATCGCGTCTCAAGCACGGTCCGACGGTGGTGTTGTTGGACGAAATCCAGTATCTCGGCAAATGGGACCGCCTCGTGAAGACCAAAGCCGACCAGCTTCAGCACGAGAAGTGGCCGGTCAACGTAGCGTTATCGGGATCGTCGGCCCTGCTCGTGAGACGCGGGCTGAAGGAGACGATGGCGGGGCGTTTTGAGAGACTGCGGCTGCTGCACTGGTCGGCGGCGGATTTGCAGGCGGCCTTTGGGCTGGCGGACGATGAGGCCCTTGATTCCCTGGTGCGGCGGGGGAGTTATCCCGGCGCGTTTCCACTGCGCGAGGAGGCAGCGCGATGGCGGGCCTACCTGCGGGACAGCATCATTGAACCCGCCATTGGCCGGGACATTCTGATGATGGAGCCGGTGCGCAAACCAGCCTTGCTGCGCCAGCTCTTCCTGGTATGCCTGGACCATCCGGCGGAAATCATTTCATTGCAGAAGCTGGTCGGCGAACTGCACACCGCCGGCGCCATGGAAACGGTCGCGCATTACCTGGAAGTGATCGAGCAGGCTTATCTCATCGCCGGGCTGCAGAAATACTCGCCCCGCATGATCCGCCGCCGCGCCGCGCCGCCGAAAATCGTAGTGCTGAACAATGGTCTGATGGCCGCACTGCAGGACGTGTCGGCAACCCATCCGCGCTGGGGCGCCTGGGTGGAAAACGCCTGCCTGGCTCACGCTTGGAACCGGGGGCAGGAGGTCTATTACTGGCGCGAGGAACCGCTGGAGGTGGATGGCGTGCTGGTGGGGAGTTGGGGCCAATGGGCGGTCGAGGTGAAGACCGGCCATTTCGCCGCGCACGACTTGGGTGGGTTGCTCGAGTTCTGCCGGCGCTACCCGGATTTTCAGCCGTTGGTGCTCTGTTCGCGGGACCGCGCAGATGATTCCATCGCCGGCGTGCGGATGATGTTCTGGGGTGATTTCCTGCTGGGAAAACCGTTGCCGCATTGAATCCGTTTTGAGTCTCTGCCCTGTCCGTGGCCAGAACGCTTGACAACTTGATTCCGCGCGACGAGAGCAGGACGCATGACGCTCTTCCTCGACACCAGCGTGTTGCCCCACAGCCAAAGCCATTGCCGATGAAACAGTCTCAAACCCTGTAGCAACCGAGGCCTGCCTGTGCCGGCACGGCAGACAGGTAGCGAAGCTCTGATCAAATGACGAATTTCAAATGGCGAATGACCAATGAAGTCAGACCCTCCTTACGTCGGCTGCTACGGTATTGAAAAGGGTGTTCTCTGCGCGCTGGGCGGCAGGAGCGGACCTGAAATGGCGAATGCCGAGCTGCGGCATCGGCTGTGCGCCGCAGGGCTGGAATTCCGTCGGCGGACAGGAACTTCCGGGCGCCAAGGGATCACTCGCGCACAACACCAGCGTTGCGCACAGCGGCGGCGCGCTTCACCGTTCGTCGCCCGGCACCGGCGGCACATCGGGAACCTGGGCGAGGATGTCCCGCAAGTCTTCCGGACGGCCACGCTGGGCGCGCGTTTCCATGTCGTCGCGCACCTTCCAGGCGCTCAATTGCGCGGAGAGGGCGAGCGCGATGATTTGGTCGAGCGTCGTCTTCTCTTTCGCCGCCGCCTCTGCCGCCAACGCAGCGAGGTAGTCTGGCACTTTGGCCTCAATCGTCGTCATGCCCGTATTATCGCCAAGAATTCTTTGGGTTCAAGGAGGTTCACGCCCAGCTTTCGCGCGGGTTCCAGATGCCGGATATTGTGGCTGATGAGGTGGTCCGCTCTGCCCTCGACGCTGAGATGTACAAGGGGTTCGTCGTCCGGATCGCTCAAAACGGGAAGCCATCCTCCAGAGAGGTGGTGCCGTTCAGCCAGGGCGCAAAGCGCGTCGAGTGTCTTGTGAATGTGCCCGAACGTCAGGCCGAGTGTGAGGGACTCGCGCTTGAGGATTTCCTCGTATTCCGTCAGCACGGTGTTGCTGAGAACCAGGGTCCATTTGCGCTGCCAAAGGGCGTCGAGAATCTGAAACGAAGCGCCGCGCCGGGAACGGAGCCCGGCGTAGAGGACGTTGGTGTCCATGACAGCACGCGGCAGCATGACCGGATGGTGAGCGTTTTGATTCTGCCCGTCAATCGTGGGTTGGCGACAAAGCCCTTCCTTCTCGGAGCCGCCCGGCCCTGTGGCAGACTCCCGCCCTGTGGCCACGACGCTTTCCGACCTGATTCCGCGCGAGAAGAACAGGGCGCGTGACGTTCTTCCTCGACACCAGCGTGTTGCCCCACAGCCAAAGCCATTGCCGATGAAACAGTCTCAAACCCTGTAGCAACCGAGGCCTGCCTGTGCCGGCACGGCAGACAGGTAGCGAAGCTCTGATCAAATGACGAATTTCGAATGGCGAATGACCAATGAAAGTCAGAGCCTCCTCACGTCGGCTGCTACCATATTGAAAACTACGTCTCGTGCCCGCGTTGCGCGGCAGGCGCGAACTTGGAATGGCGAATGTCGAATGACGAATGCCGAACTGCGGCATCGAGGCCGCGCCTCAAGGCTGAAATGACGTCGGCGGACAGAGATTCCCAGGCGCCAAGGGAGCAGGGAATGACGAAATCCGAATGACGAATGTCGAATGCCGGAACGCTTATCCTGTCATCCGGGCATGGCCTCGGGCGGCACCAGGCCCATTTGTTTTGCCATCTCCAAGGAGACGAGTATCCCGTTTGGAAGCTGAACCGTCGTGAGCTTGTCGATGAACTCGCTCCGGCAAAGGCCTGGCTCCGAATGCTGCCGCAAGCGCAGCGCGCGTTCGACCTCCGAGGCCTTGCTGCCCACAGTGGTTTTGTTGGCTTGAAACCAGCCGCTGATGGCATCAAACGTCAGGTGCACGGGCTGGCTGCGGTCGAAAAGAAAGTTCATCCGGGCGATGACGTGGACAATCGAGGCGGCCCAGATTCGAGGTTTGCCGCGCCGGCAATCAATCGTTTGTCGCCGACAAAGCCGCCGCCACAGTTCCAAAGTGAATCCCGTCAATTCCGGATCGAGGTGGGTCTGGCCAAATTGTTCCAACAACGCGGCCACTTCGTTGAAGCGCTCGCGCTTCTCCTTCGGGATGCGATCATTGGAGGGAATATGGCGGGGCGGGGCCGGTGGGAGCCGTTCTGGCAGCGGTTCGTTTCTGGCCGGTTCGAGCGGATTTTCGTTCACGCGGCGACTTTATGCGGGAACGAAATGGCAGACAAGCCGGATCACGCGGCGGCCAGATGCCGCGCAGGGAGAGCCTCGGCGCCACGCTTCGCTTGATCTACCCCAGTCAAATTTCTGTTTTCTCCCGCCCTGGATTGGCTGCATAATGATGCCCATGACCACGCGCAAATTCATCTTGGCTCTTCTCTTCAGCGTTGGAGCAGCTCTGCTCGCCCCGGCGGCGGACGCTCCGGCAACGCAGCATCCAAATATTCTTTATATCATGGCCGATGATCACGCGGCGCATGCGCTCAGTTGTTATGGCAGCAAAATCAATCAAACGCCCCAACTCGACCGGTTAGCCAAGGAAGGCATGCGTTTCACGCATTGCTTTGTGGTCAATTCGATTTGCACACCCAGCCGGGCCGCCATTTTAACGGGGAAGTACAGCCACCTCAATGGCGTGCCCGTTTTCAACCGTTTTGACGGCAACCAGCCTACCCTGGCCAAATACCTTCAGTCGGCCGGTTATCACACCGGCATGATCGGCAAATGGCATTTGTTCAGTGATCCCACCGGGTTTGATTACTGGAACATCCTGCCGGGACAAGGTCTTTACCACAACCCGGCCTTCATTGAGATGGGCCAAACGAATAAGCACCGCGGTTACGCCACGGACCTGATCACCGATTTTTCGATTCAGTTTCTGGAGCGCCGCCCCAAGGACAAACCGTTCTTTCTTATGAGCCATCACAAGGCGCCGCACCGCCCCTGGCAACCGGACGCCAAACACGCCAGCCTCTACGAGGACGTGGATATTCCAGAACCGGCGACTTTCGACGATGACTACAAGAATCGCTCCAGCGCCGCGACCGAGGCAACCATGCGCATCGACCGTGACTTAACCAGAGGCGATCTGAAGCAAGACCCGCCCGCCGATCTCTCCGGCCCAGCCCTCAAGAAATGGAAGTACCAGCGTTACATCAAAGATTACTTGCGGTGCATTGCCTCGGTGGATGACAACGTGGGCCGCCTGCTGGATTACCTGGAGCAAACCGGTTTGGCCAAAAACACCATCGTCATTTACACGTCGGACCAGGGCTTTTTCCTGGGCGACCACAACTGGTTCGACAAACGGTTCATGTATGAGGAATCGCTCCGCATGCCGTTCCTTATTCGGTATCCCGGCCGCATCAAACCCGGCAGCGTCAACGACAAGATGATCCTGAACGTCGATTTTGCCCCGACATTGCTTGAAGCTGCGGGTGCCGCCATTCCGGCCGACATGCAAGGGCGCAGCTTCGCGGCGCTGTTGCGCGGCGAAGCGCCCAAGGACTGGCGCATCTCGATGTACTATCGCTACTATCATTATCCCCAGGACCATCGCGTTCAGCCTCACTACGGCCTGCGCACCGAGCGCTACAAACTGGTTTTCTTCAATAAAATCAATGAGTGGGAGCTCTTCGACCTGGAGAAGGATCCGCGCGAAATGAAAAGCGTCTATGCGGACCCCGCTTATGCTGAGACCGTCCAAAAGCTGAAAGGCGACCTCTACCGCTTGAAGAAAGAGTTGAAAGACGAAGACCAGTTCGTTGACAACTTGCCCAAATAAAGTCCGGCTCACGGTGCGGCGCGCGTTGAAGGTATGTGGACTAAACTGGCTCGAGTTCCTCTTCTGTGGCGATCGGTCATCAAAGCGGCCATTTTCAGCTTGGTCCTCTTTGCCATCCTGTTCCCGAACCCGGTCCTGCTGTTGAAACAGATTCAACACCTGCGGAACCCTGACGCCTTGATTCAACCGGACCTGCCCGCTCTGGCTGAAATCAACCAGGAAGTGGATCAGCAGTTGCCCGCCAATGCGACGCCGCGGCAGGAGTTCAAGACGGTCGAACGCTACGTCTATCAAAGAATAAAGTATCAGTACGATTGGCACAACTGGGGCAATGTCGATTACTGGCCCGCCGCCGAGGAAGTGCTGGCCAGGAAAAAGGAGGATTGCGATGGCCGCGCCGTGCTGGCGGCGAGCATCCTCCGATCGCGCGGATTCAAAACCGCGAAGCTGGTCGGCAATATCAATCATGTCTGGGTCGCCGTCGATAAAGAGGAATTGATGGGGCCGAAGCCGGAGAAGAATTTCCGGCGCGAGGGCGGCAAAACCATCCTGACAGCGCCGTCGCGCCAGACCGTGCTGGAGGCTTTGGCACTGACCAGCAAATTTCCCGTCGCCCGGTCCCTCCTCCTGTTCTTTGTGGCTCTCGTTTTGCTGTATCACCCCTGCAAGAGCCTGGCTGGTTACTTTGCTGCCGCCACGGTTGGATTGACCGGCTTTGTCTTGCTCTTGGCCTGGGCTGGTTTGCAGCTCTCTGGAGAGGTTCAGGGTATCACGTTCAATCTCCTCGCCGGCTTGGTTCTGATGGTGGGTTCCGGTTTGGCTGCGTTTTTCATGAACGGGATACTTTCCCAGCTTTCCCGGCAACCGATGCAACGCGTTCTCCCCTCTGCGTAATTCCTACCGGACAGTCAGAAAAATGGGGTCAAAAAGATTTTTCTGACCTCATCTTTTTGACAAATTTTCCTCGTTCCCGCCCCCGGATTGACCATTATTCGATACCGTGAACCAGCGCTATCGGACCGTCCTGTTCGTGCTACTTGCCGGTGTTATTCTCGCGTTCACGTTTTATGCGCTGCGCCCGCGTGAACCGGTCTATCAAGGCAGACGGTTGAGCGCCTGGTTAAGGGACATGGGCCTTTATCCTGCAAAATACCGTCACGACGCTGAAGAAGCTGTTCGTCAGATTGGAACGAACTCGTTACCTACGCTCCTGAAACTACTGGCGGCGAAAGACTCTTTCCTGAAGAAACTAACACTGGCGAGTCTCGCCAAGATGCACCCATTGATCCGGGTAGATTGGCCGTCCGCGCAGGATTTGCATGTGAGAGCCATGCTTGCTTTTCATGTGCTGGGACCGGAGGCCAAAGCGGCCATACCGGCCTTGACCGATCTTCTGAAACACCCTGAAACAGCCACTTACGCTGCGCGGGCGCTAATGTCCATTGGGCCGGACGCGGTTCTGCCTTTGGTCCGGGCGCTGACCAACGAGAACCGGATCGTTCGGCGCACCGCTGCTTTCGGCCTGGGACAAATTCGTTCAGCCGAGACGGCGGTTACGCTCGCGCTGGTCAAGAGCTTGAAAGATGCAGATGCCCGCGTGCGCCATGCAGCAGCGGAGTCTTTGCGTCGAACGAATGAGCCGGACCTGGTCATTCCCGCGTTGCTTGAGACTCTCAATGATGCGGATTCAGATGTACGCCGGGAGGCCATGTTATCGCTTGCCATTTTCGGCAGCCAAGCCAAAGAAGCTGTTCCGGCCCTAAGTCAGGCCCTCTATGATACTAACAGTTCCGTCCGATTCGATGCTGCGCTGGCCCTTAGACAAATCGACCCACAAGTTGTGACCGTTCTCGCAGCCAAGCTCGAAGACACCAACTCGGTTGTTCGCAGCTTGACTGCCGAAGCTCTCAGGCACTTTGGACAACAAGCAAGCGCCGCTGTTCCAGCGTTGCTGAAAGCTCTGGATGATCCGGACAACGATGTCCGGTCCAAGGCCCTCGTTGCGCTCCGCGAAATTAATCCGGACGAAGCCGTGTCGTTCCTCATGGCTCGCCTGCGGGATAGCGATCCTGAAGTGCGCCAAAAGGCGGCCTGGATGATCCGTTGTTTCCCCCAAAAGGCGCTGCCCGCTCTTCCCTTGCTGTCGTGCTTGAGCAGCAATGATCCGGACAGCAAGGTGCGTCGTGCAGCCAGGCGCTCCCTCTTTTTCATTCAATCCAGCGCCAAAGCAAAACCAGCCGAAAAATGAAACTGAAATTGTCATTCTTGCGTTACATCACTTTACTGGTGATGGCCGTCCTTATGGCCGCGGTCCCGTCATCATTCGCCGCCCAAGCAACGCCGGGCCGGCCCAATGTCATCATCCTTTTCGCCGATGACCTGGGCTGGGGTGATCTGGGCTGTTATGGCCATCCTGCTTTTAAGACTCCGAACCTGGATCGTCTGGCCAGGGAAGGGGCGCGCTTGACCAACTTTTACAGCACCTGCCCTTACTGCGCGCCCTCGCGGGCCGCCTTGCTGACGGGCCGCTACCAGTTTCGCAGCGGCGTGACGGGCAATCCGGCGCCGGACGCGGGCATCAATGACATCGGCATTCCTGCGTCAGAAATCACTCTGGGCGAAGCTTTCCAGAGCGCCGGCTATCGCACTTGCGCCATCGGCAAATGGCATCTCGGTCACAAACCGGAGTTTTACCCGACGCGCCATGGCTTTGACGAGTATCTGGGCATCCTTTACAGCAATGACATGCGCCCGGTCCAACTGCTCGATGGTGAGAAGGTGGTCGAGTATCCCGTGGTGCAGGCGACCCTCACCAAACGCTACACGGAGCGCGCCCTCTCTTTTCTGGAGCGCAACAAGGGAAAGCCTTTCTTTTTGTATGTGCCGGGTGTGATGCCGCACAAGCCGCTGGCGGCTTCCGAAGCTTTCTATAAGAAGAGCGGGGCCGGACTCTACGGCAACGCCGTGGCGGAACTCGATTGGAGCGTCGGGCAGATTCTGGCCAAGGTCAAAGAACTGGGGCTGGACGACCAGACGCTGGTTTTCTTCAGCAGTGACAATGGTCCGTGGTACGGCGGGAGCACGGGCGGCTTGCGCGGCATGAAGGGCAACACCTGGGAAGGCGGCATTCGCGTGCCTCTGATTGCGCGCTGGCCGGGAAAGATTCCGGCAGGACACATCAGCCATGAACCGGCGGCCCTCATCGACCTGTTCGTCACCTCGCTGACGGTGGCCGGCCTTCCGGTCCCCAAGGATCGCGTCATTGACGGCAAAGATCTTTTCGCCCTGTTCACTTCCAACTCCAAAAGCCCGCACCAAGCCTTGTTCAGCCTGCAAGGCCCGCGCTTGAACACGGTGCGCAGCGGGAAATGGAAACTGCACGTTCTGCCTCCCGGCAAACCAAGGACAATGCAGCGCGAGGAGCCGTGGACTGATCCTCGCGCGCCGGATGGCGTGACGATCCTGGCGCCTTACGAACAAGCCCACCCCAGCCAATACCCCGGCGTGCTGACGGGCGATGAAACCAAGGAGATGTCGCTGTTCGACCTGGAGGCCGATCCGGCCGAGCAGCATGATTTGGCGAAGCAGCATCCTGAGACGGTCAAGCAACTGAAAGACCTTTACGACGAAACGCAGAGCCAGATGCCAGCGCCAACAACGCGGAAACCCAAGCGAAATGCCGGTTAACGGGCTTGTTATATGAGGAAAACACTTTTCAACTCAGAGCATGATATCCCTATCATGAAAGGTTCAAGCGCTGGAATTCTTCTGTTGCTCCTGGCCAGTCTGGCTTCACTCGGCGCCGTGCTTGGAGCGACAGCCCAAGCGCAAGCGGTCGTGACCGCTGCCGCACGGCCGAACTTTCTCTTTGTATATGCTGACGACCAACGGTGGGACGCCATGGGGGTGGTGCAGCGCGAACAGGGAGAACGCGCGCGCTTTCCCTGGTTCCAAACGCCGAACATGGACCGACTGGCGGCGGAAGGAGTGCGGTTTCGCAATGCGTTCGTGGTGCATTCGCTTTGTTCCCCGAGCCGGGCGGCCTTTCTGACCGGCCTTTATAATCATCTCAATGGCGTAGCCAACAATCACACTCCTTTCCCCGCCAACAGTATCACGCACGCCGCGCTCCTGCGGGCCGCCGGCTACCGGACGGGTTACATCGGCAAATGGCACATGGGCCAACAGCGCGGCCCGCGGCCCGGTTTTGATTACTCAGCCAGTTACGTCGCTCATGGGCGCTACGATGATTGTCCCTTTGAGATCGATGGCGCGAGGACGGAAACGATGGGCTGGGTGGACGACGTGGCGACGGATTTTGCCATTGAATTCCTCAAGCAGAACCAAGCAAAACCTTTCCTGCTCATCGTCGGTTACAAGTCACCGCATGGCCCCCGGACGCCCCCCGCGCGATGGCAGAGCGAGCTCGGGGATGTCGAAGCCAAACCGGCGGTGACGGCCACGAACTTTGCCCCTTACCGAGGCAAAGTTGAGGCCGGTCAGCCCGCCAAAGCGCAGCCGGCGCCAGCACGAGCCAGTGAGGCGCCGCACGGTCCGGGACCGGAATTGGTGCGCAACTACTTCAGGACCATTGCGGCGGTCGATGAGAACCTGGGCCGGCTTCTGGCCACACTGGACGAACTCAGGCTGGCGGAAAATACGGTCGTGGTTTACGCGAGCGACAATGGGTTTTTCCTCGGTGAACATGGCCTGGGCGATAAACGCGCGGCTTACGAGGAGAGCATCCGCATTCCATTGCTGCTGCGCTATCCGAAGCTGGGCGACAGGGCCAAAGGCAAGGTGATCGATGCGCTCGCGCTCAATATTGATCTGGCCCCGACTTTTCTTGATCTGGCCAGCGTGCCCGTGCCGGCGCAGATGCAGGGCAAGAGCTGGCGGCCACTTTTGGAAAGCAAACCGGCTGCCTGGCGGAAGTCGTTTTTCTATGAATATTTTTATGAAAAAGGCTTTGCCATTCCAACTGTCCTGGCCGTCCGCACCGAATCGGCCAAGCTCATCCGCTATCCCGGCCACGACGATTGGACGGAACTGTTCGACCTGAAGGCGGACCCCAACGAAACAAGGAATCTGGCTGGAGACGCACGCGGTCAGAAGCTGTTGGAATCCATGAAAGCTGAATTCGAGCGCCAGGCCAAATCCATCGAGTTCAGGATTCCGGAATATGCCGATCCGGTGCCGGCGGATCCGAAAAAGGAAGCAAAGAAATGAGCCGGAGCCAAACCGAGGCTTGTTCATTTCCGGCGCGCCGGATACTTTCGGCCCATGAAAATCGTTGTTGCTCTGTCATTTCTGTGGGCAGCTTGCATCACCTGCCAGGCCCAAGAGCCGACGGAGAATCCCACGGAACCGGTTGGCTTGACCGCTTCCAACCGCGTCGTGCTTCCGGTCAACCAAGTTTTGTCGCCGGCGGGCATTCAGGTGGAATTGCCCGGTGTCCGCCCCCAGGCTCTGAGCCTCAGCCCGGATGGCCGCCTGCTGGTCACGTCTGGCAAATCCCACGAACTCATTGGGGTTGATCCTGTCACCGGAGCGATCCTACAGCGGGTGCCCTTGCCCTCCGAGCAAACCGGCGAGGCCAAGCCGGACGCGGTTTCATCACATATTTTGGCGCCCGACAAAGAGGGGCAGCTCAGTTTCACGGGACTGATCTTTTCACCCGACGGCTCGCGCATTTTCTTGGCCAACGTCAACGGCAGCATCAAGGTCTTTGGAGTTGGACCAAGCCATCAAATCACCGCGCTTTATTCGATTCCTTTGCCCGAAACCGGACTGGCCGGTCGGAAAAAGGACATTCCAGCCGGCCTGGCCATTTCCCGCGATGGCCGGCGGCTCTATGTGGCGCTGAACTTGTCCAATCGTTTGCTGGAACTGGACGCCAACACGGGAAAACAACTCCGGGTCTTCGATGTCGGCACCGCGCCTTACGATGTCGTCCTGGCCGGCACTAAAGCCTATGTCAGCAATTGGGGCGGTCGCCGGCCCGACGCCAGCAGCGTCACTGGCCCGGCCGGACGCGGCACCTTGGTGAGAGTCGATCCTGTCCGATACATCGCCAACGAAGGCTCGGTCTCGGTCATCGACCTGGTCAATGGCAAGGTCACGACCGAAATCCTGGTTGGGCTGCACTCGTCCGCTTTGGCCTTAACGCCGAATGGCCGGCACCTGTTGGTGGCCAATGCCGGCAGTGACAGCGTCAGTGTCATAGATGCGCGCTCCGACCGCGTGGTGGATACCATCTCCTTGCGCTGGCACGCGAACGATCTCTTTGGAGCGAGTCCCAACGCCTTGGCCACGGACCCCTCCGGCAAGACCCTTTACGTCTGCAACGGTACACAGAACGCGGTGGCCGTTGTTTCCTTTCGGCTTGGAAAGTCGAAGTTGGTTGGACTGATCCCCACCGGTTGGTTTCCAGGTGCCATCGCGTACGATGCCGCTCGGCGATCACTTTACGTCGCCAACATCAAGGGAATTGCGTCCGGCAAGCACTACGATCCCGGCGAACGGGTCAAATACAATTCACACCAATACTTCGGCACGCTTTCGCTGTTGCCCGTGCCTGGCTCGTCCCAGCTTCGCCATCACACCCGGACCGTTTTGAAAAACTACCGGCGGGCTGTTGTGGAGGCCGCTCGGCTTCCCGCTCGGCCGAACATGCCTGCCCGGCCAGTTCCGGAACGGGTGGGCGAGCCTTCGGTATTCAAACATGTCGTTTATATCATCAAGGAGAACCGCACCTACGACCAGGTCTTTGGCGACGTGAAAGAAGGGAAGGGCGATCCTGATCTCTGCGTGTTTGGCGAGAACGTCACGCCCAATCAACATAAAATGGTCCGCGAATTTGTGCTGCTCGATAACACCTATTGCTCCGGCATTTTGAGCGCCGATGGCCATCAATGGGCCGACACCGCCTTCGCCACAGATTACATGGAGAAATCGTTTGCCGGCTTTCCCCGCAGCTACCCGGACGGCATGGAGGACGACGACGTCGATGCGCTGGCGTATGCGCCGACCGGCTTTATCTGGGACAACGCATTGGCCCACGGGAAAACTTTGCGGGATTACGGAGAGTTCACGATTGGCATCACCGGGTGGAAGGACCGCGCGCGCAAAGGCCAGCCTAACTTTCTCGATTTTTACCACGACTTTCTCAACCAGACCGGGCTGATCGATATCAACTGCCGGCCTGCCATCGCTTCCCTTGGTCCCTATATCAACACGAACACGATTGGCTGGAACATGGATGTGCCGGATGTCTTTCGGGCGGCCCAGTTCATAAGAGACTTGCGGCAGTTTGAGCGCTACGGAGCCATGCCCAATCTGAGCATCATTTGTTTGCCCAACGACCACACGTCGGGCACCAAGCCGCAGCATCCGACGCCGGCAGCGCAAGTGGCGGACAATGATCTCGCCTTCGGCCAGATTGTGGAAGCGATCAGCAAAAGCCGTTTCTGGAAGGAAACCTGCATATTTGCCATTGAAGATGATCCTCAGGATGGCTGGGACCACATCAGCGGCTACCGCACCACGGCTTATGTGGTCAGTCCCTACACCCGGCGCCACACTGTCATCCATGACAATTACAATCAAACGAGCCTCTTGCGCACGATAGAACTGATCCTGGGTTTGCCGCCCATGAACCAGATGGACGCCAGCGCCACACCGATGTTTGCCTGCTTCACCGATCAACCTGATTTCGCTCCTTTTGCGGCCGTGCCCAATAACATCCCCTTGGATCAGATGAATCCGGAGCCTCGCGCCATCAGCGATCCGGTGCAGCGCCATTATGCGCTGGCCTCCATGCGGTTGCCTCTCGACAAGATCGATCAATGCCCGGAAGATTTGTTTAACCGCATCCTCTGGCACGCGCAAAAGGGCTCCCACGCTCCCTACCCGGCCTGGGCTATCACCAGGAAGAGCGGGGATCAGGACGGAGATTAAACCGAGAGCTTCTCAGCGCTGCTGCGCCGCAACCAAGGGCCAACTCGTGCAAAACCGCAGAGACGCGAAGCACGCAGAGAAGGCAAACCGAGGACCCCGCTCTGCGTCCTTCGCGTCTCTGCGGTTCAATCCGCGCTGAAGAATCTGCGCGAGCAGCGAAGACTTTCACAGATGGTATTTCAGCCTGGCGTGGCCACAGCCAAAAGCGACTGTCGATCCGCCTGCCGCCGCTCACGCAGGCAGGCAGTCTCCGCTCTCAGTAGCGTCACCTTGCAGAAAACTCAGATTATGGTTGAATCCCGCCGAGCCATTTCCCAGGCTCGCGGCGTGGCAAAACCTGTTTTGGGCCGAAAATTAGACGTCTTGTTGAATGGCGATAGAATTGCCGGGAAAACGGACGCCGCCTCTCCAGCGATGCCCGCCAGCGGCGAGCCTCTGGTTGGCCCCGGAGTGGGTGCTCTTTTCAAAGGTTTCCAGACGGACGATAAAACAAAGGCGGCGGCTTCTCCATTCAAAGGCATGACGGAACCAGGCGTGTGGAAGTTGTGGAACATGCCGGCCTGGTATTTTTGGGGCGCTGATCTTGTATTGTTGAGCTTGGCCGCCGTTATCCTGCTTAAAAGCTCCAGTCCGCCCTCATGGCCTCAGGTTTTGTTGTGCGGCCTGGCCATTGCTTTGGGCGCTGCTCTGGGCCTGGCTCCTGTTCTGATGAACCGCAAGACCGCGCCACCCGAGACTCGAACCGACACCAATCCGAAGTGGATTCTTGCCGGGGACAAAACCGGCGCAGCCGGCAGGGTTTACGTGGTTCACTTGCACCAGCCGCGATTTATTGCCGAGTTGATCGAAGCCGATCAAGGCAAGCCAACATTGACGCCCGTGTGGATTGAGGAGAGCCCCGGGACTTCATCGGAGAACCTGAATCAATTGCTGCGCATGGCAGAGACGTGGTGCAAGACCAGGACCGAGCAGTAAAGCCATCAGCCTGCTGATTCCCATTCGCGGCCTCAGCGCCGCCGTTTGCCGCCGGCAAAAACGCAGACCGCCACGCCGAAAGCAAAGCCGCCGACGTGCGCCCACCAGGCAATCCCGCCAAAATCCCTTTTGTCGGCCAAACTTAACGCGCCACTGAAGAACTGCAGCAGAAACCACCAGCCCAGAAACAGCACGGCCGGCAACACATAATAAGGACCGAAAATAAACGGCGGAATGATCGTCTCGATCTTGGCATGCGGGTAAAACCGGAAATAAGCGCCCATCACACCGGCCACGGCGCCGCTGGCGCCAATCGTCGGCATGACCGAATGCAGATTGGTAAAAATATGGAGAAAAGCGGCCGCGATGCCGCTCGCCAGGTAAAGCGCGATGAACTTGCTCCGGCCCAGCCGGTCTTCGACGTTGTCCCCAAAAATCCAGAGCGTCCACATATTGCCAATCAGGTGAATCCAGCCCCCGTGCAAGAACATGGAGCTGAAGAAAGGGAAGACTTGTTCAACAGGATTAAATTGCTGCGCGACTTCCGGAACCGAGTATCGAGCCGGGATGATGGCCATCCCCAGCAAAGCTCGCTCCAGACGCGCCCCCAACCGCGCCTCCCAAAGAAAGACCAGCACGTTGACGACAATGATGGCCAGCGTCATGAGCGGAAAACGGGCCGAAGGAATGTTATCGCGAATCGGCAGCATAAAGCCCCATCCTTTTCGTGGTCCTTTTCGTGGTCACGGCCTCTTAGTCACGGGGCGTGAACCGGGATTCCCGCGCCAGTTTTTCCCACCAGGTTCGTTCTTGCTCCCCGACGCTTTTCGGAACTTGAATGCGCGCCACCACGTATAAATCTCCCATTCCACCGTTGCGAACAGGCAGGCCATGGCCACGCACTCGGAGCTTTTGGCCGGCTTGCGTGCCCGGCGGGATTTTGATGCTCACGCTTCCATCCAGAGTGGGCACCGAGACGCTCGTTCCCAGGACTGTTTCCCACGGAGCCAGGTTGAGATCGTAGTAGAGCTCGTGGTTCTCCACTCGAAAATCAGGGTGTTTGGCGAAACGAACACGCAAGTATAAATCGCCCGCCGGCCCTCGTCCCGCGCCAACTTCACCCTGGCCAGGCACTCGCAGGCGTTGTTCCTCGCAGACGCCTGAAGGAATTTTCACTTTATAAGTGTCGGTTTTCTCGACCTGGCCGGCGCCTTGGCAGACCGGGCACCGTTGCCGGCCCACCCGCCCCGTTCCTGCGCAGCGCTGGCAAGCGACGGTGCGCCGCAGAGTGACGGCACGAACCGAACCGCGTGCCACTTCCTCCAATGTCACCAGGATGTCGCCTTCGATATCTTGGCCGCGTTGCAGCAAGTCCTCTTCGGAAAACATGCGCCGTCCGCCCAAGCCGCCCCGCTCCGCGCCGGTCGCGCCAAAGAGTTGCTCAAAGAAGTCGCTGAAACCCGTGCCGCCAAATTGAAATTCATACTCCTCGGCGCCGCCCGGTCTGCGCGCCGTGCGCCGCCCGCCCAAGGCCTCCCAGCCGGGCGGCGGCCGGAATTCGGCGCCTTGTTTCCAGTGCGGCCCCAGTTCGTCGTATTTCTTCCTTTTTCCGGGATCGCCGAGGACTTCGTAGGCTTCGTTGATCTCCTTGAACTTGTCCTCAGCCTGGGCTTTGTTCTTAGCCACATCGGGATGGTACTGCCGCGCCAACTTGCGAAAGGCCTTGCGGATTTCCTCCTCGCTCGCCTCGCGAGGCACGCCCAGCATTTTGTAATAATCTTTGAATTCAACGGCCATAAATATCTCTGCCACGGCCTGCTTTTGATCCTGCCCTGCTCGCCCATCGAAGAGAGCCGCTGCTGCAAGATGTTAAACTTGCCGGCACGATTTGCAAAGCAAAGTGCCCTTCTACAGGGTTCCCGCCTTCGGCATGAAGAGCATCCTGCCGGAGGAAAGTTGAAGCCTTATCACCATGAATCGAACCAAGCCTGCACGCCGTGGCCTGCCTGTGCCGACCCGGCAGAAAGGTCCTCGGTTGCCGCGGCCACAACGGTCGTCGCCGCTGGCAAGGTCGCACGCCCCATTCGACTGGCGCGCCTGACTCGGCCACATCCATCTGGACAGTCCAGCCCTCTTCGATTCCAACGTAAATTCTTGAACATCTGCGCTTCATCTGTGTTTCATCTGGGGCTACATAAGCTCTATGGACGAAACGAATGCACTAATGGAACAGCGCTGCGCCAAACTGGCCGCCCTCCGCGCCAAGGGAATCAACCCCTTTGCCAACAAATTCCCGCCTGCGGAAACCTGTGCTGAGGCTCGCGCCAATTACGCGGAGGGCCGGGAAGTGGCCCTGGCCGGACGCATCACCGCCCACCGTGACATGGGCAAAAGCCAGTTCTTCGACCTCAAGGACCAAAGCGGCCGCATCCAGGCCTATGCGCAGAAGCAGACGCTCGGTGATGAGCAATACGACATTTTCAGACACCTTGACCTGGGCGATTTTATTGGCGTCCAGGGCAAGATGTTCACGACCAAGACTGGTGAAATTACGGTCAAACTCAGTTCCTTTGTCATTCTGGCCAAAGCCCTTCGCCCTCCTCCCGCGAAGTGGCATGGACTCGCCGACATGGAAATTCGCTATCGACAGCGGTACCTCGATCTGATGGCGAACGACGAGATCAAACGCGTCTTCCTCTTGCGCAGCCAGATTCTCCGCGAAATGCGGAATTTCCTTCATTCCCGAGGCTACGTGGAAGTGGAAACACCGATGATGCAGGCCATTCCCGGCGGAGCCGCCGCCCAACCTTTTGTGACCTTTCACAATGCGCTCGGCTGCAATTTCTATCTGCGGATTGCGCTCGAGCTTTATCTCAAGCGGCTACTGGTGGGCGGCCTCGATCGGGTGTTCGAGATCGGCCGTATTTTCCGAAACGAAGGCCTCTCGCGCAAGCATAACCCCGAATTCACCATGCTCGAAGCGTATCAGGCCTACGGCGATTACGAGACCATGATGGAACTTGTGCAATCGATGATTTGCCATGTCGCGCAACAAGTTCTGGGGACGCTCAGCATTGAACATAAGGACGCGGAAAACCAGGTGACCAGAGCCATCGACCTCAGCCCGCCGTGGAAACGGGTGCAGTACAAGGCGCTGGTCCGCGAGCGAGCGGGCGCCGATTGGTTTGACCTCTCACCTAGCGCCCGGCGGGAACGCGCCTTAAGTCTCGGCGCCGAAATCGGCCCCAACTATGAAGACTTTGAAGTGACGGGCGCCGTTTTCGAGAAGTTGATCGAACCCACACTCATTCAACCCGTCTTTGTCACTCACTTGCCGAAGGAATTGGTGCCGCTGGCCAAGCTTTCGCCCGACGACCCCAACACCGTCGAGGTGTTTGAATGCTGCATCAACGGCCAGGAAATCGCCCCCGCTTACTCGGAACAAAACGATCCTCTCGAACAGCGCGAGCGCCTGGAACATCAGGCGGGCGGCGAACAACAAAAGCTCGATGACGATTTTCTGGTCGCGCTGGAGCACGGCATGCCTCCCGCCGGCGGCATGGGCCTGGGCATCGACCGCCTCTGCATGATGTTGCTCGGCCAGGAAAGCATCCGCGATGTCATCCTGTTCCCGCAGTTGAAACCGAGAGCGTGAGGGATTCCTTGCCAGGACCGCTCTTCTGCGGCGGCTTATGGCAGTTTTCTCACTGCCTGCAAGAAACTGAGACGCAACTACTTCTTGGCCGCGTCGTAATTCTTCGCCACTTCCGCCCAATTCACCACGTTCCAGATCGCCTTCAGGTAATCTGCGCGGCGGTTTTGGTACTTCAAATAATAGGCGTGCTCCCACACGTCCACGCCGAGCACAGGCTTGCCTTCGCAACCAGCCACGGCTTTGCCCATGATCGGATTGTCCTGGTTGGCGGTCGAGACGATTTCCAGTTTGCCGCCGTTCACCACGAGCCACGCCCAGCCACTGCCGAATCGGCCGGCGCCGGCGGCCTCGAACTTTTCTTTGAAGGCGTCGAAGCCGCCGAAAGTGGCATTGATGTCATCGGCCAACGTGCCGGTGGGCGCGCCGCCCGCTTGCGGGGCGAGGAGCTTCCAGAACATCGAATGGTTGGCGTGGCCGCCGCCGTTGTTGCGCACCGCGCCGCGGATGTTATCAGGCACGGCATTCAGGTCGCTGATGAGGGCTTCGACCGGCTTGGCTTCGAGCGCCGCATGGCCGGCGAGGGCTTTGTTCACATTCATCACGTAAGCGTTGTGATGTTTGCCGTGATGGATTTCCATCGTCATAGCGTCGATGTGCGGCTCGAGCGCGCCTTTGGGGTACGGGAGATGAGGGAGTTCGTAAGCCATAATTTTCTATTTCGTTCAATTGTTGTTTGCTGAATTTCTAAACCGACCAGCAATCGTCTATTGCTTAAACTGACGGCGAAATTAACAGACACAACGCTCAGGCACAAGTCTTGTTGACACATCTGTTGCCGCTTCGTCTCCCCTCAGTTTCTCGCCGCCGGCGTCTTTCAATTTGAGTCAACTCGCATCGGGTAAATTCTGACGAAATAGTTTTGCCTCTTGTTCTCAGCGTGCTAGAAAAGCCGCGGCAAATTCACGTGTCCAATAAAATCAAAAATTCTCGAAGCCGTTACAGCGCTGCGAAGCGCACAGCCGCCTCGGAGCTTAAAGAGACATCACAAGGGCTGCTGTTGCCAACGGCGGAGGAAGAGCAAACTTCGCAGTCACATCATAACGGGGTGGCCAAGCTAAACGGAGGCTTTGCGGATTCTGCCTTTGCCGACAACAAGCAGCGTCCCATTCATCGGTGGGTTCCATGGATAGCCGGATTTTCATCTGAGTTTGTTCGTGACGCGTTTAGCCGCTACCTGTCCGACAACCGCACGCCATCGGCGGCAGTGCTGGATCCGTTCTGTGGCGTTGGAACAACCCTGATCGAAGCACTGCGTTGCGGACATGACGCGGTCGGATTTGAGATCAACCCTTATGCGGCGCTGGCGGCCCGCGCCAAGTGCGAAGCGGCAGCGATTTCTCCGCTGCAAGTCAGCCACTACATCGTTAAGTTTGAGGAGCACATGCGAGCGTCCAGAGCCGAGGGTGATTCGGTCTCGGCACCGGAGCACTTTCGGACGCGCATCCCCTTTTTCGGCCCTCGCGTCGAAGTGAAGGTGCTGAAAGCCTTGCGCTTTATCAACCGGTTGCGTGTCCCGCCTGTTCGCGAGCTTTTCGAGCTGGCATTTGGTTCAGTGATGGTCAGCTTGTCCAACTACTCGTACGAGCCGAGTCTTGGCTCTCGTCCGGCGGCAGGCAAACCGACGCAAGACGATGCACCCGTCACCGAGTCCATGGTCAAGAAGCTTTTGGCGATGAAGTCTGACGTCGCGTGGTTTCGTGAGGAATTGGAACGGTTGCCTCGGCGCCCCGTTGGCCGAGTCATCCCGGACAACTTTCTGAACGCCATGCATCACCTGGACCCGGGATCAGTCGATTTGATTGTCACCTCGCCGCCCTATCTGAACAACTACCATTACGTTCGGAACACACGCCCGCAACTCTTCTGGCTTGGATTCGTGCGCAAGCCCAGTGAGCTCAAGCGGCTCGAAACGGAGAACTTCGGGAAATACTGGCAGACCGTCCGGGATTGGGAGCAGGTGCCGCTCGATTTCGAACACCTCGGTCTGGAGCGCCTGCTGGAGGAAATCCGGAGCATCAGTGTGGACCGCGGCTCGTATGGCGGTCCGGGCTGGGCCAATTACGCGGCCAGTTATTTCAATGACACAGATCGTTTTTGTCGTGTAGTCGGCCAAGTGTTAAAGCAGGACGGACGCGCGGTTGTTGTTGTGGGCAACTCGATACTTCAAGGCGTGGAGATTCCTGTGGATAACATCTTGTCCGAGTTGGCTGCGCGGCACGGTCTGGTCACTGAAAATATCCACGTTGTCCGCCAAAAGCGGGTGGGAGCAAGCATCGTTTCCTCATCCGTGAGGCAAGGAGCCAAAACCACTGCCAAGTTGTACGAAAGCGCGGTCGTTTTGTGCAAGAGCTGACAGATAAGACGAAATGCCCACTCAACCTCCGAGCGATCCGTTCGCAGCGCACAAGTTCAATCCGCTGGATATTCCTACGCATCTTCTTGAGCGGTTCGAGGAAAGTCCGTTGCTGAGTTTCCCGCCTCTGACAATGCCCGCAGAAACCGGCATCTACGGATTATATGTTGGAGATGAACTCATCTATTTCGGAAAGGCCACAGGTAAGAGCCATTTGCGAAAGCGATTCTCCGAACACGCGCGCAAAATTGGCGGCAGAAAGAATATCAAACTCTCGCAGTTGCAGTGCCGATTTCTGATGATCGCGGAGGAATGGGTCCACTACGCTGAACACCATCTGATCGATCATTACGAACTTGAGTGGAATGGATCGGGATTCGGCAGCCACGTTCCCGGCGCGGGTCGCCCCGGGGTAAAAGGCCCACCCACATGGGATCAGAAATACCCTCGCAAATGAAGCGTAGGCAGTCAGGCCCGGTTAGTCTGCTGGTGCGACTCCCGCGATTCATTGGAAGCACCCACCCCCGCGGGCGGAGGCTGATGATGGAAGAAACTGTCTTTTG
>ERZ1292640.105-Hain-H43-02um-R1-105-length-68169-cov-39_pt3 | contig 57251 bp, 46 predicted proteins | sample MGYA00564404_ERZ1292640 | MGnify/ENA primary metagenome ERZ1292640 (study PRJEB36523, sample SAMEA6512636) | groundwater metagenome | collected 2019-01-08 | study: AquaDiva: Metagenomics assemblies of 32 groundwater samples | reverse complement strand
AGTGGCGGTCTAATTGAGGGTGTCCCGGTCGCCAGGGTCAGGATTTCCGGGAGGCGGGCGTAATGAGCAACTCCACCGTATATCGTCAGTCTCCATTGGGGCTGTTCCCAGGCCAGCCGCCGCCGAGGCTGTACGACCGCGTGGTGGAAGTCTTGCGAAGCCGGCATTACAGCCGCCGCACCGAGGAAGCTTACATCCACTGGATGCGTCGCTTCCTGCTGTTCCACACCGGCGCCCATGCCCGCCAGCTTGCCGAAACCGACGTCAACCGCTTCATGACCCATTTAGCCGTTCGGGAGAACGTGGCCGCCTCCACCCAAAACCAGGCCCTGGCCGCGTTGCTGTTCCTGCACGGGCAGGTGCTCGAGCGACCGCTGAAACGCATCGAAGGGGTCGTTCGCGCCCTCAAGCCGAAGCGGCTGCCGGCCGTACTGACCCCGGACGAAGTCGAGGCCGTGCTGGACCAAAGGGACGGAGTTCCCCGTCCGGTGTGCATGGTCCTGTATGGTTCGGGGTTGCGAGTCCTGGAAGCCCTCCAGTTGCGCGTCAAAGACCTCGACTTCGGCCGGCGAGAGATTGTCCTTCGAGAGGCCAAGGGCCGGAAGGACCGAGTGACCATGCTCCCGGACGTTCTCCACGAGCCCCTTCAGGACCACCTGCGGCGCGTGGGCCGGCAGCGCAATTGTGATGCCAAACCTAAAAAGGGGGTTTGGCCATGTGACGTGAAGGGGGTGGGCGATGTCTATATCACAAGCTGAAAGAGCCCCGAAGGGGTCGCGAAATAGGTGCGTGGTTCGCGCACTCCTTGCCCTCTTGTGTCTCGGCATCATGGTCTGGCGAATCGTCAAAATGAATGGCCTTCTGGATGCCATAGCTTCTGCGACGAGCGTCGTAGCGGTTCCGTACAACGACGCGATTCAGAAGGGAGTTGAACTGCTCATCGAGCAATCAGTCTCCTGGGCGCAAGCCACAACTCTCCTACTCGGTGTTTTGGCTACCCTCTGGATCGCCAAGGGCGACGATCCGCGTCTGGCGTTCAGGACGAGGCTGGTGCCGGAAATAGCAATGTGCTGTGCCGGCATGTTGATGCTGTTCGCCAGCCTTTACTGTTACCACGAATATTTGGCCGGCATCGTGACTGCCCTGGAAGCCGGCGGCTCGACATCACCGGAGGTGATCAAGATTCCGAATGTCTTCCATGAGAAGTATGAAGCTTTACGCGGCGAGCAGTTGACCCTTTTGCTTTTCGGATTCGTCGCATCCGGCCTAGCGGTCTTCAGTGTGAGAAATCTCTCCGGAGGAGACGATGTTCAGAAGTAACCTATTATGCATACTGTTGCTCGCTTTTATGTGGCTTCACGTTATCGGCGCTCGAGCCCAGACGGTCCCGTTATTTAAGAGGTCGAAGGAATTCGTGCTCGTCGAGAAGGGCATCGCTAAGAAATGGTCGACGGAACACGCATCCACGACAGTGAACCAGGCGCTAGCCAGAGATCGCAGCGTGGTAGAGAAGGCGGCCCCGCAAGTGATTGATGCCTTTAAGCGCGAAGGTTACTCGGCGCACCATGCGGTGTCAGGTTTGGCATGGAGTTGGTACTTGCTGCGGGTTGGCGAGACCTCACTGCCGATCGGGAAGGACTTCTCGGCGGGGCTAATTCAAATGAAGGCGTCCAAGCTCGGAAAACTAGTTGTCAGTTCAGAGCCGGATGGTGCCGCCATCTCTGTGGACGAGGTCACGTGGCCGGAGGAGACAAACACCGAGGGTTTTGCCGACGTTGGGCAGAGGCGGATCCGAGTTCAGAAGCCTGGACTTGATCCCGCGCAACAGACATGCGAGGTGCGGCGTAATAGGGCGACTACCTTCTCAGCGAGGTTACGGGTATCTGGGAGCGAGGCCGAGTGTAAGTGATCTTCCGGCGTCTCCGATCGGGACGTATTGCGGCCCGGCACCTGAACCGGCAACTGCCACGACGCTGGCCTAACGAAGCGCTTCAAGGGGCGGCCAAAGAGGGGCCAGGCCTGACCGGCTGAGTCGTTAGGCGGCGCGAAAGAAAGGACATGTACCCACCGGAACTACTACACGCACTCAAAGATGCGCTGAAGAGTGCATACTGGTACAAGAACGACCTTCGACTGTTCCTCCAGGCCTGCGAGGTACCTCCTCGGATTCTCGCGAACCAGGCGTGGCACGACCCTCAGGAGTACAAGGTGAAAATCGCCTCTCGCGTCATCGACGAATTGGTGGCCGGTGGCGACGCTGGAATCGGCGTGATTCGCCGGATGACCAAGGCGCTCCTCGACATCCCGTCTTTCCGCCACCTTGAGAACCTGGAGGATGGGGCTGCAAAGGTGAGCCAGGCTCGTCAGGCGGTGGAACGCCTGCGCGAACTGGTCGCTGCTCACGATGGTGAACTTGTCAAGCGACGGGCAGAGCGGTCGACATTGCAGGAGAAGCTCTCGAGAGTGTTCGACCGCAGAGTCGAGGAACTGAGTGATCTACGTACGCGCTTTTTCGAGCTTGCCGCTCTGACCGACCATCAACAACGGGGTCGGTTGTTCGAGAGCTTCCTCTACGAACTGTTTGTGGCGCACGATCTCAATCCACGTGGGCCGTTTAGAATCGCTGGCGAACAGATCGACGGTGCCTTCGAGTTTGAGGGCACACATTTTCTCCTCGAGGCAAAATGGGAGTCGTCTCTCTTGGGTGCGGCCCCGATCGATTCGTTTTCCAAGAAGGTCGAGCGGAAGCTCGAGAACACCCTCGGTTTGTTCATCGGGCTCAATGGCTTTACCGACGAGGGCCTCGCGGCGGTTCGAGGCGGGCGGCCCTCGGTTGTCATGATGGACGGACAGGACCTGGCCATTGTGCTGCAAGGGTTGTTCGACTTCCGCGATCTTCTCAAGCGCAAGATACGGCACGCGGCCCACACGGGTGACCCCTTCCTGCGCGCGGCTGATGCTTATTCTCGCGAGGCCTAAACAAGCGGCTGCAGCCGACCCGCAAACTGCGCGGGCGGCTGAGCGCCCGTCGCTAGGCCGACGGGTTCGCACCTGCCGGCCCTGGAGGTCTCGCGGTCAACCCGGCTAATGCGCTTGCGGCTGGCGGTGTTCAAACCATGTGTATAATGGGATGCGGAGTACAGCACCGCCGTCACCATGCCGGAACCTGTTCACGAAGTCTCCTTCACAGCCGACGTGGCGAGCTGGATCAACAACATTCTGGAAAGGGAACCGGACCTTCCATTCACGCACGCCAAGATTGAGAAAAGCGCCAAGGGGAAACGCGCTCGAAGCGACCTGACGATCTACGACCGAGATGGGAATAAAGCCCTTACCGGCGAAGTCAAGATGCCAGACGCTCCCGACGGCAAATCCCCCTACGCCGAAGATCTGGTCCAGGACGCCTTCTCGAAAGCAGCCGAGGTTGGGGCCAGGTACTTCTTCACCTGGAACGTCAACCACTTCGTTCTCTGGGATCCCAGCAAGGTTTCGCTCCCCACCCTGGAGCGACAATCCCGCGACTACCAGTTGTTCCAACTGACCAGTTCCGACCAGGTTGAATCGCCCTCCGTTGTTGCCAAGCTTCGTTCTGAGTTCCTCCCTCGCTTGCTGGACGACCTCACCGCCCTCTACCGCGGCGAAACCATCTTTGGCGTGCTCCCTCCCGACCGCCGCTTCATCCAAATGCTCGAGAGTTTCCTCGAGCGCCCTCTACTGATCACCGAAACCGAAGTCGTTCAGCGCTACAAGTCAAACAGCGCGTTCCGTAAAGAGCTCAACGAGTGGATGGTGAAACAGCAAGGCTGGACCATTCCCACCAAAGAGCCGGATCTGACCGACACCCTGGGGCGGGCCGCAAAGCTCTGCTGCTACGTGCTCAGCAACAAGCTCATTTTCTACGAGTCCCTCCGCCGGCGCTTTCCTCGACTGAAGACGATTAAGATCCCACCCAGCGTGGAAACCGTCGACCAGATGTTCGGCCTCCTCGCCCGGCATTTCGAGCACGCACAAAAAGTAACGGCTGACTACGAAACCCTGTTCTGGCCAGACTACGGCGCCAAGGTCCCACTGCTCGCCCGAGGGGCCATCGACGCCTGGCGCGCCGTCATCGAGCAGATCGGCCTCTTCAACCTGAGCAAACTCGACTACGACGTGCTCGGCCCCATTTTCGAGCGGCTCATCGATCCGGAAGCCAAACATCGCTGGGGCCAGCACTACACCCAACCCACGATCGTCGACGTCATCAACGCGTTTACCATCCGCAGGCCGGATGCCACAGTCATGGATCCCGCCTGCGGCTCCGGTACCTTCCTGGTGCGCGCATACGCCCGCAAGCGCTGGCTGGACGGCAGTCTCGATCACCCCACCCTTCTCTCACAACTGTATGGAGTAGACATCTCCGGCTACGCGGTCCACTTGAGCGCTCTGGGGCTTGCCAGCCGCGAGCTCGTCGAAGCCGACAACTACCCCCGCGTCGACCGCAAGGACTTCTTCGACGTCGCCGCCGAAGCGAAGTTTATGTCCATTCCCCAGCTCTCGCTAATCAAGACAACAGGCCTGGGCAGCCGCCACATAGCCGTCCGGATGCCCCGAATTGACGCGGGCGTCGGCAACCCTCCTTACGTCCGCCAGGAGCAGATTCCGAAACAGAGAAAGCAGTCCTACCAGAACGCGGTCAGGCGCGAGGCGACCGCGTTCGACTTCTCCGGCCGCTCTGACATCTACGTGTACTTCTGGCCCCACCTCGCCACCTTTCTCAATCCCGAAGGCTACCTGGGCCTGCTGACGAGCTCGAGCTGGCTGGACGTTGAGTACGGCTTCAGGCTCCAAAGGTGGTTCCTCGAGAACTTCAAAATCCTTGCCATCCTCGAATCAACTTGCGAGCCCTGGTTTGAGGCCGCCCGGGTCGCGACAGCGGTCACGATCATCCAGCCCTGCAGAGAAGAACGCGACCGCATGCAGAACCAGGTGCGCTTCGTGCAACTTCGCGTCCCTCTCGCCGAATTGCTGGAAAATGACGGGACCGAGGATGGGCGCCAGCGCGCCGCCGAGCGCCTCCGCAACCTGATCCTAGTCACCGATAAAGATACCCGCACCGACCAGCTCCGCATCCTGGTCCGGACGCAGCAGCACCTTTGGGACGAAGGCTGTCGGCTCAGAACCATGCAAACCCAGGAGGATGAAGAGGGACAGAAACAATGGCCACAAGACACCCCCTATCGCGGCGGCAAGTGGGGAGTCTACCTTCGGGCGCCTGACCTGTTTTTCGAAATCATGGAAAAGTACGGCTCCGCGTTCGTCCCGCTCGCGGAGCTCGCCGAGGTGCGGTTCGGCGTAAAGTCCGGATGCGATGACTTCTTCTTCCCACGCGACATCACCATCGAAGCCCTTGAATCAGAGCCGGATCCACGCAAGTTCAAAGAACGTTACCACGGCGTCTCCCGCTCCGCCGTCCTGTCGGGCGACGTCAAGATCGTCAAGGCTGGCGATGGCTCTGTCTGGCCCATCGAGTCGGAGTATCTTCAGCCCGAAGTTCACAGCCCAATGGACATCGACTCGGTTGCCATTGAGCCAACCAAGCTGAAACGCCTCATCCTGCTCGTGAACAAGCCGAAGAGCGAGCTTCGCAACACTCGTGTCCTGGAGTACCTGAAATATGGCGAACGGGAAACGTTCGGTGGCGATCAACCCGTTCATGAACGTCCGACCTGCGCCGCGCGCACTCTTTGGTATGACTTAAGCGGAGGCACGCGCGGGGACGGGTTCTGGTCAAAAGGCCAGAAGTATAGGCACCTGGTCGCCTGGAATAGAGAGCGCCTCTTCTGCAACTGCCGCTTGTACGACATAGTGCCCCTGGATGACACCCCCGGCAAGGCGCTAGTCGGGCTGCTCAACTCCACCTTGGTCGCGCTTTTCAAGCACTTCTACGGCCGCCAGGCTGGCGCCGAAGGGACGCTTGAGGTGATGGTCACCGACGGGAACATGCTGCCCATCCCGGATGTACGGCAAGCCTCAGCGGAAAACCGGGCAGTCCTGGAGAACGCAGTCGAAAGGTTGTCGGGCCGAAGCTCAGAATACCTCCTGGAGGACGCGTTCCTCGATATGCTGCCACTGGAGAAGCTGAACGCTCTGGAAAAAAGCCCGCCCACCCTGCCGCGGGAGCTTGCCCGCGCCGACCGCCAGGAGCTCGATAGCGCTGTCCTGTCAATGATCGGCGTCCCTGACAACGACGTTCCAAGGCTCCTTGATCGCCTTTACAAGGAGACGGCCCTGGTCTACCGCCGCGGCCGAATCCTTGACATCCGCACCGCGGCTAACAAGCGCAAGGCTCGCAAAACCGCAGGCGTCAGCGCCAATGAAATCGCCGAAGACGTCTGGCGGAGCCTGCCCGCAGACGCCATACGACCATTCCCGGACGCATTCCTCGATCCGCGCGACGCTGCCGACCATTACGTCCTGCCCGACGGCCCCGCTAGGCTCGTCGAGGACCTGTTCCACGGCCCTCGGATCAAAACAAGAACCGACGATGTGGAGCTGCGGAGTCACGAGCAGGCCCAACTTGCCCTCGCCCTCCACGAGGCAGGGCTTCGCGGTGCAATCACCCTCCCGGCCGACGCAGACCGCTGCCGCACGGTCCTTGCTGAGTGGAAGCGCTATCACTCCCAACTCGAGGAAACCCTTCGCGACGCAATCTCCCTGCGAACTCCGGATGAGGACAAGACAGCCTCCGCCCTCAAGCTGCTTCTGAGATGGGCGGTCTCTCGGTAGCAGTCAGCTCAGCGCCTCGCGACGCAGGCTTGGGAAAGCTTCAGTATGCAGGGGCGCGATCGAGGCAGTTGTAGCACCCTGAAGGCGGAGGCGGCCGGCGGAGCGAAGTCCCTCGGCAGCAGTGCTCTCCCCGGCCCGGGCTGAAGAGGTCGCGGCAGCGTGGCCAGTCTGTGCCGGAGCGGCGCGCTTCCAGTTCGGGGTTGCGGGGCGCTCCGGCGCGGAGACGTGGGGGCTGGCCTAACAAATAAAGGATTCTTGTCGCGCTTGCCGCCACAAAATCCTGGAACAAGGCGTTGCAACGGACGGGCAAAGACCGCCCGCCGCTGAACGCGAACTCGTTAGGCCGACCGTCTCACCGCGAAACCGCCTGCCCCACATACCCCACTACCGGAGTGGCTCTCGGCCCCGGCTTTTCTCCAAGAATGTAGAAACTCCAGGGACAGGCCTCCGGGCCTGTCACGGGTGTGACAAGTCGGGAGACTTATCCTACGTTACGCCGCCTGCACGGTCACCATGAAGGGCTGGGACGCGCGCCCGTCAATGGAGAGGGACAGCGGAACCTGCGGCCCAGGGGCGACACTGGGCGTAACGGTGAACTGGACCAGCGAGTAACCCGGTTGCGGGGCGGGAGAGACCGCGCTCGCCTGGATCTCAACTCCGCCGACCGTCACGCGCACGCGGCCGGGCGCGATCACCGCTCCGGGTTCAGCCAGGCTGTTCACCACCAGCGTTACCACCTCTCCGACGCGCACCGGCCGTGTGGTACCCGGCAGGGGCGCCGTTCCGACGCCCAGGCCCGCGATAACCGGCGGCGGCAGATCGATGGCTACCACCACCGGATAGCTCTGCTCGGTTCCGCTTTGCAGCCGCAGGACCGCCGGCCCGGTGGGGAAGGTCGCCGGGATCTGGAACAACAACTGACCCGGCGCCATCGGCTGCACACTCAGGCGCGTGCCATTCAAGGTGAGGTTCAGTTCAGCAGGGTTGCTCGAGAAGTTCGATCCCTGCAACAGGGCCAGACCGCCGGGGAAGACGCCGGGCTGCCCGTTGGCCGGGTTCACCAGTTGCGAGCTGATGACGGGCAGTTGCGAATTGGCGGGCTGCACCTGGAAACCGAACGGCTGTGAGGAGACCTGAAGTCCGGTCACCACGCTGACCAGAGTCGAGCCGGCCGCCGCCGAAGGCGCCACCGCAACGTTGGCCAGCAGCCGAGTCGGGCTCAGCACCCACGTGCGCCGCACCACCACGTCGCTCGATCCAAAGCCGACGCGGGTGTCTTCGCTGAAGCTCGTATTGATTCCCGTGATCTCAACCATCGACTCGGCGCCAGCCGCCAGCGCGGACTGCGACAGCAGCACGCCGGGCGCATCGCCCGGCTCGTAGGCGAAGGTGGGCGGCGTCCGGCCCTGGAGGAACAGCGAGCTCTGGCCGTCGCTGGCGAGCGCGATGACGTTGGCCCGGTGCCCGCCCGCCGCCGGCGGCGGAACCACCACCACACGCCCTTCCTCCGCGCTCCGTACCGCTGCCTGCACACCGTCGAACAGGATGCGGGTGTCCGGTCCCAGGTTCGTGCCGGTGACCACCGCGAGGCGGTTGCCGGTAACGTCCAACTCGGAGGTGACCGAGCTGACGAGCGGCGGCTGCCGGTTCACCGCGTTCAGTCCCGAGGGCAGCACGTACAGGTCGCTGTTGTAAGAGAACACCAGGTGGCGCGGCCCCGGACCGGAGAGCGGATTGAAGCCGAAATCGACCTGGAGGAACCGGGGATCCTGGCTGTAGGCGCGCGTCTGCGCCACGGCCGCGGCCCCGCCCAGCACGGTCACGCTCAAGGTGGGCAGCGGCGCGCCGCCCGACGTCAGTCCCATGCCCTCGCTGGAAGCCAGCAGGAACAACCGCGGACCATTGATGTTCAGAAACGCCGGCTTGACCGCCACCGAGCCAGGAAAACTGTAGGTGGTCACGCCATGCAACTGCAGCGCCCCGCGGCGCCGAACCGTGAAGTTAATCCCTTCGGCCGCCATGCCGGCGTTGACGAAAATCGTCAGCGCCTGCTCGGGGTTCTTGGTTCCCGGGTAGAACAGTGTCTCGAAGAGATCTCCCGCCGGGAACGCGCGGTTGAGCTGATCCACTGGCAGCACGATCGCCGCCGGCCCCAGGTCGGGTTGCGGCGAGGGCGGCAGCGGATGCACGTAGACGTAATACTGGCCGGGCGACAGACCCTCGATGCGGTAGGTCCCGTCGGGATGCGTGAGCGCGCTGACCGCCTCGCCGCCGGGATTCACTGCCACTACCGAGGCCAGCGCCGCGCCTTCCCCGGTGCTCATCGTGACCCGGCCAGCGATGCCGCCCACCCGCGCGGCGTAGCCGCGGGCGGGGTAGAGCAGGGAAATGGCGGCCACGTCATCGGCCCCCAGCGGCTTCGCCCGCGTTGATGCGCGCGTTACATCGGTGGACATCACGCTGGAGGTCAGCGCGTGCTGAAGCCCCAAGGTATGGCCCAGCTCGTGGACGGCAGTCAGGAAGAAGCCGTCGGTAAAGCTGGGGCGGTCGGACAGATCGCGCCGCAGCACCATCAGCGAACGGGTGATGGGTACGAAAGAGCCACTCGCGCCGGCGGTGAGGTCGGCACGCAAAACCGGCGCCCCCATCGCCAGCACGCCCGGCGCCAGCTCGTCAAAGACCACCTCAATGGCCGGCGTGGCGCGCGGCGCCTCCGCCGAAAACAGCCCGCCAAAGGCCACACGCAATTCCGAGGTGCTCACATCGTTCCACGTCCGGGCGGCCAGGCTGATCTGGCTCAGCACACCGGCGAAGGTGTCGTTCGGCGCCAGTTGCGTGGGCGCCTGCGCGGAAACGAAGAAGTACACGGTGCGGTTGGGCAGGGCGTTGAGATCGAATTTCTCCGGGATGGGCGTGAAGGGAGCGAAGCGGCTGGCGTAATGGACGAAGTGATAGTAGGCGCGCCCGGTGCCGGCCAGGCAGGCCGCCGCCGCGATCAGCAACGCCAGACGTTTCGTTGCCCCCATCATAGCTTTACCTCGCGGCGCTCCGTGCCAGCGTGCTCTTTATGCGCTGGCTCAAATCCTCCAGCCGCAGGCGCAGGGGCTGGTCGTTTACGGCCCGGCCGCTGGCCGGATCCAGCAGAACCTCGCTGCTCGCTGCCCGCATCGCCACCAGCGCGCCCGTGGCATCGCGCTGCAAGTCAAACACGCCTTGCGAGAGGCCGATGACGTGTGTGAGCCGGCTGGCGCCGGTCCACAGGAACAGCACGTACTCGGCGCCCTCGGCCAGTTTGGGCGCGCCGGCGAAGCTCTGCCGCAAGCCGGCGGCGCTTCCACCGGGGACTACGACGTCGAGCTCGACCGCGACCGGCCCTTTCCAGCGCTCCGACACCCGGACCCTGTAATGGGTATAAATGATCCGGCCGTGAGCGGCGGCGTAGGAGCCGGTGACCCGTCCCCGCACGATGGCGGTGGACTTAGCGGTCATCTCCTCGAAGCTCAGCCGTTCCAGCGTGGCGGCGGGCAGGGAAGCCGCCAGCGCCGTCAGCCAGATCGCAAACCGCAAGCCATCCATAGTCCTACGTCCGCAAAGGGGGAAGCAAGCTCCCTGCCAAGTCAAACTGATTGAAAACAAAGCGAAAACTCTTATCCGTCAGGGCGCCGCTGTGGCCGCCGGACACGCCTCCGGTCCAGGATGTCTCACTCCCTCGGCTCCCGCACGATGAGGATGGCGCCACCCAGCTCATGCCGCACCGCATTGATCGTGTCCCCGAAGGCCAGGTCCTGCAACCAGCGGTGCCCGTGGGCGCCCATCACCAGCAGGTCGGGCTTCACCTGGCGGGCAAAGCGCACGATCTCCCGTTTCGGGTCCCGCGCATGGCAAACCACCGCTTCCACATCCACGGATTGATCCCGCAGCGCGGCGGTGATCTCGTCCAGGTACCGCTGCCCGGCCTCGACCTCGGCCGTGTCGGAGAGTTCGCCGTAGATCAGGCTGGTCACGTCCTCTTCGACGTGCAGCAGATACAGTTTGGCGCCGTACTGCCGGGCCAGGCCGGCCGCCTGGGCGATCGCCTCGCGGTCGCGGTGCGTGTGGTCGAGTGGGACCAGGATGCTGCGGTAGGCCGGAATCCTCGCTTCCGCCGCCACCTCCGGGAGAGGGAAGGCCGGGCGGCCCAGACGGCGAACCCATGGCGGCAGCCAGGGATGGAGCGCTATCCAGGCCAGCAATAGCAGCAGGCCGGCCGCAACAGGGTATACCACCAGCGCCACCAGCAGCCGGTAGGCGCCGGCGGCGGCCAGCCATTGCTCGACGGTGGCGGCCACCAGCCGCGCGTTGAGGCCGATGATGATGATCGCCGCCGCCCAGGCCAGCGCCTGGACCCAGGGCCGGTTGGCGAATACGCCCATGCGCTGGCGGTCGCTGGTGAAGTGGATCAGCGGCACCACGGCAAACGGGAGCTGCATGCTGAGGATCACCTGGCTGAGGATCAGTAGCCGGAACGTGCCCGCGTCGCCCATCGTTCCCACCGTGATCGCCGCCGGGATGATGGCCACCATCCGGGTTACCAGCCGGCGCAGCCACGGCCGCATTCGCAAGTTGAGAAATCCCTCCATCACGATCTGCCCGGCCATGGTGCCGGTCATCGTGGAGGCCTGTCCCGAGCACAGCAGCGCGACCGCGAAAGAAATGCCGGCCAGCGTGGTTCCCAGCAGCGGGGCCAGAAGCTGGTGCGCCTGCTGGATCTCGGTTACCACCACGCCGCGGTTGAAGAACAACGCAGCCGCCAGGACCAGGATGGCGGCGTTCACCAGCAGCGCGCCGTTCAGGGCCACCGCCGAGTCCACCAGGTTGAAGCGGCAGGCGGTGCGCTTCTCTTCGACGGTACTGCCGATCTGCCGCGTCTGCACCAGCGCCGAATGCAAGTACAGGTTGTGCGGCATCACGGTGGCGCCCAGGATCCCGATGGCGACGTACAGGCTCTCGTTCGTCAGCCGCGGGATCAGGCCGCCGGCCACTTCCGCGATCACCGGTCTGGCCAGCCAGATCTCCACCAGGAAGCAGCCGGCGATCACCGCGATCAGGCTCAGCACGAAGCCCTCGATCAGGCGGATGCCGAAGCGCGAGAGCCACAGCAACAGCAAGGTGTCGGACGCCGTGAGCAGCACCCCGGCCAAGAGCGGCAGGCCGAAGAGCAGGTTCAGCGCGATCGCCGCGCCGAGCACTTCGGCCAGGTCGCAGGCGGCGATGGCCACCTCGCAGAGCACCCACAGCGCCGCGCGCACCGGGCGGGGATATGCTTCGGCGCACGCTTGCGCCAGGTCGCGATGACTGACGATGCCCAGGCGGGCGCTCAGCGACTGGAGCAGGATGGCCATCGCGTTGGACATGACGAGCACCCAGAGCAAGTCGTAGCCGAAGCGAGCGCCTCCCTCCAGATCGGTCGCCCAGTTGCCCGGGTCCATGTAGCCGACGCTCACCAGGTAGGCGGGTCCGGCGAAGGCGAACATCCGCTTCCAGATCGACGGGTGGCCGGTGCCGACGCTGGCGTGCACCTCGGGCAGGGAACGGCGCCGGCCCAGCGATGACACCCTTCGCAACATGGCGTTATGCCTCCGGGCGCCGGCGGCGGCTCACCCACGCGAGGGTGGCGGCCCCGAAGACGCCCAGCGCGGTCAAGACGGCGCCCAGATACACCGACCGCGGCCGGTAGTGCATCTCGATCCGGTGCTTGCCCCGGTCTACCACCAGGCCGCGGAGTACGGCGTAAGCCTCGTAGATGCGCGCCCGCCGGCCGTCCACCGTCGCCGTCCAACCCGGAAAGTAGTTCTCACCCAGCACCACCAGCCCGGCGCAGCCCATCTCCGCCTCGATCTCCAGCCGGTTTGACTCCCGAGAAATGAGGCGGACACGATCATCTTCCACCGAGCAGCTTTCCAGCTCCGGCGGCTGCCCCAAAGTGAAGCTCTTCCGCCGCAAGTCAAACTCGGGGTCGGTCCGGAAGTGGTGAACCTCATCGTGATCCCGCGCCCGGACCACCTCGTGCACCGTCCATACCCGCGGAAGGGCCGCGGGGTTCATGTACACATTCAGGCCGGAGGCGCCGCGGAAGACCTCCTTCTGGCCCTCACCGGTCGGCTTGGGGGCGACCGTGTAGTTGACGCCGAATAGCATCTTCGTGCGCGGATCGTGGATTCCGATCCGCCACAGGTTCTCCGGAAGACTGGCGACGTAGCCACCGAAGGTGTCCACGCCCTGCCAGTCACCGAGGTTCCAAGGTATTTCTCTGTCATCGACCTCGACCCGGGCCGGCCACGGCTGTTTCTTGAGAAAGTCAATAATATCAGTGTGTTCTGACAGTTTATTTAAGTAAACATTCCGGTTTTGCTCCGACCGATGCGGCAAGGTGGCGCCTGAAACGTTGCCTAGCTCGATCAGCAGTACCAGCACGCAGACGACGCCGGTGCCCGCGGCCGTCAGGTGCCCGCGGTGACACCCGTATAGCAGGCCAGCCATCAGCAAGGCGATCAACGCTGTCAGCGCGTAGCGGTCGTCGGGCGCCTTTTGAAACAGGAAAGCCGCCGTGGTCAAGGCCAGCAGGAGGGCGGCCATCGCGGCCAAGGCAAGCGCCAGGCGTCGCGGCCAGGCCGAGCCGTCGCGCGCCAGCAATGCATCCAGACCGAACGCGCCGAGCACCGCCAGCCCGAACTGGAATATGAACACCGCCATCGAGGGCGACCGGGCCTTGTCAACCAATGGAACGACCGCATACAGGACGCCGTGCAGCACGTTGCTGCCGCCCAGCGAGAAAAGCAACCCGGCCAGCGCGACCATGCCGAACAGGCGGACCGGGCGCGCGGCCAGGCTCGCCGCCAGCGCCAGCGCGGCCAGCGACAGCACGACTACGCCGACGAAGGGGTTGGAGTGCTGGTGGAGGCCCGGGATCAGGATGCCCAGGATCGAGGGCGGGTTCAGAGCGTACTCGGCATGAACCGTGTAGGGAACCTTCTCGCTCCAGCCGATCGGCTCCGGCGTACCCACCCAGCGCCGCGAGAGCTTGCCGTATTCGTACGCGGGCAGGATCTGCAGGGCGCCAACGAGCGCCGTGAAGAGCAGGAAGACGGCGGCCAGGCGCGCCAGCCGCCAGTTCGGCCATCCTTTCCTAAGCATGTGGTAGAGCCAGACGCCGCCGGCCGCCAGCGTCACATAGATGGGGATCTGGTGATGCCCGCTCAGCCAGGCGATGCCCAGGAACATGCCCGCCAGCGCCGCGCTCGCCACCGGCCGCCGGCCGTCCAGCGAGCGCAGCAAAAACAGGAACACCAGCGGCGCCCAGACGGCGCCGTTGATCATCTGCGGCCAGTCGGTGGTGCCGATGTAACCGCCCAGCCCGAAGCTGATGCCGGCGAGCAGGGAAGCGGTGCGGCTCCGTTTGAGGTCCCGGCAGAGCCAGTAGCAAAACAGAACCGCCATGAAATGGATTAGCACATAATACCAGTGCAGGTAGCCATGACGGATCCAGCCGTTGCGCAACGGCAGATTGAACAGCACCCAGTTCAGAGGATAGGCGACGCCGGGTTGCGCCTGGCCGATGAGCGACTGCCCGCCCCACAGGTGCGGGTCCCAGAGCGGAACGGTCCCCTTGTGCCACTCGCCGGCCTGGAACTGGAACCACGGCAGCACCTGGTTTGCCAGGTCGGGGCTCTCCAGCCACGTGTACTGGTCGGTGAGAACCAGCTTCCAGTAGAAGCCGGCGGTGATGAGCAGCAGAAGCACGGCGACCAGTGCGGCGCGCACTGCTCCCCGCAGTGGTCGAATTGGATCGGTGTGGTGGTTTTCGGCCAGCGCCACGGAAACCCATCATAGCGTAAGTGGCTGCGAAATCAAAAGCTTCCGATTTGGAAGCGAAAATGCCGTTTAGAAGCTGGAGTCGAGTGAAATGGAGGCGCTTATGAGACCAACCGCGATGCGAATCCTGGCACTCGCAGCACTGTTGCCGCTGGCCGGCTGGGCCCAGGATGAAGACGGCCCCGGCCGCGGCGTGGCCCGCATCAGCCTGATCAACGGCGACGTCTCGGTGCGGCGCGGCGACTCAGGCGACTGGGTGGCCGCGGCAGTGAACGCGCCGCTGGTTGTCCATGACCGTGTGCTCACCGGCCCGTCTTCCCGTGCCGAAGTGCAGTTCGACTGGGCCAACATGGTCCGGCTCGCTCCCGGCACCGAGGTCCGGCTGGCCGAGCTGGAACACCAGCGCTACCAGGTGCAGGTGGCGCGCGGCACGGTGATGCTGAGGGTCCTGCGCGACAGCAACGCGCAGATCGAAGTAAACACCCCGAGCGTGTCACTGCGCCCCGAGAGCAAGGGCATCTACCGCATCACGGTGAGCGAGGACGGCCAATCGGAGGTCACCGTGCGCTCCGGCGAGGCCGAAGTCTACACGCCGAGCGGCGTCGAGCGCCTGCGCAGCGGGCGGACCATGCTCGTGCGCGGCTCATCCTCTAATCCCGAGTTCCAGGTGGTCAGCGCGATCGCGCGCGACGACTGGGACCAGTGGAACGAAAACCGCGACCGCTACCTGGAGCGCAGCCGCAGCTACGAGTACGTGAGCCGCGACGTCTACGGCGCCGACGACCTGGACCACTACGGCCGCTGGGTCAACGTGCCGTCTTACGGCTGGGCCTGGAGCCCGTCGAACGTCGGCCCCTCCTGGGCGCCGTACCGTCACGGCCGCTGGACCTGGATCGACTGGTATGGATGGAGCTGGCAGAGCTACGACCCCTGGGGCTGGGCGCCTTTCCACTACGGCCGCTGGTTCAACTACGGCAATTACGGCTGGTGCTGGTGGCCCGGCTACCGCCACAACCGCCACTACTGGCGTCCCGCGCTGGTGGGCTGGTTCGGCCTCGGAATCGGCGGAGTGCACCTTGGCGTCGGCTTCGGCCGCGTCGGCTGGGTGCCGCTGGCGCCCTACGAGACCTTCCACCCCTGGTACGGCCGCCGCTACTATGGCGGCTATCGCAACTACAACCACGTCGACAACAGCGTCCGCATCGTCAACAACGTCAACATCACCAATGTCTACCGGAATGCGCGGGTAAGCAACGCCGTGAGCGGCATGGATTCCACCGAGCTGGTCCGCGGCGGCCGCATTCAGTCGCTGCGGGTCTCCGACGCCGAAGTGCAGCGGGCCAGCCTGATGCAGGGCCGGATCCCGGTGGCTCCGCGCGCCGAGAGCGTGCGCTTCTCCGACCGCGAGGTAAGCGCCGGCAGCCTGCCGCGCGGCGAGAACACGCGATTCTTCAGCCGCCGCGCCGCGGCCGATGTCGAGCGCGTCCCGTTCGAGGACCAGCGCCGGGGCATGGAACATATTGTCCGCAGAACGTTTGAACCGGGCGCAGCCGGCGAAGCGGCCGGTTCGGTCCGCGCCGGCGGCGAGGGAGCAGGGCGAGGCGCGGCCGCCCGCGCCGACTCCGGCAATCTGCCGCGCGGCGCCGGCGAAGCCGCCGGGCGGCGCACCGAAGCAGCCGCGGAGCCGGCGCAGCTTCCCCGTGGCGAGCGGGCCGCCGACGAGCGCGGCGGCTGGCGGCGCGTGGGCGAGCCTGTACGCAGCGAGGCCGCTGCCGGACAGGGCGCGGCCGAGGGACGGCGAGTGGGCGAGTCAGTGCGCAGCGGGCCCTCCGCCGGGCAGGGTGCGGCCGAGGGACGGCGCATGGGCTCCGGCCGCAGTGAGGCTGGCAGCGTGCCGCGTAGTTCCGACGAGCGGGGCTGGCGCCGCTTCGGCGAGCCGGTGAACCGCTCCGGCTCTGAACCCCAGGCGATGCCGCGCGGCGTCGAGCCGCGGGGCTCGCGCGCCGAGCGCTCCAGCGAGGCGCCGCGCGAGCGCCGTAGCCCGGAACCCCGCGCTGAGCCGCGGCCCGCCGAACCGGTCCGCGAGCGCGAACGCTCCCCCGAGCCGGCCAGGGTGGAACGCCAGGAGCGGCGTGAACGCCGCAGCCCGGAGACCCCCGATCCCGGCTGGCGGTCCTTCGGATCGGGATCAGTCCGAAGCGGATCCGAGGGCCGCTTCGATCCAGGGCAGGGCAGCATCCGCAGCCAGTCCGAGAGCGGCTGGCGGCGTTTCAGCGAATCCCCGCGGGTGGAACCACGCGCTCCGGAGCGGATCGAGCGCGGCGCATCGCCCAACTGGAGCTCGCCGCGTTACGAGCGTGGCGGGGGCATCGAGCCGCGGTCCGAGCCGCGATGGAGTGCGCCGCGCAGCGAGCCGCGATCGAGCGAACCCATCCGCATCAACCCGCCGATGGTGCGCGAGCGCTCCTCGCCGCGGTTTGAGGGCGGCGGCTCGAGCCGCATGCCGGACTCCGGCGGCGGAGGCCGCTTCGGCGGTGGTGAGATGCGCGGCGGTGGCGGGATGCCCAGCGGTGGGCGCATGGGTGGCGGTGAGATGCGTGGCGGTGGCGCGCCCAGCGGCGGGATGTCGCGCTCCAGCGAGGGCGGCGGCCGCAGCGGCGGCGGCCGGGGCAGGGACCGCTAAGGAAGCCAACGGAGTTCTTCTTCCCTCAGGCCTGCTCCCAGCGGTTGGGGAGCAGGCCTTCTTTTTGGCCGATGTAAAAGTTTACATAATATCCGTTATCGGACTATGCTCACGGTGCCGCCGCGCGCCTCGCTGAACTCGCCCGCACCCTCAAAGACCCGTTCTGTGACATACTCGTAGCTGAGGGTCGCCCGCAGCGAACGGCCCAGCCCCAAGGACCAGCAGTCATGCCCGACAACCACAACGCCCGCTTTGAGCGCATCGAGGCCAGCCTGGCGGCCAGCGCCGCCGCCGGCCAGCGCACCGACGAGCGCCTCGACCGTCTCACCGAACGTCACGAAGCCCTCGCCCAAACCGTCGAGATCACCGCCGGCATGCAACGCGCCAACGAAGAGCGCATCGCACGCCTCCTCCTCATTGTCGAAAGCCACGAGCGCCGCCTCGACGACCTCGAAAGCTGAACTGCCCGCCAGTCGTCGGCGCCAGCGCCCCACGCGCGCCCAACTCCTTTCCCCCAAACCGCCACGGCTCATCCATTATCGGAAAATGCCCAGGCGCATTCGCACCACCTCCGGCATCCGCCCCGGTTCGGTGACCCGGAGCACATCGAACCCCGCCGCTCGCCCGCTGGCCAGGCCCGCCTCGGAGTCTTCTACCACCAGCGCCGAGCGAATGCCGAGGCGCTCCGCCGCCAGCAGGTAGGGATCGGGCGCCGGCTTGTGGCGCGCGACGTCTTCACCGTAAACCAGCGCCTGGAAGCGCTGCTTGATTCCGCTCTGATCGAGGACCGGCTCGACCTCAACCCGGGCGGTGGAGGTGACCAGTGCCAGCTTGTAGCCGTTCAGCGACTTCAGGAACTTGATCGTAGCCGGCGGAATCGGGGGCTCCCGCAGACACCTCTCCTTGAACAAGGCCAGCTTGACTGGATACCGCTCCCAGAGCCGCTCGAGCGGAATCGCCGGGTTGGCGCTCCGGCCGAGAAAAGAGAGAAGCTCGTCGTCGGCAAGTCCTATGCCATTAGCGCAATAGGTCTCCCAATCTAAGGTAATGCCCAAAGGTTTCAGGGCCTCTCCCCAGGCGGCGAAATGAAGCGGCTCACTGTCGGCGATCACGCCGTCGAAATCGAAGAGTATGCCTTCGTACACCGCCGGGCCGCCCTACTTCCGCGCCGGCTTGGGCGGCGGCGGATCGCCAAGCTGCCGGACCAGGTTCTTCATTTGCGGGAACTGGCGCGTATCCGCGTCGTAGGCTCTCCGCGGGAGGTTGCCGATTTCCCGCTCGACCGCCTTGACGCGGTTGCCCGGCTTGGGGTGGTCGGAGAAGAACTGCCAGCCTCCCCGCTTCCCTTCCCCCTCGAGTTTCTGGAAGAAGCGGGCCATGGCGACCGGGTCGTATCCCGCGCCGGCCATGATCTGCGCCCCCAGCAGGTCGGCATCGCGCTCGGCGTTGCGGGAATAGCGGAGCAGAACGGAATTCGCGCCCACGCCGATGCCGATCTGGGTGAGCTGGCCAAGCAGCGAATCGCCCCCGACCGCCGCGGCGGCCAGCAGCGCCGGCAGGGCGATAAGGTTGGCCTTCGATGCCTGGTTGGTGCCGTGCCGCAGGGCCACGTGCGCGATCTCGTGGGCCATCACGCCGGTCAGTTCGGCTTCGTTGTCCGCCGAAAGGACCAGCGCGGTGTGCACGAACGTCGGACCACCCGGCAGCGCAAACGCGTTCACCGTCTTGTCGTGCACCAGCAAAAAGCTGTAGGGGAAGCCGCCGGCCTGAGGTTGCGCGGCCAGCCGGCGGCCGAGACCGTCTAGGTAGCCGTCAAGCTCGCGGTGCTGGATGACGTGCACCTGCCTGGCAATCTCGGCGGCCGCCTCGCGGCCCAGCCGGACGTCCTGCTCTTTCGAGAACAGGTTAAACCCTGGTTTGAGCTTAGTCGGTCCCTGGGCGCACCAGAGAACCGCCGTCGCCGCCAGCAGCAAAACCCGATGCCGCATATTTGGTCCCCTTCGTCAATTATAATGACAGACATGCTCACCCCCACTGAAAAGATCTGGCGCAACGGCGCGTTCATCCCGTGGCAGGACGCCAAGATCCACGTTCTCTCGCACGTGGTCAGCTACGGGAGCTCCGTATTCGAGGGCATCCGCTGCTATGCCTCGCAGTCCGGGCCGGCGATCTTTCGGCTGCACGATCACATCCGGCGCATGCTGGACTCCGCCAAGATCTACCGCATCGATGTGGGCTACTCGGCCGAACAACTGGCCGAGGCGATGATCGAGCTGGTTCGCGTCAACCGGATGAACGCCTGCTACATCCGCCCCATCGTTTTGCGGGGCTACGGCGACATCGGCGTACATGCGGGCAAGAACCCGATCGAGGTGTTCGTCGCCTGCTGGGAGTGGGGACGCTACCTGGGCGAAGAGGCGCTGGCCCAGGGTGTGGACGTGTGCGTTTCGAGCTGGACCCGCCTGGCGCCGAACACGCTGCCGGCGCTTTCCAAGGCCGGCGCCAACTACATGAACTCGCAGCTCATAAAGATGGAGGCAGTGATCAACGGCTACCAGGAGGGCATCGCGCTGGATGCGGCTGGCTACGTCAGCGAGGGATCGGGCGAGAACATCTTCGTGGTGCGCGACGGCCGGATACTGACGCCGCCGCTGGGCGCCTCGGTGCTGCCGGGGATCACGCGGGACACGGTGTTGCGGCTGGCCCAGGAGCTGGCCATCCCGGTGGTGGAGACGATCGTCCCACGCGAGATGCTCTACATCGCCGACGAGGTCTTCTTCAGCGGCACCGCCGCCGAGATCACCCCGATCCGCTCCATCGACAGGATCCTGGTCGGAACGGGCCGCCGCGGTCCGGTGGCCGAGAGGCTGCAAAAGGAGTTCTTCGCGATCATCGACGGCGCCACGCCCGACCGCCACGGCTGGCTTACGCCGGTCGGGACGCCGCAGCCGGCGGGAGTGGGCGCCTAAAAGCGCGACGGCCGGGCGTAAACCCGGCCGCCTGCTGCCTCCAGTGTGGAGGAGACTCATCTGACCGGTAGCGCGAACCGAACGGCCACCTCCCCCGAGACTCGATCCGTCCGCCTCGCGCTCCGAGGAGACTCTATTTTTGTACCAGGGACGGAGCGGAGATGCCAGAGAAGAATTTGCTCCGCCTGCCCATTTCAACAGCTTTTTTCGCGCCCAATTTCCAGCAGTTGGCGGCGAACCGTTGTGAGAATATTGTGAATAAGACACGACACCTATGAAATGTTCAGGCCTGGAAGCGCTGAGCGGTTCGCCGCTCGAGGTCGTCTTCGACGACAGCATCAGTTCGGTGGCCGCCTCGGCCGGTCAAGCGGCGGGCCCCACCTGGCTGGCGCCGGGCTTCATCGACGTGCAGGTCAACGGCTTTGCCGGCGTGGACTATAATAGCCCGTCCACCAGCCACGAGGAGATCGCCCGCTCGATCCGGGTGCTGTTTTCCACCGGGGTGACCCGGTGCTTCCCGACGGTGATCACCGGCGCGCCCGAGGACATGCTGGGCGCGCTGCGCAACCTGGCGCTGGCCAGGGAGCGGCTGCCGGAGGGCGAGGCCATCGAGGGCTTCCACATCGAGGGGCCGCACATCTCGGCCGAAGAGGGCCCGCGCGGGGCGCACCCGCGCCGCTGGGTGAGGAGGCCGGATCGGCACGAGTACCACCGCATGCAGGAAGCCGCCGGCGGCCTCATCCGCCTGGTGACGCTGGCGCCGGAGTGGCCGGAGGCGCCGCGCTACATCGAGGCGCTGGCCGCCGAGGGCGTCGTCGTCAGCCTCGGCCACACTAACGCCACCGCCGCCCAGATCGCCGACGCGGTGACCGCCGGCGCCACCATGTCCACTCACCTGGGCAACGGCGCGCACTACGTCCTGCCCCGCCACCCGAACTACATCTGGGACCAGCTCGCCGAGGACCGCCTGGCCGCCGGCTTCATCGTGGACGGCATCCACCTGTCCGCCACCTTCCTGAAGGTGGCCCTGCGCGCCAAGGGCCTCGATCGCTCCGTGCTGGTCACTGACGCCAGCACCCCGGCCGGCTGCCAGCCCGGCCGCTACATGCTCGGGGAGCAGGCGGTGGATCTGACGCCCGACAACCGCGTGGTGCTGGCCGGGCAAACGCGCCTGGCCGGCTCGGCGCTGCGCATGGATCGCGGCGTCGAGAACCTCATGAAGCTGGCCGGCCTGACCCTGGCCCAGGCGGTCGCGATGGCCACCGTCAATCCCGCTCGCGTCACCCGAATCCCCGGCAGGCAGCAGGGCCTGGTCCCCGGCGAGCGCGGCGACCTGATCGAGTTCAGCTTCGACCCGGAGCAGGCGCGGATCACCATCGAGAAGACGTACCTCAGCGGGCGGCAGGTGTACCCCTACTGACTCATTCCCCGCGCCGAGACGCGCCACACTTTTTCGACGGCGTCGCCGCGCAGGCAGTAGATGCGGTCGTAGAGGTTCACCGTCGGGTCGCAGTGCGGGACGACGAACTCGACGCGGTCGCCGACATCCAGGGCGGCCGTCGCGCCCGTCAGCGTCAGCCGCCCGTGCTCGTCGCCCGCCCAGGCATAGGCGATTCCCTCGCGCTTGCGCGACTCCGGCACGAACGGCTTGTCGGTCGAGAACGCCTTCAGACCGCCATCGACGATCGCCGTGTCGGCGGCCGGCTTGCTGACCACGGTGGTGAGCACCGTCAGCGCGTTGTGGAAATCCTTGTAGACCGCGCCATCGGAGCCGCCGATGCGGTTGTAGTCGATGTCCATGAAGATGAAGCTGCCGGGCTGTAGCTCGGTGACGCCCTCGATGTCGGGGTCGATGTTGTAAGTGCCGGTGGAGCCGCCGCTGAGCCACGGGCACGCGATACCCTTGGCCTCAAACAGCCGGCGCGTCTCGACCGCCTGCCCCATGGCCTCGCGGGACACCTTGATGCGGTTCTCGAAGCCGGCCGTGTGCGAGGCGTGGCCGGCGTAGGCCTGAATCCCCGCCAGGCGCACGTTGGAGAGCGAGGCGATCTGCTGCGCCAGGCCGAGGGCGGGCTCGCCGGGCTGGATGCCGGTGCGGTTGCCGACGCGCAGATCCACCGCGACGTTGAGCTTCACGCGAGCGGCGGCGGCAGCGTCGTTAAGGTCGCGCACGTTGCGGGCGTTGTCCACCGAGAAGATCGTCTCGGGACGGCGCCTGGCCAGCCGGATGGCGCGCTCGATCTTGTGCCGGCCCACCACCGCGGTGGTGATCAGCAGGCCGGTGACGTCCTCGCGCGCAAAGGCCTCGGCCTCGCTGATCTTGGCGGTGCAGGCGCCCACCGCGCCGGCGCGGATCAGCGCCTTGGCGATCTCGGGGCACTTGTGCGTCTTGCCGTGCGGCCTGAGGGCCAGCTTGCGCTGGCGCAGATGGCCGGTCATGCGGGCGATGTTGGCTTCAAACAGGTCCAGATCGAGCAGCAGCGCCGGAGTGGGCAGGTCGTCTTTGGCGATCTTGCCGCTCAAGTCGCCGCGCGCCAGCATGCGCTCGATCTCGGCGTAGGTGTAACTGCGCCGCGCCGCGCCGGCCGCGGAAACAGCGGCGATCTCAGCCAGGAATATGCGTCTCGTTTGCACCGGAAAAGCCCTCCCCACAGGTGGTCTTTCCGGTCATGATAGCACCGCCGGGGCTGGCGCGGCGCATGTTTTGGGGATTTCCCCGCCCCCGCCGCCTCCGACGCCGGCCCAGCCTTGGCTAAACTTAGCTATACGCGGCGTGATAAGTGCTTGCGCATGACGCAGACCGCTTGCTTACGCGCGCGCCTCGGCAGCGTTGCTGAGCCGCGACCGCAGGGAGCGGTTGCGCAATCAATTCGTGCGCCGCGTATGCCCGAGGAGATCCTCAAGGGCTTCGGAAGCGCCGACCCGTTGATCAGCCAGTACCCGGTGGAAGTGATCTGGTGAGCCGCAGCAGCGCCGCCTCGTCGTCCACCTCCACGGCGATCTTCAGCCATAGCAGCGGCAGCGGATCAAGAAGCGCGGCCCAGCCGTACGGCAGGTTCGCCAGGTCTTTTTCGGTGGTGAGGAGAGCTTCGGCGCCCTGCGCGGCCAGCGTGCGGAGATCGGCCGCGCTGTAGCGGTGGTGATCGGGGAATGCCCGGCGGAAGAGGGGACGGCAACCCAGCACTGCCAGCGTCTGCCAGAACGATGCGGGATTGGCGAGGCCGCAGAAAGCGGCCACGCGCGAATAAGGAAGCGCGCCGGCGTCGCACTCGCGCCCGGTGCGCGCATCCACCCACGCCCGCGGAGCGACCCGCGCGCGGAACAGCGGGGCGGTTGCGTTGTGCCTGCGGATGCGCTCCTCAATGACCGCGGTATCGGAGTCCGGCTCGCATCGCGTGACCACGATCGCATGCGCGCGCTTCAAAGCGCCCGCCGGCTCGCGCAAGCGGCCCAGCGGGAACGGCGCGCCGCCGGCGAAAGGATCCAGCGCATCGATCAGCACGATGTCGAGAGCGCGCGCCAGCGGCCAGTGCTGAAAGCCATCATCGAGCAGGAAAACGTCCGGCCGGAAGCGCGTTTCCATCAGCCGGCCCGCCGCGGCGCGGTCCGCGCCGATGCCGACCGGCGCCAGACCCGAGCGCAGGTAGATCTGCGCCTCGTCGCCGGTGCCCGCCGCGGGCGCCTGCGCCCCGGCTTCGAGCACGGTCGAACGCTCCGGCGTTTGCCGCCGGTAACCGCGCAGCAGGATGGCCGGCTGCCGCCCGGCGGCTTTCAGGCGCGCCGCCAACCACAGTACGAAGGGAGTCTTCCCCGCCCCGCCCATGCTCAAGCCGCCGATGCTCACCACCGGCGTGCGAAGTTCAACGCGCCGCGCGAGCCCCGCCCAGCGCTTCACCCAGGCGCCCGCCAGCCAGAGGCGCGACAGCGGCCACAGCGCGAGCCAAACCAACAGCGGCGGCCTGACGCGCGGCAGGCTGCGCCAGTAATGAGCCTTGGCCTCGGCGAGCGCCCGGTCGGTCGCGCCTTGCTCGCTGGCGGCCACCTGCCTTGCCCGCTCACCCAACTCGGCCCGCCGCGCCGGATCCGCCAGCAGCGCCTCGACCGCCGGCGCCAGTTCCCTGCCCTCGCGGATCTCGACTACCGCGCCCGCGGCCCGGAACGCCTCGATGATGGATGGAAAATTCTCCATGTGCGGCCCCACGAGGATGGGCCGCGCGAACGCAGCCGGTTCCAGGATGTTGTGGCCGCCGCGGCGAGCCAGCGTGCCGCCCATGAAAACCACGTCCGCGAGATGGAACAGCCCGCTCAATTCGCCGATGCTGTCCACCAGCAACACACCCGGCAGCGCCAGCCTTGTTTCCGGCCCGATCTCGGAACGCTTCACGAACGGCACACCAGCCTGCCCCAGGATCGCGGCCGCGGTCTCAAAGCGCGCCGGCCGCCGCGGAACCAGCATCAGCAGGAGCTTTGGGTACGCCGCCGCCAGCCGCCGGAACGCCTCCACCACGACCTCGTCTTCATCGACGTCGCCCGTCTCGGCGGGCGGCATGGTGCTGGCCGCGATCCAGACCTGCTTGGGGGCCGTCCCCTCCAGCAGGCCTCGGACCGCTTCGGGCACGCTCACCTGCCGGGGGTCAAAGTCGTACTTGAGGTTCCCGCCAATCGCGAGCTTGTCCGCCGGGGCGCCCGCCTCCAGGTATCGCTGCCGGCTGATCTCGTTCTGGACCAGAAGCGCATCGGGAAGCGCGAGCACATGGCGGAAGAACCACCGCAGGCGCCGGTAGCGCGGCCAGGCGCGGTCCGACATGCGGCCGTTCACCACCAGCAGGCCGCATCCGCTGCGCCTGGTCTCACGATACAGGTTGGGCCAGATCTCGGTCTCAAGCACGATCAGCAGGCGCGGCCTGAGAGCGCGCAGCACCCGGCGGACGGCGAAGCAGTAGTCGATGGGCGCGTAGAAGACCCCGTCGGCCAGCTCGCCCAACTTCTCGGCGGCGATCGCCCGGCCAGCCAGCGTGGTGGTGGAGACGTACAGCGGCACGGAAGGGAACCCAGCCCGCACACGCCGCAGCAGCTCGACGGAGGAGATCACCTCTCCCATGGAGACGGCGTGTAACCAGATCGCGCCGGGCGCCGTCTGGCGGAAGGAGCGCGGTGGGAACCCCAGGCGCTGGAAGAAACCCCGGAAGTAGCGGCGGTCCCTCAGCCCGCGCCACAGCAGGTACACTGAAAAGAGTGGGAGGCCCGCCGCCTGGAGAAGCCGGTAGAGGAGATAAATGAGTCGGGCTCGCAAGTATCTTTTGCTCTTCCTGAGTATAGCCGCCGCCGGCGCCGCTGAGAAAGACAAGGCGAAGTTCAAGCCCGGGCCGATCACCGATTATCCGGGCCGGCAAACGGTCGAAAAGGTCACCGTCGCCGCCAGAGCCTATGTGACCGAAGAGCGGGCCAAAGAGGCGTTCGGCAAACACAATCCCTATCGCCACGGCGTTCTGCCCGTGCTGGTGCTGATTGAGAACAGCACGGGCCAGACGCTGGCGCTGGACGGCCTGCGGGTGGAGTACCACACCGCCGGCCGGCAGCGGGCCGAGGCGGTTCCGGCAGCCGAGGTGCGATACGTCTCCGGCCCCAACCGGCCCGGCGTGTACACCGGGCCGCCCGGCACTTCGCCGCGCGTTTCCAGAAGGAAGAATCCCCTGGACGCATGGGAAATCGAAGGGCGGGCTTTTTCGGCCCGCATGCTCCCGGCTGGGGAGACCGCCAGCGGCTTCTTCTACTTCCAGGCCACGCACCGCGGCGGCGCCAGCCTCTACCTCACCGGCCTGCGCGAAGCCGCCAGCGGCCGGGAGCTCTTCTTTTTCGAGGCGCCGCTGGAGGAGTAAAGGTACCTGTTCCGAACGCCGGCTGTCTCCCCAAGAGGGCGCCCGCTGCCGGTACGCAACCGGCGTCGAGTGTGGTAGACTGTTTCGACCTTGGAGACAGGCTATGGTACTGTGCAAACGGCATCCGTCGCCGGCCACGCCGGCGCTCGTTTTCCTGGCTGTGCTTGCGCTTCCCGCGGCAGCTCAGCAACCTGAAGAAATCAAGATCAACGTCACTGCCACCGGGACTATCGACGCCACTGGCAACGGCCGCATCCAATGGGTCATGACCTTCAACCCGTCCCGTGGCTACGACCGGATCAAGCGGCATTACCCTAACCTGTACGTCCTCTTCCGGGACATGGGCCCGGAACGCTCCCGCATGGAGGTCAATCGCGAGACCTTGAAGATATCGTCCGATGACGGCCAGCGGTCGATCAGCTTTAGCGCCGATGTTCTTGGGGCGGCCGTCTGCCGCGGAAACAGGTGGCAGGTGGAGTTAGCCCCCAGCGAACAGATTTCGACCCAGGATGCCAACCGGGTATTCACCGTGCTCCACCTTGGCAGCGCGAGCGGGTTACAGATGACTATCATAAACACTTACCTTTTGCCTCAGAACGCCCAGAATATCCGGTTTGAGAAGGAGACACGCCTGCTGACTTATGCGCTGCCGGTGGCGAAGATCGCGGGCGATCCGGAAGTGGACGTCACGGTGCGCTATAAGAAACGACTTATGGCGGCCGTGTACAAGGTGTACAGTGATGTGGAAGCGCAGGGAGGCGCGTACTGGGCAGCCAAGACCATTTTCAAGAACACCGGCAAGACGCCCGTCTTCAACCTTAAGATACAGTACCGGTGCGGCGAGTTTTCCGAAATGAGCGTGCCAGAACCGTACTCGGTAGTTCCTCCGGGCGGAGCCGTTGTGGACAGTTACTTTCCGCTCATTAACTCCAGCGTGGCGCAACTGAGAACACCGTCCCCGGTGCAGCTACACATTCGCTACGAGTACACGGACGCCGCTGGCAAGCCCTATTCGGGGGAGACCACCAGGCGGCTGGAGATGTTGGGCATCAACCAGTTCGAGTTCTCGAACCTGAACGACGAGGACCGCAGCGACAATTGGTTCGACTACTTCAACAACGCCCCGCTGCTGGCCGCCTTTGTCACCAAGGTGGACGAGGCGGTCCGGCAGTTTGCCGGCTATGTGAGCGAGGCGGCCGGCGGAGCGGCTGCCAACGCGAGCAAGGATGACGCCGTGCGGTGGCTCAAAGCGGCCTACACGATGCAGTTGCTCAACAACATCGTCTACCAAACGCCAGCGGGATTCATGACCAAGGACCGGTCCGGCGGGCAGGAAATCAAGTATCCGCGCGACGTTTTCCGCGACAAGGCGGGCACCTGCGTGGACCTGGCCATTGCCTATGCGGCTCTGGCTGAGAGTGTCGGCCTGCAGTCGTACCTGATGCTGGTGCCCGGACATGCGTTTGCCGTCATCCGCCTGCCGGGGGGCGAACTGCTGCCGGTTGAGAACACCGGCCTGGGCGGGGGCGACAAGCGGCTGAGCTTTGAGCAGGCCGTCGAAATCGGGCTGAAAAACATGCAGAAGTACGTTGGTGAGGGGTTGTTCTACCTCATCAACGTCCAGGACCAGTGGACCGTGGGACGGGTGCCGAACCCCGAACTTCAGGCGCTGGGGATCGACTTTCTGGAGAAGGCCGGCATCAAGCGATTGGCAGGATTGGGCGCCGCCGAGGATCCGCGTGGAGGCGGCCCGGGCGGCCAATTCCGGCTTATCCACGATCACGGCATCTCAGATCTGAGCAACTTCTGCATTGGCACCCTCCGCATCTCCGGAGATGTGGTCACCTACCAGGCTGAGCGGGCAACGGACGGGCGGCTGGACAGGTTTCAGGTGAAGAAGGCAGAGATCAGGGAAGCCAGGCAGAACAGACTCGGCTTGGGAACTGCTGCCCGAGGCATGACTTATCAGGCTTTCCACATCCGGCTCCATAGCGGGATCAACTACAACTTTGCTCACATCGACCCGCAGGGCAGAGACCTCGGCGTGGCCGCGGTGCTAATGGAGTTGAATCGCTGACGCGGAGCCGGCTGCGCTACTTCTTCGGCGCGGCTTTCTTGGCTGCCGGGGCCTTTTTTGCCGCGGGCGGCTTCGGCGGGGCCAGCGGATCGTTAGGCGGCGCCGGTCCCTCGCGCGCGAATGTCACCGTGGTGATGCGCACCGGCGTGCGCGGCTTGTTATTCGCGTCGCGCGGCACGCGGGCGATCTTGCCCACCAGTTCCTGGCCCTCCACAACCTGGCCGAAGATGGTGTGCCCGCCGTTCAGGTGGGGCGTCGGCGCCTCGGTGATGAAGAACTGGCAACTGCCGGTGTTGGGGCCGGCGTTGGCCATCGCTAGGCGTCCGGGCACGTCGAACTTCAGCGAGGGATGGAACTCATCCTTGATGACGAAGCCGGGGTCGTAGGCGCCGGTGCCGGTCGGGTCGCCCCCCTGGAGCATGAAGCCGGGAATGACGCGGTGAAACGTCACGCCCTTGTACAGCGGGCGGCGTACCATCTGGCCGGTCGTGGGGTCGCGCCAGGCCTTGCGGCCCTGGGCAAGCTGGATGAAGTTCCGGACGGTGATGGGCGACTCGTTCTCGAACAACTTCACGGTGATGACGCCCATGGTGGTATTGAAAGTGGCGTACAGGCCGGGCTCCCGCGCGGCAGGGGTCGCCGCCGGCGGCGCCTGCGCGCCGGCAACGATCGCGAACAGGGCGATCAACGCCAGGGTGGTCAGACAGAAGCGCTTCATGCAGCCCAGTGTACACTGAAGAATTCCTGGGATGCTCACAACACTGCGCCTGATACTGGGTACGCTTGTCTGGCTCGCCCCGGCGGCGGCCGAACGGGTCACCATCACCGTGCTCGCCACCACCGACCTGCACGGCCACCTCTATCCGGTTGACTACTACACCGGCGAGCCGGCCGAGCGCGGGCTGGCCAAGATCGCCACGCTCATCCGCGCGGCGCGCCAGGGGAATCCGAACACACTGCTGGTGGACGTGGGCGACACCATCCAGGGCTCGCCGCTCGAATCCGTGTATCAGCAGTACGTCGCCACCGGCCGGTTGCCGGCCCGCCTCACCTTCTCCGGCGGGCCGCTGCGGCGGGACCCGATGATGCTAGCGATGAATCATCTTGGCTATGAAGCGATGGTCTTGGGCAACCACGAGTTCAATTTCGGCTTGAAGAACCTCAACCGGGCGCGCGGAGACGCGCGGTTTCCCTGGATCTCCGCCAACACCGTAGCCGCTTCAGGCGCGAGACCCTTCGAGCCATACGTCGTGAAGAGCGTCGCCGGAGTCAAGGTGGCGGTGATCGGCATCACCACGCCCGCTGTTCCATCCTTCGAGAAGCCGGAGAACTACCGGAGCTATCGTTTCCTGCCGCCCAAGGAGGCGGTGGTTGCCGCCTTGGAAGAGTTGCGCCGCAAGCACCGGCCCGACCTCGTGGTGCTGGGCGCGCACGCCGGACTGGGGCGCGACTCCGGAGCCGGCGTGCCGGGTGAGAACACGGTTTACGAGGTCGCCGATTCCGTCGAAGGCATAGACGCGATCATCCTCGGCCACACGCACCAGGAGTTTTCCGAGAAACGTATCGGCAACGTGCTACTCGTTCAACCGAGGAACTGGGGCATGTCGCTGGCGCGGCTTGAGTTCACTCTCGACCGCCAGCCGGGACAGGCGTGGCGAGTGACCGCGAAAAGCAGCCGGCTGCTGCGCGTCTCCGGCGGAGTGGCTGGCGACACGGAAATCCTGCGCCTCGCCGCGCCCTACCACCAGCTCACCGAGCGCTACCTGAACACCCCGGTGGCCGACTCGCCCGCGGCCATGGACGGGCGCCTGGGACGCGTCCAGGACACCGCCCTCGTGGATGCGGTCCACACCGTGCAAATGCACTACGCAAAGGCCGACGTCTCCTTTACCGCCCTCTTCAATCCGCGCGTCAGCTTTCCCCGCGGACCGGTCACTGTTCGCCAGATCGCCGCGCTCTACATCTACGACAACGAGCTCTACGCCATCGAAGGCACGGGCAAGGTGGTCAAGGACGCGCTGGAGAACGCGGCGCGCTACTATCTTTCCTGCCCCGACGCAGCCTGTTCTCACGGCCCGCTCGTCAACCGCTACGTGGCCGGTTTCAATTACGACATGGCCGCCGGCGTGGACTATACGGTGGACCTCAGCAAGCCCGCGGGCCAGCGCATCGTCGATCTGCGATGGCGAGCGAAGCCGCTCGCGCCCGAGCAGAAGCTGCGCATCGCCGTTAACAACTACCGCGCCGCCGGCAGCGCCGGTTACCAGATGTTCCGTGACGCCAAGATACTCTGGCGCTCCTCAGCCACTATCCGCGAGCTGATCGTCGAGTATTATACCCGGCGTAAGTCACTTCCCTTACGCCCTGATGGCAACTGGCATATCATTCCGTTCCAGGCGCGCGAGTTGCTCCAGCAGGAGGCCTCGGCTCCTCAATAAGTACCAGCACTACAGTTACCCAGAGAGCGATCACCTTAGAACTTAATCGGTCTTGGTCCTGTAACTAAGTGAGTATGGGCCGCATAGAACTTGACGCTTTGTTCTCGAACGTGTTGTGATCGAATTGCCGGGCGTCATAGTGTGCAATAGCACCGGCGTGAAGAAGGAGCATCCCAATGCGGGCAACTAAATTCCTGACGGTTCTTTTCCTGGCGTGTTGTCTCGCGCCCACCCTGGGTATGGCCAACGCAATCACTGGCCTCTACGGAACCGGGTGGGGCACCCCCGGGACCGTGGACCCGCATTACCGGATCAGCCAGACGCCCGGCAATCCCTGTCTTGCGACATGCGCGGCTTGGATCATACCCGATAGCCTCTTCTCGGCGTGGGCGCCCGGCTTGGGATGGATCGGGCCCGCCCCGTACAGCTTCACGGAAGTTGATGAGCAGACCGGCAACTACCACTTCATGACTTCGTTCAATTGGACCGGCTCCACTTCGGCACTGATCACCGTCACCGGAGAGTGGGCCGCTGACACCGAGATCAAGCAGGTCTTCCTGAACGGCGCCGCCACCGGAGCGAAGCTCGACGCCCCGGGATTCGCGGCTCTGATCCCCTTCAGCATCGAGGGCTGGGTGAATCCCGGCGCCAACTCGCTGCGCTTCATGGTGCACAACGCCAACGGCGGCGGCTCCGACCCAGTCGGCTTGCGGATCAGCTTCGACACGCCGCTGCCGCCGCAGGGCACTGCGCCCGAACCGGGCAGTCTGGCGCTGCTGGGCGGCGGATTGGCGGGACTGGCCGTGTTCCGGCTGCGCAGGCGGCGCAGCTAGTCTTCACAGACCGCTCCCTCCGGTCGCGGCTCGGTAACTCTGCCGAGCCGCGAGCGTAGCGAGCGGTCCTAGCGCGCCACCGGGCGGTAAAGCGTGTCGCGCTCCAGCGGCTCGCGGCCGGCCTCGCGAATCAACCGCAGCAGTTCGCTGCGGCGTAGGGACTGGCTGGTGGTAGCGCCGGCGTCGTGATAGATCTTCTCCTCGACCACCGTGCCGTCGATGTCGTCGGCCCCGAACCGTTGCGCGATCTGCGCGATGCGCGGCGTGAGCATGATCCAGTAGGCCTTGATGTGCGGCACGTTGTCCAGCAGCAGCCTGGCGACGGCGATGGCCTTGATGTCGTCGAAGCCGGTAGTGGCCGGCAGGTGGCGCAGGGCGGTGTTGCCGGGATGGAACGCCAGCGGGACGAAGGCGACGAAGCCGCCGGTCTCGTCCTGCAACGCCCGCAGCCTGAGCAGGTGGTCCACGCGGTCGTCGGCGGTTTCGATGTGGCCGTAAAGCATGGTGCAGTTAGAGCGCAGGCCGAGCCGGTGCGCCGTGCGCGCCGTCTCCAGCCACTCCTCCCCGCTGATCTTGTGGTCGCAGATCAGGCGGCGCACGCGCTCCGAGAAAATCTCCGCTCCGCCGCCCGGCAGTGAATCGACCCCGGCCCCGATCAGCCGCCCCAGCGTGGCCTGGACGGAAAGCCCGCTCCGCCCTGCCAGCCAGGCGATCTCCACCATGGTGAGCGCCTTGACGTGCACCTGGGGGAAGCGCTCCTTGAGGCCGCGGACCGCCTGGCAATACCAGTCCAGCGTGAGCTCCGGGTGTAGCCCGCCGGTGACGTGGAACTCGGTCACCGCCTCCGACCATCCCCGGCCGGCCGTCTCCCACACCTGCTCCAGCGACATGGTGTAAGCGCGCGGGTCCCGGGCCTTCTTGCCGAAGGCGCACAGACGGCAGCTTGCCACGCACACATCGGTGGGATTGATGTGCCGGTTCACATTGAAGTAAGTGACGTTGCCGTGCAGCCGCTCGCGAACCAGGTTGGCCATGTACCCGAGACCGAGTATGTCAACGCTGCGCTCGAGCGCCAACCCGTCTTCGTAATCGAGGCGCAAACCCGCGTCCACTTTTTCCAGGACGGAGTGAAGGCGGCAATCTTCCAACATCGGTCAGGTCCCAGAACGCAGGATGAGAATATCGGCGGCCCAAAACAAGAAGAATAGCACGCTGACACAGCCGTTCACCGTGAAGAAGGCGGCGTTGACGCGCGACAGATCCCCGGGTTTCACCAGCCGGTGCTCCCAGACCAGCAGGGCCGCGACCGCCGCGATGCCGGCCAGGCTCAGCGGTCCGAGGCTGAAGCTGCGCGCCAGCGCCACGAGCGAGACCAGCATAAGGACGTGGAACACGCGCGAGAGCCACAGCGCGCTGGCGATGCCCAGCAGGCGCGGGTAACTGAACAGCCCTTCGCGCCGGTCGAACTCATAGTCCTGGCAGGCGTAGATGATGTCGAAGCCCGCAGTCCACAAGGTCACCGCCGCCGTGAGCCACAGGATGCGCGCGTCCAGCGAGCCGCGCACCGCGATCCAGGCCGCCGCCGGCGCGATGCCGAGGCACAGGCCCAGGATCAGGTGGGAAAACGAAGTGAACCGCTTGGTGTAGGAGTAAAGCAGGATCAGGGCCAGCGCGACCGGCGCCAGCCGCAGGCAGAGCGGGTTCAGCGCCGCGGCGGCGACGAGAAACACCAACGAGGCTGCGGCCAGGAAGCCCCAGGCAAAACCCTTCGAGAGCAGGCCGGCGGGCAGGTGGCGGGTGCGCGTGCGCGGGTTGCGCGCGTCCAGTTCCGCGTCCAGGATGCGGTTGAAGGTCATCGCCGCCGAACGCGCGCCCACCATGGCCACGACGATCCAAGCCAGCTTCCAGGCGACGGCGCGCCCCGCCAGGCCGCTGCCGCCCACGGCCAACACCGCCCCGGTCAGCGCAAACGGCAGCGCAAAGACCGAGTGCTCGAACTTGATCATCTCCAGCGTGAGGCGGAGTTTCCGCAGCACCGTCGCCACAACCTATAATTCTAGTTGATGCGCCTTGGGACTCTTGCCCTTTCGCTGGCTGCCCTCCTCGGCTGCGGCTCGAAGCCGGTCACAATGGAGGAGTTCCAGACGCGCCTGGTCACGCTGCCCAACGGCCAGAAGATCCGGGCCGAAGTGATGACCCATTCCACCGACATGATGCGCGGCATGATGTTCCGCGATTCGCTCGCCCCCGACCGCGGCATGCTGTTCGTCCACGGCAGCCCGGGCAAGTACCCCTACTGGATGCACCAGGTGAAGATCCCGCTGGACATCATCTGGCTGGACGCGAACCGCCGCATCGTCGAGATCTCGGCGAACACGCCGCCCTGCCTGAAGAAAGCCAGCGAGTGCCCGAACTACGGCGGGAACCAGAAGGCGCTGTTCATTCTGGAGCTGGCCGGCGGCCTGGCCGCAAAATACGGGCTGCTCCCCGGAGATACACTATCGTTTTGACGGCCCGGCGACACCAATGAACCAGGAACAAATGAAGGCCCTGCTCGAGATGGTCCGGGCCGGCGCGGTCGATGTGGACACGGCGCTGGACCGGTTGCGGCACATGCCGTTCGAGGATCTCGGCTTCGCCAAGATCGACCACCACCGCGCGCTGCGCCACGGCCTGCCGGAGGTCGTGTTTGCCAAGGGGAAAACCGCCGGCCAGGTGGCCGACATCGCCGCGCGCCTGCTGAGCGCCTCGCCGAACCTGCTCATCACCCGCGCCGACGAGCCTGTGGCCGCCCGCATCAAGGAACTGAGCCCCGAGGCCGAGTACTTCCCGCTCTCCGGCGCCGTGCGCGTCTGGCGCGACCGTGCGATCACCGGCAAAGGCAAAATCGCCGTTGTCTCGGCGGGCACCAGCGACATCCCGGTGGCCGAGGAAGCCCAGGTCACCGCCGAGGTGATGGGCAACCAGGTGGAGGTGGTCTACGACATCGGCGTGGCCGGCATTCACCGCCTGATGAGCAGCCGCGAGCGGCTGACGGAGGCGCGGGTGGTGGTTGTCTGCGCCGGCATGGAGGGCGCGCTGCCGAGCGTGATCGGCGGCATGGTCTCCGTCCCCGTCATCGCCGTGCCCACCAGCGTCGGTTACGGCGCCAGCTTCCACGGACTGGCGGCGCTGCTCGGCATGCTGAACAGTTGCGCCAGCAACGTGACGGTGGTCAACATCGACAACGGCTTCGGCGCCGGCTACGTGGCCAGCTTGATCAACCGGCTCTGACAGACCGCTCGCTATGCTCGCGGCTCAGCAGACCCTCTTACCGAGCCGCGACCAAAGGAAGCGGTCAGGCGGTGGCCGCCAGCACGCGCTGCGCCGTTTCGTTCGCGAACAGGTAGACGCCGAACAGCGGCTTCGGCTGCCCGCGGCCCCAGCGGCTCACCTTCCACTGGGCGCGCAAGTACCTAAGCTCGGGCGCCGGTGACAGATCCAGCAGGAAACGGTACACGCCGCAGTAGAACTTCTGCGGCAGCGATAATAGCGGCCTCGCGCCCCAGTTGACCTGGTCGGCCGATCCCCAGATCGAGACCTCCAGGCTCTCCTGTTCGATGATCCGGGTGACTCCGAGAGTAAGCAGCAGCAGCTTGCCTTGGGATGGGCCGAGATTAATCTCCGGTCCGATGCCGTCCTCTCGGATCACTGCCTCGGGGATGATAAAGTTAGGCAGCATGTCCGCATACCTCATCGGGGGTACCGCCGGGCTGGCCGCTCAGCGCAGCCGGCCCAACAGCGCGCCCGCTGCCTCTAGAGTCTCATATTTTTTGCAGAAACAAAAGCGGACCATGCCGGCGCCGCGGGCCGGGTCGGCGAAGAAGCTGGAGCCGGGCACCGCCGCCACCCCGATGTGCTCGATCAGGTGGCGCACGAACTCGACGTCATCCCTGAAGCCGAAGCCCGAGATGTCGGTCATCACGTAGTAGGCGCCGCGAGGTTGGAAGCAGCGGAAGCCGGCCGCCTCGAGCAGCGGCAGAAGGCAATCGCGCCGGGCGGTGTATTCGCGCGCCAGCGCGGCATAATAGCTGTCCGGCAGCGACAGGGCCGCGACGCCCGCCTGCTGCAACGGGGCCGCCGCGCCCACCGTCAGGAAGTCGTGCACCTTGCGGATCGAATCGGTGATGGCGGGCGGGGCCAGCGCCCAGCCTACCCGCCAGCCCGTAACCGAGTACGTCTTGCTCAGGCTGTTCACCAGGATCGAGCGCTCGCCCATCCCGGGCAACGTCATGATCGGCACGTGCGCGGCGCCGTCATAGACGATGTGCTCGTAGATCTCGTCGGTCACGGCCAGCGCGTCGTACTCCTGGCACAGGCCGGCGATCAGCTCCAGCTCGGCGCGCTCAAAGACCTTGCCGGTGGGGTTGTTCGGTGTGTTCAGGATGATCGCCTTGGTGCGCGGGCCAAAGGCGCGCCGCAGCTCGTCGGGGTCGAAGGTCCACTGCGGCGGGTGGAGAGGCACCAGTCGCGGGGCCGCCCCCGAGAGCTCGGTGTCGGGACCGTAGTTCTCGTAGAACGGCTCAAACAGGATCACCTCGTCGCCCGGGTCGACGACGGCCATCAGCGAGGCGATCATCGACTCGGTGGCCCCGCAGCAGACGGTGATCTCCCGCTCCGGGTCGATCTCCAGCCCGTACCAGCGCCGGTACTTGGCGGCGATCGCCTCGCGGAACGGCTTCGCGCCCCAGGTGATTGCGTATTGGTTGAAGTCGGCCGCGATGGCCGCCCGCGCCGCCTCCTTGATCTCCGCCGGCGCGCTGAAATCGGGGAAGCCCTGGGCCAGGTTCACCGCGTTGTGCTGGAGGGCGAGACGCGTCATCTCGCGAATCACCGACTCGGTGAAGTTGGCGGTGCGGCTGCTGCGGAAGCGGGCCATCGTGGCGAATCCCCTATTGTTGCATGGAGCATCCGCCGCGGTATTACCATGGTCTCCATGCGATTCGACAGGACTTCCCTCGCCGCCCTGCTGGCGGCCGCGGCCATTTGGGGCCAGGGCCTTGAGTACGTCAAGGCCAACTACACCAAGTACGAGTACGAAGTGCCGATGCGCGACGGCGTGCGGCTGTTCACCTCGGTCTACACGCCGAAGGACGCCTCCCAGAAATACGCCATCCTGTTCCTCCGCACCCCTTACAGCGTGCGGCCCTATGGCGTGGACCAGTACCGCAACTCGGTCGGCCCCTCCGAACACCTGGCCCGCGAAGGCTACATCTTCGTCTACCAGGATGTGCGCGGGCGCTACATGTCGGAGGGCGAGTTCGTGCACGCGCGCCCGCACTTGCCCGTGAAGCGCAGTCCCAAGGACATCGACGAGAGCACCGACGCCTGGGACACCATCGAGTGGGCGCTCAAGAACCTTCCCAACCACAATGGGCGCGTCGGGATGTGGGGCATCTCCTACCCCGGCTTCTACGCCGCCATGGGCATGATCGACGCGCACCCGGCGCTGAAGGCGGTCTCCCCGCAGGCGCCGATCGGCGACTGGTTCATCGGCGACGACTGGCACCACAACGGCACGCTGTTTTTGGCGCACACCTTCAACTTCATGGCCGCGTTCGCCCGAGCGCCGCGCGGGCCGGCCAGAGAGCAGTTCGTCCCCTTCCAACACGGCACCCCGGACGGCTACAAGTTCTTCCTCGAGACGGGACCGCTGGCCAACGTCAACGAGAAGCACTTCAAGAACGAGAACGCCTTCTGGAGCGAGCTCATGCGCCACGGGACCTACGACGAGTTCTGGAAGGCGCGCAACCTGCGGCCCCACCTGAAGGGAATCAAGCCGGCCGTCATGACCGTCGGCGGCTGGTTCGACGCTGAAGATCTCTTCGGCGCCCTTAACGTCTATGCTTCGGTCGAAAAGCAGAGCCCGGGCGCTTACAACGTCCTGGTCATGGGCCCCTGGAGCCACGGCGGCTGGGGCGGCGGCGACGGCGCCTCGCTCGGCAGCGTCTCGTTCAACTCCAAGACGGCCGCCTTCTACCGCGAAAAGATCGAAGCGCCCTTTTTCAACTGGCACCTGAAGCAGAAGGGCGAGCTGAAGCTCCCCGAGGCCTACGCCTTCGAGACCGGCACCAACCAGTGGCGCACCTACGACGCCTGGCCGCCGAAGAACGCCGCCGCAAGGACGATGTACCTGGGCGAGCACGGCGGCCTTCCCTTTCGACCGCCCGGCCAGGAGGGATTCGACGAGTACCTCAGCGACCCGGCCAAACCCGTGCCCTTCCTCAACGCCACCGCCATCGGGATGACCGGCGACTACATGATCCAGGACCAGCGCCACGCCGCCGCCCGGCCCGACGTGCTCGTGTACCGGACCGAGCCGCTCACAGAGGACCTCACCCTGGCCGGCCCGGTCGCGCCCACCCTCTGGGTCTCGACCACCGGCACCGATTCCGACTGGGTCATCAAGCTGATCGACGTCTATCCCGACGATTACCCCGACCCGTCTCCGAATCCCGGCAATGTGCGCATGGGGGGTTATCAACAGTTAGTAAGGGGCGAACCGATGCGGGGTAAGTTCCGTAACGGTTTTGAGAACCCGGAACCGTTCGTCCCTGGTCAAGTTACTAAGATCGACTTTGAGATGCCGGACATCTACCACACCTTCCGCAGGGGCCACCGCATCATGGTTCACATCCAGAGCACCTGGTTCCCGCTGGTGGACCGCAACCCGCAGAAATTCGTGGACATCTACACCGCCGGCGCCGCTGACTTTCAGAAGGCCACCCAGCGCGTCTACCGCGGCGGCCCCCACGCCTCCGGCCTCCGGCTCCGGGTAATTCGGTGACAGGCTACGCTTTCACTAATTTAATGGACTCCTCAGAATAACCGCCAGCGGGCCGGAGGTAGCCGGAGCAGATCGCCGCCGAGCCCTATCTGGGGCGGATTTGCGCTTCGATTGTGGTGCGCTGCGAGCATCTCGTCGCGCTGGCTCTTTCCCGCAAAATCGTCCGCAAGCATGTGGCTGATTGTCGACTTGCCATCACCCGCTGCGGTGAAGCATGCCCGTTACCACTGGTTGCTGCTGGCCGAGAGTCATCTTACGCGGCGCCTGTTTGGAAGCTTCGTGCGGCGGATTGGGGCTCTGTCAGTGCCAGCGGGGGTCGCCGCCGGCTGTAGCGGCAAACAAATCGATCCGAACGGAGGCAAGGGACGGAGAGCTGTTCGAGAAATCGGCTAGGAAAGCGGCATTTGCGGGCAGCGGGCTTCTGATGAAGGGCACGGTGGGCTGTTTTGGGACGTACCGCGAAGGGTCTGGAACGAGAGTGTGCCGGGACCCGGTCCTTCGCAGTCTGGGTTTGGTACATGCTGTCGGCCACTGGGAACCCAAAACCGAAATCCCAGTGGGCAGATTCGACACTCGGACACCTGGAACCGGTGCGTGGCCCCCACGTAACGGTTGCAGATTTCCCTTGATTCCGGGAGCGACCTTCGGGGGCCTTGGGAGGAGCAGAAAGACCCTCTCGGCACTGCGGGGCAGGCATTGCTACTCGGGGGCTCTCGAAAAGATTTGAAAAGATGACAAATGCCGTACCCGGCCTGTAACGGTTCTCGAATGGTTCAGCGCCGCATAAGGCGAGTGTGGAGGCAGGTGCTTCTGTTGCGTCTGTCAATTGGGGACGGATTGTGCGTGGAGTGTGGCGGGACTGGTTTAGTCAAGGGCTCTCCTGAGGAGGAGGAACTGTTTAAGCGGGTGCGGTCTCGCGAACGCCTTGAGGTGGACTTCAACACGCTGGGGCTCGTGATAACGCAGCTTCAGCGTGGACACCAAATACTTCAGGACATCGGAAGAGAAGGCTTGGAGGAAATCGATCCGCCCACGCTCACGATCGCATGCCAACGCTGCCACGCTTTTTTGATTTCGTGGGATCCGATTGGTCCTCCGTCACCTCGGACTGGCCAAAGTGGACCCCTGAGTGGTCCTCTGGCGCCGCGCCCTGGCGAGCGTGGTCGATCTCGCAGTTGTTGGAATGCCCCTTCTGCGGCAGCAAAACCGCCATCGTGGTGCTCAGTCAGCCGAAGTTAGCGCGGCTATTCGGCAAGCCTTGTTGCCGCGGGCGATCTCCTGCGACGCGGTGAAGCACCTGGTGCTGTGCGCGATCATGCAGCGACCGCCGAAGCCGGATCGGGAGACTTACTCTTTAATGTCACTCGCGGAAGATTAAATTGGTGAAAGCGTAGCCTGTCACCGAATTTACTTTAGGGCCACCGTGACGCCGGTCTGGGCCTGGACCGCGCCCACGCGGAGCACCACCGGAATCGCACTGCCGGTCGCGGCCCTGGCCGGCGCCACGACGTTCACCTGCATGAGACCGGCCACCAGGCCCGGAGCGCCGCCGGCGTACCGAACCTCGGCATCGATCCCGCCGATTTGCGCGGTGACCGGCAGCACCGGCCGCGGCGGAACATCGCCGGCCGGCCTGCCATCGACGCCCGGCGGCACGGTCTGCCCCTCCCCGGTGGCGTACACCATGATGACCGATCCCCTGGCGGCCGCGTTGGCCGCGGAGTTGACGCTGTAATCCTGGTTCAGGACAGCGCCCTGCCCGGCGCCGGAGGCGTCGGCGGTGAACAGGCCCGGCGCAGCCGCGGCCACATTCAGCGTCATCGGGTTGGAACGCACGCCCTGGTATTCCACCACCAGCGCCGCCGACGTCTTGCCGTCCAGCGCGTAGGGAGCGATCGCGTTCACTTGCGCGTCCGACGTGTATAGGACCGGAGCCTCGACGTTGTCGAACAGCACGCGAGTTCCGGCGAGCGAGGTCGTGATGGTCTGGCCGGCCGCGGCCGCGGCAGCCGGGCCCATGCCCGCCCCTCCGATCGTCACGATCAAGCCCGGCGCCACCAGCCCGCGGGCGCCGCTGGCAGCGTTGGCTACCGCGTAGACCCGCACTTCGGCCGACCCCTGGGTCAGGGTGAAGATCTGGCCGGACACGTTGATGGCGCCGGTCCGCGGCGCCTGAGCCGGATTGGAAGCGTACGAGTAGTTGACCACCCCGGCGCCGGATACGCTCGACCAGGTGGCGATCTTGAGCCACTCCGATTCGCTGGCAGGCGTCCAGGTGCAGCCGGCCGGAGCGGTGACGTTCAGCGTGCCCGTGCCGGAAATGCCCGGCACGCTGGCGCTGGCCGGTGTCAGCGTGGCCGCGCAGGCCGCGCCCGGCTGGCTGATGGTGAATGCCTGGCTGCCCACGGTGATCGTCCCGATGCGGGCCGCGCTGCCGGGGTTGGCCGCCGCCGAGTAGGCCACGCTGCCGTCGCCCGAGCCGCTGGCCCCGGAGCTAATGGTGATCCACCCCGCGCTGGGCGTCGCGCTCCAACTGCAAGTGGTCGAGACGTTGAACGTGCCGGCGCCACCGGCGGCCGGCACGCTGGTTCCGGTCGAGGACAGGCTGAAAGCGCAGCTCGTCCCGGCCTGCGTGACAACGAAGACCTGGTCTCCGATAGTGATGGTGCTGCTCCTGGTCTGCCCGGTGGTGTTGGCCGCGACTGAGTAGCGCACCGTTCCGTCGCCGCTGCCTGGCGCGCCGGTGGTGATCGTAATCCACGGCACGGCGCTGGCCGCCGTCCACGCGCAGCTTGCCGCGGCCGTTACCTCGATGGCGCCGGGACCACCGGTGGCCGGGAAACTGGCGCTGGTCGCCAACAGGCTGACGCCGCAGGTGACGCCAAGCTGGGAGACATTGAAGGTCTGATCGGCCACCGTGATCGCGCCGGTCCGCGCTTCGGAGCTGGGGTTCGACCCCACCCAGTAGCTCACCGCGCCGTTGCCGGCGCCGCTGGCCCCGCCGGTGACCTGGAGCCAGTCGGATTTGTTGCTGACCGCCGTCCAGGAGCATCCGGTGGTGACGGTGAAGCTCCCGCTACCGCCGGCCGCGGGCATGGTCCGCGAGGGCGGTGTCAGAAGCGTGGTGCAGGAGGTGGCCGCCTGGGTGACCGTGAACGGCTGACCGCCGATGGTCAGCGTACCGGTCCGCGGCTGCGCGGTGGTGTTCCCCGCCACTGCATAGCTGACGGCGCCGCTGCCCGTCCCGCTTGCCCCCGCCGTGATCGTGATCCAGGTCGAGTCGCTCACGGCCGCGCGGTCACAGCCGCTGCCGCTGGCGGTCACGGTGATCGATCCCGAGCCGCCGGCGGCCGAGTAGCTGCCGCTGGTTGGATTGAAACTCAGCAGGCAGGCGGCCGCCTGCGTGACGGTGAAGGTCTGGCTGCCTACCGTGATCACGCCGGTCCGCGGCGCCGTGGTCGTGTTAGGCGCCGCCGAGTAGATGACCGTGCCGGGACCGTAGCCGGCCGCGCCGCTGGTAATCGTCAGCCACTCGGCGTTGCTGACCACCGTCCAACTGCATGCTTCCGTGGCCGCCACGCTGAAGCTGCCGGTGCCGCCCGTTACCGGCGCGGTCGCGCTGGTGGTGGGCAGCGAGAAGCAAACGTTGGCCAACTGGTTGACGGTGAAAGTCAGGCTGCCGATCGAGATCGTGCCCGAGCGCGTGATGGGCGAAGGGTTGGCGGCCACTGAATAAGTCACCGTGCCGGGACCGACGCCGCTGGCGCCGCTGGTTATCGTCAGCCAATCGGCGTTGCTGATTGGCACCCAACTGCAATCCGCCGAGGCGATGACGTTGAAGCCGCCAGAACCGCCGGCGGCCGGCGCCGCCGCGCTGGAGGAAGACAGCGAGAGGCAGGAACTCGCCCCCTGCGTTACCGCGTAAGTCTGGCTGCCGACCGTGATGGTGGCGCTGCGGGCGACGACCGAGGTGTTCGCGGCCACCGCGTAGATGATGGTGGCCGTGCCGGCGCCGCTGGCCGCGCTGGTAATGGTCAGCCAGGGCGCGCTCGAAACCGCCGTCCACGAGCAACTCGGCTGCGTGGTCATGTTGAAGCTGCCGGTCCCGCCGGCCGCCGAGTAATTCGCGCTCCTGGGCGAAACATCGAAGCTACACGTCCCCGCCGCCTGGGTGACGGTGAAGGTCCGGCCGCCGACCAGGATCGTCCCGGTGCGCTCCGCTAGCGTCTGGTTGGCCGCCACCGCCCAAGAGACCAGCCCATTCCCTGTCCCGCTCGCGCCGGCGGTGACCGTGATCCACTCGGCCGTGCTCACCGCCGTCCGCGCGCAGTCCGGCGCGCTGGCGGTCACGGTGATGTTCCCGGTCCCGCCGTTAGCGGAAACCGTCACGCCCGCCGGCAAGATGGTGAACGTGCAGGGTTGTGACCAGGCAGCCGCGCACGTCCCGATCGCCAGCAGCGCCGCCTTTACCAAGTGCTTGGAATGACTCTGCATAAAAGACCTGTCCATCCGAGGATAATACACGTATGCGACGCTCCGCCAACGGCCTGGCCAAGCTTGAGCGGATGAACAGGGCGCTGCGCCACCAGGAACCCGACCGCGTTCCGGTGAGCGACTTCTTCTGGGGCAGCTTCCTGAAGCGCTGGCGCGAGGAGCTTGGCCTTGCCCCCGATACCGACATCTACCGTTACTACGATCTCGATTGGGTGGTCACCATCCCGAACATGGACCCCCACATCAAGCCCTTCGAAGTCCTCAGTGAGACCCCCGAGGAAGTGGTGGTGCGCACCGGCTTCGAAGCGGTGATCCGGAAGAAGTTCGAGTACCCCATGCCTGCCTTTCTGCGCTTTGAAACCGACACCATCGAGAAGCTGGAGGCGTTCCAGTTCGACGATCCCTGGGACGAGCGGCGCTATTTCCGCGCCGGCGACAACCAGATCGCCGGCGTCGGCGACGGCTTCGAGCGCAATTCGCCCGCCTGGACAGAGACCGTCAAGGGCTGGCGCCCCGACTTCGCGGTCTACGGCAGCGTCTGCGAAGGCCACGAGACGCTGTGGCGGATCGTCGGTCCGGAAAACGCGATGCTGTGGATCGGGCTCTACCCGGACCGGCTCGGACGCTCGGTGGAGCGAATCAACGCGTTTGCCCTTGAACTCGCCCGCGCGCAAATCGAGGCCGCCGGCGGACTGCTGGACGGCATGGTGATCTGGGGAGACGTGGCCTGCAAGAAAGGCATGTTATTCTCGCCCGACTACTGGCGGCGGTATTTCAAGCCGGGCGTGAAGGCCATCGTGGATCTATGCCGCACCCACCGCCTGCCGGTGATCTACCATGGCTGCGGCAACGCCAGCCGGATTATCGAGGACCTCATCGAGATCGGCATCGACGCCTACAACCCGCTCGAGGCCAAGGCCGGCCTCGACGTGGTCGATCTGCGCCGCCGCTACGGCCACCGCCTCGCCTTCTGCGGCAACATGGATGTGGCTCTCTGGGCCCACGGCGGCCGCGACGAGCTCAAGCGCGCCGTGCTGACCAGGCTGAACGCCGCCAAAGGCGGCGGCTACATCTTCCAGTCCGACCACTCGGTGCCAAGCAACGTCTCAGGCGAGAACTATGATTACGTGGTCAACCTGGTGCGCGAGCACGGGCGCTATCCCCTCCAGTTGGGCGACTACGATCTGCCGGACCTCGACTGCCGCTCTGCCAGCCTCACCAGGTGGGGCCGGCTGTAAGTGAAGAAACGCTTGAAGCCCGCGCACAGGTAGTTCAGGCCCGCCTCGCCGTCCGGGGTTCGGATGAAGCGGTCTTTCGGGCAGCCGCCGTTGCACATGTCCAGTACTTCGCAGGCGCGGCAGTAAGCGGGCAGCGCGTCCCGCTTGGCCTGCCCGAAAGCGACTTGCGCCGGGCTTTCCAGCAGTTCCACCAGCGGGGTCTCGCGGATGTTCCCCAGGCGGTGTTCCGGATCGACGAAGTGATCGCAGCAATAGAAGTCGCCGTTGTGCTCGATCACCGGGATGTCGCCGCAGGTCTCGCGGAAGATGCACAGCGAGTGTTCCAGCCCGCGAACCGGCCGCGATGCCTCTTCGAAGATCTGCACCGCGATCCGCTCCCTGTCCCGCCGCATCCACTCCTCGAAGATGGTGCACAGAAACGTGCCGAATGCCTCGGCCGGCGCGGTCGCCGGGAGGAATCCCAGGTAGCGGGCGCCGATGTCCCTGAAGAACCGGTACACGTCCCTGGGGCGCTTGACATTCTTATCGTGGACCACGCAGAGGATGTCGCAGGTGACCCCGTGCCGGAGCAGGAGTTCGAAAGCGCGCATCGTTTGCCGGTGGGTCGGCTGCTGGTTCCTGGTCACCCGGTAGCAGTCGTGCAACTCCGCCGGCCCGTCGAGGCTGAGACCGACGCCGAACCTCTCCGCCGCCAGAAAACGGCACCACTCCTCATCGAGCAGGATCCCGTTCGTCTGGATGCCGTTGAAGATGCGCCGGCCGGGGGGCTGATGGCTGCGCTGGAGGGCGACGATCCTGCGGAAGTAGTCCAGCCCCAGAACGGTCGGCTCCCCCCCGTGCCAGGAGAAGGAGATCACCGGGCTCGGGCACGCCTCGACGTGCTGGACGATGTACTCCTCCAGCAGGTCGTCGGGCATGCGAAACGTTGGATACAGGCGCCGCTTTTCCAGGTAGTAGCAATAGCGGCACTCAAGGTTGCACGCCGCCCCCGCCGGTTTGACGAAGATCTGGAACTCGCGCAATTTCGGTGACAGGCTACACAACCTCGAAATTATGATGATATAGTACAGCCGAAGAAGGAGGGACCAAAGTGGACCAAGAAGACGGAACCCGCCGGGTATTCCTGGCGCGCCTGGCACAGCTCACAGGGGGCTCGGCCCTGGCACAGACTATCGCCGAGAACGATGACCGCCTGGTCACCTCCCGCGTTGAATACGACGCCGCTGGCGCCAAGGTCACCGGCTACCTCGCGCGGCTCAAGGGAGGAGCGAAGCGCCCGGCCGTCATGGTCATTCACGAGAACCGCGGCCTCAACCCGCACATCCAGGACGTCACCCGGCGCGTGGCCGTCGCCGGCTTTCTCGCCTTTGGCCCCGACATGCTGTCGCCGCTAGGCGGAACGCCCTCGGACGAGAGCCAGGGTGTCAAGATGATCGGCAGCCTGAACCCCGCCGAGACGGTCGCGCGCCTGGCCGCCGCCGTGCGGTTCCTGGCAGCTCACCAGGAATCGACAGGCAAGGTCGGCGTCGTCGGCTTCTGCTGGGGCGGAGGCATGGTGAACCGGCTCGCCGCCGCCGGGACCTCGCTCAATGCCGGCGTCGCCTACTACGGCTCGCAGCTCCCGGCTGCCGATGTGCCGAACATCTCCGCGCCGCTGCTGCTCCACTATGCGTCGCTCGACCAGCGCATCAACGCCGGCATCCCGGCTCACGAGGCCGCGCTCAAGGCCAACAACAAGACCTATGAGTTGCACATGTATGAGGGCGCAAACCACGCTTTCAACAACGACACCAGCCCGGCGCGTTACAACAAGGAGGCGGCGGAGCTGGCCTGGGACCGCACCCTCAAGTTCTTCAGGAAATACCTCTCCCCGTAAAGCGGGCGGGTCCGCTCACCGCTGACCTTGCTGGCGCTGCGCGGCGGCAACCGTCAGCCCCTCAGTTGCTCCAGCAGCCGCACCGCCATGCGCATGTCCTGGCGGCGCTGTTCCTGGTCCTCAATCTCGCGCTCGATGTTCAGCGTGCCGCGGTAGCCGATCTCTTTGAGCTTGGCCACGAAGCGATCGATGCCGACCGAGCCCTGGCCGAGCGGCCGCTCTGTCCCCAGTGCGCCCGGCTGCCCGCTCGGCGGCCAGTCGCCGTCCTTGGCGTGCACCGAGACCACCAGCGGCCCCAGCACGTCCAGCGCCTCGATGGGATCGCCGCTGCCGTACAGGATCATGTTGGCCGGGTCGAAGTTGATGCGCACGTTCGGCCGGGCCACGTCCTCGATGAACCGCAGCAGCACCCGGGCCGGCTCCTGGCCGGTCTCCAGCGCGAAGTCCTGGTTGTGCCGGGCGGCGTAATCGCAGACGCGCCGCACCATCTCCCGCACCGCCTTGTAGTCCGGCTCCGCCGGATCTTCGGGCACGAACCCGATGTGGCAGGCGATGCTCGCGACGCCGAGCGCGGCCGCGAAGTCGCTGATCTCCAGCGTCCGCGCCTCCCGCTCCGCCCGCGTCGCCGGCGGAATGAACCCCACCGTGCCTTGGACGGTGGGAATGTCCGCGTAGTTCTCGCCGCTGTAAGCGGCGAACACCGTCACCAGCGTGAACTGCTCGGCTTCCATCGCCTGCTTCCAGGCCGCGGTCGCGGCCGCATCCAGGCTCATGTGGCCCGGAACGCCAATCTGGCCGCAGCGCACGCCCAGCGATTTCACGTCCCGCACCGTCTGGAGCGCGTCCCCGCCGCCCCAGAACATGGCGCCGATTTCCAGGTCTCTTAGAGCTTGCATGCGATCTTCTCCCCGTTCTTCTCCCGCGCTTCCACCATCTGGTTGCACAACTTCACCGCCGCCGCCGAATCCTCCGGCGGGCAGAATTCCGGCCAGCGATTGCTGCCGGCGCACTCGAGGAAGTACTCAATCTCCGCCTGGTACCAGTCGTCCGGCCCCGACGTATCCAGCGGCTCCGCCTCCCCATCGGCGCGGTACAGCGTGGCCGGCTTGCCGTCTGAGCTGTACTCGACGGTGCCGTTGTCGCCGATGACGCTGAACTCCATCGAAAAAGGGAAGGCCTTCGGGTGATGCCAGCCGCCGGAGATCACCACCACCAGGCCGCTGGCGTAATAGTAGGTTCCGGTGATCCAGTCGATCCCGCGCGGCATGTCCTCGTAGCCCACCGCCGAAACCGCTTCGGGCAGGCCAAACGCGTGCACGGCGAAATCGACGTCGTGGATCACCAGGTCGAAGATGCCGCCGCCGCTGATCTCGCGGTTGGCGGACCAGCCCGTCCAGGCCGGGGCCGCGCAGCGCCGCCGGAAGATGGCCGAGCGGATCGGCCCGAGCCGGCCCGACTTCACCATTTCCGCCGTCCTCCGGTAATGGGGGATGAACCGCACCACCTGCGCGGCCATCAGGACCTTGTTCGCCTTCCGGGCCGCTTCGATCATGCGGTCGCACTGCTCGCCGGTGAGCGCCATCGGCTTCTCCACCAGCACGTGCTTGCCTGCCTCCAGCGCCGCGATCGCCAGCGGCGCGTGCAGGTTGGTGGGCAGGCACAGGTCCACCGCTTCGGTTTCGTGGTCGCGCACCGCCTGGTACGCATCGCTGTACTTGCGAACCGCCGAGAAGTCCAGCCGCTCGCCCGGCCCGCCGATGTTGCCTTGAATGCCGCTGAGGTCTCCCGTCAACCGCTCCGGAATGTCGCTGGCGACTGCCACCAGTTCCGCATGAGTTATCTTCTTGAGGGCTTTCAGATGGGTGCTGCCCATGAAGCCAAGGCCGTATACGCCGATTTTCATAAGAACGATTATAGGTGGACCGGGGCCGCGGCGCTAACCCTGCTTCAGCAACAGCAGCAGCATTACCACCGGCGTCCTGGCCAGCAGGCTGTGCGGCAGTTGCGGCGCCATGTGGACCCAGGTCCCGGCCCGCCCCTCCATCGAATCCTCGCCCAGCTTCAGCCGCGCTTCGCCCTGAAGTATGTGCATGATCGCCGGCATCGCGGCCGTGTGCTCGGAAAGTTCCTGCCCCGCGGCAAACCCGAACAGCACCACCTTGAGCTGGTCGTCGTTGTGCAGCGTCCGGCTGAGGATGCCGTCGGCGGGGATGGTCACCTCGCCGACGAGGTCTTCGAAGTACCGGTAGGTCATGGCAGCATCTATCTTAGCAGCGACTTGATCCTCTCGAACTGTTTGTTCGGCAGCCGGTAGTCGCGGGGCGGCAGCGAATGAATCTTCCGCTCCAACGCCCAGACTCGATCCATCAGGTGGGGGTATGGCGACAGCCCCTTCGGCTGTCCTCCGGATCGGTACGGCGGCAGCCTGGCGATGAGACCCGGCAGGCTGGCCGGGTCGTAGCCGGCCTCGGCCATGATCCGCACCGCCTCGAGGTCGGCCTCGATTTCCAGGCTCCTCGCCAACGCCAGTGCGGATGGCGCCGCTCGGTCCGCCATCCTGCTCGCGTGCCCTAGCGCGACGTGGGCGATGGCGTGCGCCAGCAGCCCGGCCAGCTCCGTCTCGGTCCGCGCCTCGCGCACCAACTTAAGCGGGACCAGCACGGCGCCGTCCGCGCCGGCCACGGGCTCCTCTTCCGCATACCCCGGCTTGCCCTCGCTCGCGACGGTGAAGCGGTATTGAACCTGCCGCCCGCCGGCGTGCTTGGCGAGCTCCCCGCCCAGACGGTTGAGGTACCGCGACAGCTCCGGTTCCCTGCCCTGTGGCGCACACGCGATGGCAACGGCCAGCCACGGCGCCAGGTGACCGGCCCGCCACATTTAGGACGTCCGCTTGGCGGTGAACTCGGCGCCGCGGCGGCGGCCTTCCGGCGTGCGCGTGCCCTTCAGCTCATCGCCGGATACCGCGCCCTCCCACTGGAACTTCTGGTCCGCCTTGCGGCCTTTCTGTACCGTGGTGAAGGAGAACTTGTTGCCCTCGATCTTGCCGCTCTCGACCGTCATCGAAGCGGCGCGGCGGCCGGGACCCCCGCTAACCGTGCCGGTGAGCTTGTCGCCATCGCTCTTCAATTCCAGCGCGAACTCGACGGTGACGGCGGTTCCGCCCTTTTTCTTGCCGCCCTTCATCTCCATCTTGGTCACCCACTTGCCATCGATGCCGGCGGTGGCCGCGGCCAGCGCAAGTGCGCAGCACAACGCTGCCAGAGAGAATGCTCGCTTCATGGTTACACTAGTCTCCTTGAGGGTAAACCCAAGGTGACCCCGGAAGTTGCACCCCAGCCCGAGCCCCTGCCCGTCTATTGCGACGTCAGCCTGCCGGTGCCGCTCGATCAGCCGTTCACCTACGCGCTGCCGGAGACGCTGCGCCACCGCGTGCAACCGGGCTGCCGCCTGCTGGTGCCGTTCGGCGCTCGCAAGCTGACCGGCATCGTGCTGCGGTGCCATGGCGACGCGCCAAAGATGGCGGCGCGCGAGGCGCTGCGCCTGGTGGACGCCGAACCGGTGCTGGGCGCCGCGCTGCTGGCTCTGGGGCGCTGGATCGCCGCCTACTACTGCGCCCCGCTCGGCGAGGTGCTGCGCACGATGCTGCCGCTCGGCGGCGAGACCCGCCAGGGCAAGGTCTGGTCGCTCACCGACGCCGGCCGCGACGCCCTGCGCCAGTTCACCCACGCCTCCGCCGACCAGGGCGCGCCGGTCGATCTGCTTCGCATGCTGGAGCGGCGCTCGTTGTCGGCGGCCGGCATAGCGAAGAAGCTGCCCCAGGCGGACTCCGCCATCCGCGCCCTCCAGAAGCGGGGCTTCATTCAGGTCGAGGACGTCGAGGCGCGGCGCGACCCGTTCCGCTCCCCTTCCGCCAGGCTGCGCGTCGAGCTCAAGACCGCCCGCCCCGAGGGCAAGTTCAAGAAAGCGGAGCGGGAGCTGCTGGCCTACCTGGAGCTGCATCCGGGCTCGCACAATCTGAAAGAGCTGGAGGGGGCGGTCCGCGACGCGGGCGAGGCGGCTCGCGCGCTGGCGCGCAGGGGCATCATCGAGCTGCGGCTGGAGCGGCCGTTCGCCGTCTCCGAGCCGGCGCGCTCGCCTCATGTGCTCAACCCGCACCAGCAGGCCGCTTTCGACCAGATATGGGCCGCGGTCGAGTCAAAACAATTCCGCACGTTCTTGTTGCAGGGGGTGACCGGCTCCGGCAAGACCGAGATCTACCTGCGGGCGATTGAGGCTGCGCAGGCGCTGGGCCGCGGCGCGCTCCTGCTGGTCCCCGAGATCGCCCTCACCCCGGCCATGGCCGGCCAGTTCTTCCACCGCTTCGGCGACCGCGTCGCCATCCTCCACTCGGCCTTCAGCGACACCGAGCGGGCCGACCAGTGGCGGCGCATCCGCCGCGGCGAGGCCCCCGTTGTCGTCGGCACGCGCTCCGGCGTGTTTGCGCCCGTCAAGGACCTCGGCTTGATCGTTGTCGATGAGGAGCACGACCACAGCTACAAGCAGGAGGAGACGCCACGCTACCACGGCCGCGACGTGGCCATCGTGCGCGCCCAGGCGGCCGGCGCCTGCGTCGTGCTCGGCTCGGCCACCCCGAGCCTGGAGAGCCGTTACAACGCCGTCACCGGCAAGTACGCGCGGCTGGAACTGCCGGAGCGCATAGAGCGGCGGCCGCTGGCGGGCGTCGAGCTGATCGACATGCGCATCGAGTTCCTGGAGACGCGCAAGCAGGCCACCTTCTCCCGCCGCCTGCTGGAGGAGATCCACGCCCGGTTGGAGAACGGCGAGCAAACGATGCTGCTGCTCAACCGCCGCGGCTTTTCCAACTTCGTCGCCTGCCGCTCCTGCGGCTACCGCGTCGAGTGCGTCAACTGCGCCGTCACGCTCACCTACCACCGCCGCGACCAGCGCCTGCTCTGCCACTACTGCAACTACGCCGCGCCGGTGCCCTCGGTCTGCCCGAAGTGCGCCAGCGAGTATATCTACTTCCTCGGCATCGGCGCCGAGCGCGTCGAAGAAGAGCTGCACCGCCACTTCCCGCGGGCGCGCATCGCCCGCATGGACCGCGATACCGTCGCCGGCAAACGCCAGTACGAAACCATCCTTGCCGGCTTCCGTGACCGCAGCTTCGACATCCTGGTGGGCACGCAAATGATCGCCAAGGGGCACGACATCCCCAACGTCACCCTGGTCGGCGTCGTCTCGGCCGACGTCGGCCTTGGAGTGCCCGATTTCCGCGCCGCCGAGCGTACCTTCCAGCTCCTCACGCAGGTGGCCGGCCGCGCCGGCCGCGGCACGCTGCCCGGCACGGTGCTGGTGCAGACCATCAACCCCGATCACTACGCCGTCCGCTTCGCCGCCGCCCAGGACTACGAGCTGTTCTACCAGAAAGAGGTCCAGTTCCGGCGCCTGATGCGTTACCCGCCGTTCAGCGTACTGGCCAGAGTGCTGGTCCGCAGCGAGAACCAGGAAGAAGCCCTGAGGATGAGCACTGAGCTTGGCCGCTTCCTCACCCCGCCGCCCGAGCACCTGAAAATTCTCGGCCCGGCCGAAGCGCCGGTGCCCCGTCTGAAGCGGGAGTACCGCTACCAGGTGCTCATCAAGGCCGCCAGCCGCAAGGTGCTGGCCGAAACCTTGCAAGCGGTGCGCCGGCACGCGCGGGAGCTGGAGTGGAAGGCCACCGCGCTGGTGATTGACGTGGACCCGGTGAGCCTGCTGTGACGTGCTCCTTCCAGCTCATCGAGGAGAACCTCCACGCCGCGCTCAGCGTGTTCGCGCGAGCGAAGCTCCGCCTGCCCGGTCTGCTGCTGGTCTCCTCCGGCGTCCGCTTCGCCACCTTTAACGCCGCGCTGCTGACCGCCCCCGTCGCGAGCGCCGGCGAACTCGAGGGCCGCCTCCGGGCCGCCTCCGCCTGGTTCCAGGACCGGGGCCTGCCCTGGTCGGTCTGGCTCTGCGAGGACTGGCTGGCTGGGCGGCTCCAGCGCGCTGCCCCGCGGATACTGGCCGAAGCGGGGCTTCATCTGATGACCCGGATGCCGGGGATGGCCGCGGAAGGGATCCGGCCACCCTTGCGTCCCTTGCCGCCGCTGGTCTGCCGCCGCGTCGCCGATGAAACGACGCGCTTCGCCTTCGATCACATCATGTCGGTGGCCTTCAACGTCCCCTTCGACGTTTCTCGCCAGATCTACGGGGCCGAGCAGACCTGGAGCGGGGATATGGCCGGCTATGTCGGCCTGCTGGACGGCAACCCGGTGAGCACGGCGGCCACCGTGGTGGCCGGCGGCGCCGTCGGACTGTACGCGGTCGCCACCATGCCCGGCTTCCAAGGCAAGGGCTATGCCGAGGCCGTGGTCCGGCACGCGTTAGCCGCCTCAGGCATCGAGCGCTGCGTGCTGGAGGCCACGTCAGCCGGCGTCGCTCTCTACGCCCGTCTCGGCTTCAAGCCAGTCACCCGCTACTCAGTTTCGGTGACAGGCTACACAACCTCGAAATTCATGGCATGACGCCGAGCGCCGGCTGGCGCAGCCGCCGGGCCGCGTCCTCGTCCGCGTAGCAAGCCAGGATCTCGCCGAAGTAGACGCGGTGATGATCGCCCTGCGGGTAGAACTCGTCGCTGACCGCCTGCGCCAGCGCCGCCGGCACGATGTCGTTGCGGTGCAGCGTCCGGCACTCGTAGTGAACCAGGCACTCCTGGATGATCGGCGGCCGCACCTGCCGGCTCCCAATCACCGTCAGCCCCATTTCCTGGAACTTGTCGTGCCCCCGTCCCGACACTTTGCCGCAGTGCGCCGCCGCCGCCGCCAGCTCCGCCGGCGGTACGTTGACAGTGAACTCGCTCACCTCTTCCAGCCGGCTGTAGCTGTGTCGCGAGGGCCGCACCAGCACGATGAACGCCGGCCGCCCCCAGATCGACCCGATCGTCCCCCAGCCGATAGTCATCACGTTCGGCTTGCCGTCCGCGCTGGCCGTCACCAGCAGCAGCCCGTCCTCGCGCATCCGCCGTATCGTCTCTTTGAAATAATCCGCGTAGTGAACCGTCACTTTGGCCATACAGAAATCTCCTTTAAGACCTAGCCGCGCCCACCTCGGCGCGGCGCAGGAGGAGGTAGCTGCGCAGGGCGTCCTCCAGCGCCGGCATCGGCTTGACGCCCTGGCGCTCCATCTTCGCATTCGAGAGCGCCGAATACTTCGGCCGCTGGGCCGCCGTGCGGTACTCCCGCTCGCAAGTCGGCCGCAGCTCCGGCTTCAGGCCGGCCGCCTCGAAGATCATCCCCGCCCAGTTGAACCACGAGATCGCCCGGCCGCCGCCGGCGTGAAACAAGCCGCGGGCGCCGCTCTCCACCAGGTCGATCGAACAGGCCGCCAGCGCCGGCGCGTAAGTGGGCGAGGCCACATTATCCTCCAGCACCCGGATCGGCTGGCCGGTGGCCGCCAGCCGCAGCATCACCTCGATGAAATTCCCCCGCGCGGTGTGCAGCGCACCCGGCCCATACACGCCCGAGGTGCGGATGATGAGCGGCTGCTCCAGGTAGGCCTGGGCGTAAAGCTCGCCGGCCAGCTTGGAGACCCCGTACGCGCTCAGCGGATGGGGGGCGTCTGCTTCAGTGTAAGGACGGCCGGCTCGCCCGTCAAAGACGTAGTCGGTGGAATAGTGCACCAGCAGCGCGCCAGTCGGCCGGCAGGCCAGCGCCAGGTTGCGCACCGCCAGGGCGTTCACCCCGAACGCCGCCTGCGGCTCCTGCTCGGCCACGTCCACCTGATTGTAGGCGGCGGCGTTGAATACTACTTCGGGCGCCAGCTCGCTGACGCACTTCTCGACGCGCTGGCGGTCAGCGATGTCCAGATCCACCCGGTCGAATCCTGAGACCTCGTATCCGCGCTGCCCCAGCTCCCGAACCAGCTCCACTCCGAGCTGGCCGAGATTGCCAAACACGACAGCCTTCGTGGCCATACTTGCCACAGCATATAATTTCGCTGCCAGGCTGCGCAATCACCTATCTGCTGTTGTTCAGCTCGCGCGCCAGTCGGACCAGCTCCTCGGTGCACGCCAGTGAGTGCTCGAGCTCGAGTCCGACTGCGTAGCCGCCCTCCGCCGGCCGGCAGTAGGAGACTTCTCCCAGCAGCAGTGTCTCGCCAAACTCCACCTTCACCGCCGCGCCCTCGGGAACTGGACGCTCCACCAGCAGCCGTAGCCCGCCGGCCGAGAAGTCGGACAATTGCCCAGCGAGCTTTGTCTCCGCTTCGCCCAGGATGCTCACCTGGACGGGACAGCCACCTTCGAATCGCTCTTCGCGCCGGGACTCCGTGAGTGGTTTCATGGGACCCCACCTTAAGGAATCGGCCGACGCGGGGGTGGACTTTAGCCGGCGCGGCCCGCCTGCCCCAGTACAACCTCGATGAACCCCAACGCCACCTTCGATAAGGCCTTGTCCTTGCGGTAGATCAGCCCCAGCCGCCGCATCATCGGTTCCGGCGCCAGCGAGACGGCCCGCAGCCGACCCTCGGCGATCTCCTCCCGGCAGTGAGCGGCCGCCAGGAAGGAGATGCCCAGCCCGGCCGCCACGAACCGCTTGATCATTTCCGTCGATTCCAACTCCATGGCCACCCGGAGCTCGTCCTCCACCGCCTCCAGCCATTCGTCCAGCCGCGCCCGCGTCGTGCCGTGCTTGGGCAGCAGCAGTGGCCAGGCGGCGGCCTCGGCAGCCGTCACCGACCGCTTCTCCGCCAGCGGATGCCCGGCCGCTGCAACCAGCTTCACTTCGTCGGTGTGGATCTTGGCCACCTGGAGCTTCCTCCCCTCGACCGGCAGTTGCGCAATGCCGAAATCGGCCACGTTCTCCAGCACCGCCTCCACGATCCGGCTGCCGTGCAACCGCTCGATGCTCAATTGCACCCGGGAAAACTGCCGGCTGTACTCGGAGAAAACGTGCGGCAGCACGTAGATGCAGGTCGCCTCGCTGGCCGCGATTACCAGCTCCCCGCGCGGCACCCGCTCCAGCTCGTTGATCGCGTCCTGCGCCCGCCGCCGCAGCTCCAGGATCTGGGACGCGTACTCGGCGAAGATCTTGCCGGCCGTGGTCAGCGTAATCCGGCTGCCGAAGCGCTCGAACAGGCTCGTATTAAGCTCCTGCTCAAGCTGCCGCACCTGGGCGCTGATGGCCGGCTGCGTCCGGAAACACGTCTGCGCCGCCTTGGAGAAGCTCTTCAGGCGGACAATCTCGAGAAAGGTGTGAAGCTGATCGAGGTCCATCGCGCCGGCCGGGAACAAAAAAATCAATCGCGCGGATAGAAATTTTGAATTTCCCTCCGCGCGCCGGACTTGCTACTAATTGTAACAATTGATCCCGGGTGGTGCGGCTGGATAACTAAAGATGGGAACGCCGCAACCCCAGGCCGCACCGCCAACCCGGGGTGTTCGGGGGCAGACCCGAGGGACCGCCCCCGCCTGGCGCAATCAGAAGGTAATCCGCGCCGAAAGCTCGATGTTGCGCGGCCCCGAACCCTGGCCGGTGAGCTGGCCGAAGAACGGGCTCAGGATGTCGGTATCCAGGCCGCCGCGCCCGTGCCGGTTGAACGGGTTCAGGAACGTGCCCCGAATCTGGAACGACCGCGCCTCGCCCAAGCTCCACGTCTTGTCGATCGCCAGGTCCTCCGAGGTCCAATGCGGCCCGCGGATGTTAGGCAGCACCGGGCCGAGCGTGCCCAGCCGCGTGATCACGTTGCGCCCGCCCGGGTGCACCGGCGGCAGGGTGAACGCCTCGCGGTTCAGGTAGGCCGTCCCGCCGCGTAGGCCGCGGAAGTTGATCGGTGCGTTGCTGTCGAGAATGATCTTCTGGCCGGGTACCTGGTCCAGCCGCGCCGAACCCAGCGGATTGTTGATGCTGCCGCCCCAGACCGAAAGCGGGGAGCCGGAGCGGACCTGAAGATTGCCGGTCACGTTCCAGCCGCCGATGATCTTGCCGGCGAGGCCCGGAATGTTGACCAGCTTGTTCGGCCCGATCGGCAGCTCGTAGATCCAGGTCAGCTTGAAAAACTGCGGGTAGTTGTAACTGAGAATGCTCCTTTCGAGTCGGCGGTTGAACACGTCGGCAGCGCTTACCGAGTAATCCCCGAGGGCGCCGCTCGCCAGCCCAATGGCCTTCGACCAGGTGTAAGCGCCGAGGATGGCCAGCCCGTTGCGGAAGTGGCGCGTCACCTGTACCTGCAGCCCGTTGTACAGCGAGGTGCCGAAGTTGGCGAAGTCCTGGCCGATGCCCGTGTATTGGGGGTAGGGCCGCAAGGCCTGAAGGACCGTTCCCGCAAAGCCCGGGAAGGGCTGCGGGATGCCGGAAGCGGCGTTCCACGGATCGGTCAGCTTCTGGCCCATGTCCAGGAAGCTGATGGGCAGCGAGTTCAGGCTGTCCAGTCCCTGGGCCTCCAGGCGGGTACCCTTGTTGCCGATGTAGTTGAGCTCCAGCACGAAGAACTGCGGCAACTCGTACTGGAAGCCGAGGTTCCAGTTCTGCACGTAGGCGAGCCGGTTTGAGTCCGGGGCCCAATAGTTGGCGCCCCTGCCGTTGGCCATCGAGGGGTCCTTGTTGGGAAGAACGCCGGCGAAATCCAGGTAACGGTCGTGGAGGAGACCGACCGGCTCCTCGGCAAACCGCAGCGCCACGTTGCCGGTGTTGCGGGCGATCGAGCTGTTGAAGCCTTCCCCGCCGCCGAAGCCCCAGCCGTTGGAGATGGGCGGCGTGTTGTTGATGCCGTAGCCCCCGCGCATAACCAGCTTCGGGCTAATGGCATAAGCGAAGCCGAACTTGGGAGAAAGCTGCCGCCAGTAGCGGTCCTGGAAGCTCTTGCGCCCGAGGTCGTCAATCCATACCAGCGCGCCCGGCCGCCCCCCGGCTCGCGCGTTCGCGGCCGTGAAGCTCAGGGCCGACATGCGGCGCGCCACCTCGAACATGCCGCCGATGATCTCCCACCGCATCCCCAGGTTTAGCGTAAGCTTCCGGTTCACCTTCCAGTCATCCATGAAGTAGAAGCCGGTCGAGCGCCAGCGGTGGCCGAAGTAGGAGGCGACCACGTTGCGGCTGGTCGAGGAGTAGGCGCCCAGCAGGAAGCTGGCGAAGGCGTGTCCGGTCTGGCTGGCGAAGCCCGGCTGCCCGGAAGTCGCCGGAGAGAAAGCGAAGGTCCCGGACTCGGTGCCCCGGCCGCGGGTGTTGTAGAAGTAGCGGCGCTGCTCGAATCCAAGCTTGAAGTTGTGCGCCCCGCGGATGATGGTGACGTCGTCCTGGATGATGGTGC